>Ga0255751_10000128_pt1 | contig 68467 bp, 50 predicted proteins | sample 071ome_20_FD_179951 | JGI IMG/M metagenome (GOLD analysis project Ga0255751, IMG submission 179951) | Coastal salt marsh microbial communities from the Groves Creek Marsh, Skidaway Island, Georgia - 071412BT metaG (version 2) | ecosystem: Environmental > Aquatic > Marine > Intertidal zone >... | reverse complement strand
GACTTTTCTAGTTTGCAGCGCACAAGCTTACCAAGACGGAAGCCAGTTTCATCTGTAATAAAGTTCTTCTTCGCTTTTGAGCCTGTAAGCCAAATCCGAAGCGAATAAACATATGAAAGTGCTTTGCCGCCTGGAGTGAAGTAAGGTGTGGTCATTGCCTCAGCAGCATTTGTGGTAATGTTTGTTTTGAGTTGATTTAGAATCAAAACAGTTGCTTGCTTGTCTGCGACTGGAAGTGAAAGCTTTTCTGTTCCTTTTGCTAGCACTCTTGGCTTCATTGCCATGGTTGCTTGAGGATTGAAATCTTTCTCTAGATCTGCTCTTGCTGGTGTCATAGCCAGCGAGTCCCAAATAAACAAAACACGCTCTTCGGTTTGCTCTAAGATTGTCTCCATTAGCCCAAGCACATCCTCAACGGTAGTTGCCTGAACATAAAGCAAGTCTTCTAGCTCGCATCCTGCTGACGTCAAGAAAGCAGGATCGATTGATGATTCTGAATCAAAATAAACAACCTGAATGCCTTTACGTTGAGCCGAGGCAGCAATCTGTGCCGCCATGTAAGACTTACCCGTTGCCTCTAGACCGGCGATTTCAGTCCATTTCCCAACAGGAATCCCGGCAACTTGACCCTTGCAAATAATAGAGTCAAGCCACCGAGAACCTGTGGGGATCCAATCTTTTACCTCTGTTGGATTTTCCTTTGTAAGATCATGGGCGACAATGGCGCCCATTTTCTTATTCAGAAGGTCTTTTAGATCTTTGATCCCCATAAGCCGCTATACCAAGTCGGATAGTGCGTCGGCAACTCGGCTGCTGCCACCAGAGCGAACAGTCTCACTAGCCATTTCTTCTGGGTCTACATCGTCAGACATAAGAAAAGCATCTAGGATTTCCTGAACTTCTGCCGGAGTCTTTCGGGTTTGCATTCCATCAATGTCCGGAAGGTTTGCAAGCCATTCTTCAACTTGGTTCTCATCCTTGGAGAGCTTTGAAGCCTTTGGCCGAGGACGAACCACAGTCTCCGGATACATCTTGCCATTCGGCTTGTCGTAAGTAACCTTGAGATCGAAACCAGTGTTTGGGTCTGTAATGTCGCCAAAGTCCGGATCCAGCACAGTCTTTAGAAGTTCCTGGTAAACAGTCTTTGAGTATGACCAAACCTTCGGACCTTCATCTTCCTGGCCACGAACAATTACAGGCGAGAAGAAACGAGCCTTGGCAGACAAGTCACGAGCCATGTTTCGGCTTTCTTCCGAGCCTTCATCATAAAGCTTTCGCACGAACCGATCAAGCGCATCGTCCTCATTAAAGTTCTTCTTCGGTGAAAGGAACGGCTGAGAGTCGCCCACACGATAGTGGACAAAATACTGCTTGAATGGATCGCCATCAGGCGTAGGAAGAATACGAATCTCATAAGTATTCCCTAGCTCCATCTTTAGGTATTGGCCTCCGGTGCTGCCCTTATTGTTCAGCTGATCCAACTTCTTTTTCATCTTGCTCATATCAATAGCCATGTGTACCTCCTTTGGTTGGCCGTGGCGACCCGAATGGTCACCAAATTTAGTTTATTATACACCAGAGAGTAGCGAACGTCAAGCGTTCGTTTCCCATCGGTCGAGCGCCCGTGAGCGCCTCACATCAGTTAGACGATCGAGCGCCGGATCTTATCCACGTAAAAACGAAAAAATGTCCGGCGGCGATCGTGATGTCTTAGTTTTGGTTTTCTATCAACTGTTCTTGAATCATCGTGCTGTATTGCACAATATATCCATAGTTGTGTTCTAAGTCCGAACGATAAATAACAAATGACGATGCATTTGATGGCTCTGCATTGTTTGCAGCCGTGTTGATGTCTTTAATGTTCATCAGTTTAGCCGGTTCTTTTAGTGCCTCATCGTTCAGAACATAAATATAGCTTGTCTCTCTCGGGAAGTCAAGAGAATAAAAAAGCTTTTTTTCGCCATTCTCGACATTAAATGCCCCAAGCGTTGCAATACGGGCGGTTTCCACTGGATCGTCCGTTGTATTTAGCACGGGGCGCTGGTCCTTGCAAAAGTTGATCATATGAAAAGTTGAAACAATAAGATCGTTTAGTTGCTCATAATAATTTAGAATATTAACTTCTGGGTTGATCTTTTCTAATGCCATGTTATCAACAATAAACATTTTTTCGATCAATCCAGAGCGTGCAAACTCCTGCATAACCATTAGAGCGGCTCTTTGTTGCAATTTTGCTGTTCCGTTGATTGTATTTGGGTCTGATTTAACAAAGATCACCGTTTTTGGGTTTTCTTTGACTTCTCCCATTAAAACCAAGGAAGTTGCTGCTGATCTTGCTGCTCCATTAACAATAAAAAGTAATTCATCGTCTGCAGCAAAAGCTTTTAATGTTTTTGACCATTTTTTCTTGGTCTCGAACATTTTGCTTTCTAGATCTTCTACTTTTTTTGCTTCAGGGAGCTTGATATCACCTTTTTCAGAAACGCAAAAAACAGAATAATCATAATACTTTTTAAAATGTTCGGCAATCTGGCTTCCGCCGTCGCCAATACCAATAACTTTTTTAATCATAAAGCAATCTTCTTGAGGCTACCGAGTGTTTTACCTGCCTTAAGGGTCGTTCTAAAGTCTCCGAAACGAGTGTTGGAGAAAGTATGCACCAAATTGTCGATCAAATCAAGATCTTTTTTGCTTAAGTCCAAAATAATACAGTCGTGGATAATAAAAGCCAGGCTTGTTTGGCGCCCTTTCAGAAGTTTGTTGACTTTGTTTCCGTTTTCATAAACAACGTCTGCGGTTGTTGACTGAATAACATAGTTGATTGCATGGTCGTCATCGCTTTCAATCGCACGACCAAACGGTGTATTGATAAAATCGTAATGAAACCAATCGGCTTTGATTTTTTCTTTATCGTAAACCTTTTCTAAAGTTTTGTTTGCGGCGGTTTTGCCATAAAGCCACTGGAAAGCTTTTTTCTTTGCTTGATCACGATCCTCAATACGAGAGAACACGTTTTTCATGTTCCATTCGTGAATGTCTTCTTCGGGTTGTTCTTTACCAGCCAGGGCCAACATTGTGCGAAGTTCAGCTGCGTTATAATCCAACTCAACAAAAAGATCGTTATGTGGGCGCACGGCTGTTTTAAACTCGTGCGGAAGGTTAAGAATCGGGAACGTATTTGGCTTTGTGCTCAACCTTCCTGTAATCGTGCCGTAAGGATCGTAGTGCACCCACTTATTTATGCCTTTCAGGCTTCGTAGTTTGCTTTGTAAGGCCTTTGTTGTGCTTGCCTGTGCCGCCACATCAAAATCAAAAAGAACTTCCTTATAGTTCATCTCAGAAAGAAAGCGGTGCACTTCCAATAAATGATCATAAGATTTTGGCTTGGTATAGTTTTGCAGGACGTTTTTAGTTATTTTATTTTTTACCTCGCAAAGGTCAATCAAAAAAGAAAGCGGCATAAAGTCGTACACGCACCATTCTTGGATGTTGAAGTCAACGGCGCTAAAAGCCATGTTGAAAGCTTGGAGTTTTTTCTCGATTTCCAAGTATTCTGGCATAACATCGGCTGGGCAACATTCTTTTAAGGAACGACCACCAGCCCAAATGTTTGCAACTTGCAGATCTTCCTTATCGGTTGCGTGGTGATAGGACCAAGTTTTTGCGGTTTTTGTTTCAACACCGTCAAAATGAAAAACGCCGTCTTCATAGACAGCGTGGCATTTGTTTTTCGTATCAAGGGTTTGGAACATTAAAAAACCGGGGTGAGAGTGATTGTCTTGGACGATCTCCTGACTTGGGCTGCAGTATAGCGCATTGCAGACGGCATGTCAAGAGAATCCGCCACGGCCAAAGCATTATGTAATACTTTATCTTTATTTGGCATCTCGTTTTGGTTTGTTTCTGATAAAAGCGCAAAGAAGTATAGTTTTAGTTTTTGCTCTTTTGTTAATGTTCCTTCTTTATTGATGTTTTCTTTTATTGTTCTTATTTGGTTCTTGCACATCTCGTTTGGAAAATAAACTTTGTCTTTATCGGAAAAGTGGTTTGTAAAACGGTCTTTGTTGTATTGGTTATACATTGTTGTGACCATTGTGTCAAGATAACTAAACTCTAAATTAAAATAGTTAAAAAAGTTATCAGCATAAAACTGCTTGATGTCAACGTTATTTATTTTTCTGAATGGATTATACACCAAACGATAAGGGTTTGCAAGATCTACCTCAAAACCTTGTAAATTTGCTAGCCTTACATAGTCGTTGGTGCTTCTGATGTTTCTAAAGGAAAGAAAGTCTTCAAGGATTCCTGTTGGGTTACCAACTCCTTTTTGCTTTATAACTATTGATAATCCGCTGTTTTCAAAAAATAGCCTTTTCTTAAAGTTTAAGTTATAAAAAGTCAAGGGAAGGATGTTAGAGTATCTTCCAATGTAATCTAAAAAGGTATTATAAAAATCTGTGATATTTCTTATTTTTATGTTTCTTCCGTTTATGTAACCTACAAGTAAACCATAATAAGTATTTAGATTATTTGTGTATGCTTCTAATAAGTTGTTATTGGAAAAGTCTGGTTTTTTTGTAAAGTTATAAAACTCAAAACCAACTTTCTTTTGAAACATCTTTCTTGTTATTAGATCTGTAAACTTTTTGTATTGTTCGGCTACTTCTTCTAAAACAAAAGAATCTTGACTAAACCCAACAAGCTTGGTATCTTTTGGAATAAGTGGAAATAAGTCTGGATCCAAGAAAAGTTTATAATCTAGATCGCTATTATAATTTGTTCTAACCCTTCTTGAGTAGTTTTGTATGAATTTCCCTATGTTGAATTCTTGTATGGCCATTGTTTTATTGTCTACCAACCGACTCGGCCGCCACCGCCACCGCCTCTGGGAACGACCACAACCCCATCGGTACCGCCAACTGCTCTGACGTACTGCCCGGCAGGAGATGTGTTGATTCTTTCAGCGACGTCTTCCGGTTCGAGTGATATCGGCTCGGCAGCAGAGCCTCCGGCAGCGGGTGGCGTCGACGATGCGGGCGATCCAGCAATTTCTCCGGTAACGGGGTCAAACAATCCCAATGGATTTTCTGCGTTGACAGGGGAACGGATAATTTCGAGTTCGGGCTCGTTACAATCGGTGCCGGCAGAGGCTTCCCAGCTTGCTTCAATTTCTGTATCAAATGATCCGTCTGAGCTAATTGAGTTCCTAACTTTATTGATAAAGTAATACCCACCCAAACCTAAAACGTTTGTGGCAGAGGCGGCCCCAGCACCAAAGCCAATCAAGGAAGGGTTAAGATATATATACATTCCTGGAAAGATGAAGGGTGCACCAAAGGTTGTTATTGTAGCGTCGTACTTTTCTCTTAGCGCTGTTAGATTTAAGCCGCCGGCACGAACAATCCTACCTTCTCTACGGCCTCTAATTTCATCTTTTCTAAACTTAACTGATTTTAAGATGCCTCTATCAGAGCCTAGCTTTAAATGGTAGATCCCTTCATTAATATCCTCTTGTTCATCACCATCTCTCTGTATAGCGTAACCACTACTGCGTAAAATAAAATAACTTATTTCTCTTCTGGGGCTAGGGGATGACGTTGGGTTGTAGATCCTAACTAACTGTGCGTAGGTCTCCGGCACAATACCAATTAGGCTGACGGGTGGGAGCGCTCGGATGAAATCTTGTGCGTCTACGAATCCCCGCAAGTTGTAATAAGGCGCTTGGAAGGCTGCAAATGTCGGTCGGCCTTCGGCAACAACAAAAGTGCCCTGGCTAGCCGTCCGGACTGAGTTGACATAAGAAAATTTATTTGCGATATCGATAATAAAGTCTGTTAGGTTGTATTTTACTTTTAGTGGCCTTATGATCTTCTCAGTAAAAAATGACCTAAAAGCATCAATAGAAATAAGCATATCAGAATAATTATATGCCTTTCGTATACCTGCTGCGATATCTCTGTAGGTGTAAAGACCGGTTACGAATAAGAAGTCTTCTTCCCTTTCCTGTAGAGGCGTTCCTGGTATTTCCTTCAATCCGCTTATTATGTTGTCTAAAAGGTCTCCTAGTCTTATAAAGTCAATGGTTAGGGGGCCTCGCCCTTGACCGACGTCAGCATATTTATTTAGTATTTCCAGATCTAGGGCCTGCCCCAAATCAATACCATCTAGGTTTGGACCAACCTCGTAATCGGCTGCACGTGCGGCTTCTGCAGCAGCATCGATAGCTTGTTGATCCGCAGGAGGCTCCACTGATTCTATTGTTATTTTTCCAACTCTTAGGTCATCACCGGTGCTTATATTTCTTATTACATCTTCTGTTAGATTCCTAATCACAATCTCACTCTGTGCAGCATCATTATTATTAATGCGACTGCTCACCGAACCGATAACCTGAGCCGTGCTGACTTGTAATCTGTAAATCTTATTGCTTTCGATCATCTTCCTAAATATATTATTATAGTTCTGAATTATGTTTTCATCATCAGAACCTTGCAACGCTGCGGCGATGGCTAACTCTTCCTCGGTTGGCTCTTCATTATCTACAAGATCAGAAACACTGGGACGAATGGCGTCCGCCAGTGTGGAGACTGCGCACGGATCTAATTCACCAGAGGCGCCCCCTGGAGTCCCTAGAGTACTTAAATCCAAAATTGCTCTTGCTTCTTCGATCGACTGGATTGCCGTGCCCTCTTCCGGGAGGCCAATTCGTAAAATGTTAAGACTCTCATCTGAGAAAACTTCATCAATAGCGGAATAATAGCTTATGTCTAAGGTTAAAGTACCATCTTCGTTAAAATTAATGTTGTGCTCTTGTAGAGAAAGGCGAAGGTTTGTGTTTGTCTGGCTGATGATTGCTTTGATCTCTTCTATTTTCTGATCTTCAGCAAGGTTGTGGTTGATTGATCGATCGAGTTCCCAACCTAGTTGTGCTGTTATCTCAAATTTAAACTCTACTTGGCCATCTTCGTCTGCTACGCCAATACCAGCACCAATAAGATTAATTAAATCAACACTGTCTCGATTTCTTAAGGCTTCTTCGGCGTCGTTAGTATTGGTGCCAACAAAATCGCTTAAACTTTGAAAGAACAATGATATATCAAAGTTAACAAACGACCTAACAGCTTCTGGGTTTGTTCCTTCATAGGACCAATTAACACTTTTAATCCCTGCGCCACCGGCCCTTCCAAAATTGTAGCTAGTTATGTCATCGATGTCTGAGTTTTTTGTAAACGACTTAAACTTAAACTCTAGATCACCATCGCTATGGATTGCATATGAGCCATCAGTCTGTCTTCTATATACTCTTTTAAACAATCTTATCTTTGGAACCAACAAAGACAGATATGGTGTGCGCATTGCGAAGAATGGAAGAAGGCTTGGTCTTTTTTGAAGGAAGTTGATCAGCAAGCCTCCGTCTCTAAAACTTGCTGGTATGACGTTTGTTTGTTTTGTCATTTCCATGTCAAAGAAGTCTTCTATTATCCGTTCGTTTAGTGTGGCCAGGACGCCTTGCTGTCTGTTTAACAAGAAAGTTACGGCTGCTTCGCCAGTTAGCTCTTGGATCTCGCCTGCAAGGGGAATTCCTTCTGACTGAGCAAGGGCGCTCGTTTGTCCGGTTGCTGGATCTATTATAAACGTTGGTATGCCGTAGCTCCCGCCAGGGCCGCCGCCGGCTATTACCTTATCTTCTTCGTCTTTAATTGGTTGGAGCTGGTCGTTCAGCTGGCCCTGGAAACGAGAGGGTGTTATAGGGGGGTCGTTAACTTCTAAAACTTGAGCTCTATTTACCCCGATCTCCTCCAAAGTTGACAAATAAAGGTCTTCGTTTATAGGGTCGCCATTTGGTGTTACCGCAGTGCCGGAACTGAAACCTTGCCGCCGTCGGTCGTTCCATTCCTCGTACGGAATAATTATATTTATACGCAGTTGAACATTCTCATTTATAAGAGCAACTTGTTCAGGATTTAAACGTTGTGGATTAATTGTAGCCATCTAAATAAGCCTCTCGTAGATTTGATCCAATGGAAAAGGAATCAAAACTTCATCCCCAACAGAAAAGTGTGCGTCGGTTGGCTTTTGATTAAACCAAGCAATAATCCACCAAAGTTTTGAGTCTCCATAAAACTCAAAAGCTAGCTTAAACAATCTAGTTCTTCTTTGCCAAATAACGGTTCGCATTGAATATTGCCCTCTTTCCTCATTAGAAAGAGGCTGGGCAAGTGCTGTTTCAATTAATCTTGTGTTTATTAGATTTCTTGATCTTAGTATGTCTTTTGCTGCCGGTGTTCTATTGGCTTGGAAGATTCTTTTGTTTGTGTATCTTGACATTGTTTAAATCTTTTAATCGCTGCTAGCATCGCTTTCGGTTATTGGGGTGAGAGAACGACCCGCCGTACGGGCGCTGGGGGCACGGATTGGGATAGAAGTGTCAATTTCGATCGGCTCATTAAAGTCTTGCGACCGAAATACGCTGCCCTGTAGAACCGGAGGCAGGTTTTCCTCCCTGATGTCGTCGGCGGAGGAGATGGCTCTATCTGCGACATCGCTTCCGACGGAAAAAGCTCGTGTCATGGTTTGCTCGACAACTTCATCACGTATATAATAAGGGTATAAAGCGCTTTCATTAATGAACCCCCTCGTAATGGCAGGCTCTCCTTCAATGTACCCAAGATCGTGCGTGTGAAGGATTGTGGCTGAAAAGCTCACCGAAAAGAAAGCAGGGATTGCCGAACCAACTTCATCAACCCAGCCAGCAGACCCATCAAATTTAAAACTATGGGAAAAGTTGGTTATGCCGCAAACTAATCCACTTTTTGGGTCGTCGCTGGGCACCCCTCGTGATTGGTCATAGATTAAGTTCGCAAATTTTATTCGCAATAAGGGAGACGCCGAGATTGCATTTGCAGATCCTGCTTCAATAAACCCTGGATAAAGAAAATTGATTAGTTTGTTAAGAGAAGCTAAGTTTAATGATGCTTGTTCTTTGCTATGGGAAGGGACATCAAAAGCAACGTCCATTGTTCTTTCAGTTCCTTGAAAAGTTAAAATCGGATCTTGTCGGCCGAAGACTTTTTGAGGGTTCCAACTCGGAGAGAACTTATCGTCTAGTTTAGTTAACAAAGCTGGGAATTCAACCTTATCACCGGAAACCACAGAATAGAAAATAAAATAATAATTCTTTACGTTTGCATAATCGATTATGTAATCTGCCATTTGTTTCTCCTAGCGTTCAATTGAGGCCCTGAACCGTGTTGCATCATGTCTGTCAATCCACCTAGCCAATACTCGGCCATCAAGTTCTATTGTGTTTGTTGTTCCTTGATTGTTGGCCTGCCCTCTAACCAGACTGTTGATTGCATCTGCTAGTCTGTTAGTGCTTTCAGCGCCTTCAGCGTTTGAGACAGCATCAATGATCATTTTTATTCTTTCTAATTGCTCTGCCTCAACGGACGAGCCAATTTGCATTAAGTTGGCCAACGAATCTGCTGTTGCCTTAAAAGCAACCGTTTTTTCTGTGCTGTCGGGAAGTTCATTTAAAGCTTCGCCAACGTCCCTTATAAACCCTGGTACTCCCGAACCCGCAAGGTCGACATTGGCCAGACCTTCCAGTGAAGACATTGCTGCAGCAAAAGAATTAACTTTGTCAGTTTCTAATTTATTGATGTTTTTTACTAGCTTTTTAACTGCTCCACTGCCACCCATGAAGCGACTAACGCCCATTAGTACAGTAGCAGCACTAAACTTAATCAAGGCACCGGCAGCGGCTCTGATGGTGTCTGGATCTAGCCCGTGAAACTCTGAAACCAGGGCAGCAAGGCCTCGAACTAACAACCAGACGCCTGCGCCTGTGACGAGGGCGGCGGCGGCGAAGATTCCGAGTCCAACGACGCCTTTCGTGCTTGCTTTGCTTACGGCACCGATACCGGCGGCCATTGATCTTCCGGCCGGGCCAGCAGCAGCTGCAGCAATTCTCATTCTAAGGCCAAGAAGCCCAGCCGAGAGTGCAGCTGCTGCAAGCCCAGCAGACAGAACCAACAAGGCTGCTTTTGTCGCCCCCATCCCTTCTGTCATGCCTAAAAGCCCATCAACTATATCATTGAGCTTTTCAACAATAGGTCCAACTAATATTGCCAAGTTACCCATAAGAACTTTAAACTTATCCATTGCGGTTGAGGCATCTCTTGTTCTTTGTGCTAGCTCTTCTTGAGTCATTCCGGCGTGCATTAGCTCTGCGGCGGTTTTTTCTACTTCGCCACGAGTTGTTCCAAAAAGTTGTGCCGCTTCTTCCAAGGAGATGTTAAGGGCATCTGAAACTTCCCTTTTTTGGTAGCGGTCCATTTCGTCAAAAGTCAATGAAGATTGTTCCATTGCTCTTTGTAGCAACTCTATTCTTTCTTCTTCTGTGGCATTCAAAAGAGAATACGTATCAAGCAAGTTGCCGCCTAGGACCATGTTTAGGCGACCGGCTGCTTGGGATGAAGCCTCAAAGGTGTCGTATTGACCAACAATGTTATAAAGTTCCTGAACGGACAATCCGGTTGCTTTTGAAGCTGCTTGCAACTCCAAAAAGACATCCATGGCACCGGATCCCATCTTTGCAAACAACTCGCCCATTGCGACAAGATCAGCCGATACTTGACTAAAAGGTATGCCGAGAGCATCTGCTGCGCCGGCGACTTCTCTCATTGCCGTTTCTGTTTCAGCCAAAGACATTCCTGCAACTTTTGTAAATGTCTGTGCCATACCTGCGGCGTCGCCACCAAGCTTTTCTATTTGCGCAGACAACACTGTAAAGTCTTGTTGTGAGTCTCGGGATAGCTCTGAAAACTCGCTAAACCCTGAATACAGCCTTCCCATTGTTCCAACGGCTTCGGCGCCGCTGATGCCCATAAGACCCAAGGATTCTCTAGTGTCAAATGCTGCTCTTGCAAAGTCACGAGAAGCCCCTGTAGCCTGAACGAAAGAAGCACCGGCGGCATCAGCAGCAGAAACTGCCGCTATGGTTGATTCTATCAAACGCTCTACGCCGGAAAAAAGCACCTTTGAAAAACTTAGGCCCTTGGCGGCATTTAAACCATAAGCTTTAATTGCGGCCCCCATGCCTCTAATGCCTTTTCCAGCTTCAAAACTAGCTACTGCCGCCCTGGAGAAAGAATTACTTATCGGGGCAATTTTATCAGCTAAGAGACCGCCTTGTGTTGCGGCGTCATTAATTGCATTTGAGAGGTTTTGTGTTAATTCTAGCTTTTTTTGGAGATTTGCTAATTCCTCTACATCTATGTCTTGCCCTTCTCGTTTTAGTTGCCGAATTTCGTCTTGGGTTTTCGCTATCTCTGTAAGAAGATCCGCTTGTCCTTGTGTTAGCTGATTAGTCTTTACTTGGGCTTCAATTTCTTTTAGCGTGAACTCTAAAGTTTTTTGTTTCTCCTTTAAAAATTCCTTGTAGTTAGCTAATTCTTGTTGATTCTCAAGATCTTGATTTTGATTGTTATCATCATTTGCCATTACAAAGCTACCTTAAAACGAAAATTACTTAATGGGCCACTTCATTCCAGTTTCACGCTCAAAGTTTCTAACAGCTGTATTCAATTTTGACTTTGAAGCGTAAGTGCGAGGGTCGTTCAAACCATATTTTTCAACAGCTTTCATATATCTTTTTTCACCACCGATGGCCCTTGTAAAAGAATCAACTTGAGTTCTTGTTCCGGTAATGTGGGAAACATCAAAAATTCTTGAATAATCTTTAAATCCAAGCATCTTTAATACTGCTGATTTTAACTGAGCTCCTTGGCGAGCAGCATAGTACTCTTGAACCAAATTTAAATTCAATGTGGTATCTTCATTAATTTCTTTTTGTTCAGACATAAAACTCCTCCTAACACAGTAAATAGTTTATAAAAGAAAACCCGCCATAAAGCGGGTTTTCTTATTTGTTGCTTTTTCTTGCTTTTTTTATTTGTTCTTCTTCATCTTCTTTTTGTCTAATCAATCTTTGAATAAACCATTTTCTTAAACCAACTGGGATTGAGTAAGATTCAAACAAAGAAAATCCGCCATGGTATTTTAAGGCAAACAACTCTTCGTATATTACTTCTTGGTAACTAGATGTCAGGCCAAAGGAAGCGAAAGTTGATTGGTAGATCCATTTCAACCTCCGTATCACAGGAAGGACAAACAAAGTCACCCTTCATATCAACTCCTGGCTGGATGTCTTTCATTACCTCTTTAAGCTTTTTGGCGTCACGAAGAGGCATGTTTTCTACATAAGTTCCAACTAAAGCAGGATTGTCATTTACAGAAACAATAATAAGCCTGTAAGTTTCTAAAGATGCTGAAAAGTCAACGTTATGCTTTTTATATTTCTTTTCCTTGTCGGCTAAGGCTTTTTCGTCCTTACCTGTTAAAAAGCGTATCTCGATTTTGGCTTTTGTCTTTGGCGCCGTAAAAGCAAACGTTCCTTTTCCTGTTGCCTCAACACCTTCGGACAAAGTTAGAGGCTTGTTGCGAACACATTCTTCCAAGTCAAAAGTTACTTCAGTCTTTTTCATACAAGAACGACAAACTGCCTCAACGGGATATTCATCACCATAAGCAGATCTTCGTATTTGTGTCAAGATCGCATTTTTGTCTCCAACCAAAAGGTCATCTAAGTCAAAGTCTTTTGTTACGATCAAAGAGTGTAAAAGCTTTTCAACAACAGTGCCTTGCTTTATATAAGACTGGTTTAAAAGAATGTCTTCTTCCTTGGCAGTCATTTGTCTTACTTCCACTGTTGGGTTTTTTCGAAGAGGATGGTCCTCTGGATAAAACTCGCCTCCTGATGGAAGTTCAACAATATCATTTGCGGCCACAAAAGAAAAATCAGCACCTTGCTGGGCCATTGCAGGTGCTGGTTCCGGGGATGTTTGGGGAACTTCGGGAGCCCCCAAACGGTCTTGATTGTTTCTCATTATACTCCTATGAGGTTAGTAAGTTTTTATGCGCCGAAGCTTGGGACAGCAGTGCTGCCGTTATAGAAGTTAAAGAAGTCGTATTTAAGCGTCATTGAAATCTCTGAGAGGTCCTCACTGTCGTATGCCAAATTTTGGCCAAACTGAACTTGCTTAATCCAAGCGTTAGTAAGGGCAAAGCTAATGATGCCATCTTGTCCGTCTTCTCCGGATCCTAAATGCTCAATAGTAACATTTCCGAGCGAATTAACAGAACGACTCTTTGTCATTAGGGAATCGTTAGCTGGAATTTCTCCTGTTGGGATGTTATACCCTGAGTTTGCAAACTTTGCAAGAACTCTTTGTGATATCTCGTCATTAATAGAATCGACTACCGTAAATGAAATCTCGTTATAGGTAACGGTGCCTGGGAAGTAGAAGGTGTGGTTTAAAAACTTGTGTTCTGATTCTCCGACGTTGATCTCTGGAAGGTTAATCGATTTGACCACCCAAGTTGGAATCAAGCCATTAGCGTCGGAAATCCGAACTAAGAACTTAAAATTTCGACGAGGTTCAGAAGTTGCTGTGCTGCTCCAAAATGCCATTTATTATTTCTCCTTTATCTTAAATAGTCCTAGCTATCAAAACTTGCGCCGGAGCGGAAGATTTCGAAATCGATTGCAATAAACTCAATTGCCCTAGTCGGCTTAAGGAGCACTTTTGCATATAGTACGTTGCGATCGATTAGATCAGGCGTTGTTGTTGTCTCATCAAGAATAAGTCTATAATCTTCTAGACCAAACTTAGCTTTGACATCGTCCAAGAGCGGGCGTGCTCTAAGAAGGAATTGTGCCCAAGTGTCACGAACGTTCGGCTGGAATAAGATTGAATCTGCAATTCTTGAGATTTCCTTCTTGATGAAAATAAGAAGCCGACGAACATTGACTCGGTCAAGTGCAGAAGCACTGGCCTGAAGTGTTTTCTGCCCGAAGATAACAACCCCCTCTTGTGGGAACTGCGCAATCGGGTTAACGTTTACGCCGTATAAGTCGTCTCTTTCCTTTGAGGATAGTCGCTTAGAAACGCCAGTTGCTACAATACCGGTTGAGCCAGCTGAGAGGCCGCCACGGTTGAAGCCAGCTGGTGCGAACCAAGGCTCCGCAACTCTCTCTGTATAACCAAACGCTGACAACGCTGCCACTGTCGCAGGGACATACAATACAGTGTTTGATCCTCGGTCTCTTATCTGAACTGCCGGGTAGTAAGCAGCACCGTAAGAACTATCGAAACCTCGTGCCTTCATTTGGGTTACAGCAGCGCTAGGATCAGGAAGTGCAGTTCTGTTTGTTCCTATCTGTCCAGCTAGCAACTCAAAACGAGGCTTATAATCGTTTTCAATGTCGATAATAGCCAATGTGTCTTTTCTTTCCTCGGCCATATCAACCAAGTAATCAGTTACAAGAGGATCGGACAAGCCCGGTACGGTTACAACGTTGTGCTCAATCACATCAGGGTCTCTAAGCATGTCGATTGCCTTACGAACTGAGTATAGCTCATATGAAGTTTGCTCAGACGCTCCTATTAGTCGGTTTGCAAAAGGCTCTGGCTCTGTAATGTCCAAGCCGTCTGTTCCGCCAACTAGCGGTAATGTAAATGAGTTGACACTAGCATCAAGAAGGGTATCGATATCCCCTGTTCCTCTGAAAGATTCTCCATCTGCTCGTGAACCTGAAACATAAACAGGAACTGCGGCCGAGCCCGAGACATCATCTAATGAGAAGATGTAAGAGTATTCTAGGCCGGTACCCGTAAGCGTGCCCCCTGAGCCGTAAGGATCGTCTAGGTCTGAAGAGAGTCGTCTGGTGTAATCAGCATAGCCGTTATCACGTCTGGCGAATGTGCCTTGTGTGCGTGCACCATAGAAAGCGCTCTTCGGCGCTGAGACGCCGTAAGTGCCTGACTGGCGAAGTGAAATCCTAGGAAACTCAATTCGGGCGCCCATGCTAGCAGTGAAAGCGGGGCCAGAGTATTCAGAGCCGGTTGTAAGTGTCGCACCGGCAAACATTGAAGCTTCACCGACAACCAAACCAGCACCAGTACCTGGAGTACCTGTGTCTATTTGAGTTGCTGTTCTTATTGGCCCAAAGTAACCAAACGGAAGAACTGCTGGGTTAGCGGTAGCGTTGTCGACTTCATCATTCATTTCCATACGAATGTATTTTGAGACATTGTTGTATGTTCCATACTCTTCGTAGTATTTTTCAGTCGTGTTCCAGCTTAGGTATCTATCGCCAATTCGACGAGCAATATAATCTGGGGATGCTGGATTTAGATTTAGACCTGTGAATGATTCTAAAAGATTTAGGGCGTTATCTGTATCGCTAGCAGCTCGCACGAAAACATCAAAAGTGCCGTAAGGGTCGACAGTTGGGTTAACTGCTGCTTTTACGTTTGCAATTGATATCTTGACGTTTTTATTGTCCCACTCGCCTCGATTATCAGTAGCAGCAAAACGGAAAAGTTTCTGCTGATTTTGTGGCTGATAGGAGCCTGTTTCTTGCGTAAGATCTTGTGAGAACACTAGGCCACTCTTTGCTCCGGCAGACGCATCGACACGGTCTGCTAGGTCTGCTTCCGAACCGGTTAGTGGGGCAACGAAAGCAAAAGCGTTCTTCCCAGTGCCACTAAGCGTAGTTGGCGCACCAGTACCGGGACCGCCGCCACACACAATCTCTTCTAGTGAGCTTTCAAAAGTCTCTCCTAGCCAGTAATTCAATACTGTGCCGGTGTCATAAAGATCTGAATTTGTGTAGTGCGGGTTTGTGTTGAATACCTTACGAATGTACTTTTCTGAGTTTGGATCAAAATTGAACGTGGCAGTAAGGTGGTTGGAACCTTGGTAGTTTTTGACAATTGCCGTAAATGTAAGGTCAAATGCGTTAGAAGATTCATTCTGAACCAATGTACCAGCGGCATCAACCGGAGTGGTTTGGCCGTTCGTGGTGCTTATAAGCTGTACAGATGCAGATGCATCTGTTAAGTAAAATACTGCGCCGAGTGAAGCAGTTGTTTGCTCAAAACCATTAGTTCCAGAGACAACATTAGCAACGAATACGCCTGTAGCTTCGAGCGCTGTCCAGCCAGCGTAACCGGTCGTGGTCGCTTCTGGGTGTTGTTCTCCTGCCAATCGAACAAATGTTATTGGGTTGTTGTTGCGAAGGTAAGCTTCGGCGGCGAATGCTCCGTAAGTCGGGGCGGCAAAGTTTCCTTCACGCCATACATCTCCACCTCTACCTCCAGGCGACGGGGCGCCAAAGATTCTATAAAGGTCATCTGTTGACTCAAGACGAACAGGGGTCATTGCTGGTCCATGCGGGGTACGACCAATTACTGCGGGGCCAACTGGGGGTGCCTCAGCCGGGATTCCTGAACGATCAATTTCTGCTACTTGAACTCCAGGTGAAATAAATCTAAATTTGTCTGCGGGCATTGCTTAAAACTCCTTAGTTGAATTATATAATTATAGTTCAATAATAAATAGTTGAAAAATTCTCAAAAACACCTACAGGGTTAAAATTGTTGTTTCTTTTGGAAATTTGTATTCTACAATGCTTTCCCTGATTATTATTTTTGGTTTTTCTTCGTTGACATATTCGCCAAATAAATAACCAATTAAATTAAAAGTTATTTTTGCTTCCAACTTTCTTTGTTCTTCGCCTAAATTTGCTGAGTTGTCTGAGATATTGTAATTTGAATCCATAAACAACTCATAGCGGTGAAAGTTGTTCTCCACTACCTTATAGTTTATGTTTCCGGTTCGTACCATAAAAGGCTGAATCATTTCATTCATTTGCTGGGTGTATAACGAGGTAAGGGTTACTTCATAAATTGGATTGATGTGCACCACTTGAGGTATACCAATAAAGTCATAAACAACTTTTGTCTTTTTTCTTCTTTGGTTCTGCGTTGACTGCCCGGTTTGTTGTTTTGCAAATGCATTGGAGAAATCTGCTGTTTTACTTTGCATTATTCTTTTTGCAATCTGAATAGAAGCACCATTAGAATCTGGTGGGACGTTCCCTTGGAAGATTCCTTTTTTTGAAGGATCTTTTGATAGGCCGGTTCTCGCAACAGTAATAATCGGAAAGTTTAGAATGTCATTTGTTCTTGGATCTTTCTTTGTATACCAAGCTCGTTCTGATCCTTGCCAAATAACCGGAACTTTCTTGAAGCCTTTGTTTGTTCTTGTGCTAATGTTTAGATCTTCATTGACAAAGTTAAAAACAGCCTCGTCAATGTTTTCCAATGTTGAGGGTTCGAATGGGATGTGTATTAATCTTTCTGATCCGTTATTGTCCATCGAATAAACCTTCTCTTGATCTCAAGCACTTGGCTGAAATCTCAAATCTTCTGTCTGCTTGCCCAAATAAAAGCCTAGGCTCCATAAGGGTTGTTATTTCGTATAAAATCTCGTCATACAACACAAAATCTCCTTCTCTAACATAAAGATCTTGGTCCTCTGTAAGCCTTCTTTTATGGAAGTTTACAGTTATTGAAGCAGTTTTGTCCAGGCCGTAGTTTGATGTTTCTGTTTGAATACCATCAAACTTGACTAATGCGTATACTCTAACTGGAGGAAGGAAAGATTTTTGGATTGCCTCCCCATAAAGTGAATGATAGTTTGTATGTTCTAAGGAAAGTGGGTAATAAGCAACTGTTTGTCCTATTACTCTTTCTATTAGTTCATCATTTACTTGTTTTACCAGATCTCGCTCTTTCTCATTGAAAAAGAGTGGCGGCGGCGGCTGAGCTGGTCTAGACCATTTGTTATCTGCCATTATGCGCTACCTTGTGGGCCAGTATAGATCGGCATTGGAATAGCTTTAAAGGTCTCAACCACTGCCGAGATCTTTGTTTGGTCGTCTTGGGCAAGTTTGGTATAAGTTAACTCGTCCATAATGGTCTTGAGTTCATTTCTAAGGGCTTCCTTTTCTGCCTTGCTCTCATCTTTTAGGGCAGTACCGTTCAGCGTCACAGACTCGCCAGGAATAGGAACTGTGGCAAACTTAGAACGTACCTCTCCTAGTTGTCCTTTTGATACAGCAAGAGCATAGCGCCGAATCCAATGTTTGCCTATTGAGTTAATAGAAGCATACGGCACATTTTCGTATGGAAGGGTGTTTAAGTTGTTTACACCATTGATTTGCTTTTCAACATAACCAATAGACGAAGAAAGTGGTGATTCATCTACTGAATACTCGATCCACATCTTTTTGGGCTGAAAAGTGGTTGGAGAAGGGAAAATACGAAGTTGGTTGTTTCTTAACTGATATGAAAAGCCGCTTGTTCTTGTGTAAATAGCGTCTTCAAAAGCCATTGCCTGGGCTTTATTTTGCCAAGTTGGAATAACTTCAAAAGTTGAATCATCAGCAAACTGACCATAACTAGATAAGTTGCCAACAGCGTTCAAACCGCCATAATAGCCATAAAAGCGCCACACTGCTTGTGGGGTTTTATAAAAAACTTTTCTAATTAAGATTCTACTATCTGTTCCCACTCTTGATGAATGAACTGGATCTGCTCTTAAGATGCTTTCTAAGTCATAGTCTTGCTTATTGACCTCAACATCAATCGAAGCTGAGTAAATGTTGGTCAAGCCACCAACACGAACTTCTGTGCCAACAGCATCACCAACTCTGCGTGAGTATTCAAATGAAAAGCGAGTATACTTTATAGCAGCTGCTGAGCCGGAAGCGTCGCCGGCTATTATTGTGCCGTCCGAGTCAAAAGAACCAGTTGAAGATCCTAGCAGGTCAGAAAGAGAGTTTTTGCTTTGATGTAAATTAACAAGATAAGAGTATTCTATACAAGCATCTTCATAAGCCGCATAAACATTGCCGGCTGTAAGCTCAATGTCCAAAACGTCGCCGCCAAGCATTTTATAAGTATAAGCAACTTGGTCTGAGGCGCCTGTTAGAAAGGAGTCTGATGAAGAATAAATGCCGTATGGTAAAGTTGCGGCCACATCAGTTGCTGTCCCGGTCTGAGGAAGTATTATTGCTGATGTTTGGGAAGTAGGTGTTAGGACAGGCAAAGACATTCGTGTATTCTCCTTATAAGTGCTCTATCTTAAATAGTTCTCGGCAAAAGAAAACCCCCGGTGTTTCCACCGGAGGTCTCTTTTATCCTAGTTCAGACTAGTTCTTAGCCAAGGAAATCCTTGCAGACAACTAGACCGTACATGTCCGGACGAACCATCTTCTTGGCGTAACGGGTCATGACACCCTTACGAGGTACGAAGTCCTCGACACCGAAGATAGTCGGAGTCACCTGGAGAGGAACATACGGAGCGTATACGTAGCCACTCTCAAGGAAGGAAGCGCCCTTGCGACCAACTAGTACGACATTGCGTAGGAAGTAGGGGTCGACATAAACGTCAAACTTCTTGGAAAGTGAACCAACACGAACAGCACCAACGGACCCACGGTCATCATCGTGAGTTACAGCAGCACGGAAGCCGGCGGTGAACTCAAGAATGTTAGCCATTTCAGGGGAGACAACAATATAGTTGGCGCCGCCACGAAGTGTCTTACGGTGGATCTGAGCGGAAACATCATTGATTGTTTCAATGAGAGTTTCGTACCACTCTGAAACATTACCAGTGAAGTCGGCTCCAAGAAGGCTCTCGTTCTGGGTCCCATTGGCGATATCAGCGCCGGTTTCACGGTCGAGGAAACGACCCGGTCGACGTGACCAGTAGAATGTACCAGCAGTTGCGCCCTTAACAAGGTCTTCAAGAATCTCACGATCAATCTCAAGAGCAACCTGCTCTGAAAGGATTGAAGTAAGCTCAACCTCTGCGTCCATGTTGTGGTATGCGTTGAGGTCCTGACCAAGTTCCGGAGTCCACTTCGCCTTAAGCTTCTTGGTGACTGCGGTGACTGATACGGAGTCGACCTTGATGTCAATCTCAGGGATATTAGGGTTGCCCTCAAGTCCCCAAGTTGCATCACCAACAACTGCACCAAGGGCGCCGCCAATGAAGTCGTCGTCAATTGGGAGGGTGCATGCTGTTACGGCATCTAGTGATGAGGAAAGAGTGTTCGATGTCTCTGAGCCTGAAGCCTCAAGAACAACAAGAACCTTTGTTGAGTCTGTTGGGTCAAAGCCAGTAAGTCGTCGAACTTGACGTCCGTCGCTAACGCTGGTAAGGGTTAGGCCAACAAAGTTATCCTCGTTGAACTGGCCACTTGTTAGGGTGGCAAGCGGTATTGTTGCAGCAGCGAAAGCCGAACCTGAAGTTAGGTCAGCGTCGAAGCGAAGAAGTCTCTGGAGATCGTAGCCTGTTGAACTGCCGCCAAATACAAGGGCACCGCCATCTGTAACAGAGCCTGAAGCAACGATTGTTGTTGCAATAGTCACGGAAGCAGTTGGTGATGCAAAGCCGTTGTTAAGTGCGTAAGGGCCGGTCTCAACGTTGGCGCCGGTAAGAATAACACCTCCGGTGATCTGTGAAGCAACTCTTCCTCCACCGTAAACTGAAGTATCGGCAGCATAGCCAAGACGTGGCATTGTCGTACCATCACTTGAGAAAGTAAAGTCTAGGAAGAAGATTAGTCCTGAAGGAAGTGACATCGGCTGAACAGAAACTAGGTCCTGGGCAACAAGTGATGCGAATACACGTCGAACGAGGGGGAATGCAACTGCTGCAAAGCCTTCAACGTCGCCGGAGTTCATTGCGGATGATTCACGAAGAAGCTCCTTGGCCTGGTTTTCAAGTAGTCGAGCCATCTGGTGACGATGGTCTTCTGTGTTTAGACCCTCAAGAAGTCCTGTTCGCTCCCACTTATTAAGTAGTGCACTTGACTCCTTGTGAAGGTCACGGGGCTCAATGCCCTCTGTGAGTGTCTTAAGTACTGACATTTTAAAATTTCTCCTTTTATATTAAAGTATGCCTGCTAGTCTCTTCATACGAAGAACGTCGCTTGACTCGCTTATTGTTTGTTTTTTTGAGGGGCGAGCCACAAGTGTTCTAACTTTTAGCGCTTCAGTCAAGTTTTCTGGGCCAGCATTCTTTGCAGGTTCAGACGAAACCGATTCACATAGAGTTTCAAACACAGCTTTGACCTTATCGGTCGTGTCGGCCCGGTTGATTGTTTCGACAATTTTACTTTTTTGCCGCTCATTCAAGGAGTCATCTAATAGGGCTTTGTTTGTATAAAACAGTTTTGTGTTAACGAGATGAGACTCTGAAAGCTTATTCTGCAAGCTTTCAACCAATACTGCAGTATTCTTTATTACATTGTTTTTTTCTGTTAGTTCTTTTTCTAAACTGTTCTTGCTCTCGGTAAGTTCTCTAACGGCTGCTTTGAATGCAGCGTTATCTTCTTCAAGCTCAGTTGATCTCATGCGGGCTAGCTCAAGCTCTTGTTCAAAGAACACTTGGCTGTCGGGGCGTCCTGCCCAGCCGCTTTTTTGCGCTGAAGTATCAACGGTAAGCTTTTCCATAAGGCCAAGAAGCTCGTCTTCAGAAATGTCGATCTCTTCTGCTATAGCCTCTGGCTCACCGGTAGCGTCTTCTATTTCTACTTCGGAGTCCTCAAGCTTGTCTAGGTCAATAGTGACCATTTCTTCGTCGCCATCTTCTTCGCCCATTTTCGCTACTTTTACGGCGAGTTGATCAAGGACGTTTTGAGCTTGTTCAATTGAGTCAGAAACGTCGTCAATCATTTGCTCGGCTTCTTCTTTTTCATCGGCCGGCTGGGCTTCATAAGACATTGGTAGATCGTCTTCAACCTCGCTTGTCTCTTCGGCAGCATCAAGGTCTAGAACTTCAGCTTCCGCTTCGGCTCCAAGGTCCCCTGCTTCCATTTCTTCGTCGTCCTGCTCTAAAAGGCGGTCGACGGCTTCTTTGATTTGTGATGAATATTTTTCAAGAACCTCGGCTTCGGCGTTTGCTTTTGCAACCTCACGAAGGTCTTTTGCATCTACGATGGCTTGTTCAAGCATTGACATTAACTAACTCCTTAATAAAGTATAATACCACTTATAAATAGTGTGTCTTTTTTAAAAATACTTGTTTTTCCTAAAAATAGCTTATAATAATCTTATCCTACGCCGGCAGAACCTGACCAGTTATTGGCTAGTTCACTTGCGGCGATTGTTGTTAGACCAGCACGAATCTCATAATCCACGGTCACGGCCGTTGGAGCAGTCGCTTGTCTCTGTAAGAACAAAGATGTTACACGCCAGCCGTAAATCTCACTTGTCCCAGCTGAATGCAGAATATAGTTAGTGCCGGCTGGGGCAGATTTTTGGATCCCTAGAGATGAAAACCCTATTCTTAGATCTCCAGAACCGGCTGTTGTAAAAATTTCTATAAAGTTAGTTACATTTGGAAAAACTATTTCAACTATAGTATCATTGGTAATTTGGCTGCCCTTTAACAAGTAGGGTATTGAGCTTACTTGATAAGAAGCAGAGTTTCCTAACCCACTTCTATACTGAAAAACACTCATCTTATCCTACTCCTACCGATCCAGACCAGTTGTTGGTTAGTTCTAGATCCGAAACTGTTGTTAAACCAGCGTGAATTTCTATAGCTCCACTGCCGCCGGATGGTTTTACAAAAACACTTGAAACTCTCCAATAATATATAGCAGATTCACTGTTGGGGCCAACTGTAAAATAATTGTCACCAGAGTCTACACCCAAGTATGAAAAACCTACATTCAAAGTGCTAGTACCGGAGGTATTAACAATTTTTATAAATTTTGTAACTTGCGGAAAGGTAAATTCCTTTGTAGCCCCACCTGGAAAACTGGTAGTCTGTTTTTTAAGAAAAGGTATCGCACTTACTTGGTAAGCAGCAGAGCTACCCAACCCACTCCTATATTGAAATGCGCTCATTGATTATCTCCTAAGATTAAGAATTATCTTTTGCTTCTTCAAGCTGTCTTCTTATTCTTTCTTTTTCTTGCCTTCTCTTTTTTCTTCGCTTTTCTTCGCTGCGAACATCCGAAGGTTTTTTGTAATATTGTCTTTCTCTGTAAGTTTCAAGGATGCGATCTTTCTTCAACATCCTCTCTAGAACTTTGTATGCCTTCATGACATCTCCGTTCCTTACTTCCACTTGGTATGGCTCAATTCCATCTAGGGCATTGATTTTCTTTCCATACTTCTTTCTTTTCTTGTCAAGTTTTCGGTCATATTCTTCAAATTTTCCTCTACTTGACTTGTTGTACTTTCTCATTGGTCTCCTATAGTCCGAAAGCTGATAAATCTACACCGGCGTCGTTAGGATCTGTGTCCCTTAGAGCACCGAATTTTTCTTGTTGCGAGGAAGGTGCGGCTGCTAGCGGCTCCGTTCCTTCAAAAATGTTCACGCCGCCAAAGTTGCCTGCGCCGCCGATTGAGTCCAAGAGACGTTTTCTGGTTTCGTTGAGATCTCTCTTTGGCTTGGCTTTTTGTGCTTTTTTCATAAACTTACGAATAGGCTCTTCATCTCTACTTTCAGTTATAGTTGAGACAGAGACGCCTTGCACTGATTCTTTGATTATGTGAGCAAGAACTCCTGGCTCTTCCATAATAACTTCTTTTACGCACTCTTTGATAAGAGGCTTTAAAATCTTTGTGAGTTCATCTTTATTCATTATAATCCTACTAGGTCATAAATTTTTGAAAGTATTATTTGCTCTTTGGTATTGTCCAAAGCGGTTCTTGTAAGGTCTTCATTCATATAAGAAGATCTTGTGGGGCCAATAAAAGCACCTGGTGTTGATGGTTCCTGAACAATATCAAAGCAAATAAGTTGGAAGTCGTCGTTAACCATTGTTCCTTCACGAGTTTCACGAACTGATCCAAGACCCCTTGAAGAAATACCTATTTTTACGCCGGCATTTACAAGACCTTTTAAGATGTCTCCTGCTGGAGTGGGTAGAACTTCTAACTTACCCATTACTTTATTGCCGTCTAGCCAAATATCTGTAATCAAATGTGAAACATTCTTAAGATTCACAACTGAGTCATCAGGGTGGTCTAATTCACCAACAGAACGACGATCGGCAACTACTTTTTTGTAGTTATCTACTTCTCTGCGAAGTGTTTTTTCCGGATAGACACGACCATTGCCGTTTCGCTCACCATACTTTTGCAAACATCCAGTAAGAATAACAGCGCCTTCTGATACTCTGCGCTTTTCACCTTCTGTTAAAAAGTCTTGACAAACCCCACCGTCACAAAGTTCATAGAACTCTCTCAATAATTGTTTATGCATCTAAATTTCCTTTGGCGGGCGCCACCCGCTCGGTTCAAGACCCCTTGCAGCAGCGTCGAACCGGCTGTAGAGCCCATTTTTGTGTCCAAGGCATAATAATCTCCATTCTTTTATAAATAGTGTTAAGTTTTATAAATTCTAAAATTTATTCCTTCATCTCCAAAGATTTGGCACAAGGCATAAGAAGTGCCTGATGAAAGGCACCCATAAGCAAAGCCGTATGAGAGTTCTGGCGTGTTTAGAATACAGTAAATAAGCAAACCAGCCCAAAAACCAACGCACATAGGGCAGTGGAAAAAGTGGTGCTTTGGCCTGACGCTATTAAAGATTGATCCATAAACCAAAATCTGTGTCAAGCCATAACTAGCCAGAATAAAAAGCGGTAACGGCATTAGAAGTGATAAGTAATGTAATACCTGCGAGCAAAACGAGGGTCGATTGAGCCTTTCTTTTCTGCTTGCGGAACGTCCCCTAGATCTGTGTATACCTCTGGATCTGTAAGCCGCTCTTGCTCGTTGTCTTCAAACTTATCGTTCATTGCAAAGCTTGGTTCTTCCATTTGGAAATAATCATAAAGCCTTGATAAAACAACTTCCACAAAGTCAATTTTAGAACCTTCCGGAGGGCTCATTATAGCAGCCTCCATAGACCCCATCATAATACCACCCTGCATTGAACCGTGTGCGATAACGCCATAATCTGCAAGATAAGAGAAAAGATCATCTTGTGAATGATAAGTGTGCTCCCCCATTTCCGTCTTTGGAAAAGTTACTATTTTAGCATCTTTACGTGAGACGACTATGTGAAGATCCGGATGATCGTTGACCATAATGTCGCCGTTGAGCGCTTTTTTCGCTTTTAGTTTAATGGTGCGATCCGGAGGAGTATCCGGTGTTGAGGAATCGCTTACTTTAATTTGAATCGCCATAGTTGATCTCCTCTACTAGAGATTGAAGCTTAAGGGTATTCAAAAGAAGCTCTTCATTCAACTCTAAGTTTTCAAAGTTATTAAACTTCTTTGTGATGTCTTGTATACCTTCTGAGATAACTGGGTTTTTTGCTTCATAACTTTCTAGGGCATACTTTAGTTCATTGAGTTTTTCTGTGATGAACATTTTGAACTCAACTCCATTATCAGCAAACGAGGTAATGAAATGAGAGATTATTTTCTTTTGACCTTCTGAAAGCATCGTGCCATATTCATCATTGAACTTCTTAACAAACTCACGATAAACTAATGTGTCTATTGGTTTATACTCTTTCTTTTCTTTGAGTGTTTCTTGACCACAAAGCTTCTTGACTAGGTTGCTTTCCATTATGACACGGCTTTTGGTGTTTTCCACGCCCTGTAGTATGTTATGTATAGTACCTAGATTTCTGTAGTTTGGAACAAAGTTGTTGTATACGCTTGTACCTAGTTGCTTGTTTATGGCATCAATAAGCTTTGTTTGTGCGTTGAATGTTTGCTTTCGGTCTGCCATCGCATACGAAAACTTGCTTTCTTGGATTAGACGATCTGCCAAGTGAGGCTCGCCCATGTCTTTTGTTTCTAAAAGTGTTCGGTAAAGGTGAAGCTCTTTATAAAGTAGGGTGCCTTTCTTGAAGTGCTCCTTTACAATCTTAGTTACCTTGGCTGCTCTTTCTTTATCATCTACAAGAGCCGCTTTTGTAAGCTCTCTAACTAATGCTTCATAAAGAAAAGCGGTGTTTCTTTTCTTATTGTACTTGGTTATCATCTTTCCTCTCCAGTGATTCTAAAAGATTGTCGATTTCTTTGGAATGCTCCTCAAAATCGCCCTCTACTGTATAACTAGTTTCTTTTTTCTCAACCATCCCTCCCAAGGTTGGTTCTACGTTCTCAAAAAAGATTTCAGAAGGCTTTGGAAGGCCTATCTTTGACCTTGTTGTGTTGCCTGTTGCGAACTCTGGAATGGCCATTGACTTCATTGCCATTCGGTTTTTCTTGATTCTTCCATCTTTCTTTGGCCGATACATTTTGCCTTTTGAAGCAGGGGTTGTTGTTAGGATGTTTCCAGAATCGTCCCTCTTACCAGGAGCGACTTTTAGAATGTCCTCTTCTGGCTCAGCAGCTTCAGTATCCGGTGTTTCCTCTGCGCCTAGATCCGGTGTTTCAGAGTCCGCTCCAAAAGCTCCTATGTCACCTCCACCAAGTGGGGCTTCCTGCTCGTCGGAGGCTGCAGCAGCATCAAGAGCAGAAGAGAACTTACGGTCAAAATACATTTCACGCTGGTTGCGAAGGAACTCTTCTTGTGAGATGTTGAAAATATGCTCGGCAATGTATCTCTTGGAGAAAAAGCCTTCAGTTGCGGATGAGGCAACCTCAAACTGTGTTTTCATTGTCTCTAGATCCTGAAGTTCGGCAATCCTAGACGGGTTATTAAGCTTGAGGTTGAAGCCTGTAAGATCAGACTTTCTAAAGCCTAAAGTATAAAGGTGAACCATTCCAATCTTTGTAAGTTCGGATATCAAAGCTTTTTGAAGGCGCTGGATGGTTCTGGCGAAGCGAATGTCTTTTTGTGAGAGAGATGTTCGGTCTTCTGCATTCTCACCAGCAACTAGGTAAGCTTGTGGGATCTTGATAGCGGAAAACAGTTTTTCACGAAGATATTTTACGTCTTCGATCTGTGAAGTAAACTGGCCCCCTGCTAATGTCTCAATCTTTGTTCCTTGTTGGCTTCCACGAACTGGAATGTAGTAATCTTCTTCTACAGACATTGGGTTATAGCGAAGATCTGCTCTTCCGCTGTCTGCATCAATGATCTGATTTCGTTTGAGGGTGGTCATAACCTCTTGCATGTATGTGCTTACGTCCTGCGGGGCTACGGCGCCAACATCAACATAAAACACTCGGCGTTCGGGCGCTCTTACGATGCGATAAGACATCATTGCGTCCTCTACAAGTGTTAGTTGCCTCCAAATACGGCGAGAGCCCTCAAGAACAGAGGTACCATAAGGGTTATACTTATTGTTTCCTAAAATACGAAAATGAGCTATTTGCCAGTCCTCGAAAGTCAAGCCACCTGAGTTCCACTGAAACTGTAAGTAGTTTGGATTGTTTTCATCTTGCCCTTCCAGTCTTTCTATTTCGCTGAGGGGCATAGCAACAACATTTTGGATGCCTAGTTTTTCATCAACGTCTAGATAAAGGAAAAAGTCTCCATACTTACAAAGAGTTCTTGCCCATCCGTAAAGATTGAGATCAACATTAAGAACATCATAAAACAAAATCTGCAATGCTGTCTTGATTTCTTGGTTCGAACAGTTAATCGTAAGCATTTTACGAATGTCCGTTGAGGTAGTCATCTCATCAGCATAAATATCAAGCGCAGAGTTTAGTTCTGGCATGTACTCCATCTGATCGAAGTCAATATATCGATCATTCCGGTTTTGATTGAGCATAAAATCGCCGTAAAACGAGTAGTTTTTCTCGTAATCGGCTTTTTTGAACTCTTTTCCTGATGCAGAAGTCCAGTTAAACTTATCAAGTTCCTTTCGGCGGTATTTTCTTGCCTGTTCGTGTCGATAATTGACGATTGGACCTGAAAAGAGCCGGGTAAGTGCTTTGTAAAGTGGGTTGTCCGGGTTTCTTGTGTTTTCTGAACTTCTTTTAGGTATGATTGTTTTTTTATATGCCATTTTTTAGCCCTTGTACAGCCAAGAATATTGTTGCTGTTGTTTTTTTGCTTCGCTGGCCTGTTTTGATTTTATAACTGGTAAGTGGCCAATCATTCCAGGGATAGTTGTATTTAGTTCTCTCTTGTCTGTAAAGAATGCGTTCATCATTTTCTCTGATTTTTCTCGGTCATAAGCGCTTTCTTCATATACGGCGTCTCTAATCCAACAAGCAATTGCAAAAGACATTACCAAGTCATCGTGCTTTGATCTCATTGCTTGAGGTCTGCCATTTTTCCAGACGAAAGTTTTAAATTCTCCAAATAATCTCTTAGATCTCACTATAACTAGTTGGTTGCGGATCATTTCTTCCATTTTAGCGATGATTAATGGCCTTGTCTTAGAAGAAGTAGCAAAGCCGGGTGTTGCGCCGGCAGTGTTTTCTGCTATTAAAGGATCAATAAATCCATCTCCCTTAGAATAATATAAGTTATTATATCTTAGATCTTTCAACTTGTCAATAAGCATAAAACCAATATTATTACTTTCTACAACAACCAAACACGTGCCATATCTTGTTGCGGCTTGATGCACCATATTGGCATACATATCTATGGCGACTTTTCCTTGGTATTCTGCAACTATTTCATTTGTGGTAATGTTCCAAACGTGAAAAGCAGAATAATCTTCGCCGTCACCTCTAGCAACGTCAACAGCCATAAAATATTTTGATGCTGGATCGTATTCTTGCCAAATCCAAAGGTTCCTATCAAAGCCGTCTCTGTATAGGGGCTCTTGGACTTGCGCAAATACCCATTCTAAATATTCAGCATCAATAACAGTCTCACCTGAAGATAAGAAGGAGCATTCTAACTCCTGTGCTATCTCCTTTTTGGTCATGTTTCTTGTTTCTTTTTTATACCATTCTTCATCACGCTCAGGGTGAACGTCCCAAGGTAAACTGGTTGGGTGGAAGTCGTTTAGGCCAGCGTCGGCGTCGGAATACATACGATAAAACCAATTGCCAATCCCGTTTGGTGTTGATAAGGCAATACAACGACCTCCGGTTGATAGTGTTGGATACAAGCCTTTCCAAAGCTCGTCCAAGCCATCAACGTGAGCAGCCTCATCCACTACTAGAAGTGATAGTGCTTCTGAACGGCCGGCATCTCCTGATGTTGAAGAAGCCTTTATTTGTGAGCCGTTCGTTAACTCAAATGAGTTTCTGTTGTCTATTGCTATATCAGCTATCTGCAACCAAGGTGGTAAGTTCTTTATCATGAACTTAACTTTTTTAACCAGGTTGCCGGCTGTTGAGAGTTTGGTCGCAACAACAAGAATGTTCTTTTCTCTATGGAAAAGAATAAGCCACGCAGAGTATGCTGCGGTTATTGTTGAGATACCAAGCTGACGTCCTTTTAAGATTATGTTGAAGCGGTAAGCGTTATAATCTTGAAGAAGGTCTTTCTGGAAAGGATAGGTCCTAAATGGTATAGGACCTTTTTCGGGATGAGAGATGCGAACATAGTTCTCAATAAAATAGTTGGGATCTTTGCCGCACCTAACAATCTCTTTTATTACTTGTTCTTTACTAAGCACACTAGTTATAGGCTCCTAGCGCTCTTAGCAAAGCGGCGGTAAGTCTCCATCAACTTATCTTGTGCTGGAATAGGAGGGTTCTCATCTATTCCCTTCATTCCGTTAATCCTGTACTTCTTGATCGCAATTGCAAAAACTCGCACATTTGATGTTGACTGAACAAGTACGTCAACTTCACCGTCTGCGCCAAGACTAACACGCTTTCCAAGTATCTGACTTGCTCGGTTGGTTAGGTATTTGGCGATATCAGCCATAACTCTTTCCATTTCTTCTTCAAAACCACCGCCATAAACTTCTTTAAGCTTGATGTCTGTTTGATAAGTAATTGTAAGAATGTCGCCAGCAGTACGAACAGTGAACCCGTCCATGTGACGGCTATCTTTAATGAAATCGCCCTCTTCACGGCGAAGGCCAATCTTAAGTGGGTCACCGTTGGCGTCGGTACCGCCATCGTAAGCTAGTGCGGCTGCTTGTGCTAGTGCTTGGACTGGTGTCATTTGTTATTCTCCCTGGGGTTCCTGAGACGACTGAGGGTGTTTGTATTGGGCAATCTTTTTTGCTAGCTGCTCAATGAAATCTTCGTCACCAAGAAGAGGCTCTTGGATCTTGGCTATCATACCACTGTCCATTGTCTCTATTGCATCAAGCACTGCTCGTGCAATGTCTTTTTCTGTTGCTATGCCCTGATCATTTGCCCAGCCCATAACACGCTCAAAGTCTTTTTGTGAAGTTTCGGCATCCATCTTGGCAGCGTCTGCAGCAGCATCTGCAATTGCAGCGCTGTATGCCTTCATCTGTCCTCTGTTAAGCCCAGCAGTGGAATCACCGGCTTCGATCTCGGTAGCACGAACATCTAGATCGTCCGCTCCGCTCGGACCTCTTCGTGGTCTTTGGAGTGGGGTTTTCTTGCCACGGCCAAAAAGACCTCCAAAGGTTGCCTCGTCTAGACCGGCTATTTCTTCTTTGATGGCCTCAACTAATCTTGCTTTTGTAATTTTCATCTGGTCTCCATCCTTCTTTCCACCTTTCTTCTCTTCCTTCGATCCACTGAACATAACACTTGAAACAAGAATCCCATTTGGTTTTACAAGTTTCGTCTTTTAAGGTCTTGATCTGTGAAGAACAAATAGGGCATTTAGATTTGCTTTCTTTACTAAGTAGTCTCTTTGTAATAAAAAATCCTTTTTGCTCTTCTAAAGTCTCGGCGTCATTAGATTGGATTTTTTGAGCCAACTCTTTTCGTTGTTCTTTATAGTCTTTTTCTTTGGTCTCGTCCCATCCACTTTGAGGTGTTTTGATTGCTTCTTCACCCCATCGTTCTTTTATTGCTTTTTCTAGTTTTGCTATTTCGTTTAGTTTTTTATCATCAAGTGGGAGCATTATATACCTTTTGTTTAGCGATAAATACGATTTCTTTCAAGTCTGGCACTGTTTCCATACTATCTAGATCTTTTATAGAGCACCATTTATAATCTGAGTGTTCTTTTCCATCTAAATAAACATCACCAGTATACTTTGTTGTTGTAAAGAAATAAATTCTTTTTTTCTTTATTACACCAGTATCAATAAGATCTTCTGGTTTTACTGTTAAGCCACATTCTTCTTTTACTTCTCGGCAAGTTCCGTCTTTGATTTCTTCATCAACGTGAACGTGCCCGCCAACTGAACACCAGCGGTTAGGCATCCAAGGATCTGTTGGTCCTCTTTTTAGCGAAAGAAAGTGGTCTTTATCTTTGAAAATAATAACGTGTCCTGAGATTTCAGAGTCTTTTTTCATTTTATTTATTTTTATTTTAATCATTGTGGTAGAGACATCATTAGGTCATGGGAGTCAGATCTATACTGAGCCAATTGATCAATGTATCCTTGTTTGCGAAGAATTTTAAAAGCAATATTTTCTGGTGAATAAGCACCCTCTCTTTGAAGGCCTGCTTTTCTCATTCTTTTAAGTTTTGCGAAAATGCGGACGGCTTGTCGTTTTGCCTCAACAAACTTCTCTTGGTTCATCAACTCTCGCACCAAGCCTATTTGATGCATAATCAGGTGCGCTTTCTTCATCGCAGAATCATAATCAAAGTCTCGGTCTTCTCTTCTTGGCTTTTTGATCCATTGATCTTTGGTTATTGAGTATACAGGACGGTCTTCATCATCGTATACTTCATCAACGTCCTCAATGTAAATCTCAACTTCGTGGCCAAAGATGGTTATGTTATGTTGCTCATTCCACACCAATCTACGAGAATTAAAAAGATCACGAACCAAGTCAATATCTTGATTAACTTTGGAAAAATCGACCACAATGTGTAGGTCAATATCAGAATCAGGATGATAGTTATACCCGGCGAGTGAGCCAGTGAAGTAAATGTCTTCCACAGCGTCTGGGTCAACGTTGTGATCTCGGAGAAATGCATTTGCTATTCTTTTTAGTTTAAGTTTGACTTCTAATTTTAAGTGGCCGTCTTCATTCCAAACTTTGGATGATAAATCGTCGTGTTGTTTGAAGACCTCTTTGGACAAGACTGTTTTTCTTATTTCTTCTTTTTTTAAAGAGCGTTTATTTTTCTGTTCTTGAAGCAAAAAGCCTCTTTCTTTTTCTGCGGACTCAAATATTTTCCAAAACTGCTGGAACATTTATTTATCCTCTCTTTGCTTTGCTTATTTCTATTGCGGCAAGTTGTTTTTTGGCTGCTTCTTTAGTTTTGTGTGTTCCAAGTCGTTTACCTCCTTTTTTTGGGTAAACAACATACTTGTCGGCAATCTTCTTTATTGTTTCTTCTAGATCTTGCTCTAGCTCTTCGTTAGTTTTCTCGCCTGGCTTTGAGCGTGTTTTTTGGTTCTTGCAAAACTGCTTCATTGTAAAGCCTTTTGGGTTGTCGCAGTTTTTCTTTCTTTTTTTTCTTTTGCTCTTAGACCATTCTTCATCAAGAAGTTCCAAAGTTATTTGCTCAATAAGGTTTTTTAGGCTCACTTACCTTCTCCTAAAAGGCCGATACGTAATAGTTAGACCGCTAATAATAGATTGGCTTACTGTATCATAAGTAGTATTCACATTATAATCAAGCGTTCTTGTCTCTAAGTGAAAGGCCGGACCAGCTGCAAGAGTGCCTAAACCGGCATTTACAGCAATACCTACTCCAAATCTTTCATACCAGCGCTCTCTTAGGCGTCTGCTGTTCATGACAAGTTCGCCTATCTCTATTTCCAGCCGGTTTGTTTGTTCGGCTGCTATAGCGCTCCATTCTCCATCTGGTCCTTGGTTTAGCGCTAAGTCTAACACAAAAGGACTAAGTTGGGATAAAGATAGTTCTGCGTGCGGAGGGTTGCTTTCTGTAAAGCCCAAAACCCTATAACCTGAGTTTTCTAAGTCAAAGTCAACTCTTAGGTTTGGTATACCTTCGGTTTCTTCTGTTATTGTTGTGTTTGTTATTTCTTCATCACAACGATACTCTATAACAGTTGTAACCGCATTAGAGTTCTCATTATCGCTGGTAAACTCAATTTTTTCTCTTAGTGTAGCATTTACCTGAGCTAGGAAAACTAACTTTCCTTCTAACTCCTTGGCTGCGTCGTCAAGTCTAGTGTTTTCTCCTAGAAGGCTGGCTATTTGTCTTTCTTTGAAGGATAAATCTTGTGCTAATCTAAATTCTACACCTTCTAAGATCTCAATCGACCCCTGGGCGGCTGCAAGATTATTTTGTAGTTCGTTTATAAGGCGCTGGTTTTGCTTTTTATTATAAATTGAGCCAGCAGCCACCCCAAAGATAATCAAAAGAAGGGCAACTAAAAATATATCCTTGATGCCGAAGTCCATTTACTTCGATCGAAGTCTTGCTACAGCATCAACAGCAGCTTGCGAGCCGATAAAGATGGTAGTGATCGTTACCCAATCAGACGATGTTAGGTCCGCAAAGGCTAAAAGCCCAGTTGCTGTAAGCCAAGCAAGAAACTTTCTGCTTATTGCCTTCTCTACTATGTTGTCTAAGAAACCTTTTTCAATATCTGTTGATTTACAACTATTACAAGTCATCATAATGTCTCCTTTGTTATTATAAATAGTTAGACATTTACAAAAGCATATCCATTTTTCTTTTGGATTAGCACCTCATCATCAACAATGTCTTTAAGAGAATCTAAGTGAGAAATAAGGAATACTGTTTCAAAATTTTCACGATACATCTGAAGAATCTTAATAAAGCCATCCATGTTCTCGGCGTCAAGTGCAGTTGCCGGTTCATCCAACACAGCAAAGTTTGGAATGGGCAAAGAAGAGACGTTTAGAAGCCCTAAACGAATAGCAGTTGCGGCAAGAGTCTTTTCTGCTCCTGATCCTAGCTCAATTGGTCTTGCGTCAAACTTTGAGTGCTTGATAAAAATGTTTAGTTTGTTTCCGTCTTCTTCAAAGAACACTTGGAAGTCAACAATACCAGAAAGCACTTTCTCGATCTCTTCATTGATAACTGGAAGCATCTTCTTTGTTACATCATAAGGGATCCCGTTTGGATGGACGCAGCGCATAAAATAAACAAATGTAGAATAATCTTCTCTTGCTTTTTTGAGTTTTGCTTTTGTTTGGTTCGCTAAATCAATCCTTGCTTTTGCACCTGCTTCATCCCCAAGAAGTACCAAAAGGTCTTCGTTGCAGTCATCACAGTCTCTTTGAGTGTTTTTAATTGTTCTAGATGCAATAACTAACTGTTCTTTGAGTTCGGAGATTTTTTTGATTTCTTCTTCGTTCTTCTCGTATGTTTCTTTCTTGGTCAAAAGGCCAGCCAAGGACATTTGAGCCATTTTTAGCTCCATTTCCTTGTTTTTCAGGAGATTTTCGGTGTCTTCTTTGGCTGCTACAATGTTTTCGTACTTTTCTAGAAGATCATTGACCTCATCAATGTTGAGTTTCTTGATTTTATCTTCATGCACCTTTACATTTTCTTCCAACCCTTTGATTGCCTGCTGAACAATATCAAAAGAACTAACTGCTTCGTGGGCATCTTTGATAAAACGACAAGTGGGGAACTGTTTACCACAAGGAACAGAAGAAAGTAGCCTTTGTTTGTCTTTTATGTCGTCCTTCTCCCGCTTTCTTTCTTTTAGCAATACCGTGACGCCTGTAAGGTATTTGAGTGTCTCAGAATGCACCTCCTTGCGTGTCAAGACCCTTTCTAAATCAAAGCCCTGAATAAAATCCTTACAACTCTCAATACGAACTGAGATTTCTTTTATTTCGTTTTCTAAGGTTGTTTCTTTGGATTGTAAGTTTTTGATCTCGCTCAAAACACTTTCAATGTCAATGTCGATTTCTTTTTGTGAATCTATTTGATGTTGAATCTTGCTTTTTTCTTGTTTGAGACCATCTAAAACATTGTTTAGTTCATTACAACGAAGTTTTACATTCAAGATCTTGTCTTTTAGTTCTACAAGAGTTGCTTCTTCGGCTTCAATCTGAGCGTCGTGATCAACACCCTCCAATCCTTTCACCAAGGCACGCTTGTCTTGTGAGATTTCTTTTGCTTTCTTGAATTTCTTGTCCAAGATCTCAAGATCAAGAAACTTAGCCAAGATTTCCTTTCGCTTTGTTGTGCCTTCATTGATAAAATTAAGTGAGTTCATTTGAGACATCATTGAAGTTAAAAGAAAATCATCAAGCGTTCCCAAATACCGGCGAATGTTTGCGTCAGTTTCATTTCTTGTTTGACCATTGAGGCATTCAGTTTCGCCGGTTGCTGGATCGTATACTGAGAAATCAAGATCTGTTTTTGCTTCGGTGCTTTCTTTACCGTGAAGTCGTTTGATGTACTTCTTGCTTTGTCGTTTAATTGTAAACTCTTTGGTACCAATAGAGAATTTTACTTCGCCTTCGGCATTTTCTTTATTTTGGTTGACAAGATCCACATTCTTACGAACAGATTTAGAACTAGAGTTAAAAATAGTATAAAGAATACTATCAATAATCGAGGACTTGCCTGAATAGTTTTTTCCAAAGATACCAACAATGCCGTTTAACTTTGCAAAGTCCAGAGAGTTGTTTTCTCCATAGTTAAAAAGATTATCAAACTTAAAGTTTTCTAAACTCCAATGAATGTTTCTTTTTGTTTCTTCATCTTCGTTGATAAGTGCTGAGATTTGCTTGTTAAGAGCGAATACCTGCGAAAGTTGTTCGTTGGTTAGTTCATAATCAGCAAGATATTCTTTCATAAGCTTTTCTTGGACGCTAACATCACGCATGTTCATTCTTTCTGCGTGCGCTGAGGTTGAAGCGCCACGAGCACCTGAGAACTTGTTGAGAAAAGCAACTGATTCTGGCTTAAACTTAGTTTTTACTACGTCAGCAGCCTTTTTAAGCGCTGAAATAGGGTGATTATGCTCTGAAATAAGACGAACTCGGGCGCCTGATGGAATACTGGTGTTTCTTGGTAGCCTTCCAGCCTTTGTTAGGTTGATTGTGATAAAAGGCTTGGGGTTTTCCAGCTGAACATGCTTGCAAGTAAACTTTTCTTTGTCTTTAATGTCCCAAATAAGGATTCCTTTATCGTTTGACTCGCCAAAGTTCTGCTGAATGGTTGATCCTGGATAACGGAAACGTCCGTGGTCGTCCAACATTTGATTTGTCTTGTGAATGTCTCCAAAAAAGCCATAATCAAAGTTCTGGAAGGTTTCTAAGTTAACTTCACCTTCTAAAACCCACCCAATGTCGGTTTCTGAACCACGAACGCAGCCATGGTAGAGGGCAATGTTGATAAAATCCTGATCGGGCTCAAGATTCCAGTTGGTTTGGTCATCAAAAACACACATAGCGTGTAAAGCAAACTTTTCTGGAAGATTTATTTGCTCATAACCCTTGAAAAGGTGCAGATTTGGGTGCTTTAGGTTCTGCACGATGGGGGTTAGGGCATCTTGGCGTGCTGAGTTCTTAAGATTTCCGTCGTGATTGCCCAAAAGAACATAAGTTGGCGCAATGTCAGCCAAGCCTGATAAAAATTCTGATGCTAGCTCCACAAATTCGGGTGAAATCTGGGTCTTTGTGTGTGCAATGTCCCCTGTATGAACAATAAAGTCGACATTTTCTTCTTTTAAAGTCTTATAAAGATGTGAAAATACTTGTCGATACTCTTTTTGGTATTTGTAGTTTCTGATGTGGGTATCAGAAATGTGTGCTAGTCGCATTAGATAGCCTCCAGTAAGTTTCTAGCAGTTAGTTCAAATAAATCTTCTTGCAAGATTCTTTTTGCTTTCTTTTTTCTTAGAGAAAACTCATTCTTAGGCATCTCTCCAAGATCATCAAAGCCGTGAATGTTGATTTTATATACTTCTAAGTCAAAATCTAACAATAATTTCATAATTTTTAGTTCTTTTTCATATGCATCTGGATCCAAAGCAAGATAAACAGCACTGTCGTGTTCAATTAACTTACGAAGAAGAAGTGAGTTTTCGGTCATTGTAGAACCAAGTAGCGGAATAGAGTTTGGTCCGGCAACAATAGCATCAAAAACACCCTCTGTGATCACAACTCTTTTATCCCAATCAACGAAAAGTTCATTAAAAACAATGTTTCGGCTAGCTTTTGGGTTCTTATAAGCCGGCCAAACCTTTTTATCAAAGGCTCTGGTGATAAAATAGTTAACCGACCCTGTTTCAGCAAATGAAGGAACCAATAAACGCCCTTCATACTTTCCTTTTTCGCAGAAGCCAATCTTCCAATAAGCAATATCAAAGTCAGTCAAGCCTCTGGAACGTAGATAATTGAGTGGTCGGCGCAGGGTTAAAGGTATTTCTCTTTTATGAAGCGCTTGGTATTCTTTTGGAAGCTGAACCACCTGCTGTTCTTCTTCATCTGAGATCTCAAAAAGAATCTTTTCGTCAAATTCAGAAAAGTCAATCTTTCTTGAGAACCGATCCCATTCTTTTAGAAGAGACCAATTACCAAACTTCTTCACCAAACGACGAATGTTTCGCCCTGATGCGTCACATACCCAACAGTGAAATGCATTCTTCTGAAGATTTACAGCCAACTTTGGTCTATGGTGATCGCAAAAAGGGCAAGAAAAGTAAAACTCGTCTTTGCCCTGCTTGTGCCCTTGCCCTAGTGCTTGTTTTAAAATGTTTAGTTTTTCTCGTCCGTGCATAGTTGTAGTCCCGCCCTGGCAATGATAAGTGAATCAGCCCGATCGAAAGTGTCGGGCTTGGGATTGCCATGTCTTGTATACTCTACCACGAATGAGGGATCCGTGTCAAGCAAATGTTGCAGGACTTGTTTTTTTGCCGGCGTTCCCTTGATTATTTTGATACCGGCAAGTTTTCGGGCCGAGGATGCAGCAATGTACTCCGGCTCTATACACCATTCTTTATAAGCAAGCCAAGAGACAACGCCATTAAAACGAGAGAGAGTAGAAAGAGTTGCAGCTGAGCTAAATCCCGATCGAAAAGATTGTAAAGATTGCTCAATAAAAATCTTATCTGGTTTTTGAGAAAGATTTTTAAAATACTCAGCAACTTTTTCACTCTTTAAAAAGAAATTCTTATACTTACGAAGATCTATAGAATTATTTAAAATAATGTTATTATTATAATCTAATAACGTTACACCTGTTATACTTGTACTTATATCTAAACCTAAAATCATATAATGATCTTATCATATATTTTATTAGATGTCAAGCTTTAATTTAAAAGTTATGTCTCTTGATTCAGTTTTCTTTACTGGCCTAGCTAAAGAAGCAATTGCAATAAGGTTTTTATCTTCATCGTATAAGCCTATTTTAGAAATATAAGTTGTTTTCTCAAATGGCGCTGTTGGATCTTGATAAGATGCTGATGTTATATTTTTTATTATCCTTACTGGTTCTCTAAAACTACTAACAGACCCAGTGAATTCTATAGGTTTGTGACTATCTTTTGTATAGAATGTTGGGTTTTCAGATTGGTTTAATTCTCCACGAGGTGCTGTGCAAAACATTAGCTTTGTATTGACTTCGCTGGTAGATTCAAAATGAAGATGGAAAGAAGAGGATGGCAGTGTGTTTGCTGAGTACTCTATATTCCCTTGTATGCCGGCTAAATAATAATACCATTTAAATTTATCATCGCCAGCATTTTGATCATAGTCTTCTATTGCGGAAGTTGTTACGTCCCAAGAGCCGGTTATTAGTATAGCGCCCATGTCTCCTAGCACCACCCCAGCAACTGAACCGCTATTTGCATCTTGTGGAAGTGTCTGAACTAGTTCGCCCTTAGCATTTGCTTCTAGACGCCCTGTGAGTGTTCCAGTAACATAAAAATCTAATTTCAGAGTGTTTGCTTTTATTCCTGACCCAAAGAAGATGGAAGGAACATCAATAAGCGCTATGTCTTGTGTGTCCTTATCTCCAAGTGATGAAGAATACGCAAAATGGTTAGAATAAAGCCTACGTCTGTTTAGAGTATTTTTTAAAGATACTATTTCTCTTCTTGTTGATCCCGTATAAAAATTTCTTGTAATGCTAGCGGAAAGAGGGTAAGATCCTGTAATCTCATCTCCATAAAGAAGCGCATCATAAGAAGCCGTGGTAACAGTGCCTATGTAGTCCAGGGAGGAGCCCTTGGTAATAACAGGATAAATCAAATTATCGCTAGCACGATCAACATTCATCTCGTAAAGGGAAACGAAGCCGGATGGAACACTGTTTATTGTTGAACCAAGCGAGGCAGGGCTATTTGACGCTCCGTTATAATAAACAGTTCTATCGTTAACAAAAAAGGAGCACGATGGGTTGACCACTCGAAGTTGGTCAACCACATCGTTTTGCTTGAACTGATAGAACTTCATTTTAGTAGTCTAGTCTGACTCGTAATGTAAGCTCGTTTGTTGGATCTTTTTTGAGTGGCTCTGAAAGCTTTGCGGTAGCTAAAAGAACATTGTCTGATGAGTATAGACCAATGGAAGTAACATAAGACGCAGGAGTATCTGTTCTAGCGTTCTTAATGACAACTTGTGAGCCAGATAGATAAGTTGGGTTTGAGGAATAATTAAACTCGTTGGAACCGGCACGGCAGAAGTAGATACTTGAGTTGAGTTCCGTTGTGTTGTTAAACTGGACATTCACAAGCCTGTGTCTAAAACCATCAGCCGAGCCAGATATTGATGATCCGGTTAAAACTGCATCAATGTCTTCATCGTCAGCATTAAAGCCGGCAGGTTGAGCATAAAGGTTAAAGACACTGGCTGTCAAAACAGCAATTCCCGCTTGATAATAAACGTGGCCAACTGGAGTGCCGGTACCCTCTGAGCTGGTGTATAACAAACCGTACTCTCCAGCAGGCGAGTTGACTTTATAATCAGTCTCAGCGTACGCATCATAAACAGTACCAGAAGCTGTCAAACTAGTGTAAGTACCACTCAAATAAGCAGTCATTTGGAATGAGCCTTTTTTAATCTCATCTTTCACAAGTAGACGTGAGAAGGGAAAAAAGAAACATTCTTGCATTTTAGTTCCGCCGGCTGATATATTACCGTCCTGATCGAAATCTTGAATTGAGCCAGTAACATCAGGCTGAACTAAAACTTTTGCAAATTGATTATAAATATTTATTTTCTTGGCGTTCTGGGTATTAGCAGCGCCAGATAATGATGAATTTGCAGAGTAACCAACAGTTATATCAAATATATGATTTGCTGAGGAGCTTAGATAGGGATAATCATAAACAGACTGAAACATACCGTGAGCATAGTTTTTGATATTGTTGTCAGAATAAGTTCCTGATACAATTGTGCCAGTAATTGGAATAACCTCGTGAAGGTTTGTTGTTGTTACTGTTTGGTCGTCAGTTCCGAATGTTTTAAATGTTGATGCCATTTTTTCTCTCTTTTATTTATTATGAATTATCTTTTAAGAACCTGATTGGTATCTGGACGGTATAACCGGTTGACGCACCATAGATTGTAACAAATGAGTCAATATACTTAACATTGGCTGATAGATCTTCGTAATTGTCAATTGTGGCGCTAGTATCAACAGAACCGAATAAGTCAAAGTAGTAATCTGATTCTGCCAAGTCAATCTTCGGACGAATACGGAACTGCAAAATATTTCCTCTAGGACCTGAAATAACCTGATCAGTTTGTCCAGTTGTATTTTCATTCGCTGTTACAAAGGTTCTGTCTGTTGTTGCACTGACCATGTAAGTTGCAATATCATCATCATCAACGTTACTTGGGGTCTTTTCTGTCGGGGTCTTTCCTTCGCCAGAAATTAGACCACCTAATCGATTGTCCATCTCGATTATAAATGTATCTTCTCTAAGATCGGATGATAGGCCAGCGCCGGGGCTAATAGACGTAGTATCTAGACCCTGATCTACCCTAATGAATTTATCGCCGGTAGAGGATAGTTCATCGTCAGCAGGAGAGCGCAAGATGCCAATGGTATCCCCTGAGAATTTATCGTTTGTTGTTTTATCGACAGGGATTAAAAATGTATCTGCACCAAAATTTGATGCTACTGGTCCTCGGCTGTCCGTATCGTTGAGTTTGATGACCGGCAGGTAAAGCAAGTTTGGATTGTTGATTGTTATGATTTTTGACTTCATTGACGACCCATTGTTCGTGAATGCTTCAAAAATAGGAGTTTGAAGGATCTCTAGATCGAAATAGGCAGACCCACTTGGGTGGTCCTTGTCGTAAAGTCCATAATCAATCTCATCGTCGCCTAAAGCAAACTTTGTGATTCTAAATGTTCCTTTTCCTTCTGCTAGGCGTCGTCGCCCTTCATCTGTCAAGACTGCATCGAGTATAATGTCGCCTGAATTGTCTAAAAATGCCATGAGTTACTCCTTTTCTTACTATAAATAGTTGTTAAATAATTTTTATTCTATTATATAAGTTGTATCGTCATCAGTTGTCGGATTGAGTTCACGGAAGGAATCGTCGATCGCCAGTGCCACGTCTATCGTCGGGAAGTTTGCCACCACCTCCGTATCCTCCAAAGTCACTACGCTCGCCGGTGTCACGTCTATCGTCGGGAAGTTTGCCACCACCTCCGGAGTCGCCGTCGCTGCTGCCTGCGGGGATCGTTCTTGTGCTGGTACCCGGTGGCAGAATTTCGGAGACTTCCCCTCCACGGTACCCACCGTCCGGTCCGCCTTCGTTTCTTCTTGCTATGGCATCTTGTATGTCTCTTTCTGTGACAGTATCCGGTACCATGGTTCTTCTTTCCAATGTTGCAATGTTAAAATTGTTTAGAACATATTTAAACTCAATAAAGATTGACTTGCCTGTTTTTTTAGATTTTAATTCAAGCATGTATCTTTGATTGATAATGTTGTTTTGTGTTTCTACCCTATCTGGCCCTTCACTTCCTGGAAAAAATGATGGTACAACGACTCTACCAAGAGTTACTGATGAAACATCCTCTGATCTCTTTCCATTAAATTGTCCAGGAACAAAAGAGATTTCTTGAGCGTTAGGCCTAATCTTTATAAACCTTCTTACATTTTTGGAGTTAGTATCTTTTTTCTTTTTTCTGAAGAAAAGTCCGAATTCCTGTAGAGTGCCAAACATTTCTTCAAGAGAAAACGTAGAAAGTAAAGGCTGGAGCGCTCCTTCGTTATCAACTAACGTAAACTTAAATACTTCAGTTGGGTTGGAGATGTTTCCGTGAAAGTCCAAGGTTCTGAAAAGATAGTAATAGTCTACATTAGCAACTATACCATCCATAAAGGAAGTGCCATCTGTGCTTTGATCATTTGATGTTACACTTCTTATGATTCTTTTTCCTCTAACAAAATCTTGAATTGATTCTGGCTTTTGTTCCAACCTGAACACCTCAAAGGCTGCTGGGGTCTCGTCTGAGTGGAATCTTATCTTTTCATTTGTATTTACTTTTTGAGATCGTCTTATCTTTTGGAATAAAGCTACATCTCCGCTCTCAATCGCCACAGGCAATGCGTGCTCTGTTGCGTTCATTGATGAGAGTCTAATCTTAACTCTGTCATTAAAGTCTTTTACTGGATAAAACTCAACGTTCGGCCTAACTGGAGGAGCGTCTGTTAAAACTGAGTTCTCAAAAGCCAATGGAAGTTCTATTATCTTTGGTTGTTGTCTGATTCTTACCCTTGAGCCTAAAATGTATCTGTTTTGTTCGGAACGAAAACCTCCATCAAGGTCAACACCAGATTCTATATCTTCATCTAGAGGCTTCTCATAGCGATAAGAATTTTCTAAAACAAATGCTAATGCAGATAAAGAGTATTCGTATTCTTGATTTGGCTTAACTTGAGTATCAAAAAACTCTACAAGTTCTTTTTGTCTGTTGAGAATAAAGAATTGCTGTTGGGCTCCTGTTGAAATGTTTCTTTTAACAACCTTGTAAGCAAAAATCTCAAAATAATTGTTCTTTCTTGACAAAAATAGGTCTTGAAGGCTCGGAAGGCTGTCTGATGAAATGTTTTGGATGGTTATTCTAAGTTGATTAAGAAATTCAAGGTTTGAAGCAAATCCTTCATCTCTATAGTTGGTTAAGTTGAGATTATTCTTGTAGGGTGTTGTAAAGTTTGAGTTAAACTGAACTATTTGATCAAGAATGTCGGATTTATCAAAAAATCCAATTCTTCCGGTCAAACTATTAATGGTATATGGTTGTGTTGTGTTGTCGAAGATTGTAGAAAAATCAAACTCTCTTGTTGATCTAGACGAGGTTGTTGTTCGTCGTCCGGTAAAGTAATCAGCAATGAAGAGATTTTTTCGTCTTGATGTTATCACACTGCCAGGTGTTGTCGTGCCATCCATCAAGTTAAGCATTATTTCTGTTTCTAGGCTATAGCGTGTCAGGGTGTCCAACAGGTGCAAATTAGGCTGACTTGAAGGAAGATCCGAGATCTCTATTCTGTTGCCGAATGGGAAGAGCGATTGAAAATTAAAGTTTTGTGAGACTGTCGGATCAATCAAGATTAATCTTCTCTTTTGTTGTTCAGCCAAATCTCCATATGCCACTTGGAACTGAAAATCATCAAGGTTTTTGATTGAAATGCCAAACTTGTTGTATAAATCTCTTGTTAGTTTATCTTTAGATTTCGGGCCAAACCTTGATTGTAGTGGTTGTTCAAAATTATTATCACCAAAAAAGAGTGCACTCTTGAGAACACCAATATACATACCAATACTTTTTATTTCGCCTTCAGTTCTCGTTCTTGGTCTCTCGGCCTCAGCATCTTGTAGCAACCCCTCTAAATATGATATTACACTTAAAAGATAGCTTGATGGCATCAAACTTTCCTCAAAGCCTGTGTAGAATCGGTTTGCCGGCGCTCTTTCTCCGAATTCGAACTCTCTAGATAAGAAATTGTAGTTCTCGTCGACAATAAATCTTAAATCAGATACTGCTTCTAAATTTGACTCTTTCTCCATCTTTATTAGCGTCTCGGGCACTGGCGCTTTAGTGTTGATGTTTAGGTCTGAATATGAATTGATCGTAAATGTATCTAACCACGTCGACATGGATGCCGGGCGACGAACGAATCCTATCGAACTAAGTCCGGCGGTTCTCGGCGCCAAGTCAGATATTGTCGCCTCACACTTCTCCATCAGCATTCGCTCGCCCTCGATGTCGGGTACGTCCTCACTGGCGGAGACGTACAGTTCTCCTTCGAAATCGCCCCTCTGAAGAAACTCTTCGAAGACCTCCTTTGAATAAAAGATTTTCACCCAATCTAAACTTCGAAAGTAAAATCTAATGTCTTGAAAAGACTCATAAAATAAAGATCCTGGATCGTTATCAACCTTTTGGGTTGTTCTGTTTCTTATAAATGCGATCTCTGAGAAAGGTATGCGGTAATCACGCTGAAAGCCCTCATCAAATCTTACAACGGTACCCCCGCCGGAACTGTCAATAATCTCTGCGCCGCCGTCGACGGCAAACTCAGTAATGTTACCTAACGTGACTTCTTCACCGGTTGTTGTTTTGTATCTGGCCAGTCCGGTTAGATAACGGAAAACGTCGACGCTGGCGTCCGTCGGAAGGAAGACTGTCTGCTTTAAGTTTAAATCAAAAACAGTTTCATTGTTGTAAAACTGTAAACTTCTATTTGATAAAGATGCTGGCATTATAATTTTTATTCTTAAGTACCGGGCTCGATGGACACTACGGGACTTGACTCAATGTTGATCATGAGGAAATGCTCTGCTTCTCCCTTGAGCCCCAAAAGGTTATTGCTGTTCAAATACCACATAGTATTTTTATACCCTATGTTATAATTAGACATCTTACAAAATAGTGCGCTGTTCGGCTCAAAAATTTCAAATGGCGATACAGCCTCAAAAACAGGACTGGCAAGATTTGGGCGGCCGCCTTCTAGGGTGTTAAATCCTGTTAAGACTTGTATTTCTTTGATGTTTGCGAAGTTGAGCCTGATAAACGATGAATTGAGAGGGTTTTCCAAGACTGACCGCCCGCCCCAAAAGAAAGTTATTCTTCCTCCAGCTGGAGTTGTTTGGAATGTCTCATAAAGCGAATATAAAGGATATGGTAATCTAATCTCTGAGGTAGTCCTACCCTCGCCGTTAACTGTCTCAATTCCACTGATTGATCTTATGGATCTTAAAAATTGATCTGAATTTCTCAATCTAGCATTTAACAAGGCGAAGTCATGATTGGCTGGGTGCTCTATTAGATTCTCAACATAATCTAGAAATAGAGTTAGGACACTTAGTCTGTTCTCAATGGTTGCGTTTAGTTCGTCTAGATTCTCAAAATCTCCATCCAGATTGTAGATTGCTTCTACGATTTCGTTATTTTCGTCTTCCGATGGACGCAAAACATCATTTGATACTGCGCTTTCTAGGATAGAATCGGTTGTTTCTCTTCTAAAGTCATCAGATTTGTCGACAACGAAAGGAAATGGAATAAAGGAAATAAGGTTGTATACTTCGTTTATCGCATTGTATAAGCTGGCTTTTAGCGCTGGGCTTTCTGGTGATATGTCTTCAAGGCGCTCAATGTTGATGCTTAGCAGTTTATTTTTGATGATGTTTAATGCTGTTAGATAACTAGATTTTGCGCCTTGGACTTCTGACATCTCCGAAGAAAAATTTGGACTAGTGTTATCAAAAACAACTTCGTTTCGCTTCTTTACCGATCGGACAGTAAGATAGTTCATTGTTGGCACTACACTATAACGATCCTTATTCTCTTCACCGGCTATGGCAGGAGACCTTGTGGGGGTGTCTGATGTGAAATACTTGCGTATATTTCTGTTCATCAAAAGCCTATAAGTGCTTTCGGGTATCGTCGGGAAGCTGGCCTGTGTCGTGTTGTCCATGTAAGAATACTTTAAATAATAATCTTCTGGCTTAAACTCATATCCAAAAAAGTGCTTGACTTTGATTAGAGTTTTCTCAGGGTTTGTTGAGCTCCCACTCTTTCCCTTCCCGCTAAAGGCGCCCGATAATTGGAAACCAACCCCAAGGAAAACTTGCTGAAGTTCTTTCACTAGGCTATCAAAGAACCTAAAGAATAACTCAAAAGAGTATTCATTTGTGTTCGCATTTTCATCCAAAGAGATTAGTTTTCTTAGTTGTTCAACAGCTCGTCGCACAATCGGCTCCAGAAAAACAGAATCAAACTTTGCAGTTGCTTGGATTATCTCTTCCATGACTTTGATAAAATAGTCTATGCGATCCGGATAATCTTGAGCTTTGCTGATGTTAAACTCTCTCCGAAGATCTTCTCGTAATGTTGGCAAGCCATTTCGGTAAAAAGCTTGTGTTCTTCTATTATAAAAAACTGTCCTGGCAAAAGCGTCGTCCATAAAGGATCTAAAGCTTTCAATCTCTCTTATGTTATTTATTAGTCGCTCTATAACAGGATAAATGCCATTAAGAAAAATAATGTTTGTATTAAATTTGTATTTTAGATTTTTTGAGTATTCTTTTATCTCGTCGCCGCCGGTAAAAGCTATAACGTTCTCTGGGAGGTTTAAGATCGTGCGACCGGTTGCTTGTGAAACTTGTAAAGCGTTATTCAAGAACTCTGGCGCTGTAGGTTTAACATTGCTTTCTTTTAAAAACAACTGATCTTTGATGATTGTTGATTCTATTGCTCTTTCTTGCTCGTTTTTAGATAACAAAGAAAATAAATCAGAGTTGTTTTCTAGGACCTGTCTTAAATCAAGGAAATATAAAAAGTTAAATCCATCATCTTTTATGCTTGGAAACAGCTGAGAGAACGCTGTCGGCTTGGATACGGTGGTTTCGGGTTCAACCTCCAGTGCGTTTCTTAACAGGGTGTTCAAAGAAGCTTCCAGTACTAAGACGTCAGGGTTTGGCGGCGTGTATATTTCATTTCCTTCTTTTATTGAAAAAAAAGTAGAACTTATAAATCTTGTGACTCTGGAAAGAAATGATGGAGAATAGTCGATTATCCTAGTACAAAAAGCAAAAATGTTTCTTCTTTTAAATGCTTCTTGTGTGTGTTGGACATCAAAAGTACCTATCCTATATACGCTGTTGCCATCTGGTGTTGTTCTTATGGGTGCGCTATCTAAAAAAGAAAAATCAATATCAACGTATTTTGATTCTGTTGGGAGGCTTTTTTGCAGAACATCTCTTTTTAGCCGGTCTTGGTCTTCTTTGTACGCATTGTATTGTAAGTCATCAGGGATAGCAACAGTTGTCAGCCGGAACTGCATCTGTATGCCTAGTCGGGCATATTTAACGGCTGACCTTGTTGGAATTTCAAGACTTAGATCTACTTTCGTCCCCGATTCAGAAACATACAACTTATCAAAGTTTATTTTTGCGGCGCCCTGGCCAGTTGTAGTTATAATCATTAGCAAGGCTCCCCAGCGTCATCTCTTTTTCTGGAGAAGTCCGCATCTAGTCTTATATCAAACGTATTCTGAATCAAGGGATTGTCTAAAATCGGGTACCCAAGTGAATCTCTTGGAACTTTACTAGTAAGTAGTGCCGGGTCTATTTCTTCGTCGATTTGTATGTCAAAATAATATTCAACATCATCTGGTGTTATTGTAGAGTTTTGTGCTGAGATTTCAGCTTCATCCATCAAAAACCCTTCTTCATTGACTTGTTCTTGCTTGGTTTTAAAGTTTAGTTTTCTATATTCTTCTTCGTCATTTTCGTTTGTTTCGATCTTGTAGACGCTTATTTCAAAGTTGTCATAAGCCTCAATAGAGTTTAGTTCGTCAACCGCTAAGAGCAGCTCGTCAACTTCAAGAAAAACATACTTATTATCTTGGAGAACCGGAGAAACAATGGCCGGTTCTATTCTATCAGGGTCAGTCAACTCTGGTGGGAATGTCATTGACGGGTCCGGCAAGCTTCTTATGTGTGGGGATAAATCCAAGTTTTGTGTAACCAGTTTTGTCTGAGGCTTGTCGTAAGCAGTTTTCTCCCCAAAGATAAATGCAGAAGCAGTAGTATATACATTTGTTAGTGTGCCATCTAAAAAGTTAACACTGATTTGAGATCCGGTTACTTCGCCTATTTTTGATGTTCCTAAGCCATATTTGAGTAAGTTGTTGTTTTCATATAAGCGAATGTTGTCAAAAAGTTCTTGGTCGCCGTTGCCTTTATTTAGTTTGGTATCAGCGCCAACAATAGAATAAGTTGTTTTTAAGTATGGTGTTTCTTTTCTTACACGATCGTCTGCTTCGCCATTTGCGCTTTCTGTCAAGGCAGCATAAGCTCCATCATAAATAACGTCATCATCAAAAAAAGCATAGAAGGAAGGCCTAAACTTTCCTGATGCTAGCTTCTTTTTTCCATATGAAGTTAGTTCTATGTTTATTACTTCTTGTTTTGAATCGAATAAGCTCATTTTTTATCCACCGGTAGGGGAATCCGGGGCGGTGCCCCTTGGTACACCCGCCCGTTCGGGTGTTGTTCTTGATGTTGCTCCACCTTCAGCAGCGCCGGAATCGCCTCGTCGTCTTGTGGCCCCTCGTCCACTTGCGGCAGCTGCAAATCTACTTGGTGTAGTTGCTTCTGTGGTGTTGTTAGCGACTTCAACGTCGACCTTGGCCAACTCCACAAAAGAAAAGAAATCATAAGGCCAGTTATAACTGTAGGTTGGATTGACGAATGCACCTTGTGCGTTGACTCTCTCTCCGAGCCCTTTCGCCAGTGAGGAGTTTCTTACTTGTTCGTAATAATCATAAGCAGCTCTTTGTTTGACTTTAAACACCATCCAGCGAGTATTAGCCGGGAGACCTTCAGGGAACCAAGAACCTTCTTCACCATAAGCTACGTCTACAGTGCTTTCTTCTTTGTCAAACCCAGAAGTTAGATCTTTTTTACCGCTTGTTGATGTTGGTGGTAAGTTCTGCCAAATATCCGCAAGATCTTGTCTGTTGAGTGTCATATTGAATTCAAAAATAAACATTGCGAATGGCGCTATTCCTTCACGCAGCCCTGCAGCTGATGGCGAAGGAGACAGACGCATGGTGTTATAGAAAAAGTCATACTTAGGTGGTAGAACATACTCCTGTCCTTTTCTTGCTAAATTGATATACTCATCTCTTACTGGTGGCCTTTCGTTCCTCTCGCCGTTTCTAACAAAGGTTTTTGCAGATTGGAACTGTGCGTAGTCTATGGGGAATAATCTTTTTTCTCCTTCGACAATCGTATACGGAATGGCGACGATAGCTTCTTTTACGGTTCTTTTGTCAGCAATTTCACCTATTTTTACCGGCGTGTTCGTAAAGCCAAGTGCTTGTGCTAGTGAGCCGGTTGTGTCTGTTATTATTGGCTCTGTGATCTGCATCTTGATGCCTTGAGACCCGGTTGGGATCCGGCCGTACTGATGCCACATTCCAACATAATAGTTGTCGGACACAGAGGAGTTATCATAAAAGCCAGAGCCGATGGTTTCGTTAAAATTGAAGAATGCGTTTGCATCACTGGTGCTGTATACAACATTTTCTAGCGCACCCGGCACTCGGGCTGACATGGTAAATGCATTGGAGTTAACCGAGCAGGTAAAATTGTTGTTCAGCGTGGTTGCCTTTGAGTAGATGCCGCCGACGCTAGAAGTTATGCATGCATGAAGGTTTTGCAAAAATTCGTTGGCAGACACACCTATTCTAACCTCGCCGTCTGAGAAACTGTTTGCATTTTTGGCTGTAAACGTAACGCCAATGTTACCATCTGGCAGAGTTACCGTGTCGCCTGAACTTAATTGGCTATAGTCAACTTCAAATGTCAGCTGTGCACTTGTATTAGTGACGTTCATAGAAGATGTTCTATGGCTGAAGTCTAATACTGGCGTTTCCCACTTTGGTTGTATTGAGATTGCGTATTCTGGCGCCGATGGAACTGCACGAGAGGATTTTCCAACCTCTACTTTCCTTTTGAGTTGTATAGAATCTGTTAGTTTAGTTCGGCCATCGACTCCAAAAGAATCGCCTTCGGCAATACCAAGATCATCATAAATTGTAAATGATTCAGTAAGATTGCTTAGTATGTAGTCAATTGAGTGAATCTCGGCAGTTGGTTTGAAGACTAGCTCTACACCTTCTTCCTGGGTTGTGCTTCCAATGTCATAAGGAGGTAAGAAAGGAAGGTAAGAAACCGGTGTCCCATTTGTATTATTGGCATCATCAACAGCCGGACCGAAGGAACGATCGCCGGTGTACATATCGATACCCTCCTCAAAGACTCTAACTTTCATCCTGTATTCATTGCCAGGGATAAAAGGCCCGAAATCATTTTCTCCGGATGATACCAAAGAAGAAACAGAGCGGTTAGCCAAAAACAGATTCATTGTTTCTGCTAGGAAGTTGTTTACAGCGTATGAGTATAATGGAGAACCAGCACGACTTGAGTCATACGAGGCAGTGCTGTATAATACTGCTGATTCATCAGGCTCGGAATCAATAATTGTAGTGATGAAACTTAGTGGATCTGTCACCGACTCAAATGGCATTCTATAATTGAACGAGGCAGAGATTCTAGCGGAGAACCCATCATAAACTGCAGTGGAGCCATTGCCTAAATAAGTTCCGGTACACTGTGTTAGAACGTCAAAACTTGATGTGAATATTGGATATCCGACTGAGATTCCTGATTTGATACTGTTACAAAGAACACCCGGACTAAAGAATGGCGCCATGGCAGTTCTAAACGAACCACCAGCATTGACTCCATTGGTTCTTAATGGGTGCCCGGTGCCGTTAGTTGTTATGACGTCACTAAAGGACTGGCTGAATAAAGTACCTAATTGCAGAACACGCTGCGCCGGATAAAAACCTTCATAAGGTAAGAACTTTTTAATTGCTTTACAGGAAAGCTTGAGAACACCGGCGTTTTCTATTCCGGCCGAATCGTGCTTGTTCTTTATGACATTGAAATATTTTAGAAAGTCTGAGTTTACATAATCAGTATAGAAAGCATTATTTGTGTCATCGACCAAGTACCCTCCGGTGATTGAAAGCATTGGAGACAAGATAGTCGACAGGCCATCTTCTCCGGTTAGGATCTGATCTATTGTTTCGCTTATTCTAAATTCCGGAATGACGGAATATTCTTTTCCGGCAGATCTTGCTTCTTGCACATAAGCATCATAGTCCTCATAGTAGAAAGGTTCTTTTCCTGCTTCCTCGGCTGCGGTCCATGGCGTGGCGCCTATTATTTGATGTGGAACGAATGCCTGAACATCCGGAAATCCCGATCCAGTGTAGGAGTAGATTAGATTTTGAACGTTTATTGTAAACGGTCTAGAATAAAGTGTAGATGACTTTACCTTGGATTCCATCAATACCTGATCAGCGGTGAGTTGTTCGAAGGGACTTGGTGGTATACCTCCAAACCGCAGACTGCCACTGGAGGCGAAAGCTAACACTGCATAGGAAAGACTACAGTCGTTATTTAACTCACCAGCGCCAAAGATATATTTATTGCTGTATTGATCTGTACTGCTGGAAACAAAAGTCGTAAATAAATTTTGGGGTTGGTCAGTTGGATTCAATACACCGTCTAAAGCCCAAATAGACTGTGTTAGAACGTTATTCCCTAGGGAGTTATCAACATCATTTCTACTTCTTGTTGATCTTCCAGAACTCCACCAATTGATTGCAAACTGTGTTCTTTGTCGGCTTTCTTTTATAAATGTTCTTTCAGCTTTTGGCCAAATGTTTTGCTTGTATACAATGTTTCTTAGTTGTGTTGAGGTACCTAAAACATAAGAATCAGAAATATAATTGAAGTTTGTTTTTTTCTTTCTTCGTATCTCGGTTGTGCCGGCTATAGCATTTATTTGCTTGTCTGATAACGGAAGATACTCAAGTTCGTTCCCAAATGAATACTGGAAGTTTGGTTTCTTGTCCCCAATCAACAACTGATGTTTTACAGGGTAATGCTCCACTATCGGCGCCATTGAGATGTTTTTGACCAGTTCTATTGGTATGCTGCCGCCGTCAACTTTTCGACGGGATCCTAAGTAACTAAATGATAAAGTATTATTTTCTCTTAGTGATCTTGCTTGTCTTGTATCTCCGCCTCTTATTTGGCTAAATGAGTTATGCCCAAAGATAGAGTTGTTTATTGCGTGTGTATAAATGTGGAAGTTGTTTATACCAACATTCGAGGCAGTAAGTTCGTTTGTGATTTCTGTGGTTCCCTGATCAACCATTGAGGCGTAAATGGAAGAGGTCAATACCGCACTAGTTGGCGTTGATGAGCCACTAAACAAACCAGTGAATGCTCTGTTGTCTGTTGTAGTTCTTTCTATGGAACTAATCAACTCGGCAAATGGAACTGCTTGCGAAGTTGAGCCGCTTGGGATTGTTGCGTTTCTAGAGTATGAGAAAGATCCGCTAGAACCATTTAGGGCATTCGCAACCCAAGAATAGTTGGCTGGGGTTCTTGGGATTTGGTGTGAAACAAAAAAGTTGTCGTAGTTGATTCCTGTTGATTGGCTTATGGGGTTATCATAGACTTGTTGATAAGAGCCAGTTGTGTTGTAGTCAAGTTCTCTTACTGAACCAAAAACAGAGTCGACACCATACTTGCCTCTTCGCCTAGAAAGAAGCACTCTCAATCCATCATTTTGTGTGTGGATGTTTGTGTAAGTGTTTACTCTTGGACCTAGTGCGCCAGTGAAATCATTGTTTCCTGATCCGCTTGAGTAAATAACGCTTGTGTTTCGGAAAGGATAAGCATTATAAGGTGAGAATTCTTCACCAGTAGGCTCTAAATAGCCACGAGATTGGATCTCAGGACCTCCAGGAGCAGAGAAGCGGTTGACTATAACTGATTTTACAACTTCTCTTGTAGGCAGTGTTCCGTTTGCGTATGGGGTTGCTGGCACATAATCAACTCCGTCTACTCCGCCAGAAAAACCACTGAGGCTTAGCTTTCCGCCGGCTGTTGATGTTATCGTGTTGTTCCGATCGGCGCCGACATATGCAGTTTTGAATTCTAGTGTTATAGTAGCACTAGATCCTCCAACGTTCAGCAGGGTATTTAAAGGAGCAGCGGCGGCAGACGCAATCTTGTTTCTAGTGTTGGTAGCAGTAACACCGGCACCACCGCCTATTTGAATGTCTAGCGGCCCAGTTGGGCTAGGTTTATAAGTGAATGTAACAGAGTCGACATCAGTATAAGGTATTGTTAGTGTTTCTCCATTGAGAGAGTTGTTGTTGATTACTATTTGGCCGCTAGCAGCCTCGGCAGTAACTGCGGCAACACCCGGCTCTAGGTTTAAGTTCCAGATCTCTGTTTGTGACAAAACACTTGCAAAGTTATCGTGGAACCAAAGATTGTTTTTGGTTCTTCCGTTGGTCATTACAACTTCGTATTCATTCCGGAAGTTGCCCAAGCGTGAAGAGGCGGTTGAGTATTGCCTGTTTGCTATGTTTATAGGTCTTTTTGCTAGTTCATCACGGAATAAAGAAGCACGAGGTGTATCAGAATCGGCTGTTCCATCGTTGGTATAAGATGTTTTTGTGACTCTGATCTGCTTGTTTGAGCTTCCAGTAAGAGTTAAATAAAAGCCTTCCGGACGTGTTCCAAATGCGTCTGAGCCGTTGTTTAAAGCAATGTGACGGTACTGCCTACCACCTACCCACCCTTCAGTGAATGGAGACTGTAGAGGGGCATTGCGGAACTTTGAGTATGTATCGTCGTGTTGATTGTTGATACCAATGTCTGTTTTAAAGTTGCTTGATAAGTCTGCTTGGTATCCTGTGTCAATAGAAGAACTCCACATTGTGTATGGTGCAAGCAAATGACCTTTACCGTAAGAGTATGACTCGCTGGACTCTCTGTTATTCTGAACTTTAAAGTCCATTCTAACTTTTTTATTTGGTTCCACAACATCATTGCTATCTTCAAGAGAAGCAACATCATTGGCATAAGAAACAAGATAATCTTCAGTTTCACTGCCTACGATTGTTCCAAACTCTTTTATTGCTGAATCCCAATAAGTTGCTTTTCTTGTGTCTTTTTCGGTATAAAAATCATCAACCTTAAAACTTTGTGGGGTTGTATAAGATCTATTTACAGTTGAAAGTTTAACTAGCCTTATCTGTTCTCGGTCAGCATCAACGTTAGAATCCCCAGAGGTAATAACGGGATTTGAGCGCTCAACTCTAAGCTTCCACCACACACTGTTTGTATTTTGGGCCTCTGGAATTGGAGCGTGGCCTAATCTCCAAATAGGAGAAAGAGAACTAAGGCTTTGCGCTGAGCCTATTAGGCCTGGCTGACGATGTTCCAAAGTTGGGAACTTGGTTTGGTATTTGTTTCTTTCAAGAACATGCGATTCTATAACGTTAAATACATCTTCATTAAAGTTTGCTGCAGCAGGTATGAACTGCCCGACGAGCGCCTGGACTGCGTTGTCAATCCACCTATAGAAATGCAGGAAGTCTTCAACATCAACGTCGTTTGCAACGTTCTTAAAGAATCGCTCTCTTAGGAATCTTAGGTTTTTATATTCTTTTTTGTATCGATCTGCTGGCTGGGCAAAGTTTGATGCTAGTTCCTTGACGGAGCCAAACATTTTTAGCATTTCTTCGTTGATGCCCGCTTGCGCACTTTTCTCTACCGTGCTCACAAATGAAACAAAGCGTGAGTTTAGGCCGTATTTTTCGTTTTCTGTTGTCTTGATCTGAATCAAGTTGTCAGAGTTGTAGCCATCAAACTCTACAGGTGAGTAAGAGTCAATAAACAAAGTCTGCACAACATCTGTTGAAGATGTTGGAAACTCGTATGATGTGGCTGGATGGTGATACCCGGCTATTTCATTGACGTATGTTCCTCTTGTTCTTCTTTCGGAAGAGCCAGAAGTTGAGTCTAATACCTCAATCAATCCGGATGCATCTGTTGTGGTGATTTTGTCAAACTGCCAGTTGAGAGCAAGATAGTCAGTTGGTGCTAGATCTCCTTGTCTTACGGAACTGGTCAAAGAATATGCATTATCTAGCCTGGTTGAAGATCCATAGTTTAAGAAGTCCTGAGCGTGATCTTTCTGCTCGTCAACTGTTAGATTTCTAAGCCAAAATCTCAAACCGGCGTTTCTAACATCTGAACTGTATACCGTTCCGGCAGTAAAGTTTGTTCGCTCTGCGCCGATGTAGGCTTTCTGGTTAGTCTGCAGGAATGAAAGTGCTGTTGCTCGGCTTACTGATGATGATACAACAAATGACTCATTTAGATTGTTTCCTGAGTATGAGTACCCACTAAAGATTAGATCGTAATCAGGGGCTGACGAAGAAGGAAATAAAATGTCTTGCGGCTGCAGCTGAACCGAGAAGTACCAGTCGCTGTTGTTGTATACGTTGTAGAAGTTAGAAGATGTCAGAGCGGTGACACCTACTACGGAAGAACTAAGCTCAAAGTATACTTGCTCAGCAAGATAGTTATTCTTGACCGCTCTTACGAAAGCACTAGCAGCAGCCGGTGATTGCCAAGTGTTGTATGGTGCTGAAGTATCATCAATGTCGTGAAAGCCAAAAAGAGAAGAAACTAAAAAGTTTGGTATAAGATCAATGTTTGTATTTTCATCTATTTTTGGGAACCGAACAAAAGATTCTACACATAATGCATTTTTATCTGATGAAGAACTTATGTATCCTAGTTCGTTTGAGGTTGAGCCAGTCTGATAAACAACAGCATCTCTAAAGTTTATCTTAGAGAAATCAATGAACCTTATGCTTTGATTGTTGTAAGATTTTTCGTCTTCTAATACTAGTTTTTCACTGTCTATGTAAGTCTTGGCAGAAACTAGCTCTTCACCGACTCCCATGGTGTGGAGGATGTTTCGTATTGCTTCTCTTGTGCCTTTTTGTTTTACTAGATCCGCTAAGTTGTTATAGATGTTTTGATAAATAAGATTCTTTAGATCAAATAAATCTGATTCTAGAGTTTCTCCTGATGTTTTTTGAGAAAGGTCTTCTAATACTGTTCTCTCGACAAAGAAGTCGGGCGCTATCATTCCTCTTTCAGTCAATAAACGCTCTGCAAAAGGATTTGGTTTATCGTCTAGTACGTCAGTTTGCGAAGAATACTCTATGTCCTTTAGTTCTCTAAGAGACTGAACTTGCAGTTGTGCCGTATCAAAATAACTTGCAGCTGCTTGTGCTAATTGGAGCAGTTTCTCTCCACTTTCTAGGTCTTCATCAATAATCCAATCAGGGAATGAAAAGTAAATATTTGATGAGTTATTTAGATCATGGCGCTTTCCTTTCTCCAGGGAGTTGTTATAATAAGTGGTATAAAGAGCGTTTGTGGTTCTTAAGATTGGATCTTTAAACTCTTTCTCGGCGGCAGAGGCTGAAACAATCGCTGAGCCTATGTTGCGTGAGTTGGAGGTATAACCGGTCCAAGCGCCATTAGAAATACGTCCTGAATAGTCTAGGACAGTTGCATCTATTGTTGTATCCCCTGTTATTCCTTCGTTGAACTTGAAGTAAACGCCGAGGTCTGTGTTTGCGTCGTCTGTATTGGTTCCGCCATAAACGTTTGTAAACCAATTTCTTTCTATGTCTCGCTCAGTTCTGGTGGTTTTCCAGTATCTAAACTCATCAACAGATCCTGAAAGCTTACCAGAGCCGGTTGTTGCGGTAGAACCGGAAGGGTTTGTTATAAGTGCGCCCACAAAAGCGTTTAGCGTGCCAGAGACATTCCCAAAGTCTGATCCGTAAGTCGCAGAAGAGTCTAGTTCGCCGTTCTTATAAAGTTTTATGGTGCTTTTTGATGTCGCAAAAGCAAAATGCGTCCATCCTTGAGAGATAAACGAGGCGGTTGTTGTATAGTCGCCCAGTAGAACTTCTTGTCTGTTGGAACCAGAGTGAATAATGGCTCTGAAAGCCTTAGAGGAAGCAAAATTACCGGCGCCGGCGCTTGAGGTGTTTAGTTCGATTCTAAACCGACCATAATCATCAGAACTGCTTAGTTCATTGTTCCAAAGATCAAAAACAACCTCTCGGGCTGTTGAACTGGGGATGAACTCGTCTTTTTTAAGCCAGAACTCAACTGTGGCGCCTTTTGTGTCTAGATTTAGCGCTAAGTTTGAATTTCTTTGTTTAGACGGGTCATAAATGTTGCCGCCGACGTATGTGTTGTTGGGGCCTGCGTTTGGACCGCCCTTGATAAAAATGTATTCTAAGGTTGCTGGAAGGCCATAACCATCCACTGTTGATGTTTGCGTGCCCCAACCATCTGCGGAAAAGATGCCATAACCATTAGACCTGGGGTATTCATTCTCAAAAACGTATAAGTCAAAGTAAGTTGAATCATTATACCATTCGGTCAACTCTTTTTTAGAGCCATCATAAGGATAGTTATTAATGACTCGGGCAATTGCATCTTTGTAATACTGTTCGGCAAGACCGTAAAAAGCAAAGTTTTCCGGCTTAGAAAAGTCAACGTTGGGGATAAATCTTGTTCTTTGCTTTTCTAACTCATCAAGATACTCAAATGACTCAAAGTCTATTCCTTCCTTGTTTTCTAGATCAGTTAATGAGTTATTTGAAAAAGAATTGTTTTCAAAATACTTTTTTATTGTCATTATTCGTCTACTCTAAACTTAAAGCCGGTTGGGTATTCATTATAAATAGTTCCTTCTTTAATAATGAACTTGAACTCATACATATAACCAGCCTCTAAGCTAGAGAAGTCAAAATCGAAATAAGAGCCTTGCTTATCATAAGACAAAAGAGTGTGTTGTGCTGAGCCTGTGCCATACTGAACAACATCAACATTATCAACTTTTCTTATTACTTTATAATAAATGTTGTCGACAAAATAGTTTTCTATTGCTGTGCTCGCCACCGTATAGACAGTTGGGGACCAGTTGCGCTTTCTGGTAAATAGCCTTATTCTTGTGTCTGTTTCTGCCCGACTATAAGAATCTTCTAAGTTTGTAATAGAAAGAATCAAGGGCTCTATTTTATTATCTTCTTGCGCATTATAAGTGCTTAGTTCTATTGTGCCAGTGTGGAAACAAGTTGAGTAATCTGCGTTAAACCATCGATCATACACTGTTGATGACGTTGTATTTAGATCAAACGAGCAAGAATAAAGACCGGTATCAGCATAGCCGCCAGTTATTGGGTAACTAACAGATACTGCTGAGCTTAGTTCTGTGCCGCCTGATGCTGCGTCAAAGATCTTTACATAAATCTCGCCAGTGCCTATCGCAGGAATGTTTGTTGGAACACCACGAAAGTTGTTGTAAAGATAAACAGTGTGGAGGTTTTCTGATGACAACATTGAAGAAGAAACATAAAAGTCTCCTCTTTGGTCCTTGACAGAAGAGTTCCAACGAGCTTCTATTGTTGGGCGCTTGAAAAAGAACTCTGATGAACGAGCAAAAAACTTCTTTGTGTAATAAGAGTCAGAGTCGGTCTCCAAAGAACCTGAGAGCCTTACAATAACTCCATAGTTCGCTTGGGTGCCATCAATCCAATCTTCTACAAGATCTGATATATCAATGGACAAATCTTCTGTTCCTTCTGTTAGGCGATAAGTTTTGTTGTAAATGGCTGAATCAAGAAAGTCACCGCCTGCAGTTGTCCAGCCGGCAGTAGTGGAAGCAGAGACCCAGTTTGATACGCCTAGATCTTTGTATTCGTCCATGTCCATTCCACGGCCTTCGTCCCACGATCTAGAAACAGCTTGGACTATTAGATCGACGTTTCTTGGTGTTGTGAATGGGGTTTTAGCATTAAACAAGTTAAGATAAAACGAAACGGAACCAGAGGCAGGAATCTGGCTGTTAGTTCTTGCTGTGTTTATTTCTGCGGTGTCAAACTCAAACAAGGCACGGCTTTGTTCCACTGACGAAGTTGTTATGTTGCCATAGAGCTTAAAGATCTCAACAGAGTCTGCTAGACCCATATTGGAACCGGTCGCTCTTGTTGTGCCACCAAACTTTGAGGCATTTGTTATTGTGTTGTCTTTATTTGCAAAAAACTTTTTATAAGCCACTATCTTACCTCTCCATTGATGTCTTGGTTTGGAAACTTAACTTCCCAAATAACATTTTTTGGTATAAAGATCTTCCTGCCATCTGATGAATAGTTTGCATTTAAGTTGTATACAGTTGAGGAATAATCTACTCCTGTTTTTCTTTCCAGGAAAATACGTATTACATCAGCAACACCTTCTGTTTCATTAATAACATTTGTAAGCTTTGTTACGTGAATTGGGTCACCTATTTGATTTGGATTTTGTCGTAGGTATCTTGCTAAATCTCTTTTGATTCTTGCTAAAACGGATGCCCTGTCATAGCCATCCTCGGCTACAGCAACAAAGTCTATTTTAACATTTACGATTTTTGCAGAAAAGATGTCAACTGAATCGTTTATTAGTTTGTATCTGGTCAGCCATGCTTTGATATTATTAAACATTGAGTCGGTAGGTACAGAAAGCTTTCCGGAATCATCCTCTGACAAGATAAATAAGTTTATGTTATTTTTCAGACTAGCAGAATCTTTATAAGCTGCAACTTGCTTAACTCCTCCGAGACCAGAAGGCATTGCTGATATCAAGGCTTTATAGTCGGCTGCCGTTACTGCTCTGTTCTGTGCAAACAAAGAATTAGAAGCAAGAACTTTTATGTCACTAGTTGTTAACGGGGACAGATCGCCAGTAATAGGTTCTTCATTGGTAACTTCTAAGCTGTTTATTACTTGTGTTTTTAAGCTGTCGTTGGTTGCAGCATCAGTAAACTTAAAAAAAGGTCTCGCAATTGCGTTTAAGGCACCGGCGGCAATGTTGACATTCGCATTGGTGTTCTCTCTGTAGATTATGTTTAAGACCGTGTTTGCTGGAGATACTCCAAACTTACCACTCTTTAGAAGAACGTTTGGATCAAATGAAGTATCTGAAATATATTCTTTACCAAATAAATCTAGTGTTTTCTTGCTTGGTATGATTGTTTTTTCTTGACTCTCGACCTCTTCTTCTGAGCCGTATCCAAATCTAAGATAAATCGCCCCCTGTTCTCTAAGAACCTCAAACCTTCTCGGGGTTGCTTTTGGTTGTAGGAGGTACTTTACAAATGCTTTATCTGGGCCGTTGTTAGGCACTTGTCTATAAATTGTGTCCTGAGCTAAGTTTGGTACTTGGAAGTATTCGTTATTATTTGAGTCAGAGACAGAAAGTATCTCAATAATGTTGTTATTGTTTAACCTGACTTTCTGGAATGGTTTAAACTCTCCAATGGTTCTTTGTAGGACCGATGTTTTTCCGGAAATAACACGGCCAAATGCTTTTATTGCGAATCGTGTGGGTCGGCCTGTTTCATCATCTCTTTCGGCCACAACGACTTCGTTATTAAGGTTGGAAAAGTCAACGTCTACTGCTAACGTGAACGCTATCCCTGAAGATGTTTTGAGTGAAGTCCCTCTTGATAACACGGGAGCATAGCTATAGTTTGGTGCTGCGCCGCCTTCTAAGTCGCTGGAGGTTGTTGCTGGCACTAAAACATAGAACGAACAAATGCCGGTTGATGTTTTGTTTGGCTGGTAGCGGTAGCCCATCTGCCTAGCGATCTTTATTATATTCTCAAACTCACCGGCTGTATCCAAAAAGGACTCATTAACAGAGTAATCTAAGTAAAAAGAAAGAATGTCACCAACATAAGCAGTGGTGTCAAGGATCATTGAGCCAAAGCCAGCCTCTTGGAAGTCTTGGAAAGTATCCGGATAATATCTTTTAATGAAAGACACCAAATCCTGCTTGATTGTTTCAAACTCTCTTGATGTATAACGTATCGCTGGTCTTGTAACCTTTGGCATTTGATTTCTCCTCTAGTCCCTATAAACTTTGCTCGGTGTTTGTAGAATAATTAAAAAACTCATTAATATTTAGCGGGTTGATAAAATAAGATACGCTCACGCCCAAACGGTTATCGTTTTGTTCTTGCCTAAAGCTTACTTTTCTGATTGTTATATAAGATAAGTATTTCTTAGTTTGTGAATAGATGCGGCCTTCTAGCCTTGATTCCAACCCACGTTGTTTCAGCTCAAACAAATATCTTTTTACGCCAACTCCAAATAAAGGATCCATAATCTTTTCGCCTGGTGATGTTAGCATTAGGTTTTTGAAGTTCTGCTTAACTAGATTTCTATAACCACGAATCATTTGATAGCCGTCCGAAGATGCGTTCGTTGAGTTTTTGTCTATTGGCAAACTAACAGATAAAAATGGCGCTGCTGTTAGTATTTGATCGTCCGATGGGATTATAAGCGAATTGTCTACTAACCGGTCAGCATCAGTGGCTGTATCAAAAACCTGATCGTTTTCAAAAATATCAAAATCAATATTTGTTGTTTGTTTTATATTAGACATTTTTTAAGAAGTGTTTGCTTACTCTTGTGCAGATCCTGTTTTGCATCGTTACAGGTTTAAAAATTATATCTTTAACTTCTTCATCTGCAGCTGAACTTGCCTGTTCTACAGAATAACTAGTTGCTTCATTTATAATGTTTGGGAATGGTAGCATACAAGATAAGAAAATATTAATAGAAGCGTTTGCTTTAAACTCGTTAGCTAGTGGCGAGGTGTTGCTAGCTTGCATTAATTTAGAAATAAATCGGTTATTTTGATTAAGTTGTAGGTTATTGTCTGGGAGCTCCTCAATTTCTTTCTCAAACGTACAAAGCTCAGTCATTATAAAAGTAGCCCCCGATGTATCCCTCGAAGCGGAGCTCCTCACAAACATAGTACTTATCTTTTGATCTTTGTATAGGCCTAAAGACTTAACTTCTGAATCGTGACCAATATAAGAATTTGCGAGATCAGTACCTCGGCTCTCTTCTAGGCGTCTTGTTGCATAAGAGACAAACACTCTATATTTTATTTTAACATCAAAATTATCAAATACAAAATCATTCAAGGACTGATCGAATCCAACATATTCCTGCAGCCTACGCATCAAAGATAAATTTAAGCGGTCGTCCTCGAAAAAAACATCATCATAGCTTAAAAGAACGGTTTGGCGGGCCTTAAGAGATTCAAGAACCGCAGTCTGTAAAGCGCCCTTGCCTGCGGCGCTGGAGGAGACGACAAAGCCTGACGAGTTTGTGCCGCTGCGCTGCTCTTCTGAAGTAATGTCAGCAAGTGTTAGTGTATCAAGGGAATCAGCCAACGCACCTGCTTTGAGGGTGACGGCAAAACACATATTTGAAGTTAGGAAGGGCTGCGAAGCGCCATCAGGAGTGGCAGACCTTTCAAGGAAGTTGTTTAATTGTAGAAACCGATCTCGGCCTTCTAAAAGTTTCGGCGTTTCAAAATTAATAATAATTGAAGATCGGCTGCTTCCTTCAATGGTCGAATAAAGAAGCTGGTTCTCTGCGGATAAGTCTGTAACAAACGAGTTATTAACATCCTCAACAGCATTCTCTATCAACTCGAACATTAGATCCTGTGGCGTGGCACGGCGTCCTAATGAGTTACTTAGAGAAGATAGTTGGCCGGTTATTTTTGCTATTTCGTATACATAATAAGAGATGGCATTCCAACCATAGATTTTATTATTAAGATAATTAACCTCAAAATCAGAAAATAGTCCACTGATTCTTGCTTTTATTTTCTGTGCTAAACTTGATCGATTGTAAATTGCAGTTGAGAAGTTATTAGTCGAAAAGATGTTTCCTGATGTGTTCAAAACCGCAAATCTTAGATGGGCGTCTTCTAAAATAATGCACTTAAAGATTGTTTTTATGTTCTCGTTTATCGATACAATCTCATTATCTGTTTTTACCAATAAAAGCTGAGAGTATTCCGGAAGTTCCCTGATGAACCTTTTATAAGTGTTCTCTTGTTTTAAAGCACCATTCAGATAATCTTCCATTACGTCTTCTAGCTGCGAAGATGGTAGAAGACTTGAGGCGTCTCCCACGCCAGTCTCTTGCGTCGTATCCACGCCTAAAAGTTCAATATTCTCACCTTCGTCTAAGTCAATACCGGAATTTTCCAATTTGTTTTTTAGAGAGGCAGCAGCTATACTTTTACCCGTCGCCTTCATTTGCCCGGCAAGTTCATCGGAGTCAACCTCTTCATTGAAAGAAACCTTATCCAAAACTTGTTTGACCAAAAGCCCTTGTTCGAACATGCTCACACTTAACGGGCCGCCATCGGCCACGGTGTAGCTGCCAATTAGTCCAAAAAGAGAAGAGCTTTCAAACGTATCTGACCCTATTATATTAAGAAGAGGGGTATTTACTTGCTGTTCATAAAACTTTATGCCTATATCAAAGCTTTTTTTGCTACTTTCGTTGATCTCTGGGTTGTCTGGGTCTTCTATAATTCTGTATGCTTCCTCCTTTGCCTCTTCTGGCATTTCGTCTAGATAAAATAAATTATTTGCAAATGCCTTATCTATTATTTCTATTATATTGATCAGGCTAACTTCATCATCACCGCCCTCTTCCACATCCCCATCAGCGTCAGTGGTTGATATTATATCCTCGTATCTCCTCGCACTTTCCAAAAGGGACGTAGCGTACGCTGTAATACATGCGTCTAAGTTTCCTAGTGATGCTTTTATGTTATCTTCATGAAATTCTCCTAGGGTTTCCTGATCTCTGTTTAGAGCGAATCTTGGCGTGTTCTTGATTACCGGGAGTTCGTTAAAAAGCCCATCAGCTGCCATCTGCGGGATCACCAATGAAGGGTGAGCTTGGTTTGGAAGTTGGTCTTCTATTTCTCTTGCAAGGCTTTCTGGGTCTGTGAGGTATCTAAAGATCTTTGCAGCATCGTCTTTATCTGCTTCTCTCTGTTGCTGCAAGATTCTTTCTAACTCCTCTCTTAGTGCTGGGTTTGGCTCTGTGCACAGCTGATCGATCAAGTCAGAAACATTAGGATCTGAACATAAATCTAAATTGTCAACAAAGCCGTTTGCACTCAAGCCCGGCAACCTGGGTGTGAAATCATCTAACGTGTCAAGCAAGTCACCTATTCCAATAATACTACCCATTGCTGAGCCGGCATCTGAAAGTATACTTGGGTTTTGCTTTATTTCAGATGCCAAGTCGGGATTAATTGCTTTGAAATACACATCTGCTCTTTGGAAGGTTTCTTCATTAGCATCACCATCAAGTAGGCGTGCTAGATCGGGTCCAGGTAAAATACCTTTTCCGCAAGCATCTTTAAAAAAGTTGAGCAAGTCACGATTGTTTCTTTGATTACCTATTCTCGGTGTTAGAACACTACAGGCAGCAACGGCCGGCAGATTAACGCCATTTATACCAGCACAGATAGCGCCGCCAAGAACTTGGCCAAAATCACGCAAGGCGTTTGCAAACTCGCAGGGCTCAAAATCAAAAATAAAGTCAGGTATCAGTGACAACAAGAACTGAACCAATGCCCTGATCAACCTTAGCAAGAGGGCATACAGAATTGATAGAATCGATCCTAAAATGAAGCCAAAAATGTCAGGCATTGATATATCTGGCAATCTAATGTTTAGGGGGAATAACTTAAATTTTGGCAAGTTTAGATCTGGTAAGTTACAAAAATCTAAATTTTTCACATCCCAAGCATTTAACCATTCAGACCACTCATCAAAGTATTCTAAGATTGGTGCACCTAGTTCATCGACCAAGAACATTATAAACTCTGTATAAACCTCAGCGTTATTTTGACGGTCGCAGTTTGACAAACCAATAATCAAATCGATTAGTTCGTTTTTTGTTTCGGCTGTAAACTCACCAGACACTCCGCCCGTTGCTATGTTGACTAGTCTTTCCCTTTGTTCTTTTTTGGTAGAATTCAGAGAAACAGCTGGGGGTTTGCGTGAATTACCAGCTCCAGGTTTTACTTCGTCAAGCTCGTCTTCAGAGGTGGTGGATTCGTCTAAATCAATACCAAAGAATTGTCTTGCAAGGAAAGGTTCTTCCTCTTCTGCAGATTGGCTATCTAAATCCAAACCGAACCTAGCTTGCTCCGCTTCAATTGTAGCCTGCAAATCACCAATATATTCTTCGTCTTTATCTTCTTCATCCAGTTCAACGGTGAGTTCTGCCAGAAGTCCAGCTAAACTAGTTGGCCTGTTTAGCCTTTCTTTTGCTCTTTCGATCCTAGCCTCTAGCCTTTCTAGTCTTCCTTGCTCCCCCCGAAGAGTCGGGATTGTTGCTCCTTCTTCTGCTACTCCTTTTTGTATTTTATCTAGTAGTCCTGCACGCTCACTAAGCAAGTTGTTCAGTCTTCGGAGTCTTCTTTCTTCTATCGAAACTCCGCTACCTACCGAGTTGGCTAAGTCGATAGTTGCAAAAAATAAAGCAGCCCTCTGCAGAGCGGAAGTTGGAAGCCCTGACATTAAAGCGTTTATAGTTTTTGGATCTTTGAAAAACTTAGAAATGCGCTCAGCCATCTGTTTCTTGATAAAGCTTTCATCTAAGATCTCATCGATACCGTATCTTGAGGCGACGCTAGCGGCCGCAATTGCTAGGATCTGCTGCCATTCTATAGAGTTTGCAAACTGGCCAAACTTTGAGAGCTTTTTTGAATCTTGATCGGTGCTAAGAAAGTCACCGGCCTTCTGAAGTTGTTCGAAAAAGTCTGACACCTCGTCCGCTATTGAGTGACCGGCCTGGATAAATTCTTTACTCAAAGTTCGCTTCACATCGGCCGCAATATCTTTACTTTCTAGAAAGCCACTTTCTTCTATAAGATCTTCAGCGGTCTTAAAGGGGTTGTTACTTAGAAGAGACCTTGCCTCTTTAGCGTATACGTTTGATAAACTTTGTCTAAGTCTTTTTGTAACATCAGCAGCGGATGCGTTCTGGCGGGAGTTGGCAGAGGCCAAACAATCATTTTGTACGATTTCTACATTTGGCGCTATAAAGTTTCTTCTTACAAGGTTGTCAAACTTTATGTTTATCCCTCTAAAAGTTGTCGCAAACAAATCTGGGTAGATTGATTCAAAGTTATAAAGATAAAAGTTTACTCGGGCATCATTAAAAGCTTTATATTTCCTGACCTCAAATTCTTCTTTTGATTGTTGCCAAACTAGTTGTGTTTCGTTACTTACATTTTCGTTTAGATACTCGATCTTAGATACGGTCTGAAAGTTTTCTGCAAAGTGTATGATTATACTTTCACCAAATTTGCTTGGTTTATTTGGGACAACATCATCTAAAAAGTCTATAAACTTAGTTATTTGCTTCTTTTTGGTTGAGAACTTTCTAAAATTGATTCCCTTTACTATGCTACGATTTGTTGGCCTTTGTAACGCTAGAAAGTTAATCTTCATAAACGTTTGTATGAATTTAGCTTTGTCTTTAAAATCTCTGTAGTTGCAGATCTTTAATAGGGCAGTTGTCGGTAAATCACGGCTAGGAAATATACTAGGAATTGTAAAGTCTTCGCCAGCAGGGGGGCTTAGTAAGTTTAATGGTATAAAGAAAACTTTTTTAAATACAACATCTTCACATTCTTCTTCGCCTAGATTTATGAACTCAACTCTTTCTAATGTGATTGTTTCCCCCTCTGACGTTATTGCAGTTCCGTTAACTGTGTTATCTATAAAGAAGGTCGGCGGCTTTCCGAGGCTTGCGTAATACAAAGAAAAAATGTTAACGGCTTCTGCTTTTAGACTAGTCCTTAAAGAAGGTAAGTTGATTCCTCCTGAGTCCTGCATGCTGAATCTAGTTTCTACATAGATTGCTGCAACTGAGGATAAACCTCCAGGATTAGGCGTTTCTAATTCGCTAACTTCATTTAGTATTAATTCTTCAAAAATCATTAGTTTACTCTATGATAACTAGAAAGTATGTCTTTATAGCCAATGCTAGTTAAATAGTTGACCGTGTCTGACGTCAAGCTTATTTTTTGTGATATGCCTTTTAAGATAATTTTTGTATCTTCTAGGGACTTGAGCACAGTGGGGACGGTTGCAACAGTACCATTTCCTGGCCAAGGCACCCCTAGCGCTGCTAAGATGCCGGCTTCATAAATTAGCATCGCCTTGGACATTTCCATCACAAGGCCGTTCGTATTGCTGATTTGTTTTATAAGCCTATTTAGGAACTCAACTAAGTTTTCTCCCTTTACCATTGGCTGTAGATCCGAGTCATCATTTCCACCTATTAGATCTACTCCAAGAGACCTATTGATTAGTTTTCCATTGGAGTTTCTGTTATTGACTTTTGTTACAAGCTTTATTCCAGCGTCGTCTGCTATTATTCTGATGGCGTCTGCTTTTAAAGCGACGGCTGAGCGCCCAATAGCATCTGGAGAGTTGTTGCTGGTAATTTTAAAGTTTTGATCTACGTCTGTTTTTTCAGCAATATAAATCCTGGCAGCGTCTGTAATAAAATTAGGATCGACAAAAACCTTTTCGTCTTCTGGCGCACCCGGTGCTCTACGACCAACAACTAAATCAATAGAATGGGAACTCGTAGCTCCAATGCCGCCATAACCGGTTAGGCGGTCTCCTGGGCGATCCCTTCCTAAAACAATGTAAGAGTTTGCATTTGAGATTACTTTTTCGCACTTTGCAGAAATAAACTCTGGTAAAGGCTCAAATTTTTCTGAGCATCCAATGCCTGAACCTGTGCTGTTACCCCCAGAGGTTTTTCTTTCAATCTCTTTGTTGGCTTCTCTGGAAATAGATTTGTTTTTATTTAGTTTTTCTATTAATGGCATTATTCTTCTTCTTTATCGTTTATAATGTCGTATAACTGATCTTTATCTGATGATGAAAACTCAAAAGATGAAGTTTTTTGTTTTTGCATTAAAGCAGCAATCTTTACTAACTGTTCATTGGATCTTTGCAAGGTCTCAACATACTTAGCAGCAACAGGGCCAACTTCTCTGTGTCGTTCTTCTGCCGCTCCTAGGTATTTCATTAAATCTTGGAGAAGTTCTTTTGTTGTTGCTCTGTCTTCCTCAATGTTGTTGAGGGCGCTTGATAGGGTTTCATCTAAGTTTTTCATTTAGTATCCTTCGTGCGCTTTAACTTCCGGCCGACCGTATTCGTCGTACCCTGCTGACGTTATCTGGCCTAGACGGGCGCCTCTGAAAAAGTCGGCGGTCCGGACCCGGTTGGGCGGATCGGCTTGGTCGAGAATAAAGTCGTAGCCAGGGACTACTTCGCCAGTATCTTGGATCACCCAATTGCCGTCGTCATCCCGCACAACGATCTTGTTGTCGGGGTGGGTATGGGAAAAACCAGGGTTTCCAATATAATATACACGTTCGCCGTAGCGAGGGGGGAAATTGTGAAACGAGTAGGCAGAATTAGGGTGTCCATAGCGGTCATAGATATATCTTAACATACCACGAGCTTCTGCTATTGGTATGCCATAGCCGCCATAGTTATTCGGCATGCGATTATAGCCAGTGCTAGAAAGCAGTTGTCCTAATCCTATAGCTGTCGAATTAACTCCCTGTGGTGGGAGTACACCCTGAGTCTCATCGCCATCTATATAGCTTGCTGGCGGTACACTCTGGATCCACTGTCGGATGGCGTATTCTATATTGGCAGGGTTCTTGCCGTCATTCCATGCTTCAGGAAAGTTAAATTTTGGATCATTTACATTCTCAAATTCATAGTTTAATCGGCCAACGACGCCAGCAGATTCACGTGAAACTAAG
>Ga0255751_10000126_pt1 | contig 68744 bp, 58 predicted proteins | sample 071ome_20_FD_179951 | JGI IMG/M metagenome (GOLD analysis project Ga0255751, IMG submission 179951) | Coastal salt marsh microbial communities from the Groves Creek Marsh, Skidaway Island, Georgia - 071412BT metaG (version 2) | ecosystem: Environmental > Aquatic > Marine > Intertidal zone >... | reverse complement strand
AATTAAGGTGGTTATAGCAGTAGGGCTCACCTCTTCCCATTCCGAACAGAGAAGTTAAGCCTACTAGCGCAGATGGTACTGCCACTGGTGGGAGAGTATGTCGCCGCCTTCTTCAAGACCCTTGCAGCTTTGTAAGGGTCTTTTTTATTTTAGACCTAACGTTTAAACTTTATTCCTCTTTAGAAGTCAGAGAAATTTTATTTTTTTGATGTAATAATTTTGCAGCGGTAAAGGCGGCAGTACCTATGATTTGATTCATGTTCTCAAGGTCCATTTTTTCTGCCTCATCCTCTGCTTTATGGTAGTAATTGTAATTTTTAAAATCAAAAGAAGAGAGGGTGTGTGCCGGTATTTCCATTTGTTGAAAAAAAGCAAAATTGTCTGAACGTTTGAACAGATTAAGTTCTTTGGCTTGGGGTAAGAATTCAACAAAACCAGTACTTATTTGATTCAATTGATCGGCCATGTCGGATTCATAATAGCCTGTGAGATAGACTTTATTGGGTCCGGTCGTCAATGTTTTTCCAATCATTTCAAAATTAATCATATAATCCAGTGTAACATTCTCCTCTTTCATGCGTTCAGCGAGATGGTATGCCCCTCTTAGTCCTTTTTCTTCATCAGCAAAAAGGGCTAATACGACATTTTGTTCCCATTGGTATTGAGATAAAAAGGCTCCCACCTGAAGAACTGCAGTAACTCCAGTTGCGTTGTCGTTTGCTCCATTGTATATAGTATCTCCCTCGGCACCACGCACTCCTACATGATCCAAATGTGCTCCTAGAAGCACCGTTTTCTTTTTTGGGTCAAAAGTTCCCAATTGTCCTACTACATTATAGGTTTTAATTGCTTTTGTACTCAGTGTATCTTTATAATTCGAGTAAAAAGGTTGAATATTATGTTGTTTAAAATAGTCAATTACAAACTCTGCAGCTTTAAAATATCCTCCGCTATTGGAATCTCTACCTTTCATGCTGTCTGCAGCAAGTGTAAAAAGAATTCTTTGAGTTTCTGAAGGGAGGATTTGTTGTTGTACAGCCACTACGTCTAATGTTTCTAAGGCTAAGGGTTTGGACCTTTGGCAACTGATTATAAGGATAAGGGCGACAAAAGTGCTTATTTTTTTCATTCTCGTTTTTATAAATAGTTACTTTAAAGATAAGATTGTATTTTTAATCATGAAAAAAACCTACTTTCTGCTCTATCTATCTCTTGTATTTACCTACGGTCTAAAGGGGCAGCAATCCGAACTTTTGATTCCACCCAAGCAAATTGTCCAGATCGATTACCCCCTCTACAAGGGCTTTACAGTGAAAATATGGAATAAATCTAAGTTGGATTTGTGTGTTTCCGCTCGAGATCGAATCACTGATTCTCTACAAAGAGGCTTTGGTTTAGAAAAAGGTAGTGTAGCAGAGCTGGAAATCAACGAAGGGATGTACCTCCAGTTTGCAAACGCCTATTTAACAACCTTGAAAGTAGCGTATACAATACAGCAAGGAAAAGTAAGTAAAAATAAGAATTCTACACCCCTTACCCCTCAACGTGCTTTTTATTTGGAAAACAATACTGCTCAAAGTATCCCTTTGCTTATCCCCGGAGTGATGAACCCCAATCTTGATCCCTATACACGAAGTGGTGTGGACTTGCCCAACGGACAAAAGATTTTTTTAAACCTTAATGGAAAACGCATTTTGATTTTAACGGTAACAGACTCTATCCCCCACGGTGCACGAATTGATGTAGCCAGTCTTATCGAAAATGCGATAAACTCACAATAAACATACGCCTTCTTATTGTCCTAAAACATAAGCAAAGATCAGGGGTGCTACAATTGTCGCATCGGACTCTACAATAAATTTAGGAGTATCGATATGGAGTTTTCCCCATGTGATCTTCTCATTAGGTACAGCCCCTGAGTAGGAACCATAGCTGGTCGTAGAGTCGCTAATTTGACAAAAATAGGCCCAAAAGGGTGTATCCTCACGTTCCAAATCTTGAGAAAGCATGGGAACTACACATATTGGAAAGTCTCCTGCAATGCCACCACCTATTTGAAAAAATCCGATGCTTGATTTGGCATTTGTGGTGTACCATTCTGCTAAAAAACTCATGTATTCAATCCCAGATTTTACAGTAGCTGCCTTGAGTTCTCCTTTGATTACATAGCTCGCAAAAATATTTCCCAAAGTACTGTCTTCCCAGCCAGGAACTACCATAGGAAGGTTTGCTTTTGCAGCGGCGTACATCCATGAGTCTTTTAGGTCTATTTCGTAGTATTTTTCCAGTGCTCCAGAGAGTAACAACTGATAGAGGAACTCATGGGGGAAGTAACGCTCTCCATTTTCTTCGGCTGTTTTCCAAAGTTTGAATATGTGCTTTTGCAGTCTGCGGAAAGCCTCTTCTTCCGGGATACAGGTGTCTGTAACTCGATTCAGTCCTTGCTGTAGCAAGTCCCATTCTTGTTGGGGAGTGAGGTCGCGGTAGTTGGGGATGCGTTTGTAGTGGGAGTGAGCAACAAGGTTCATCACATCTTCTTCTAGGTTGGCACCTGTACAGGAAATGATGTCTACTTTTTTCTGTCGAATCATTTCAGCAAATGTTTTTCCCAGTTCTGCAGTACTCATAGCACCTGCTAGAGAAACCAGCATTTTGCCTCCTCCTTCCAGTTGTTTTTCGTATCCTTTAGCCGCGTCGACCAGTGCCGCCGCGTTAAAGTGTAAAAAGTGTGATTCGATAAATTGGGAAACGCCCCCTTTTTTGGTTTTCATTTTTAAATGGTTTAAGCGTATTTAAAATTCGTTTGTCTCCGATGTTTTTAAATGGTATTTGTAACTCAATATTTTATAGTACAACTTGGCTGCAAGAAAATCCGAAGCATAAAGCGCTGGACTGGGACAAAGTTCAACCAGGTCAAAACCTACTACATTTTTTTCTTTAAAGACTTCCCTCAAAAAGCGCAACGTTTCATACCAAAAGAGCCCTCCTGGTTCTGGTGTGCCGGTAGCAGGAAACAGAGAAGGGTCAAAACCGTCTAGGTCTATGGTGATGTACACCGTATCGGTCATGCGCTCTACAGCTTGTTCTATCCAATAGTCGTCTGATTCAATTTCATGAGCAAAAAAGACATTGTCGTAATTCATCACACTTTTTTCGCTTTGGTCCATACTACGAATTCCCACTTGTATCAAATTGGTAGTTTGATTAGCCTCATAAAGTGCGCAGGCGTGGTTGCATTTTGAACCTTCGTACGATTCGCGTAAGTCTGCATGTGCATCAATTTGTACAACGGTCAAGTTTTCATAGTGGCGCGAAAAAGCACGTATGGCACCAATAGAAATGGAATGCTCTCCACCAAACAAGGTGACAAACTTATTTCTGTTTAAATAGCTTTTTACTTTTTCTGTTACCGCTTCTACCATAGCTTCTGGGGAGCTGTTTTCAGTAACCGGCTGACTCAAATAGATCCCTTGTTTATAGACTTCACTGTCGGTTTCAATGTCGTACAGTTCCATGTTTTCTGAGGCATCTAAAAATGCTTCAGGGCCTTTGTCTGCTCCTTTTTTCCAAGAGCTCGTACCGTCGTAGGGAACGGGAATCAAAACTATTTTTGATTTTTCAGAAGTTGCATAGGCTTCTGGTATTCCTGCATAGGTTGAATTTGTTTTCAATGTTTGATTTTTAGTAATTAATGGATATTTTTGGTGTTTTAAAACGCATGCTGGGTTCTTTCTTTTTATATTTTACACAAGCGCTTTTGTACATTTTTTAATAGCCTAAAAGGGTTAAAAAAGAATCCGCCGTCTGTTGTTCTGCAAACAACTGATGGGTCAGTTTTCCATCCGGATCACGATCGATCAAGAGGTGTTTGGGCTGCGGAATTAAGCAATGTTGCAGACCACCAAAACCACCTATTGATTCTTGATAAGCGCCCGTATTAAAAAACCCGATGTAAAGGGGTTTCTTTTCGTCAAAATAAGGAAGGTGAATGGCGTTCAGATGTTGTTCACTGTTGTAGTAGTCGTCACTGTCGCAGGTCAAACCGCCCAATAGCACCCGTTCGTATTCTTCATTCCAACGGTTTACCGCCAACATGATAAACCGTTTGTTTATCGCCCAGGTGTCTGGCATGGTGGTGATGAATGAGGAGTTGATAAGATTCCACTTTTCACGGTCGTTTTGTTGTTTTTGGTAGAGTACTTCAAAAACTGCTCCTCCGGTTTCACCTACAGTGAAGCTGCCAAACTCTGTGTAGATATCGGGAACATCTACTTTGGATTCTTGACATGCCATTTGGATTTGACCAATAATTTCATGCGCCATATAGGCGTAGTCGTATTCAAAGCCCAATGAATTTTTAATTGGAAACCCTCCCCCTATATTCAAGCTGTTTAAACTGGGGCAGATTTTTTTTAAGTTCACATACACCCGCATACATTTGAGCAGTTCATTCCAGTAGTAGGATTGGTCTTGGATGCCGGTATTGATGAAAAAATGCAGCATGGTGAGACGTGCCTTCTTATTCTTTTTCAGGTGTTTTTTATAATAGGGGACGATGTTTTTGTACCCAATTCCCAATCGGGAGGTATAAAACTCAAATTTGGGCTCTTCCTCAGAAGCTATTCGAATGCCGATGTCAAAAGATCCGTTTATGGCCTTAGTGAGTAAGTTGACTTCCTCGTAATTGTCAATAATGGGAACGCAGTTTTTAAACCCGTTGTTGATCAGTCTACTGATGTTTTCTATGTATTGCGCCCTTTTAAATCCGTTGCAAATGATTTTGTTTTTAGAAGTAATTTTCCCTTGTTCAATGAGGCGTTCTACTATGTTAATGTCAAAAGCAGAGGACGTTTCCAGATGGATGTCGTTTTCTAAGGCCCGATCCAATATAAATTTAAAATGAGAGCTTTTTGTACAGTAGCAATAGTTGTAATTGCCTTTGTATTGGTGTTCTTTAATGGCTGTACCAAACCAATTTTTGGCCTTTTGAATGTTTTCGGATACTTTAGGTAAATAGGTAAATTTAAAAGGGCCTCCGTAGGTTTTGACCAATTCCATGAGGTCAATACCATGAAATTCGAGTTGGTGTTTTTTGTTTAATTGAAATTCCTCTTGCGGGAAATCAAAGGTTTGTTCGATTAAGTCGATGTATTTTGTTTTCATTCGTTAAAATTTTAAGATGGATTAAAAGAGAAAAAAGCTTTTAATACAGTCAAATTCTAATAATGAAAAAGAGTAGGGCCCCTTGTGAATACAAGGTCCAGGTTGTTGGAGACCAATGAATTTTAGAAGCCAACCAAAGAGCCCGGTTCCTTATCCCTAAGGCAGCTAAGTGGACAGGCTTCTTCATTCCACTTCGCCCGAACTTGAAAAATTCATTCACTGCGCAATGTCAAGGCGTTTTTTAAAAACGCGAAGCGAAAATAATGTTTTTTTTAAAACAAAGCGTATTTTTTTAAAAATCAAACAGATACTGGAATTTGAGATACAACTGGCTGTTTTCGATTCTAAATTGGTTTTGTGTGTCTATTTTGGAATAACCATTTGTTCCGCCAATGTAAAAAATGGTGAAAGGGTTGGGATTCCATTTGAGCAGGGGTTGTAAGAAGTAGGTATCATCGAAATTATTAAATTCTCCTATCAATCGGAAAAATAGATTGGGATTGAATTGAAAATTGAAGGTGGTTCGTGCAATAAACCCTGAGAAATAATAGGTGTTATCCGTTTTGTTTTTAAGTTGCGAATAGCGAAGGGAAGGGCTAATTATAAGTTTGGTTGTGATTTGAAAATTATTGAATGTTCCGATAAAAAAGTTATTTCCTACGGCTGGATTGTCTGAATCGTAACGTAGGGCTTCTCCTATGTTGGTAAATATTCCCAAGCGTACTCCTTCTGAGGGACTATAGGAGGTAAACAAATTAAACTCCTTCATATTTCTTCCTATAAAACCTACATACAAATCGGTTTCTGAGTAGGTGATAAATACTTTTGTTAAATGAGGAGAGGCTACATTATTTCCAGGATCAATCTCATAATTGATCTCAAAAGTTTCTGCACCCGACCATTCCTTTGGAGTAATTTGTCCATCAAATTCTGGAAGTGTTTGCTGTGCTAAAATAAAAAGGGGAAAGAGGAAAAGCTGTAAGAAAAAAAGGGCTTTGCATTGTTCTAGTTTACTACAATAGACTCTTTTTTTTGTATTTGTTACAGTTGAATCAAAATTTGAGAAATAAAAAACCCCACAAGTGTGGGGTTTGTAAAAGTGTAAAAAAGACTTTTTAGAGTGCTACCAAATCACCAGTCTTGTTTTTTTGGGGTAAGTTAGAACGTCCCATAAGAAAAGTATCTACCTGATGGGCTGCCTCTCGTCCTTCAGAAATGGCCCAAACTATGAGCGATTGTCCTCTGCGGCAATCACCAGCAGTAAAAATGGCTTTTTTATTGGTTTGGTAGTTGTTTTCTCCTTTGATGTTACCCCGCTCGTCAAAGGTAAGTCCAAACTGTTCTGGAAGACTTTTTTCGGGACCGGTAAATCCGAGGGCCAAAAGTACCAAATCACAGGGCCACTCTTTTTCTGAGCCTTCTTTTTCTATCAGTTGGGGACGTTCACCAGGCACTTTGTTCCAATGTACTTCTACTGTTTTGAGTGCTTTTACGTGTCCTGTATCATCTCCTATAAACTCCTTGGTTAAAATACTCCATTCCCTGTGACTTCCTTCTTCGTGAGAGGAAGAGGTTTTTAATTTAAAGGGCCAATAGGGCCAAGGGTGTTCTTCTGTTCTACCTTCAGCAGGTTTGGGGAGGATTTCAAAGTTGGTAACGCTTTTTGCTCCATGGCGGTTCGATGTTCCAATACAGTCGGACCCAGTGTCACCACCGCCAATGACGATCACATTTCGGTCTTTGGCCCAATAGTAAGGATCTCGCTCGTGTTGTCCATCAACAGCTTTGTTGTTGTGGGGTAAGAAGTTCATAGCCTGAACGATGCCTTTTAAATTATACCCTGGAATAGGCATTTCCCTCTTTATTGTTGCACCAGTAGCAAGTACCACCGCATCGTAATCTTTTTCTAATGCTTTTGCAGTAATTGTTTTACCTACTTCAACATTGCATTTAAAAACAATTCCTTCTGCTTCTAAAATTTCCAAACGCCTGTCAATGACTGATTTTTCCATTTTAAAATCGGGAATGCCATAGCGCAATAGACCGCCTATTTTATTTTCTCTTTCAAAAACAGTTACGCTGTGTCCTACTCGATTCAATTGCTGTGCAGCAGCAAGGCCTGCAGGTCCAGAGCCAATAATAGCTACTTTCTTTCCTGTTCTTTTGGAGGGGGCCTCGGGTCGAATCCAACCTTCTTTAAATCCGCGTTCTACAATGTATTTTTCAATCAATTCAATAGAAACAGGAGGATTGACAATACCGAGAACACAAGCTTCTTCACAGGGAGCTGGACAAAGCCTACCTGTAAATTCAGGAAAATTATTGGTGCTGTGCAGGAGGGTAAGTGCCCGCTCCCATTCGTTTTTGTAAACGGCATCGTTAAAGTCTGGAATTAAATTACCTAGGGGGCAGCCGCTGTGACAAAAAGGGACACCACAATCCATACAACGCGCACCTTGTTCTTGCAGGGCTTCGTCTTTGGGAGCTAAGGTAAATTCCTTGTAATTTTCGATTCTTTGTTTGGGCTCTATGACCGATTCTTTGATTCGGTCAAATTCCATAAACCCTTTGATTTTCCCCATGGTTTAAACAGTTTTTTCAAGATCTTGTTTTGCCAATAACTCCAAAGCTTTTTTGTAGTCGGTTGGCATCACCTTGATGAAATTTTTACTTAATTTTCCCCAATCTTTTAGGATTTCACTGGCTTTGGGGCTATTGGTATAGTCCAGATGATTTTGCAATAGTTCATGTACCGTCTTAAGGTCGCTTTCTTGGAGGTTTTCAAGCTCGACCATTTCGAGGTTGAATTTTTTCTCATCAAAGGTTCCTGTATTTGAGTAGAGGTAAGCAATTCCTCCACTCATCCCTGCGGCAAAATTTCTTCCAAATTCACCCAGTATAACCGCAATGCCCCCTGTCATGTATTCACAACCGTGATCTCCAATACCTTCTACTACCGCTTTAGCACCCGAATTTCGAACGCAGAAGCGCTCTCCAGCAATTCCGTTAATATAAGCTTCTCCCTGAGTAGCTCCGTATAAGGCCACATTGCCGATGATGATGTTTTCATGAGGAACAAAAGTTACCTTTTCAGGGACTTGCGCCACTAGAGTTGCTCCAGAAAGCCCCTTCCCAAAGTAGTCGTTTACCGTTCCCACCACTTTCATAAAGAGACCGTGGGTAGCAAATCCTCCAAAACTTTGACCCGCAGTACCTCGAAACTTTAAGCTTAGTGTATGTTTGGGGAGACCACCGGCTCCGTGAATTTTTGAAATTTCATTACTCAAAATAGCGCCTACGGTTCGGTTAGTGTTTTTGATACGGTATTCCAAATGTTGTTCTTCTTTTCTGTACAAGGCGGGATGTGCCTGACTCAAAATATCAAAATCCAAAACGTTTTCCAACCCATGGTCTTGAGTTTGTGTATTGCGCTCTTTTACTTGGGGGGGAACCTCGGGTTTGTGTAAAATAGCGGAGAGGTCAATCCCTTGAGCTTTATAATGATCTAGGGCTTTTTTCATGTTCAGTTTTTGAGATTGTCCAACCATTTCATCTACGGTTCTAAATCCGAGTTCTGCCATGATGCCTCTCAGTTCTTCTGCGACAAAATACATGTAGTTGATCACGTGTTCGGGCTTGCCTTTGAAATTTTTACGCAATTCTGGATCTTGAGTAGCAATCCCTACAGGGCAAGTATTTAAATGACAGGCACGCATCATAATGCATCCCGATGCAATAAGTGGAGCCGTTGAGAAACCGAATTCTTCAGCTCCAAGTAGACATGCGATTGCTACGTCTCTTCCTGTTTTCATCTGCCCGTCACATTCTAAAACAATCCTGCTTCTCAAATCGTTTAACATGAGTGTTTGTTGGGCTTCTGCGACACCAAGTTCCCAGGGGAGGCCTGCGTGTTTTAGGGAGGTTAAAGGAGAGGCACCTGTTCCTCCGTCATAGCCCGAGATTAAGATGACGTCTGCTTTGGCTTTGGCTACTCCAGCAGCGATAGTACCTACCCCAACTTCGGACACCAGTTTTACATTGATACGCGCCTCTCTGTTCGCATTTTTTAAATCGTAAATCAATTGTGCCAAATCCTCTATGGAATAGATGTCGTGATGCGGTGGAGGAGAAATTAAACCTACATAAGGCGTAGAGTTTCTAACTGAAGCGATGTAGGGATTGACCTTAGGCCCGGGAAGTTGACCTCCTTCTCCCGGTTTGGCTCCTTGTGCCATTTTTATCTGGATTTCTTTGGCGGAACTCAAGTAATGACTGGATACACCAAAACGTCCGGAAGCTACTTGTTTGATTGCGGAGTTTCTCAGGTTTCCATCTTGATCCGGTTGAAAACGACGAACGTCTTCTCCACCCTCACCAGAGTTGCTTTTACCGCCAATTCGATTCATTGCAATCGCTAAATTTTCATGTGCTTCCTGACTGATGGACCCCAAAGACATCGCACCGGTTTTAAAACGTTTTACAATTTCTGTCCACGGTTCTACCTGGTCCAGTGGAATGGGGTCAAAACTGGAAAATTCAAAGAGACCTCTAAGGGTCATTAGCTTTTCATTTTGATCATTGATCATTTTTGAAAAAGCTTCATAGCTCTCTGGTTTATTTTGCCGAACCGCTTTTTGTAACGTAGCTATCGTTGCGGGGTTTACAGCGTGTGCTTCCCCGTCTCTTCTCCAACGATAATCGCCTCCTATTTCTAGTGGGAGACCCAATTTGGATTCGTGAATGTAGGCTTTTGTATGTCTTTTGTTGATTTCTTTTTCGATTTCGTATAAGTCGATTCCCTCGATGCGACTGGCCGTATTGCTAAAAAATCGATTGATCAGTTTTTTAGAAAGACCTAAAGCCTCGTAAATCTGTGCTCCCCGGTAGGAATGTAATGTGGAGATCCCAATTTTATTCATCACCTTGACAATCCCCTTTGCAATGGCTTTATTAAAATTGTCAATGGCTTTACTTGTATCCAAACTGATCATCCCTTGTTCAACCTGGTGCGCTATAATCTCATTGACCATGTAAGGGTTGATTGCACTGGCACCGTATCCAAAAAGTAACGAAAAATGATGCGGTTCTCTAGGTTCTGCAGATTCGATGATTATCCCAAATCGAGATCTTTTTTTTAAACGTTTAAAAGCATGGTGTGTATGTGACGTGGCGAGTAACATCGGTATGGGAGCCATACTAGGAGATACTCCCCTGTCAGAAAGGATGATGATGTTTGTTCCCTGATCTAGGGCATTTTCTACCGCTTTTATCATGTCTTCAAGAGCATGTTCTAATGCGTTGAGGCCTCCATTGATTTCGTAAAGCGTAGAAATAGTAGTCGCTTTAAAGTTATCTCCTTCTATGAATTTGATCTTATCTAAATCTTCATTAGAAATCACTGGGTTTTGAATGCTTAATTTTTTTGCGTGGTCTGCTGTGATGTCAAACAAGTTGTATTCGTTTCCGATACTCAAACTGGTATCGGTTACAATTTCTTCTCGAATTCCATCTAGCGGAGGATTAGTAACCTGAGCAAAAAGTTGTTTGAAATAGTTGTACAATAGCTGAGGACGGTCTGAAAGTACAGCTAGAGGAGTGTCGGTTCCCATAGAACCGATGGCTTCTTTCCCCTCTACACTCATAGGAGTAATAAGGGTTTTTAAATCCTCCTGGGTGTATCCAAAAATACGCATTCGGGTTTCAAAATCTTCTTTTTCAACAGGTGTTTTGTTTCCTGTGTATGGAACTTCTTTTAGGGGAAGCAAGTTTTCTTTCAGCCATTTTTTATAAGGCTGCTTGGAGATTACTTCTTTTTTTATTTCTTCATCCTCGATAATGCGTCCCTCATCCATGTTTACTAAAAACATCTTTCCGGGCTCTAGTCGTCCGTGTCTTTCAATGTTTTCTGGGAGAATATCCAACACTCCAGTTTCTGAAGACATGACCACATAGCCGTCTTTGGTTACGGAATAACGAGAAGGGCGTAAGCCGTTTCGGTCCAGCAGGGCTCCTATGTATTTGCCATCGGTAAACGGAATAGATGCGGGTCCATCCCATGGCTCCATGATACAGGCATTGTACTCGTAAAACGCTTTTTTATCTTCCTCCATAGAAGCGTGTTTTTCCCAAGCTTCTGGGACGAGCATCATCATTACCTCAGGAAGAGAACGTCCTGTTGCCAGTAAGAGTTCTACAACCATATCCATTGAGGCTGAGTCAGACTTTCCAGGAAGAATGACAGGAAGAATTTTTTTTATGTCCGGACCAAAAAGTTCGCTCTCTAAGAGTTCCTCTCTTGCTTGCATCCTGCCGAGATTTCCTCTAAAGGTGTTGATTTCTCCATTGTGACACATGTAACGAAACGGTTGTGCTAGGTCCCAGGTAGGAAAGGTGTTGGTAGAGAAACGTTGGTGAACTAAAGCCAGACGAGTGACCACTGCGGGATCTCTTAAATCTTGATAATATCCCTTAATGTCTTCGGGTATGAGTAGTCCTTTGTAAATCAAGGTATGTGTGGAAAGACTGGGAAGATAGAAATAAGAGGCTTGTGATAGTTTGGAAGTAGCGACCGTGTGTTCTGCTCTTTTTCTTGCGCAAAACAGTTTAATATTGAATTGGTGATCAGAATATTTTTCAGCACCTCTACCAACAAAAACTTGCATGATATCTGGCTCTGTTTGTGCTGCAATAGCTCCTACTACCTCATGATTTACTGGGACCTTTCTCCATCCAAATACTTCTAAACCTTGCTGGTTTAACTCGTGTTCTAAAACACCCATACAATAGGTTCTTTGGTTTTCTTTTTTAGGTAAAAACACCATGCCTACCGCGTATTGGTGGAGCTCTGGAAGATTGAAATTACATTGTGCTACTAATAAGTCATGAGGGATTTCGATTAGAATTCCTGCGCCGTCTCCTGTTTTACCATCGGCACTTACCGCCCCTCGATGTTCGAGTTTGTCGAGAATATCCAATGCTTTATGAATGATATCATTGGTTTTTTTTCCTTCAAGACTACAAATAAATCCGGCACCACAATTGTCGTGTTCGTATTGTGGGTCATACAATCCCTGTTTAGCTGGCAACATAAAATTTTTTTTGAACTTTAAAAATAGTAATCCTATCTCAAAAGAGAGGAGGCTCTTTCGTTTTAATCTGTGGGTTTTGCGATTTCAACAATTTAAAATCTTAAAAAGTTAGATTCCTTAATTTTTAGTTCAAAAACTGATAAAATGGTAAATTTTGTTTTCTTTGTTTTAAAAGTTTACCCTTTGGAACAAACACAGTACAAGGTGATAGGAGTGATGTCGGGCACCTCTCTAGATGGAATTGATTTGGTTTGTGTTAATTTTACTATAGGCGCTTCCTGGAGTTATTCTTTTTTAGCAACCCAAACGGTTGCTTATTCTAGCGCTTGGCAAAGTAGATTAGCTGCTTTGATGGTTTCCTCTGAAGAAGAAATACAAGAAGTAAACGATCGCTACACTGATTTGTTAGCAGAAACCATACAGAAATTTATTTACGACAAACAGCTCGGAGCACTTGATGCTGTTTGCTCTCATGGGCACACTTTGTTTCACGAGCCAGAAAAAGGACTTACTTTTCAACTGGGAAATCAGAAAAAGTTGGCAAAGCGATTGGGATTAAAAGTGGTTTGCGATTTTAGGGTTCAGGACGTAGCTTTGGGAGGACAAGGAGCTCCACTGGTTCCTATTGGTGATCTTCTTTTGTTTGGAGCATATGATGCTTGTCTTAATCTGGGTGGGTTTGCCAACGGCTCCAAGACGATTTCAAAATCAATCATAGCTTATGATATTTGTGCTGTTAATACTGTTTTGAATTTTTTAGCTCAAAAAAAGGGTTATGCCTATGATCCACAAGGGAGTATGGCTGCTCAAGGAAGTTTAGTCAAGCCATTTTACGAGTCTTTAGAAAAACTTGACTACTACACCAAAAGAACGCCTAAATCATTAGGGATGGAATGGGTAAAAACAACCCTTTTTCCTCTTATTGAGAATCATAAAAATGAAGCTTTGGAGGATTTGCTTTATACTTATACGCTGCACATTGCCAATCAGATAGGTGCACAATTTGAAACTGGACAAAAGGTTTTGGCTACAGGAGGAGGAGTAAAAAATACTTTTTTAATGAAGCTCATAAAACAGAACTCCAATGCTGTTTTTACAATTCCCAATGAAGATCTGATTGACTTTAAAGAAGCCTTGATTTTTGGTTTGTTGGGTGTATTGCGTCTCAGAGGGCAAGTGAATTGTTTATCTTCTGTAACCGGTGCTACCCAAGACCACAGCTCTGGTAAAATTTATTACTGACAAAATTTTTTCAAACAGCTACCCTTTGGGGTATAGATTTTTATACTTTTAGGTACAAATTTTAATGGACTTATGGAAACTCTCATCATTGCAATTTTTGTATTAGGTTATCTCGCGATCACTTTAGAACACAGTTTAAAAGTAGATAAACTCATCCCTGCTTTAGCAATGATGGCACTTATGTGGGCATTAATTTCTCTAGCGCATCTTCCAGTATTTGATGTCAATACTGAATTAAAACAACTGGAGCTCTCACACATTGATGAAATTTTACTACATCATTTGGGTAAAACGGCAGAGATAATCATTTTTCTTTTAGGTGCGATGACCATAGTAGAAATCATAGATTATTTCAATGGATTTTCTACAATTAAAAGTTTTATCAAAACCAAAAGTAAAAAAGGGTTGTTGTGGATCTTTGCCCTTTTAGCCTTTATTCTTTCTGCAATTATTGATAACCTCACTGCTACTATAGTTTTGATCACTATTTTACAAAAAGTCATTCACACTCGAGAAACGCGACTTTGGTTTGCTGGACTCATCATTATTGCTGCCAATGCAGGAGGTGCATGGTCACCAATTGGTGATGTCACAACTACAATGCTATGGATTGGAGACAAAGTCACTACGGTGAATTTAGTTAATCATGTCCTTTTACCTTCAATTATTTGTTTGGTTATTCCTACGGGGATTGCTTCTTTTTTACCTGCATTTCAAGGAGATTTAGAGGTTGTAGAGGAAGAGAGCGAGACTGTTGGTTTTCACAAAAGAGGTGCAACAATGTTGTACTTGGGGCTTTCTGCTATTGTTTTTGTACCTATTTTTAAAACGCTTACCCACTTACCTCCCTACGTAGGAATGATGCTTTCATTAGCGGTAGTCGCCACCTTTGCAGAAATATTTAGTAAGGCTAAAATCAACATTACCTCTATTGACAAAGAAAGCGATATACATCAAAATAGTAGCCCTGTACATAGCTCTTTGTCTAAAATTGAATTACCTAGTATTCTTTTCTTTTTGGGAATTCTTCTAGCTGTAGCAGCACTTGAATCACTAGGCTTATTGTTTAATTTTGCTGAGGGTATGAATAATGCTATCCCCAATACCGACTTGGTAATTGGTCTTCTAGGTATAGGTTCCGCAGTGATAGATAATGTGCCTTTGGTTGCAGCCAGTATGGGTATGTTTTCAGTACCAGCAGATCATCCTGTTTGGCACTTGATTGCGTATTCTGCTGGGACAGGTGGAAGCATGTTGATTATAGGGTCCGCAGCTGGAGTGGTGGCTATGGGAATGGAAAAAATTGATTTTTTCTGGTATTTAAAAAAGATAGCTTGGCTGGCTTTTCTTGGATTTTTAGGAGGATTTGTTGTATTTGTAGCAATGCGAGATCTAATTTTTTGATAGGGAAAAAAAGAATTTTTTAAATCCTTTTTAGTTGTAATGTTAAACTATGTCGTTATGTTTTTTCTAATACTTCAAGAAGCTGCCCCTTTACAAGCAGAAAAAACCTTATCACTGATTGAGTTGATTCAAAAAGGTGGCTTAGGTGGTCAACTGATTATTGGTCTGTTGAGTATACTTTTACTTATGGTGGTATACATTTATTTTGAGCGGCTTTTTGCTATTCGAGCCGCAGTGAAAGTCCCTCCAACTTTTATGTCACAGATTCGCTCGTTTGTAGTTCAAGGTAAAATAGATGGGGCGCAGCAATTGTGTTTACAAGAAAACATACCGGTATCGAGATTAGTTTCTAAAGGGCTCACTAGGATTGGCAGGCCTTTAGAAGATATAAATACCGCAATTGAAAATGCAGGACGGCTTGAGGTATATCAACTTGAGAAAAACATTAGTATTTTGGCTACTATAGCCGGAGCAGCGCCGATGTTAGGGTTTTTAGGTACTGTTATTGGAATGATTCTTTCCATCTTTGAAATTTCAAATGCAGGGGGCAATATAGATATGCAACTTTTGGCAGACGGTCTATATACTGCTATGAGTACTACAGTTGCTGGACTAATTGTTGGGATTATAGGATACATAAGCTATAATCATCTGGTGGTTAAAACAAACAAAGCAGTATACCTTATGGAAGCTACTAGTTTGGAATTTTTGGACTTATTAAACGAACCTGCTTAGCATGAAACTCAAGGGTAGGAATCAGATTCGTCCGGAATTTAATATGTCCTCTATGACGGATGTGGTTTTTTTATTGCTTATTTTTTTTATGATTGCTTCCACATTAGCCAAGCAGCTCAATACGATAGATGTTAAACTTCCACAAGCTGAAGGAAAAACAGAAAATAGAAATACCATTGCAGTCACTATTACTAATTCCAACCAATTTTACCTCAATGAAAATCGTATATCCAAAAACGGTCTAAAAGCACAATTGATTGAGGCTCTTTCAGGGATGAAAACCCCTTCTATCGTTTTGAGAACTGAAAAAAAAGTGCCTATTGAAGAAGTGGTTTATGTGATGAATATTGCTAATAAAAATGGTATTAAAGTAGTTTTAGCTGTTGACACTCCTTAAGGAAACACGATGAAGTTTTTAGAAACGCCACATAAAAAAAAATCAGCAGGATTGACTCTGTTGACTGCAATCTTTTTGTTGTTCTTCTTTTTTATGTTAGGGTTGACCTATTATGACCCCCCTATTAGCTACGGTATGGAGGTAAATTTTGGGACTACAGCTTTGGGAAGTGGGGCAGTTCAGCAGCAAAAAGTTATTGCAGTCACTCCCACTCCAAACAAAGACCTTTCACAAACTAAAAAATCTATTCCTAAAGACCTTCCATCACCCCAAAAAACAAAGACTTCAGAACCTGTTCTTACGGAAAAAGAATCTACCGTGAGTCTGCCAGAAAAAAAGAACACCAAAAAAAGTACAAACCCAGAAGTAGAGCAAGAAAAAGAAAAAATTCCTCCAAAGAAAATTGAACCTCAAGTCTCTGAAGAAACTAAAAGTGTAGTTTCCAATTTATTGAAAAGCACAATACAGAAAGCTGAGGGAGCCCAAGGTCAAGGAGAAGACCTGGAAATTGGCAACAAAGGGAAAGAGGAGGGAAACCCTTATACGATAAGTTATTACAACAATTCGGGTTTAGGAGGTGTAAGTAAAGGCTATGGACTGAACGGTAGAAATCTACAATCCAATGGGAAAGTAGTTCAAAAATGCAATCAAGAAGGCACTGTAGTGGTTCGGATAACCGTTAATAAACAAGGAAATGTTATTGATGCCGAGCCTGGAGTTAAAGGTAGCACGAATACCCATCCCTGCTTACTGGCCCCTGCAAAAGAAACTGCAAGGTTGCACAAATGGTATCCAGACACCAGTGCACCTGATCAACAAATCGGTTTTGTTGTGATTCATTTTAAACTAGGAGAATAAGTCTTGAATAGTTATAAGGAAACTTTGGAATGGATGTATGCTCAGCTTCCTATGTATCAAAGGAAAGGGGCTGCAGCGTATCGGCCTGGATTAGAAGCAATGGAAAGTCTTGCACAATACTTAGAAAGCCCACAAAAAGCGTTTAAAAGTATTCATGTCGGGGGAACCAATGGAAAAGGTTCGACCTCACACATGCTGGCTTCAGTTCTTCAAGTAGCAGGATTCAAAACAGGGCTTTACAGTTCACCGCATTTGTTGGATTTTAGAGAGCGTATAAAAGTCAATGGAGATGAAATTCCAAAAAACGAGGTTGTCTCTTTTATTACAGATCATAAACCGTATTTTGAAAAAAACAAACTCTCTTTTTTTGAAATGACTGTAGGAATGGCATTGTGGTATTTTAAGAAAGTTCAAGTAGATTTTGCTGTAATTGAAGTGGGTATGGGAGGACGACTAGATGCAACAAATATCATCCATCCAGAACTTGCTGTAATCACAAATATTGGACTAGACCATACTCAGTTTTTAGGTGACACCCATCAAAAAATTGCTCGAGAAAAAGCAGGAATAATTAAAAAGGGAATAGGTGTTATTATAGGAGAAAAAGACGAAAGAACTCGAGGGGTTTTTGAGTCAGTAGCTCAAGAAAATTCAGCTCCGCTTTTTTATGCTGAGGCGCAATTTGAGAAATACCATACCGATTTAGAAGGAGATTATCAAAAGAAGAATATAATTACTGCAGTTACAGCACTTACAAAGCTTCCAAAAATACAATTAGATGCAGTTACCATCCAAAGCGGTTTAGCAAATGTGATTAAATATACCAAACTAATGGGTCGATGGCAAAAAGTGGGAGTGTTTCCAAAAGTGGTCCTCGATGTTGCTCATAATAAAGAAGGCTTAAGTAGTATTGCCAATCAAATTAAGGAAATCAAATTTGAAAGACTTCATCTTGTAATGGGTTTTGTTCAAGGTCGAGAGGTAGAAGAACTACTCGCTCTTTTTCCTGTAAACACAAACTTTTACTTGAGTAGTCCTTCTTTGGAACGTGCCTTACCAATGGAGGCTTTAAAAGAAATGCTTCAGAACACCCCTTTTCAGATTACCTTTTCAGAATCTGTAGTAGGAGCATTTTCAAAGGCACAATCTCTTGCAGCCCCGGATGATTTCATTTTGGTTACAGGAAGTACCTTTGTAGTAGCGGAGGTTCTGGAATATCTAGAGAATAAAAATTTTGAATAAAATATATTTTGGAATAGTTTGGATTTAGTGTATTAATTTTATCTTTGCAAACCTTAATTATTTTAGGGCGCTTAGCTCAGTTGGTTCAGAGCACCTCGTTTACACCGAGGGGGTCGGGGGTTCGAATCCCTCAGCGCCCACAGAAATAACCTCATTTTTTCAATGAGGTTTTTTTGTTTTCAAAAGAAGCGTCTATGACTTTGAATTTATTATAACCTACTTCAAGGGTTTTTCAAAACATTACTTTTCAATACGCATTCCGGTTTAACATTTTATTATAAAAATGAAATGTAACCTTTTTCAATTTATATAGTCTATTGTATAGATTGGTTTATTGTTAACCTGCTCGCTAAATCATTCATTCTGATAATTATTTGATTTTGTTTACAATTGAGTTCTTTAAAAGCGAGCAGGTTTTTTTTCTCATTTAAAGGCCAAATGAAAATAAGGCTCCTGAAACTTTTTATACAAAGCTTTTTTCAATAAGTGAAGCTTAAAGTGCTATGGGAGGTCAAATTCAACTGATTTGTACTTTGAGTTTAGTAAAACAGGAGACTGTAACACCCGTATCAATCCGCCCTAATTTAAAATTACTCCTAACCTTTGCAGGGAATATAAACTATATAAATTTGGGATAGTTATCCCCCAATTAGTTTTTGGATTTTTTCTTGTTCCTCTTTGGCTAACTCAGCATCTATGAGAATACGACCGCTGTGCTCATCCATGATGATTTTGTTTCTTGAAGCAATTTCCAACTGTACTTGTGGCGGTATTGAGAAATAAGAACCTCCAGAAGCCCCTCTCTCTACAGGAACGATTGCAAGACCATTTTTCACACTAGAACGAATTCTTTTATAAGCTTTGATAAGTAGTTCTTCAATGTCTTTTTCAAATTCAGAAGACTTTTTTTGTAATAGATCTTCTTCCTTATGAGTTTCATTGAGAATTGAATCGAGCTCACCTTTTTTGGAATCGAGGTGTGCATTTCGCTCCTCTATTTTTTCATTAAGTGCGGTTAGCAGATCTTGTTTTTGTTCTATACTTGATTGAAACTCTTTTATTTTTTTTTCGGCCAGTTGGGATTCGAGGTCTTGATATTCTTGTTCTTTAACTATGGAATTATATTCTCTGTTATTGCGGACATTTTTAAGTTTCTCCTCGTATTTTTTTAGTAGTTCTTTTGCATTTTCAATGACTCGTTTTTGTTCTGAAATGCCTTGTTCACTTGTTTCTATTTCAGCTTTTATTTTTTCAGACTTAGTATTTAAACCAGCAACTTCATTTTCTAGATCCTCTACTTCTAAAGGAAGCTCCCCTCTGAGGCTAACGATTTCATCAATTCTTGAATCGATTAATTGGAGGTCATAAAGCGCTCTTAGTTTACTTTCAACGGTTACTTCAGTTTTTTTGGCCATAGCTAAAAATAGTTAACAGGATTTGTTTTGATATTCGATAAAACGAACGCAAAATTAGGTAATTTTTCTGTAAGATAGTCAAATATCAAATTTTTGGTGAATTGTTCGCTTTCATAATGTCCGACATCAAGAAGAAGTAACTGACTTTCACCCTGAAAAAATTGATGGTATTTTAGGTCTGATGTGATGTAGGCATCTGCTCCCTTTCTTTTTGCATCTTCTATAGCAAAACTACCAGAGCCTCCTAAAACGGCAACCTTTTTAATGCGTTTTTCAGTAAAAGGACTGTGACGTATGAGTTCTGTATTGAGTTGCTTTTTAACCCAATTTAAAAAATCCAAATGATCCAATTCTTTTTCTAACTCACCGATGCGTCCCATGCCGATCTGAGTATAACTATTGATTAACTGATAAATTTCATAGGCAACAGTCTCATATGGGTGAGCATTTAATAGGGCTTTTTGTACATCATGGAAAAGATGTGCTTCAAAAACAACATTGACCTGTATTTCTTTCACAGTAACTTTTTCCATTTGTTTTCCAATGTGTGGTTTACTCTGTGCTGTACCCGTAAATTTTCCAGTACCCTCTAGTAAAAAGCTACATTCTTTATAATTTTCTAAGCTACCTGCACCTGCGTTGTGTAATGCTTCTAATACTGAAGATAAATGACTCTCTGGCACGTAAGCAACTAATTTTTTTAATAGGGCTTTTTTGGGTACTAGTACCTCTGTTTTAATTAATTTTAGTTGCTTGCAGAGTACTTCGCTGACGCCCTCTGGGTGATTGTCTAAACGGGTGTGTAAGGCTATGATTGCAATTTGATTTTCTATAGCTTTTTGAACAACACGTTCTACGTAAGAAGACCCAGTAATTTTTTTTAAGCCCGAAAATACAATCGGATGAAAACTGATGATGACATTACATTTTTTGGCGATTGCTTCTTCGACAACCTCTTCTGTGCTGTCCAGAGTGATGAGTGCTCCTGAACACATTTTATTTGGATTTCCTACAAGTAGCCCTACATTATCAAAGTCTTCAGCATAGGCTTGTGGCGCCCAATTTTCTAGAATGTCAAGAAGCTCTTTTACAGTCATAATGTTGTAGAATTAAAACAAATATAATATTTATCTTCATTGACATGAAAAGCCGGTTGGTCTTGTTGTTTCCTTTTGCATTGATATACCGTGGTGTCACCTCATTAAGAAATCGATTGTATGAGTGGGGGTTTTTTAAAATCGAAACCCCAAAACTACCAAGTATAGGTGTTGGCAATTTGACAGTTGGAGGTACTGGAAAGTCTGTGTTAGTTGATTATTTGTGTACTCTGTTCAAGGAAGAACAACGCGTAGTAGTAATTAGCAGAGGATATAAAAGAACGACAATAGGGGTGCAAATTGCATCTCAAAATAGTACAGCACTAACACTAGGCGATGAACCCTACCAACTGTTTTCCAAGCATGAAATTTCTGTGCTGGTTGCAGAAAATAGGTGTGAGGGATTACACGCGCTTAAAAAAGTAAAGCCTTTACCCAGCTTAATCGTTTTTGACGACCTGATGCAACACCGAAGGGTAAAACCTCATTGTTTGGTTTTAACTACTTCTTATGATCGTCCCTTTTATAAAGACCACTTGTTGCCTCTGGGCCAACTTAGAGAATCTAAAGGGGGTGTGAAAAGAGCACAAATCATCATTGTTACAAAATGTCCACCAGAGATGACATTTAAAGAGCAAGAGCTAATCAGAAAAAAAATAAACCTTACCTCATCACAAGCGCTCTTTTTTTCAAAAATAGTTTACGACGAACTGCTTTATAACAGATCGAGTTCAAAAAGATTAGATGCTGTTACAGATCCCTTTATTTTAATAACAGGGATTGCAAATGCCCTTCCTTTGGTTCATTTTTTAGAAGACAAGAAGAGGGATTTTTGGCACTTAAAATATGCGAATCATCATCAATTTACAGAGGAAGAGATTGCGCATATCAAGAAAGTGAAACAGGGTAGGTTATTGATTACAACAGAAAAAGACTTTGGTCGTTTGATGCCTTATTTTTCCTCACAGGAGTTGTACTACCTTCCAATTAAAATGGAATTTCTGGGTGAAGGTGCATCAGAACAATTTTCAACTCTTATTAAAAGAGAAATTAAGATCTTCTAAACAATATGTTTGTGGGCCTTATATGAAGAGCGTACTAGTGGTCCGCTCTCTACATGTCTAAAACCAAGTCCAAGTGCAAATTCTTCATAGGTTTTAAATTGGTCAGGGTTAATAAAGGAGTGGACAGGCAAGTGTTTTTTACTGGGTTGTAAATACTGTCCAATGGTAACGACATCTACATTTACAGCTCTTAAGTCCTCTAATGTTTTCAGAACTTCATCTTCTTTTTCTCCTAAGCCCAGCATGATTCCAGATTTGGTACGATGTACTCCCTCTTCTTTAAGGTAATGCAATACCTCCAAACTCGTTTTGTATTTCGCTTGAACACGAACTTTTCGTGTCAATCTTTCAACGGTTTCGACATTGTGCGAGACGACTTCTGGAGCGACTTCTACAATACGATTCAAATTTCTTTTGTTTCCTTGAAAGTCAGGGATTAAAGTTTCGAGAGTTGTATTAGGGTTGATGCGCCGAATGGCATTAACTGTTTCTGCCCAAATAATAGACCCCATATCTTTTAGATCATCTCGATCCACAGAAGTAATAACAGCATGTTTGATTTTCATGATTTTAATGGAGTTGGCCACTTTTTCAGGTTCTGCCCAGTCTACTGCAGAAGGTCTTCCTGTTTGGACTCCACAAAAAGAACAGGAACGGGTACAAATATTTCCTAAGATCATGAAAGTAGCTGTACCTTCTGCCCAACATTCGCCCATGTTTGGACAGCTTCCGGAAGTACATATAGTATTTAATTTATAATTTTCTACTAGCCCTCTAAGTTCTGTATATTTTTTCCCAGTTGGGAGTTTAACCCGGATCCAATCAGGTTTTTTTTTGTGTATTACCTTAGATTCTTGTACCTCCATCATCATGCTTTTTGCAAAGATAATTGATTGTTTATAGACTCAAAAGATAAAAAAGTGTAAAACCCGTTAAAACCATTAATCCTAGAGTGCTTAATATTTTCAATCCCTTATTGGGTTGGGCATTCTTTGGCATTTGATTACTAATCACCAAACGATAATTCAAAAAAGCGTATAGAGGAGCTGTAATAAAAGAAAGAACGGTTGCAATTTGAACAAGTTGCCCCATTTCTGATAGTAAAAATAGAAATATAGCTCCGGTACCTAATCCCAAAATGAGTAACCAGAGTAAATAATACGATTTGTTTTTATTAAAAAGAAGTTGAACGGTTCTTGACATTGCCCTAGGGGATGCATCTAGTGTAGTAATAGTTGTGCTGAGCATAGTAGAAAAAGCCGCAACTGCAATCAATCCATAGGCTGCTTCTCCTAAGTTAGCAGTATAAAGCTGAATGAGTTGATCTGCAAAAATCCCTCCTTGATTTGAGAATTGGATCTCTGTACCAAACATGACTAATGCACCTAAACCAACAAAACAAATCGCAAAAAAAGTAGTTGCGATATAGCCCACATTAAAGTCAAACAGACTTTCTGTTAAAGAGGATTTCTTTTTTTCGGTTTTGTTTTTTTCTAGTGTCCAAATGGAGTGCCAAATGGAAATGTCCAAAGGCGCAGGCATCCATCCTAAAAATGCTATTAAAAAAAGCATTCCACTTCCTTCTGGAAAAACCTGTTGTAAAGAAAGTGATTCTTGGTTTTTGAAAAAAGCGACTCCTACAGCTAGTAGGCTACTTATGGCTAATGCAATCATTATTATTTTAATGAATTTATCTAACAATTGATAGCGGCCAAAGAGAAGTAATAAACCACAGAAAAGCGTGATGATAAGACTCCAAAACACAATGCTATCTGTGAGGCCAAACAATTGAGATGCTAGCCCTGCGGTGACAACAGTTACAGCACTTTGAATGGTAAACATCGTACCAAGGTTTACAAAGAAATAAGCCCATAAGTATCCTTTACCAAGTTTGTAATAACCATCAAGTAAAGATTTTCCTGTTGCTTGCGCATAGCGTGGACCGTATTGAAAAAATGGATATTTAAAAAGGTTTATTAATAATAATGCCCAAATTAATCCCCAACCATAATCAGCTCCAGCGCGAGTAGATTGAACCAAATGAGAAACTCCTATTGCAGCTCCAGCAAAAAGTAAACCTGGTCCTAATTTTGAAAGATTAAATTTCATCCTTGTGAAGTAAGTTGGCCAACATTTTTTTTGCTCTAAATAGTTTTACACGAATTGTTGTAGGTGGTTCCTCAACAACTGCTTCAATTTCTTTTAAAGATAAGTTTTCAAAATAACGCATCCTAAGTAAGTTTCTATATTCTGTTTTCATTGACTTTATGTGCTCTAATAGATGATCCATATTTTCTGTTGCAATGAGCAATTCCTCAGGTGAGGGGTTATTGGTAGGGAGTTCAATTGGAAGGGAATCATCTAATTCAAGATGGTTTTCTACTCGTTTCTTTGATTTTCTGTAGCGATCTATATGATGGTTTTTTGCAATTGTAAATAGCCAGGTGACAAAAGAATGTGTTTCATTGTATCGGTCCAGTTGGTCAAAAGCTTTAGCAAAGGTCTCGATGGCGAGTTCCTCAGCCAGGTTAGAGTTGGATGTTCTTTGGTTTAAAAATGAAAAAACAGCGTTCCAATATTTATTAAAAAGAAGATTGTAGGCCGTTTGATCTTGCACTTTGGCTTTTGAGATCAATTCAAAATCTTCTTGTGGGTTCATTTCTGAAGTATTAGTTGTTGAAGGAAACTGGATTCTTGCACTCTGTTTCCTCTGGCATTTTACCACATAAGCCACAGGGTTGATTGTCTCTATTTAAAAAGGGGCTTTGACTGGCACAGGTTCCAGCAAATTTACCGTCTTTTTTAGCCCATATTTTGATAGCTATTCCAGCAAAGGCTAAACCCAACAATATAAAAGTGATAACGAATAATTCCATGATGTACTTACATAATTTCCCTCCAAAAGTACTAATCTTTCTTATATAAGAAATACTGAAAAGATAATGTAAGAAATGGACTACAAATTAAAAATTTTAGTTTTTTACCCTTTAGTACTTCATTTAAACCATAAATTACTTTCAGCAAACACTTTAGTTCTAATTTCCCTTACCATAAGGTAATTTCAAGCATTTTTGAAAAAGACAGTACTAAATTTTATCCGTGTATCCAACTCCCCGATCCCTGAATTCACAACCCCTTTTAAAAAGTAAAGAGTTAATTATATTAAAGTCCTTAGCTCTTGGATTGGGTTATGAAACCATCCAAAATTTACTTGAAATTTCATCTAGAGAATTTCAAAAGAAGCTAGAGTCAATTTTATGAATTTAGACGGGTTCACGATAACAACCTATTGGATACAGAAAGTTCTAGCTATATCAGAATCAATAATTTTGGCAACCGAAAGAACGGATGGCATACTTTTAATCCTATAAAGGTTACCATAAATAGTATTGGAGTGTTGAAATTAGAAAATGAGTTGGAACAGTTTTTATAAATGCAAAGATGCTATACTTAAAGTTACCCCTTTAACACGACCGATTAAGACACAGAATAAAAAAGTATTTTAACAACATTCATTAAATAAATATAGTGTTGTGGTTTGATTGAATTTTTTGTTGAAAGGGGGAACTTTTTATAGCAGCTCAAGAGGAGTATTCCATAAAATTTTCACATAGGTAAAGGCGAAAGCCAGCCCGATTATTAATTTTAAAAAAACGCCTGTAAAAAATCCCAACAGCGCACCAAAAGCTGCTTTTAAGGCTCCTTTTTTATTGTTGATATTGCTTATAAGCTCCCCAATAAATGCTCCAAAAAAAGGACCCAAAAGAAGACCAATTGGACCCAGAAATAAAAGTCCTACGATCAAACCTATAGAGCTGCCCAGGGTACTGCCTTTTCCTCCTCCAAATTTTTTTGCACCCAATATAGGAATGATATTGTCTAAAATGAAAATACTCAAAGCTACTCCTAGACTCAAAAGTAAAAAACTGTTCTCTAGGGTAATAGAAGGGGCAAAGCTTAGCAAGAAAATACCCAGCCACCCGCTTATCGGTCCAGGAATGACTGGGAGAAAACTCCCTGCAATGCCCAATAGAATAAAGCCAGCTGACAGAAGAATAAACAAAAGGTCCACACGTAAAAGTATCCTTTTTTAAAAGAACAAAACAGAGAAAACCCAATAAACTAAAAAAGTGTACTTTTAACTAGAAAACAATATTAATGAAACCTACTTTCTTTGCTTGTTTGCTTATTACATTGATTTGTGGATGTCAGTTTTTTGATATTAAAAGGGTCTCGTCTAAAGATATCGAATTGGCTTCTAGTTGGAATGATGCAGATCAAGCACCAAATTTTTCAGAATGTGAATCTATTGAGGATTCTGAGCATCAAAAAACTTGTTTCGAGACGATTATCTCGGATGCTATTTTAAATTATATTAAACAGAACCCCTTGGAATCCTCAGTACCCCTCCAGCAAGAGGTCCACCTCACTTTACGAATCGATAATAAGGGAGCTTTTTCATTAGAACGGGTGAATTTTTCCGATGATTTGAAGGAGGCCATTCCCAATTTGGAAGAAACTCTTCAGACTGCGGTGAGTTATATACCTAAGGCTTTTCCTGCTGTTAAAACTAATGTAGGTGTCTTTGTCGCTACTGAGTTTACACTTCCAATAATGATTTATACACATTAAACATTGATGGGTGTGGGAAAAATAATTCTAGGAATTGATCCAGGAACAACAATTATGGGATTTGGAATTATCAAAACCACAAAAACCGAAATGGAATTTATTCAAATGCACGAGCTACAATTGAAAAAATATAACAATCACTTTTTAAAATTGCAGAAAATATTTAATAGAACCCTAGAACTAATCGATGAGTTTCATCCAGATGAAATTGCTATTGAAGCTCCCTTTTTTGGAAAAAATGTTCAATCCATGTTAAAACTGGGAAGAGCACAAGGAGTAGCTATGGCTGCAGGTCTTTCTAGAGAAGTTGCAATAACAGAGTACTCTCCCAAGAAGATTAAAATGGCAATCACTGGAAACGGAAATGCATCAAAAGAACAGGTTGCCAAAATGCTGCAGAAAGTGCTTGATATTAAAGTCCTCCCAAAAAATCTTGATGCTACAGACGGTTTAGCTGCTGCAGTGTGTCATTTTTATAACCAAGGGAAATTCACCGGTGAGAAATCATATAGTGGTTGGAATGCTTTTGTCAAACAAAACCCAAATAAAGTAAAACCCTAGTATTTACTTTATCAAAAGATGTCAAATCTCTATATTCATTATCCTTACTGTAAGCAAGCATGCCATTATTGTAACTTTCATTTTTCAACCGCTTCCAAAGGAAGATTAGAGCTACTTACTTCAATAAAAAAGGAGCTTGAACTGAGAAGAGATGAAATACAGCAACCCCTTGAGAGTTTGTATTTTGGTGGAGGATCTCCCTCTTTAATACCACCAAAAGAAATAGCGTCTTTTATTTTGTTTGTAGTCAAACATTTTGATGTAAAAGAAAATTTGGAAATCACAATCGAGGTCAATCCAGATGACGTTAGCGACAACTATCTAAAAGAACTTCATTTAGGAGGAGTCAATCGATTAAGCATAGGGATTCAATCTTTTTATGAGAAAGAGTTAAAACTAATGAATCGAGCACATGATACAGCTCAAGCACATCAAGCGCTTTCTTTAGTAAAAAAATACTTTACCAATTTTAATCTTGATCTGATCTATGGAATGCCTTATTCCAATTTGGAAGGGTGGAAAAAAAATCTTTCAAACGCATTAGACTATCAACCACCGCATCTTTCTGCTTATGCACTTACTGTAGAAGAAAAAACGGTATTAAACCATCTTGTTAGATCAAGAAAACTCACTCTAGTTGACGAGGATGAGGCAAAGGATCAATACGATTTACTGGTAAGTGAAATGGGGAAGCAAGGTTATGTAAATTATGAGTTTTCCAATTTTGGAAAACCCGGCTTTTTTTCTATAAACAATCTCAATTATTGGAATGGCAAACCCTATATGGGGTTAGGACCCTCTGCTCATAGCTATGATGGCCTTTCCAAAAGAAGTTGGAATATTTCTAACAATCACAAGTATGTGGCAGCAATTCTGAAGGGAAGATTAGATTACAAACAAGAACTATTGAGTTTAAAAGATCGTTATAATGAATATCTTATGACAGGGCTCCGTAAGTCTGAAGGAATCTCATTAGAGCACGTAAAAGCTATATTTGGAGAGCCTTTCACTTCCTATTTAGAAGAACAAGTAGAGAGACAATTAGACAGCCGTAATTTATATTGGGATGGAGATTTTCTAAAGGTTTCCAAAAATGCAAAGTTTTTAACTGACGGAATTGCAGCAGCCTTATTTCTGGTTTAATTAGATTTCTTACTTCTCCAAAGTTCTATGTAGTGATCATAAAATTTTGGAATCGTCTCAATTCCTTTAAAAAAATTGAAAAGTCCATAGTGTTCATTAGGAGAATGAATCGCGTCGCTGTCTAAACCAAAACCCATTAATATAGATTTCACACCTAGTTCTCTTTCAAACATAGGCACAATTGGGATACTCCCTCCCCCGCGTTTTGGTACCGGATCGATTCCAAAAGTTTCTTTATAAGCCCTATGGGCAGCTTGATACCCAATTGTTTCTGTCGGGGTGACATAGGGATAGCCTCCGTGATGTGTTTGTACCTCTACGAAAACTCCCTCTGGAGCAAGAGACTTGAAATGAGCTGTAAATAGTTTACTGATTTCTTCCCAGTTCTGATTAGGGACCAAACGCATTGAAATTTTAGCATGAGCCTTACTTGGGATTACTGTTTTTGCACCTTCTCCTGTATATCCTCCCCAAATTCCGTTCACGTCCAAGGTAGGTCTAATGGAACGTCTTTCTTCCGTATTGTAGCCACTTTCACCTGCTGTAGATTTAATTCCTATGGATTTTTTAAATGCTTGTTCGTCTGAGGGAGCTTTTGACATAGCTTCTCGTTCTTCATCAGATAAATCGACTACATTATCGTAGAACCCCGGGATAGAAACTTTATTTTTATCGTCCCTTAGCCCAGCAATCATTTCACACAATACATTTATTGGATTTTGAACGGAGCCACCATAAAGACCAGAATGTAAATCCCTATTAGGTCCAATGATACAAACTTCCATATAGCTTAATCCTCTTAAGCCGGTAGTGATTGAAGGTTGGTCCTGTGCAATCATTCCAGTATCAGAAATCAAAATAATATCACAACCTAATTTTTCTTTATTGTTTTTAACAAAATCTTCCAAGTGGCTGCTGCCAACCTCTTCTTCACCTTCAATCATAAATTTAATGTTGCAGGGTAAAGGGCCTCTAGCGAGCATGTTTTCGAATGCTTTAATGTGCATGAACATTTGACCTTTGTCATCGCAAGTACCACGTGCAAAAACTGCTCCCTCTGGGTGTAGTTTTGTTTTTTTAACAACAGGGTCAAAAGGGGGGCTGTCCCATAGTTCTACTGGGTCTGGAGGTTGGACATCGTAGTGGCCATAGACCAAGACCGTAGGTAGACTCGAGTCTATAATTGTAGCTCCATAAACGATGGGATGTCCTTTTGTTGGTATGATTTCAACGGTAGAACAACCTGCTTTTAACAATGCGTTTTCTACCCATTTTGCAGCAGCTTGTGTATCTGAATTGTGTTTAGAATCAGCACTTATAGAAGGGATTTTTAAAAATTCTATCCACTCTTCAAGGAATCTTTTTTGATTTGTACTTAATTTCATTTTAGAACAAGTTGGTAGACAAAGTTAACGCATGTATTTTTTTTGGAACAGGAAATTTTATTGAAAAACTTAATTATATTTGTCCACCTTTTGCGGGTGTGGTGAAATTGGTAGACACGCTAGATTTAGGATCTAGTGCTTCACGGCGTGGGGGTTCGAGTCCCTTCACCCGCACATTAAACTTCTAAACCTCAGTTTTTCGCTGAGGTTTTTCTTTTGATTAACCTTCTATTATTATTTTTTTGATCTCGTACTTCATTGAATTAAGAATTGATTCTTTAAATTAGTGGAGACATTAAATTTTATTGTAATGGAAAATAAAATAGCTAAATACTTCAAATTTAGCCTTTACCTATTTATACCTCTTTTTTGTTTATGGGGATATAAAATCTTTCTTTCAGGTCCTAGTAGTGAGATAACGGCCATTAATTCTCCAATTACAATAAATCAAGTAGTTCCTAAAACCATTAACTATAATTTTGATGTTAAGCCAATTCTATCAGATAAATGTTATACCTGTCACGGTCCCGACGCAGAAGCGCGTCAGGCAGAATTAAGATTGGATATTGAAGAAGGCGCTTTCGGAAAGGCAAAAAATTTAAGCAATTTACCCATTATTAAAAGAGGAGATCCTCAGGGAAGCGCACTTATTTTTCATATCAATAGTACGGAGGCTAAAAATCAAATGCCTCCTCCAGATTCCAACCTGTCACTAAGTTCTTATCAAAAACAAATCTTAGAAGAATGGATTACTCAAGGTGCACCTTGGGAAGGACATTGGGCCTATCAAGTTCCTATTAAACCAGCAATACCTGAGACAGATCTCAAGAAATGGCCTCAAAACGAAATTGATTTTTTTGTTGCTTCAAAACTTGAAAATAAGGGATTAAAACCTTCACCTTTAGCATCAAAAGAAATCATATTGAGAAGGCTCGCTTTTGACTTAACGGGGCTTCCACCAAGCTTGGAATTGATGGATCAATTTTTAGAAGACCATTCAGAACAAGCATATGAAAAAATGGTAGACCATCTTTTAGCACAACCTCAATTTGGAGAGCGTATGGCTTCGATTTGGCTGGATGTTGCAAGATACGCAGACACTCACGGTTACCAAGATGATCTAGAACGGATCATGTGGCCTTGGAGAGATTGGGTTATTCATGCGTTCAATAAGAATCTACCCTATGACGAATTTATAACTTGGCAATTGGCAGGTGATCTATTAGACGAACCTACATTAGAACAAATTGTTGCCACGGGCTACAATCGCAACCATAAAATTACCCAAGAGGGTGGAGTAATTGACGAGGAGTACCGTGTAGAATATGTAGCAGACCGAACGATTACTACCTCTAAAGCACTTATGGGGATTACTGTGGAATGTGCGCGTTGTCACGATCATAAATACGATGCTGTATCACAAAAAGAATTCTTTAGTCTATACAGTTTTTTCAATAATGTAGATGAAAAAGGACGGATTGAATATGGTGAAACACCAGCGCCTTTTATCACCATTGATAAAAAAATTGTTGAGGAAAAACTATCTTTTCTACACCTTCCTGACAGTATTCCGAAAGTGGAACTCATGGTCATGGAAGAAGCAGAAAATTTAAGAAAAACCTATACCTTGGCTCGTGGACAGTACGATGCGCCAGACCAAGAAGTTGAGCCAGGGACTCCTGTTCGTATTTTACCATTCGATGAAGTCTATACTCAAAATAGACTGGGATTAGCAAAATGGTTTTTTGACGAAAAAAACCCATTGACCTCTCGAGTGGTAGTCAATCGCTATTGGCAACAATTTTTTGGAAGAGGACTCGTGGCAACCCCAGAGGATTTTGGAAATCAAGGAGCTCGTCCTACCCATCCAGAATTATTGGATTGGCTAGCTGTTACCTTCAGAGAAGATGACCAATGGGACATCAAAAAATTTATTAAAAGGGTTGTCCTTTCTGCAACTTATCGACAATCTAGTAAAATAGATTTTGAAGCAAAAAGGTTGGATCCTACCAATACATTTTTAGCCTATTACCCAAGACAAAAACTCCCAGCAGAAATGATACGTGACAATGCTCTCGTGACCAGCGGTTTGCTAAATAAAACTATTGGAGGTCCCAGTGTAAAACCCCATCAACCAGAGGGTCTTTGGGAAGAAACAACTTCTGGTCAAGGACTAACACAATACCAACCAGACGGAGGAGTAAATCGGTATAGGCGAAGTTTATACACTTTTTGGAAAAGGACGGTCCCCCCTCCTAATATGATTACATTTGATGCTCCAACTCGAGATTTATGTACCGTTGAAAGACAAAAAACAAGCACTCCATTACAGTCTCTAGTGTTGCTAAATGACCCACAGTTCTATAAGGCTGCAGAGGCCATTGCCAAAAAAATTGATGAGGAAGCAAACCTTCAAACTGAACAGGATAAAATCTTAAAACTCTTTAGAACAATAACATTGAGAACTCCAAGTAATACAGAGAAAAAACTTTTGAATGAATATTTTGTTACACTTCAGGATAAAAAAGAACAATCTCAAAACCTTTTGGTTGATATGGCACTTTTAATATATAATTTAGACGAAACCACTCAAAAAAGTTAATCTTATGGATCCTCTCCACGAACATCTTTTAAATAAAAACCGGCGCCATTTTTTACAAAAAATGGGATTGGGAATTGGAGGATTAGCCTTGGGTAGTCTTTTAGATCCTTCAGGGTTTGGGCAGAATACTTCAGCTGCACAAATGCTCCAGAATGGACCAGTACCTCTGCCTCATTTCGCACCAAAAGCCAAGCGAATCATTTACCTTTTTCAAAGTGGAGGACCCTCTCAATTGGACTTGTTTGATTACAAGCCAAAATTGAATGAACTGCGAGGGCAAGATTTGCCAGAATCAATCCGTAAAGGACAACGCTTAACAGGAATGACTTCTGGACAATCAAATTTTCCATTAACAGGCAGCGTTTTTAACTTCAAACAATACGGTGAATCCCGTGCTTGGGTAAGTGAATTAATGCCCTATACAGCAAAAATAGCAGACGAACTATGTTTTGTAAAATCCATGAATACGGAAGCTATTAACCACGATCCAGCAATTACTTTTTTTCAAACGGGCTCACAACAAACAGGTCGGCCTAGCTTTGGTTCTTGGATGAGTTATGGATTGGGAAGTTTGAATGATAATTTACCCGCTTTTATCGTAATGTTGTCTCGAGGCTCAGGAAGACCTAATGGTCAACCTTTGTATTCCCGGCTTTGGGGAAATGGATTTTTAAGCTCACTACATCAAGGCGTTCAATTTCGCGCAGGGAAAGATCCGGTGTTGTATTTAAAAAACCCAGATGGTGTTAGCCGAAAAGAACGACGGCAAATGCTTGATTACTTGGCTCAAATGAATGAAGAGCAAAAAAAAATCTTTGGAGACCCTGAAGTTGCCAACCGCATAGCCCAATATGAAATGGCCTACAGAATGCAAACCTCCGTAACTGATGTTATGAGTATTGAAGATGAACCGGATCATGTCTTTCAAATGTATGGCCCCGAGTCACTTACACCGGGCACCTTTGCGGCAAATTGTATTTTGGCGAGGCGACTCATAGAAAAAGATGTTCGTTTCGTACAACTTTATCATATGGGATGGGATCAGCATGATAACCTCCCTACCCAAATCGCAAAGCAAGCAAAGGATGTTGATCAAGCTTCTGCGGCTTTAATAATGGATTTAAAACAGCGCGGATTACTAGAGGACACCTTGGTGGTATGGGGAGGAGAATTTGGAAGAACCAACTACAGTCAAGGAACCTTAACAGACACCAATTACGGTAGAGATCACCACCCGAGGTCATTTACTATATTTATGGCGGGTGGGGGAATTAAGCCGGGCTTTACCTATGGAGAAACTGATGAATTTGGATACAATGTGGTAAAGGATCCCATGCACGTTCACGATTTACAGGCAACGATTTTAAATCAATTTGGAGTCGATCACACCAAACTTACTTATAAATATCAGGGAAGAAGGTTTCGGTTGACGGATGTGGCAGGTAATGTGATTCATTCAATTTTAAGTTAAGCAATGACAACGAGAAGAAACTTTTTACAATCCGGGATGTTCATGGGTACTGTTGCGCTCTCTCCTTCCTTATTTTGGGAATGCTCACAAGGAAATCCTTTGATTGTTGGACATGGAAATTTTAAATATCAAGTAGATCCAAATTGGGGGGTTTTGGATGCCACAAAAACACCAGTAAAAGATTGTCATGAAATGGTGCAAACCCAAAATGGAGACTTGTACTTATTGACCAATCACACCAAAAACAATATTTTAGTTTACACTTTAGATGGAAAATTAAAAAACAGTTGGGGGACTCAATTTCCAGGAGCTCATGGTTTGACTCTCTTTGATGAGAATGGAACAGAGGTCCTCTGGATTACCGATTACGAAAGAAATCAAGTTTTTAAAACCACTCTGGATGGAAAAATCCTACTGACCATCAATGCACCACAAGAACTGGAAGTATATAAAGATAAAACAAAATTTAAACCCACAGAGACTGCCATTGCTCCTGATGGAAGTATCTATATTGCTGATGGATATGGGGCACAAATGATAACACACTTTGATGCCAAGGGAAATCTTCTCAATGCATTTGGAGGTTATGGCACAGCTCCGGATAAATTTCAAAATGCACATGGTATTTGTTTAGATCAAAGATTTGGGAACACTCCCACCCTTTTAATAACAGCAAGGGAACAGCAAGCAGTAAAACGATTTAGTTTGGGGGGAGAGCATTTGAATACAATTGCTTTACCTGGTGCAAATATTTGTCGGCCAGTGATTCACAATAACAATTGCTATTTTAGTGTTCTTAAATCTACTGGAGTAAATAATGATGATTCGGGTTTTGTAATGATTTTGAATGAAAAGGATGAAGTAGTGTCATGTCCCGGAGCAAATTTTAGTGAAGATGCCACAGGACAAAAGCATTACCATCAAAATTTAAGGCTATTTAAATACCCTCATGATGTCTGTGTTGACAGAGATGAAAATGTTTATGTTGCTCAGTGGAATTCGGGGAATACCTATCCCATAAAATTAAAGCGAGTATGATTCGGATTCTAGGTTTGATTTTACTTCTAGTTTTGTCCCATTGTACTAGGAAAACAAAATATATTGAAGCTTCAAATGTGCAACTTACTACACCTTTAATAAACAGCACATCACTTTTTGCAAGTAAGAGCAATAAAATAGAAACAGCTTATATGAATTCTTCCACTAGCTTGGAAGTAATCTATTTAGACAGAGCTGAAAACAAGACCTATAATTCGAAAGAAAGTGTAGTGTTGGATCAAATTGGAACCTATAAATTAAGAGCTATAAACCCTCCTTTTCTTCCTAGTGAATGGATAGAGATTAAAGTACTACCGCAGGGGAAGCCCATTAAATCGATAGACTGGATTTCCGATGTCTCGCCCAACTATTTTAAAGGTGGAAGTGCTGTTTTGAATGACGGTAAAAGTGCTGACATTTCCTTTCATTCAAATGGCTGGACAGGTTCAAACAGCCCCTTTCGTTTGAAAGTTAAATTGGATGCCCCAATTGCTGTTGATTCTCTTACCCTAGGTGTGCTTTATAATCCTTCAGCCTGGATTTGTCCTAGATCAGAAGTACAAATCACAATTAAAGACAAGCTAGCTGTTGTTCAAAAAGAATTTGATATTGCAGTGGAAGGAAATCTCAATGAACAAAAACATGCTTTTGTCTCCTTTGATTTAAGGGAAAAAGCAAGTGAGATACAATTGGATTTTATTCCAAAAAATTTACCAAAAGAACATCCCGGGGCAGGAACTCCAGCATGGTTGTTTCTCGATGAACTCATTATATATTAAACCATTTATTTGTGGAAATCTGGATAGATTATTTAGGAAAGTTTCACCCAGTCGTTTTACATCTTCCCATTGGGGCATTGTTGTTTACCTTTGTATTAGCACTACTTGGATTTAGAGAGAAAAACCCTTTCAAATTGCCTATTAAAGTAGGGATAGTTTTTAGTTTTTTTAGCGCACTGGTCTCAAGTTTATTGGGTTACTTATTATATGATTCTGGAGGATATGATGCGGATAGTGTACAACAACATTTAATTTTAGGATGGAGTACTACTGCTTGTATAGGACTTTTATGGATTCTTTTTGCACGAGTTAACTACCGAACAATTTTTATTCCTTTTTTTGGCTTTAGTATTATTATACTCTCTCTAACGGGACATTATGGAGGACAAATTACTCACGGCCAAGAATATTTAGCACTTCCTACAAGTACTGAAAAGGAAATTCCAATTGATAAAGATTCCATACAATTCTACTCACAAGCTGTTGCAAAAATCTTTGATAAAAAATGTGTAAGCTGTCATAATTTTTCAAAACGAAAAGGTGGTTTGGCGCTTCATCAACCAGTTTCCATTTTGGAAGGAGGAGAAAGTGGGCTGCCTTTTGAGCTGGGAAATTCAGCAGAAAGTATGATGATAAAGTACGCAAAGCTTCCCTTGGAAGATGATTTGCATATGCCCCCTCAAGGAAGACCACAGCTAACTCATAGTGAGATCAAGCTCATCGCATATTGGATTGATCAAGGAGCCTCTTTCGACAGGGTATCAAGTTTAACTAGTTTTCCTGATGAGGTTCAACAGTCTTTTGCGCAGTTTTTACCCAAAACACTACCAGAGGTCTCTCCCTTAAGTGCGAAAACAATTGTAAACCTCCAGGAAAAAGGGTTTAGATTGACTTCCTATACTGCAGACACTCCTTTTTTACAGGTAAAATATTCAGGAACAACATTTGGGAGAGAGACTATAAATGCTCTAACAAAAGCTGCGGAACAGATTGTAGAGTTGGAATTGTCTAATTTGGAATTACCGGAACTTTTCTGGGAAAAAATAGGCGCTTTTAAAAATCTTTTAAAATTAAAAATTGACGGAACCAATACTCAAGACGACTACCTAAAAAATCTTAGCGGTTTACCTTTAACTTACTTAAACATAGGACGGACAATGGTAACCTCAACAGGTGTTCGAAGTTTGTTTTCGCATCCGACTTTAGAAAAGCTTTATCTTTGGAATACTAAGGTGACCCCCTCTGAAGAAGAGAAACTTCAAGAACAAACACCCATTAAATTGACTTTTGGTGTTTTTAAAGGTTTTTCTGAACCCCAGCAACTAAAACCACCTCAGCTCACGACCGAAAAGACACTATTTGACTCTGCTTTAACGGTGGACTTTTTTAGTAAGGTTAAAGGAAATGTGATTCGATATACACTGGACGGTAGCGATCCAGATTCTACTTCTCAACGTTACGAAAAACCTATAAAAATCAATAATTCTTTAACTCTAAAGGCAAGAAGCTTTAAAGAAGGGTGGCTTCCAAGTGATGTTTTGATAGAAGACTACTTTAAGGTTGGAAAAAAAATAGATAAATATCAAATGTTAACCCGTCCCTCAAATCGATATTCTGGGGTACATAAGCTTTTTGATTTTAAGGAGGGTTCTACCAACTTTGCAGATGGGAATTGGCTCGGTTTTTCTGGAAATGATTTGGAGTTCACCACAAAAATTTCAGCTAAAGAATCCCTCAAAAACATTACCATAAGTTGTATGGAGTCTATAGGAGGTTGGATTATCTATCCAAAAAGTATTCGAGTGTATGGGAGAAAAGGCGAAGACTCCTTTTCTGAGATAGGACGTTATGATTACAAGCCAAAAAAAATCCCCACAGAGACAACAAAGAAAAGTTTTACCCTCCCCATCGATTTTGGAGATCATACAGAAATCAAATTAGTAGTTCAAAATGTTGGCAAACTACCCAAATGGCATCCTGCTGCTGGAAATGATGCATGGTTGTTCGTAGATGAAATCTTGTTTTGGTAGAACGGAAACTTTCATATGAAATAGCCTGCTTCAATGCGAATAATATTAAAGTGACAACACTATTCTTTTGGTGAAAGTGTATAAAAAACTATCTTAGAAAACAATAATTTAAAAACTATCAAATGAAGATTAAACACTATATATTTTTTTTAATAACATTGACTGTTTTTACAGCAGTTGGACAAAAGAAAGATAAAGACGAAAAGAAAGAAAAAACCTTTGAAGATATTATAGGTAAAGAAGCAAAAAGTGATGAAGGTTTATTTACAGTTCATGAAGTAGAGGATAAATTTTATTATGAAATTCCCGATTCGCTACTTAACAAGGAAATGTTAATGGTAACCCGAATTGCCAAAACAGCAAATGGGTTGGGATTTGGTGGAGGAAAACAAAATACTCAAGTAGTACGCTGGGTAAAAAAGCGTAAACAAATTATTTTACAGCTTGTCTCATATCAAAATGTAGCGGAAGACAGTCTTCCGATACATGAAGCTGTAATTAACTCAAATTTTGAACCAATAATTGCCAGTTTTGCAATTGCTTCAAAAGGAAAAGACTCTCTTAGCCCAAGTTCATTAATTGAGGTTACTTCTCTTTTTAAAGACGATGTTAAAACCCTTGGAATTTCAAATAGGTATAAAAAACAGTACAAAATCTCTAGTGTAGATACAAAACGTTCATACATCGAGTCAATAAAAGCTTACCCACTGAATATCGAAGCACGTCATGTAAAGACCTATAAGGCTAGCGAACCTCCATCTAATGGAAGTCTCGAGGCTTTTAGTGTAGAAATAAACAATTCAATGATTCTACTTCCAGCAGAACCCATGAAGAGACGTTATTTTGATAAAAGAGTAGGTTGGTTTGCCCGAAGTCAAGTAGATTATGGCCTGGATGCTCAGGAAAGTAAAACAGTGACCTACCTTGACCGTTGGCGTTTGGAAGTAAAAGAAGAAGACAAAGAAAAATTCAAACAAGGGGAATTGGTAGAACCAAAAAAACCAATTGTTTATTACATTGACCGCGCTACACCAAAAAAATGGCGCCCGTTCATAAAACAAGGTATTGAAGATTGGCAAGTAGCCTTCGAAGAGGCGGGATTTAAAAATGCAATTTTAGCCAAAGATCCTCCTACGCAAGAAGAAGATCCAGATTGGTCTCCAGAAGATGTTCGTTATTCTGTAGTTCGCTATCTTGCTTCTCCAATACCTAACGCCAATGGACCCCATGTAAGTGACCCTCGCTCTGGAGAAATATTAGAATCTGATATCAATTGGTATCACAATGTCATGACCCTTTTGCGCAATTGGTATTTTGTACAAACAGCAGCAATAAATCCAGAAGCACAAGGAGTTGCCTTTAAAGATGAAATAATGGGTCGACTGATTCGATTTGTTTCTGCACATGAAGTAGGTCACACTTTAGGATTACCACATAATATGGGAAGCAGTGTAGCTTATCCGGTTGATTCTTTACGTTCAGCCTCCTTCACCCAAAAATATGGAACAGCCCCCTCAATTATGGATTATGCTCGCTTTAACTATATAGCACAGCCAGGTGACGAAGGAGTGGCTTTAATGCCTAATATTGGCCCTTATGACAAACATGCGATCAATTGGGGATATCGACCCATTCTTGACACTAAAGCAACAGAAGAGGAGCAATTACTCAATCAATGGATTTTAGAAAAAGCAGATGATCCGATGTTTCGATTCGGAAGACAACAATTTCCAGTGATCGACCCTTCCTCTCAAACAGAAGATCTTGGAGACAATGCTGTTAAAGCAAGTAATTATGGAATTGCAAATCTTAAAAGAATTGTTCCCAATTTAATAGAATGGACCTATGAGGCGGGTAAAAATTATGATGATTTAGCTACTTTATACGATCAAGTTTTTAGTCAATTTAATCGCTATATGGGGCACGTTAGGTCAAATATTGGAGGAGTTTATCAATACAATAAGACCTATGAGCAGGAGGGACCTGTCTATACATATGTCAGTAAGGAACACCAATTTAATAGTTTACAGTTCTTACACAATCAACTTTTTTCTACACCTTATTGGATGATAGATAAATCAATCTTGTCAAAAATTCAAGCTTCAGGAAGTCTCGAAAAAATCAGAAGTATGCAGGTAAGAACTCTAAATGACGTTTTAGCTTTTGATCGCCTTGCCCGAATGATTGAAAATGAAACTTTAAATGGCTATAATGCTTATACAATTTATGAAATGCTTGAAGACTTAAGAAAGGGCTTATGGCAAGAGGTCTATCAAGGAAATACACCTGATACCTATCGAAGAAATCTTCAAAGAGCTCATGTGGAAAGACTGGGATACCTGCTAAATGAAGAACAAAATCTTCGTCAAGGTCAGCTTCAAAGTAGTATAACAAGAGTGGATGTAAGCCAGTCAGACATTAGAGCCGCTGCACGTGCCGAGCTAACCCAAATTTATGATCTAGCAAATAAAAAGCAAAAAACTGCAAAAGGAATCGGCAAAGCCCATTTAGAACAAGTCAAGAGTAGTGTCATTAAGTTACTTGAAGTCAAAGATTGATATTCTTATATAAACGTCTTGTATAAAGAAATCAAACTTCAATATTAAAAAAGTATTGAATAAAAACGCATCCAAACGAGGATGCGTTTTTTATTGAATGAATCCCCAAGAAAAAAACAGTAGTTATTCCCTTTGATTCGATTCTTTTCAATTCTATTATTATTAACTTAGTATTTTTAAAAACGTTTATAGAAAACAAAAATTTATCTGATATAAAAATGATGAGAGCATTAATTTTGATTTCATTTATCACAATTCTTCACCCTTTAAAAGCCCAACAATCTAATACGCCATTTGAAGCTATCGAAGAGTTTTTTGAAGCATTCCACAAGAAAGAGGCAACTCTTTTGAAGAATGCGTTTTCTGAAGGTGCTCTTATGCAAAGGGCAACTTATCGAGAAGGGAAGTCTGTGTTAATCCAACAAGATATTTTAAATTTTATTAGCCGTGTAGCCAACCGACCAACTACCCCAGTTTGGAGAGAGGAATTAGGAACACCTGTCGTTCAGCAATCAACAAATTTGGCAACGGTCTGGGTCCCTTTTCGCTTTTATTTAGATGAAAAACTATCCCATTGCGGAGTCAATCAGTTTACTCTTTTTTGGAATGGTGAGCAATGGAAAATCATTCATCTGATTGATACTTCAGAGGCTTGTGAAACAAACTGAAAAACATTATTGTTATTGAGTATTTTTGTAAACGCTCCCTTTTTTCATGACAAAATCTACATTTTGTAATAATGAAATATAGCGCAATACATCTCCTTTTACTGCTATAATATCTGCTTGTTTTCCTTCACTAACAGTTCCCACATGTTCTTCCACTCCCATAAATTTGGAAGGCCAATAGGTAGCTGATTTTATCGCTTCTAAAGGAGAAATTCCTAGCTCCCTGACCCATATATCCAATTCATTCCAAGTGCTTTGAGAGTGAAATTTCATTGGAACGCCACTATCCGTACCTATCATCATGACTACTCCAGCTTCTTTTAATTGATTGAATTTGGTTTTTAGAGTAGGCTTTCTGATGGAGGTAAGTTGAAAATAGGAAAGCTCTCCAGGTTTTGCAATAGATTTTCTAATGTCCTCAATAATTTCATCAGGTAGGTCGAGATGCCAACTTTTGTTGTCTAAGCTCTCTGGATTTTCAATAACATAATCGTGGTTGTAAAGAACTTCTATGGTAGGGGTCCAGTACAAAGGTCCTCTATTCATTTGTGCCGTGCGTTCTTTTATGCCTTCCATAACATCGTCTGGATAAGCGGGAGCCGAGGAAAGACCCGTATGTTCAAAATTATCCACACCTGCTTTGAGGCCTAAACGAATTTCTTCTGGCCGGTGTGCATGTGCTACCACTTTCAAGTTGTGTTTGTGTGCTTCATCTACTATCGCTTGAATTTCTTCAAAAGTCATTTGATCTTGATCAATCAATTTAATACAATCTACACCTGCGTTTGCTAGTTTTCTGACTTTCGCCCTTCCGTCTTTTGCATCGGTAACTCCCCAACGAAATGCTTCGGTTCCAGGATAGGGTTCTTTTTGAATGAAAGGACCGCTCATATACATGGTAGGCCCAGGCAGGGATCCTTGGTTTATGGCATCACGAACTGCAAGGCTTGCTTCAAGAGGACCTCCTAAATCTCTTGCGCTGGTTACACCTGCTAAGAGTAACTGATGTGCTGAGGCAGGCATAATAACCTTTTCAAAAAGAGGTAAATAGGTCTTGTCCCAATACGTGTAATCCGAATGTCCAGTAATCATCAAATGCACATGCATGTCCCAAAGTCCTGGGAGTACACTCATTCCTTCTGTAGAGATGATTTCAGCATTTTCTGGGATAGGAGTTGTTGCTACCGTTCCAACTTTGACTATGGTTTCTCCCTCAATGAGCACGACACTGTTTTTGATGGGCTGATTTCCATAACCGTTTATTAAGGTTCCTCCTACAAGAGCTTTGGTTTGTGCGACCAAAAGCAAGGGGGTACAAAGAAGAAAAATGATTTTATTCATAGTTAATTAATTATTTTTTTGATAGCCAGGTCCTTTTACAAATCTTCCCCCAAATGTCCCTGTGTGTTCTCCGTTTTTCAACACATGACTACCATTGACCCAAACATGGTTGACTCCAATAGCATATTGCATGGGTTTTTCAAAGGTGGCAAAGTCACTAATTGTATTCGGATCAAAAACAACAACATCAGCAAAGTAGCCCTCTTTTAAAAGACCCCTTTTATTGATTTTTAAATTCGTAGCCGGCAAGCCACTTAGTTTGAATATAGCCTCTTCTAAAGGTATAATTTGCTCTTCGCGAACGTATTTCCCTAGCAGTCTTGCAAAGTTTCCAAATGCACGGGGATGGGTGCTGTTCTTCAAGAAAGCTCCTTCAGGTGCCATTGATCCTGCGTCAGAGCCAAAGCTCATATAAGGTAATTGAATTTGTCTTTTCACGTTTTCTTCATTCATTAAAAAGTAAACAGTACCTACACGACTACCGTCTTGAATGACCAAATCTATGGCGGTTTCCTCAGCACTTTTTCCTCTCATTGTGGCAACTTCGCGAAGTGTCTTTCCAGTTAAATATTTTAGACTGTCGTTTTTAAAACCAACAAGAATCAGTTTTTCAGGGGAATCTGCAGCACGCATTAGATTTTCCCATTCATTTGTATCGGTTTGCATTTCTTTGATTACACGTTTGCGAATCTTGGGATCTTTCAGTCGGGCAATCCATTTTTCTAGGCCACCCTCTTGCACCCACGGCGGCATAGAAGCATCTAGTCCGGTAGCTCCAGCGGTATAGGTGTACATGTCTGTAGTAATTTTCAATCCTTTAGCACGAGCGGAATCTATTTTTTGAATTACGGCATCGAGTTTGTTCCAATTCTTTTTTCCACTCTGCTTGAGGTGATAAATTTCAGCTCGTATTCCAGCTTCATGAGCAATCGTTATCAGTTCATCCACACTTTCAATAAGTCGATTTCCTTCACTTCGCATATGTGAAATGTACATACCGTCGTATTGGGCAGCAACTTTACACAATTCGATGAGTTCTTCTGTAGAAGAATAAAATGCAGGGGCATAAATCAATGAGGAACCAATGCCCATGGCACCTTCTTTCATCCCCTGATGCACCAATTCCTTCATCAAATGCATTTCCTCTGTATTGGGAGCTCTGTCTTCATAACCCACGGCGTTGATACGAAGCGTAGTGGCTCCAATAAATGAGGCGACATTGGTTGCTACTCCTTTATCTTCTAGGAACTGAAGGTATTCTCCTAAGGTATTCCAAGTAATGTCATAGTTTATTTCAGCCTGATTTTTTACCATATTGGTTTTAAGCTCATCATTCAAAGGTCCCCAGGACATACCCTCGCCAAAAACTTCTAAAGTAACTCCTTGCCGAAGATCACTTTGAGATTTTCCATCTTCGATTAATGATTCTACACTCCAGCTAAGCATATTGATAAATCCAGGGGAAACTGCTTGTCCACTGGCATCAATGGTTTGCGTTGCTTTTATTGTTTTGGGAGACCCTACGTAAACAATTCGATCTTCTTTTAGGGCAACTGTCCCTTGATAAGGAGTGCTTCCAGTACCATCGTAAAGGATTCCATTTTGAATGACTACATCTACCTTATTTTCCGTTTTGCATGAAACCATTAAAAAAACAAAGAAGATCTTTAAAAAAAAAGGATGCTGCATGGATCTATTTGTTAGAGTTCTGTTTTAGATTCCCCAGTTTTTAAGTTGATGATTTTTAGGCGCTGTTTTTTTTAAACGCATTTTTATTTTTTCAAGATACATGGTGTTGTAACGCAATCTTGAAATGTAATTGGGATTTTCTTGATCGCCATTCCAGCAGTGTTCAGCATTATTTCCATAGTCTACTTCTCCATTGTAATAGGGGTTTTGGGTGCTCTCTAAAAAGGCCTCTGTAAGAACAACCGCATTGTTGAGATAGTAGTTGTCCATATCGCCGCAATAAATATTTACTTTACCTTCAAGGTCCTTTCCAATTTTATCCCAGTCGCGTTCCATAATGTATCTGAGGTCGTAGTTTTCTCTCCAGTAATTTGCTACATCTTGATCAATCACGCCACTTAGCTTATCCCAAATCGGTTTTGGGTAGCCGTCCTCTCCTACTGGAGAGTAGACCGCTTGCCAGATATCCCATTGATCTCCAGATCGACTGTGATCCCCAAGGACGTATTCCCTTCGGTTCATGTCGATTAATTGCGTTTTGACATGTCCTTTTCCATCTCTCATTCCTGGACGGAGTGTTTTTCTGAAGCTACCCTCTTGATAATAGGCATTTTTATCTTTGTAAATGTCGACTACTGTATAAGCCCTGAAGTCAATGGGGTCTGGACAGGCTGCAAAACATCCGTTGTATTCTTTTGGATAAAAAACCTGTACTGCCAGTGCCTCCCAACCGCCGGTAGAGCCTCCGTAGAGGAAACGGCCCCATCCCGCACCTACACCGTTAAACTCTTTTTCAATATGAGGAATGAGTTCATAAGTGATGGCATCACCATAGGGCCCTAGGTTTGCAGAATTTACTGCATAGGAATCGTCATAATAAGGATTTTGATGTTGAATTTCGATCACTAGAAATCGAGGAAAATCTTTAGAAGTCCATTTTTTATAAAAATCAAAGGCTTCTTTTTCCTGTATGTATTGATATCCTGTGATACCAAAACGACTATTAAAAATGGAATCTTTTTTAGGTGCCGTGGGAGGGTGGGTTCTAAAACCTCCTATGGTCTTTGGAAAATGCCCATGAAAAACCATTAACGGATAGCGCGTACTACTTTCTTTTCGAAAGCCTTCCGGTAGGAGGACATTGGCTTGCAGGTACATGTCCCTGCCCCAAAATTCGGAGAGGAGTTCACTTTTTATTTTTATGTGTTTGATGTATTCAGTATCCTCAACAGGTGCAATAGGGGGAATTTCCTCAGTTAGTTTGATTTGTATAGGTGATCCATATTCTTTACCTAGGGAAACTTTTATAGGTTTACTGTAGATGTTTTTTGGAGACGTGTTCCAATGTTGCCCTTCCCCTTGATCCATGGGAAGTTGAACGGTGTATCCATTTGCTAGGTTAAAGGTATCGTATTTGTGAAGTAAAGCCTGAACAAAATATTCGCCTTTCTCAAGTGCATTTAAATCCTCTATAGGATAAGCCAAAGTAGACGCAGCGATTCCTTCTTTCGTATCGGGTAGCCAATCGGAAATATTTTTTCCTACTACAATACCTGTCTCTTGAGAATCATTGATTTGAAATCTAGGTTCCTTTAGAGTGTCTTTAGTTATAAGAACTAATAAACGACCATCGAATCCTTCAGACCCTAATTTGGAATCGTAAGTAACTTCAAAAAGAGGAGTTTCTGAAGGGGTACAACCAACTAAAAATGAAAAAACGAAAAAGAACGCGGTGGCAGTTTGAAAAAGGTGTTTTAGGAACGTCATAATACGGGATTTATGCTTCAATTTACTAAAAATTTAAATAGAACTCTTTTTTGTTTGTTCAATAGGTATGCTTTTCAGAAGTCAGAAAGAAATTAGTAACTTGTTGTCTATAAATCAGTACAATGAAAAGAAATCTTCTACTCGCCCTTATGGGTTTGTTTAGCATTACAACCTCAAATGCACAAGAAAAGTTTAATGGCCTTGCTGCGGGACCCTATAAAAAGTTGGTTATTCGTGAAGCTATGGTAATCCCTGGTCATGGAGGTCCGCCCGTTGGTCCTTATGATATTGTTATTGAGGGAGATCAGATTACAGACATGATACCATTTGATCCAGTAACAGCAAAATCCAGAGGAGCTGTAAAACGAGAAACAGGGGATCGTGTTATTGATGCAAAAGGCAAATATGTCATGCCTGGAATGATCGATTTACATATGCATTTAAGAACAGATCCTATGCCATTGGAATATGTATACTATCTAAAGTTGGCACATGGAGTCACTTCCATGGTTCCTGGTGCAGATAGGGGATTAAAGTCAGGAATGGAACAGGCAGAATTGAGTAGAAAAAATAAAATTTTGGCTCCTAAGTTGTTTCCTATATGGTCCTATGGTGCCATGACTAATTTTGATAAAATTGCCCTTGACGATCCCAAAAACGCACCAGAAGTGGTGAAGCAAATGTTCTCTAAAGGGGCACATGTTGTAAATGCGGGAAATTTGGGATGGAGCCAAGAGCTTCTTGAGGCCGTTTGTAGAGAAGTTACTTTACAAGGTGGAATTACTACTTATCACATCCCCCCTAGCACAACTGCAGTTACACAAGCGGTAGATGCTGCGCGTTTGGGGGTTACTATGATAGAACATCACTACGCTTATGCTGAATCTGCTTTAGACCGTCAAGTTCAAAATTTTAAACCAACCTACAACTACAACGATGAGAACGAACGTTTTAGGCAAGCTGGGAAAGTCTGGTCTGAGACCAACGAGAAAAGACTTTTGACAGAAGTGGTAGATTCTTTGATTCACTATGGAGTCACTATGTTGCCCACTCGAGTGGTATACGAAGCAAACAGAGATATTTTAAGAGCACAAAGTTTGCCTTGGCACAAAAAATATACGCATAAACTCCTAATTGAGCGTAATGGTCCAGATCCCAATTACCACGGAGCATACCACTATGACTGGACTAGCGATGATGAGTATTACTGGTCCAAAGCTTTTGATCTTTGGGGTGACCTTATTTTTGAATTCAATAAAAAAGGAGGGCGGGTTGCCTATGGTACAGATGACAGTTACATCTTTGCAACACCAGGTTTTTCAAATATAAGAGAGCTTCAATTGTTGAGAGAAACCGGAATGCACACCCTAGAAGTCTTAAAATCAGCAACCCTTAATTCAGCAAAAACATTGCGACAGCAAAAATTAGGCTTAGTTCGCCCTGGTTACACTGCAGATTTAATTATAATGAATGAAAGTCCTCTATACAATTTGAGAAATATGTACAGCTTTGGGGCTTTGACAACAGAGGCCTCTGGTGAAATGGTTCGTAAAGGAGGAATACTACATACAATAAAAGACGGTATCGTCATTGAAAATGTGAAGCTAATGAAAGAGGTTGAACGAATGGTTCGTGAATCTAAAAAGGATCTACCTCCAACTGCGATGGAAGTCCCATTTAAAATGGATTAATGACCTCATGCGTTTCTCTTTAGTTATCCTTTGCTTTTTATGTTTTTTTCAAGGACAAGCACAACAATATACCCGAACCATATTAGGAGACAGTGTCAATAAAAGCTCTCGCCTAAAATCCGAACGTTTTCGTTCCATGTGGGATGGAAAGATTAAAGGTAAAAGGTACTACAACGAAAATTTTACCAAAGGAAAAATTAATTCTGAAACGTATTTTCTTCGGTACGATCAATACGAGGATCAATTTGAGGCCAAATCTCTGCTGGAAGGAGAGGAGTTTAATTTGGATAGAGAACTTTCAAAAGTAGTGACTTACGATTCCTTGGAATACTATTTTTTGCCCTATTATTACAAAAACAAAAAGCGCTTTAATGTGGGTTATCTTACTTTACTTTTTGATTTGGACACCCTAAAAATATACAGAAAAAACGAGGTAACTTTTCGGCCCGCAACTTTTTCTCCAACCACAATTGAAATTGGTTTTCCACCGCGGTACATTCACAGGAAATTATTTTTTGTACAAAAAAATGAAAAAACCCCAATTCAGATAAGTAAAAATTCTTTTTATAAATTACTTGAATCTCTTAACCTGAATGAGCACTATTAATTCTGTTTACCAAATACGCTTTTATTAAACTTAAACGAGTTTGAGAAGCATTAGAACATATATTTTGTTGGCAATATGGGCTTAACTCTTGAAAAACTTAGAGTAACATAGATATTTCAAAACATGAAATTAGCAAATAAATTTTCACAAAAAGAAGCCTTTATTCTTTTCTAACTCGACCTTGTAAGTTGTTTAAATATTATGAATCTATTTCTTTGTGGGAACTGTCACAAAAAGGCATCCGTTTTGATCTACCACATCCACAAAGGGTAAAACGTTCTCCATGAGGCAGTTCGTTTCCTTTTTCATCGGTAAGAAGAACAGCACCATCTATTACAATTTGACCTTTTGACTTTCTAAAAATATGAACTTTGTTTTCTTTCATTGAATGAATTATCTTGATTGTTTGTTGACTATATAGGAGTTAATTCGTTCTTCCAGTAAGGGTAGAGTAACCGTTCCCTTTTCAAGAATAGTTTCGTGAAATTCTCGAATATCAAAAGCACCTCCCAATCGTTCCTCTGCTTTTTTTCTAAGGGCTCTAATCTTGAGTTCACCTATTTTATAAGCGAGTGCTTGTCCGGGCCACGAAATATATCGATCTACCTCGGTATTGATTTCATGAAGTGATAGTGCTGTATTGTTTGCCATAAACTCCACTGCTTGTTCTCGTGTCCATCCAAAGGCGTGGATTCCTGTATCTACTACCAGACGACAGGCGCGCCACATTTCATAGGTGAGTTTTCCAAAGTGCTCATAAGGAGTGGTGTAAATGCCAATTTCTTCTGCCAAGTATTCGGTATACAGACCCCACCCTTCACCGTAGGCAGAAAGGTAGAGGTTTCTCCTGAATTTGGGTATGGATTCAGGCAGTTCGTTATTTAATGCCCCTTGAAGGTGATGACCAGGGACTGCCTCATGTGCTGTAAGTGAAGGAATGGCGTAGAGGGGTCTGCTGGGCAAATTGTAAGTGTTTACCCAATAGTAACCAGGGTCTGTACTTTCTTTCGAGGTTCCAATGTAGCGTCCGGCTGTATATTTAGGTGCTATGGCATCTGGTACTGGAGCTACTCCATAGGGTTTACGGGGTAAGGTTTTAAAATATCGAGGTAGTTGTTCGTCTATTTTTTTAGCGATATTACGGGCGTGTTTGAGCAATTCTTCTGCAGTTTTGGGATAGAACTGGGGGTCTGTTCTCAAAAAAGTAATAAACTCTTTGAGACTTCCTTTGAATTGGACCTCCTGGACAATCGATTCCATTTGTTTCTTGATTCGTGCTACTTCTTCAAGCCCTGTGTTATGAATGCTTTCTGGAGTTTCATTTAAGGTGGTATAATAATCAATTCTACTTTGATAATATGCTAATCCGTTTGGAGTTTCAGAAACACCGATAGCGATTCGCGTATTGGGATAATAAGTTTCTTCGAAAAAGCGCTTAACCAATTTGAAAGTGGGAATAACCTTTTCTTCTACCACTTCTTTAGCCGCAAGACGGAGGGAATCTTTTTCAGCTTGTGTAAGCTGTACAGGGAGTTTTAAAAAAGGAGAATAGTAAAAATTATCCTCGGCTGATGTAGTGATATGTTGGTCATAAGTAGATTCATATCCTTTAAAAATCACCAAAGGCTGACCCATACCCGCATCCAAGCCTTTTTTGATCAAAGCTGTTTGTTGTTCAATGTATTCTGGAATGGCTTTAAGTAGCTTGAGGTAGTTCAAAGCACTTTGTTTATCTGTCAAAGGCCTAACCCGATAGGTTAAGCTAGAATGAAACCCAGCATCTGATAAAATAGGATTCCAATGGGTTTTATACTTATAGCGTACCACAGTTTCGTTCAAAACGAAATGGAGAAGTGTGTAAGAAATTCTATTGTCCTCGTCAAAGGATTCAGGACTGAGTTTTTCTAAAGCTATTTTAAGGGAATCACAAAATCGAGCGTAGGTTTCGAATCGCTCTTCAGTATAAACCCCTAAAGGAGAATCTGTATCTGTGCTTTTGTAATTTTGATAGGTTTCAATAATTGAATTCAGTTGTTCTTCATCTGTAGTAGAAACACAGCTTGTGAGAAACAAAACAGAGGAAAGAAAAAGATATTTTTTCATTTTATTATGTCTTTTTTATTTAGTCTTACCAAGCATGATTTATTAGAAAGTCACCACTCGGATAGTTCAAAGGCATTAATAATGGGCCTATTAGTATTGAGAACTACAAGTTAAAAATTAATTTTTATGAATAGATCTTATTGACCCTGAACTTAAATAAATCTATGCTTCACTTTGGACGCAAAAGAATAAAATTAAAGGGAAATTTGGTTGAGTAAACGAGGTTACTACTCTCCGTTTAGGGCTTGCTTCATTTTTTCAAAAATGGAGGTGTTTTCATAAATTCCAGAGAATAATTTTGAGTAAGGCCCATAACTAAATACAGGAACCATTTCCGCCGAATGTCCTTCTGTACTGAAGTCTCCTTTTACAGTTGCATTTTCAAAATCACCTCCTTTTAGGGTAAGTCCCCCTGTTTCATGGTCGGCTGTGACTATAACTAAAGTATTGCCATCTTTTTTTGCAAAATCAAATACCGTTTCTATGGTTTTGTCAAACTCTTTGAATTCAGACAACATATATTCCATATCATTGGCATGTCCTCCCCAGTCGATTTGTGATCCTTCAATTAAAAGGAAAAATGGTTTTTGCTTTGCTTCCATTTTCTCCAAACCAGAAGCGACTATATCCTCCAATGCGGGAGAACGACCCTCCAACTTTTTTGGGGGTTCTTTTCCATAAGTTAAAAACCCAATTTTATCTGAGTCTGTATTTTGAAATTGCTTCAAATTTGAAACAAATTCATACTGATTCATTTCTTGTATTAAATTTCTTTTGTCTTTGCGTTTAGTGAAAAAATCAAGTCCTCCTCCTACAAAAAAATCAATACGGTGCTGACTCAGTTGAAGTGCAATCGCTTCATATTGTTTTCTTGAGGGTACTTTAGCATAAAATGAAGCTGGAGTCGCATGAACCACACTAGAAGTTACTACGAGTCCCGTAGCATATCCTTTTTCCTGACTGAGTTCCAATATACTGGGGTAGTTAATGTTTTTTGGATCAATTCCTATCGCACCATTATAGGTTTTTATTCCACATGCCATTCCAGTTCCACTAGCTGCAGAATCGGTAACAAGCTGATCAGAAGCATGTGTCTTAGAAAGACCTATGTATTCAAATCCTTCGAGTGCTGTTGCGTTGTTGTTCGCATACATGCCTGAGGTGATTTGAGTTAGCCCCATTCCATCTCCAATCATAATAATGATATTCGGATTTTCTTGGCTGTGAAGGAATGAAAGGGCAAAAAAGTGAAGCAAAAAAAGATGTTTTTTCATCAGTTGTATTTTAATACTCAAATATACAATTCCTGTTTACATCGAGTACAATCTTCAAAATATAAATTCTTTGCGGGACTTTTGAATTCCTTACCTTTGATTGACAATGCAAAACACCCAAAACTCTTCAATAGATATCGTAATTGCTTGGGTAGACGGATCCGATCCTGTTCTAACACAAAAGCGTAAGAGTTTTTTAAATAGAGATCTAAAATCATTACCTCCGGGAGCAGAGACAACCCGTTTCCATTCTTTAAATGAGGTAAGTTACTGTGTTCTTTCCATCCTAAAATTTGCCTCTTTTATTAGAAAAATATTCATAGTAACAGATGACCAAGACCCAAAGGTTCATCCGTTGGTTGAAAAGCATTTTCCAGAGCGCATAGATGATCTTCGCATTGTGGACCATACAGAAATTTTTGAAGGGTATGAGGCGCATCTACCCACCTTTAACAGTATTTGTATTTCAAATATGCTTTGGCGAATCAAGGGTTTGTCAGATCAGTTTGTTTATTTTAACGATGATATTTTTTTAGTGCGTGAAGTTCAGCCCACAGACTGGTTTCGAGAAGGATTTCCTGTGCTGAGGGGCAAGTGGGTATTTCCTCCTTATGAGCGATTAGCATGGGATAAACTAAAATCCTTTTTTTCAAAGAGGCTGCTGGCTGTTAAAAAAGAACCAACGCCCTCTTTCCAAGTCAACCAATGGAATGCGGCAAGACTTCTGGGGAATACTTTCCGTTATTTTCGCTCAGGACACACTCCTTTGGCACTGGACAAAAAAACCTTAAAAAATTTTTTTGAGTCCCATCCCCAAGTTTTGACTCAAAACATTAAATATCGTTTTAGAAATTACAACCAGTTCAATACGGTTGCCCTTGCTAATCATTTAGAATTTCAAAGAGGAAATCGAAATGTTGATACAACCCAAGCAATTTATGTACAGCCACACAATCACCATAAAAACTATTTAGAACGCAAATTCGAAAAAGTAGCAAACCAAAATCAAAAACTGTTCCTTTGTGTTCAAAGTCTTGAATTAGCTCCTGTAACTGTTCAGGAACTTTTTTTTAAAAAAATGAATCATTTGTTAGAAATAAAAAGCTAATTCCGAATGGAAAAACCAGTAGCTGCTATTAGCATGTATCGAAATGCCTCTCTTTTTGTAGACAAATGGATTTCCTATTATGCACAGCAGTTGGGTTATGATAATTTGTATCTTTTTGTGGACGGTTTAGATCAACCCTTACCTAAGGAGGTTGAAAAGATTAATTGCTTTCAAATCCCCCACCAATCCTTTTCAAGGGCAAAAGGAGACCGTTATCGAGCTAAAAAAATTTCAGATTTTGCTAGAAGTCTTTTTCCAAAATACTGTGCGGTTTTGGCAATGGATATTGATGAGTTTCTTGTAGTCGATCCAAAACTTGAATTGGGTTTGAAAGCATATTTACAACAACACGCTTCAACAACCTCCTGTTCTGCTTTAGGATTGGATGTTGGACAGTATCTCCAAAAGGAAAAGCCAATTGATTTGAAAAAGCCTTTTTTGTCACAACGTCGTTTTGCTCAAATTTCAGATCGTTATACTAAAGCTGTGGTGAGTTTTGAGCCCTTGAAATGGGGGTCGGGTTTTCATCGGGTGAAAGGGAGGGATTTTAAAATTGATCCAAACCTCTATCTGTTTCATTTTGGTCTTGTAGATTGGCATATGGCAGATATAAAATCAAAAGAAAGTGAACTGAACCTATCCGGATGGAAAGGTCATTTTAGAAGACGTTTGGGGCTTTATGAAGCATTGAAAACAGAAACACCACAAGAAGCAGATTCTCTTTTTTTGACAGCTAGAAAATATTTTTCCAAAAACAGAATGTGGCTGGCTTGGAACAAACCTGCTTCTCTAAAAGGCCCAAGTGTTATAAAAATTCCAAAACGATTTGAAAAGATAGTCTAAGTCGTTTTCCTCAATTATCTTTACAAAAAAATGTACTATGGATCCCATTCAAATGGTAGACTTAAAGACACAGTACAATTTCATCAAAGAAGAAATTGATGTTGCTATAAGTGAGGTGTTCAATTCGACCACATTCATTAATGGTCCAGTGGTTCATGAATTTCAGAACAATTTAGAAGCCTACTTAAATATCAAACATGTAATTCCCTGTGCAAACGGTACGGATGCATTACAAATCGCATTAATGGGATTGGACTTACAACCAGGAGACGAGGTCATTACTGCAGATTTTACCTTTGCCGCCACCGTAGAAGTCATTTCCCTTTTAAAATTGACACCTGTTTTAGTGGATGTGGACCCCCAAACTTTTAATATCAACCCAGAAGCAGTTGAAAAAGCAATTACGTCCAAAACGAAAGCAATTATACCAGTACATCTTTTTGGACAAGCAGCTCCCATGGAGCCTCTCTTAAAATTGGCAGAGAAGCACAATCTTTTTTTAATTGAGGACAATGCACAGGGTATGGGTGCTGTGTATACTTTTTCTGATGGCACTAGAGCAAAAACAGGAACGATGGGAACTGTGGGAACAACCTCATTTTTTCCATCCAAAAACTTGGGTGCTTATGGGGATGGTGGTGCGCTTTTTACTAATGATGATAAGTTGGCACATACCCTTAGAGGAATTGTCAATCACGGAATGTACAAACGTTATTATCACGATGTGGTTGGGGTAAATTCCCGGTTGGATTCTTTACAAGCGGCTGTACTGAAAGTAAAGTTGAAATACTTGGATTTTTACAATGAAAGAAGAAAAGAAGCAGCCCTTCGCTATAGTGAGTTGTTGAAAGACCAACCTAATATTGTAACTCCAAATAGAAGTTCAGCATGTGATAGTCATGTTTATCATCAGTACACCCTTCGCATAAAAAACGGCATGAGGGATGAGTTACTTTCGCACCTCAATGAAAAAAAAATACCCTGTGGTGTGTATTATCCCGTCCCTTTACATCTACAGAAAGCTTATTTTAACGAGATAGCATCTAAAAATCAGTACAGTGTAACCAACCGTTTAGTTGATGAGGTGATCTCGCTCCCCATGCACTCTGAACTTTCCAAAGATCAAATTCAGTACATCACAACTGCAGTTCTAGATTTTTTTAGATAAAAACGACGTCATTTTATTTTTTGGTTTGAATAAACTACCTTCATAAAAACTTATAATTACAATGAAAAAAATACACGTACTACTGGCACTATTCTTATTTTCCTATTCCTGGTCACAAACTACTTATATTCACTGTGGACAAGTTTTTGATTCCAAAAAGGCTAAAATGAGTGGACCACTCACTATTGTGGTCGATGGGAATAAAATAGTGGCAGTTGAAAAAGGATATGTCCCTCCAGAGGACGACAGCCCCGTAATCGATTTAAAATCCAAAACAGTATATCCAGGATTTATCGATATGCACGTTCACATAGAAGGGGAATACAGTCCAGACCGATATTTAAAAACCTTTACAAACAACCCTCCAGATATTGCTTATGAGGCAGGTGCAATTGCAGAACGAACCCTAATGGCTGGTTTTACAACAGTTAGAGACATGGGAGGAACAGGTGTAAATGTAGCCTTGAGAAACGCCATAGATAAGGGTTTAACGAGAGGGCCTAGAATTTTTACTGCAGAAAAGGCTATTGGAACTACTGGAGGACATGCGGATCCTACCAACGGTTTTCGGGCTGATTTTCAAGGAGATCCTGGACCAAAAGAAGGGGTAATTAACTCTGCAGAAGAGGCACGAAAAGCGGTTCGACAGCGCTACAAAAACGGAGCGGATTGGATTAAAATAACAGCTACTGGAGGAGTCTTGAGCGTTGCAAAAAGTGGACAAAACCCCCAATTTACCGAAGAAGAATTAGCTTCTATTGTTAAAACAGCTACGGATTACGGCTTGAAAGTGGCAGCTCATGCTCATGGAGATGAGGGTATGTACAGGGCTGTTTCAAATGGTGTAAAAACGATTGAACACGGCACGCTTATTGAAAAACGAACGATGGAACTGATGAAAGAAAAAGAAGCCTATTTGGTCGCTACTATTTCAGCTGGAAAATTTGTTGCTGAACAAGCCAAAAAACCAGGGGCTTATCCAGCAGTTATAGTGCCAAAAGCCATTGCAATTGGAGCTCAGATACAAGAAACGTTCGCAAATGCATACAAATACGGTGTGCCTATAGCTTTTGGAACCGATGCAGGTGTTTTTCCACATGGGGAAAATGCGAAAGAATTTGTCTTCATGAATGAAGGAGGAATGCCTGTTTCTGAAGCATTACAATCAGCTACACTGATTAACGCGAAACTTCTTGATAAAGAAGATCAATTGGGCCAAATTCAAGAGGGCTTTTTAGCAGATATTGTGGCTACTGAAGAAAACGCTTTAGAAAATGTCAATACCCTTACAGAAGTAACATTCGTGATGAAAAACGGGGTGATATATAAAAATAACTAAATAAAATCTCCAGAGGCAGTTTCGACAGAGCGATCAATTTTTTTGACTAACCCTTGTAAAACTTTTCCTGGGCCAACTTCGGTAAAATGAGTTGCGCCATCAGTTAGCATTTGCTGGATGGTTTGGGTCCATCGTACAGGTGCAGTGAGCTGGGCAATGAGATTATTTTTTAACTCCTGGGTGTCTCGTACTCCTGTGGCACAAACGTTTTGATAGACAGGACAGCTGGGCTTTGAAAATACGGTGTTTTCAATAGCTACAGCAAGGCGTTCTTTGGCAGGTTCCATCAGAGGAGAGTGAAAAGCACCTCCAACGGGGAGTACTAAAGCTCTTTTTGCACCTGCTGCTGTAAGAGCCTCGCAGGCTTTATTTATTGCTTCTGTTTCCCCTGAAATTACCAATTGACCTGGACAGTTGTAGTTGGCTGCGATGACCACACCAGGGGTGGCTTCACAAACAGACTCTACTGTAGCATCTTCTAGCCCTAAAATCGCTGCCATTGTACCAGGAACATGGTCACATGCTGCTTGCATGGCCAAAGCACGTTCTTTAACTAAACCCAATCCGTCTTCAAAAGACAATACTCCAGCCGCAACAAGTGCTGAAAATTCCCCTAAAGAGTGCCCCGCTACCATGTCTGGAGCAAAACGGTTACCCATCACTTCACTGAGAATTGTAGCGTGTAAGAAAATTGCAGGCTGAGTAACCCGTGTTTCTTTTAATGCTTCGGCATCTTCTCCAAACATAACCTCTGTAATGGGAAAGCCCAAAATAACATTTGCTTGATTAAATCGTTCTTTTGCTAGGTTTGATGCCTCATTAAGAGCCGCACCCATACCTGGAAATTGGGCTCCCTGCCCTGGAAATACATAAGCATTCATTTGTGTGTTTTTTTATAAGTTAAATAACTGAAGGCAAAAGGTTGTGTTTCACTTGCTTTATTTTCCACTTTAGATACCAATTTCCAATCCTGGAAATCCATTTCTGGGAAAAAAGCATCTCCCTCAAAAACATGGTGTACCCGAGTGAGTTCAATTGAGGTAGCCAATGGCAAAAACAGGGAATAAATTTCACCACCTCCTATAATAAAGGGTTTGGTGTCTTCTCCTGTCATCGAAAGTGCTTGTTCTATGGTATGCGCGACAAATCCATTTTCTGCTTGATAGTTTTTGTTTCTTGTCAAAATGATATTCGTCCGATTGGGAAGTGCTTTGGGCATCGATTCAAAGGTTTTTCTTCCCATAATTACAGCATGGCCAAGGGTGAGTTGTTTAAAACGTTTTAGGTCTTCAGAAAGATGCCAAATCAACTGATTGTCTTTTCCTAAAATGTTATTTTCTGAAGCTGCAGCAATTAAAGTTATTTCTTTTGAAGAATCTACTTCATTCATCTATTGAAAAGATTAATTTTGGATAAAAATACGTTTTTCTGCTTCATTGATGTCTTCCGCGCATTTCCCATTATTAACAAAAAGTAACTATTTAAACACAGCCTATGTGGGTCCTATGTCTACTGCCTTAGCGCAATTTAGACAAGTCCAAGAGAAAGAGTTTTTAGAAAAGGGAGCAGCTTATAAGGTCAATGCATACGACTCTTTGGATGCTACCCATCAGCTTCTAGCAGATTTTTTTGGAGCCAAAAAGGAGCATACCTATGTCGTTTCCAACTTTTCAACGGGAATAAGACAAGCTTTGACTTTTTTATCAAAAAATCTAAATGTCCTTTTGCTGGAAGAAGAGTACCCTTCTCTTTCTTCAGCATTTGAAGAAAGTGGATTTAAAGTACATAAAATTCCAAAAACTACGGCAGTTGAAGATGCAATCGAAATGCGGTTGGCAAATGGTGGAATTGATGTATTGGCTTTAAGTATAGTGCAATACGACACAGGTCTATTAATCGATTTTGAATTCCTTAAAAAGATGAAAAGGCACTACCCTAATTTGATTCTTATTGGAGACGGGACCCAATTTCTTGGAGGACATCTTTTTCATTTTGATCATGCTCCTTTTGATTTGGTTGTGGCAAGTGGGTACAAATGGCTGCTTGCTGGGTTTGGAAATGGGGTATTGATGGTTTCCTCTTTTTTTTTAAATAGTGTTGGATGTGCTGCTGCAGAGTTGCATCAGCGTATTTTTAATGGTCATTTCAATATTTTAGCTGCAGCAAGTCTTCGATTCGCTATAGAATCCTTTAATACTCAGGGTTTTGAAAAATTACTTCATCAAAAAATAAAATTGTCAGAAAAAGTAAAAACACAACTCACAGACTATCATTACATTGACCCATGGGTTGCTCAAAGAAAAGAACACAGTAGTATTTTTATACTAAAAGGGGGAGCGTCACTTTACGAAAAACTCCTCAAAAACAACATTCAATGTGTTCTTCGTGGAACAGGAGTGCGTGTATCTTTCCATTATTACAATACCGAAACAGACTTGAATCATTTGATGTCAATACTGGAAAAAAGTTAAGTTATACAGCGACAACACCGCGAATGAGCGGATGGGGATCGTAATCTAGAAGTTCAAAATCCTCATAAGTAAAGTCAAAAATAGAGGTCACTTTCGGATTGAGTTTCATGGTGGGTAAGGCTTTTGTAGCTCGAGATAATTGCTCTTGGACTTGCTCTTCATGATTCGAATAAATATGCACATCCCCAAAAGTGTGTATAAATTCTCCCGCTTCAAGCCCACAAACTTGAGCTACCATAAGCGTAAGAAGTGCATAAGAAGCAATGTTGAAGGGAACTCCTAAGAAAACATCCGCACTGCGTTGATACAACTGGCAGGACAACTTACCGTTTGCAACATAAAATTGAAAAAAAGCATGACAAGGGGGTAAGGCTGCTTTGTTGTTTGCTACATTTTCTGAAAAAGAAACTTTAGGATCAGGAAGAACACTTGGGTTCCAAGCAGAAACGATCATTCTTCGGGAATCTGGGTTTGTTTTCAAAGTGCGAATGACTTCCTCAATCTGATCGATTCCCTCACTATTCCAATTGCGCCATTGATGACCATAGACAGGGCCCAAATCTCCTTTTTCATCTGCCCATTCGTTCCAAATACGAACGCCATTTTCTCTAAGATAAGCAATATTTGTTTCTCCTTTTAAAAACCAGAGCAGTTCGTGAATGACAGATTTAACATGAATTTTTTTGGTGGTTACCAAAGGAAAACCCTCAGCGAGATCAAACCGCATTTGATACCCAAAAACGCTTTTTGTGCCTGTTCCTGTTCGATCTTCTTTTTTAATTCCCTGGCTTTGAACGTGCTTTAAGAGTTCAAGATATTGCTTCATTAGTAGTCTTTAAATCAAAATTAGAAGCATTTCTTTTATTTGGCTCTCTTTACTGAAAAAGTTTATTAAAAAAAATTAACAATCAGGGCTATTAACTTTTGCGTTTGGACAATTCATCTCGAACACTGGCCGCTTTTTCATAGCTTTCTTGATTGACCAGTTTGGAGAGAAGAGCTTTTAATTCAGAAATAGAATATTTTTTAAGATCCCCAATTTCTTCGTTTTTATTGCTTTGTTCTGTCACAAAATTCTGAATCCAGTTGTCTTCAGATAATTTTTTTGCTTCTCCAGAGAACGCTGCTGTAAAGCCAGCTTTCTTTAATATGGAATCATAGGTATAAATCGGTGCGTTGTAACGAAGTGCTAGAGCGATGGCATCTGAAGTACGAGAGTCAATAATTTCTTCAATTTTATCGCGTTCGCAAATAAGACTTGCATAAAATACTCCATCCACTAGTTTATGTATGATGACTTGTTTTACATAAATTTCGAAGCGTTCAGCAAAACTTTTAAAAAGGTCATGAGTGAGAGGTCGGGTTGGTTTTACTTCTTGTTCAAGAGCTATTGCTATGGATTGAGCTTCAAATCCACCGATGATTATTGGAAGTTTTCGATCTCCCTCCTCCTCACTCAATATAAGGGCATAGGCTCCAGTCTGAGTTTCACTGTAGGAGATCCCCCGAACTGTCATTTGAATTAACTTCATTGTTTATAATTTAAAATTCTATCGTACTTAGAAATCTAAAGTAAATACTTCGGTATAATACAAACGTAAGCATTCCTTGTTTATTGAGTAGAGATAATAGACAATTAATGATTAAATTTGCCCACAAATGCAATTTAAACAATGAAAACCATTCAATTTAGAGAAGCGATTGCTCAGGCTATGAGCGAAGAGATGAGAAGAGATGAATCCATCTATTTAATGGGTGAGGAAGTAGCAGAATATAACGGTGCCTACAAAGCTTCCAAAGGGATGTTAGATGAATTTGGTCCTAGACGTGTTATCGATACTCCAATTTCTGAAGCGGGATTTTCTGGAATAGGCGTTGGTTCTACGATGACTGGAAACCGTCCAATCATAGAATATATGACGTTCAATTTTGCATTAGTAGGTATCGACCAAATCATTAACAATGCTGCAAAAATTAGACAAATGTCCGGAGGGCAGTTCCCTTGTCCTATTGTCTTTAGAGGACCTACAGCCTCTGCAGGACAGCTTGCGGCAACACACTCTCAGGCTTTTGAAAGTTGGTATGCAAATTGTCCAGGCCTAAAGGTGATCGTTCCCTCAAACCCTTATGATGCAAAAGGCTTATTAAAGTCTGCGATCAGAGACAACGACCCGGTAATTTTTATGGAGTCTGAGCAAATGTATGGAGATAAAGGAGAGGTTCCCGAGGGAGAATATACCCTACCTATTGGCGTTGCAAATATAAAAAGAACAGGAAAAGACATTACCCTGGTTTCATTTGGTAAGATTTTAAAAGAGGGATTAAAAGCCGCTGATGAATTAGAGAAAGATGGAATTGATGTAGAGGTTATCGACTTGCGTACCATACGCCCTCTGGATTATCAAACTATTTTTGAGTCTGTGAAGAAAACCAACCGTATGGTGATTCTTGAAGAATCCTGGCCTTTTGGTAATATATCTACAGAAATTACCTATCAGGTGCAAAATGAACTATTCGATTTCTTGGACGCACCCATTGAAAAAATCAATACTGCAGATACCCCCGCTCCCTATTCCCCAGTCTTATTGGAAGAATGGTTGCCCAACTATAAGGATGTAATTAAAGCGGTTAAAAAAGTCATGTATCGTTAATGAAATTAAGCCTTGAACCCCTAGAAAAAGCTTACTGTTATCACTAAATTGTTCCAATTTTAACAGGTTTTGTATTCTAGATTGTTTTACTATTTTTACGCACACTTTTCAAACAATAAATTAACATGGAATTATTCATACAATTATTACCCGCATTTGGAGTACTAGCATTGCTCTTTGTTTTTGTTAAAAACAATTGGGTTTCTAAACAAGAGGTCGGAAATGAGAAAATGGCTCGGATTGCAAAAAACATTGCAGACGGTGCAATGTCATTTTTAAAAGCAGAGTATAAAATATTGGCAGTTTTTGTAGCTGCAGTAGCTGTTCTCTTATTTTTTAAAGGACAGTCAGAGGCTGGTTCTAACGGTATGGTAGCAGTATCTTTCATAGTGGGAGCCATTTGTTCTGCTCTTGCAGGGTTTATCGGTATGAAAGTCGCAACCAAGGCAAACGTGCGAACTACAAATGCAGCACAAACTTCCCTAGGAAAAGCTTTAGAAGTTGCTTTTGCTGGAGGCGCAGTAATGGGCTTGGGAGTCGTAGGGCTTGGTGTATTGGGACTAAGTGGTCTTTTTGCAATATACAGTGGTCTAGGCTGGGAAATTTCAGAGGTACTCAACGTACTTTCAGGATTTTCATTAGGGGCCTCATCTATAGCTTTGTTTGCTCGTGTGGGGGGAGGTATTTACACCAAAGCCGCAGACGTTGGAGCTGACTTAGTAGGTAAGGTTGAAGCGGGAATCCCAGAAGATCACCCGTTAAATCCAGCTACTATTGCAGATAATGTAGGAGATAATGTAGGAGATGTTGCCGGAATGGGCGCTGACCTTTTTGAATCTTATGTAGGCTCAATCATCGGAACGATGGTTTTGGGTGCATTGATAACAACACCTAATTTTGATGGTCTAGGAGCAGTATATTTACCACTGGCCTTAGCTGCGGTAGGAATTCTGATGTCTATTATTGGAACCTTTTTTGTTCGAGTTAAAGAAGGAGGTTCTCCCCACAAAGCATTAAATTTAGGAGAGTTTGGTTCAGCAGGATTAATGTTGATAGCCTCTTATTTTTTAATTCATGCTTTTATACCAGAAACTTTAGAAGGATTGCCTTTTGGAGCTATAGGAGTCTTTTTTGCAACTATTGCAGGTTTGATCGCTGGACTGGCTGTTGGAAAAGTAACGGAATACTACACAGGTACGGGCACAAAACCTGTTAATTCCATTGTAGAACAGTCTGAAACAGGTGCTGCGACAAACATTATTTCTGGTTTAGGAGTGGGGATGATGTCCACTGCAATACCCATTATTCTCATTGCTGGAGCTATATTAGTTTCACATTATTTTGCAGGGCTCTATGGAATTGCAATTGCTGCTGTGGGTATGTTGGCAAATACAGGTATTCAATTGGCCGTAGACGCCTATGGACCAATTTCTGATAACGCTGGTGGAATTGCTGAAATGGCAGAACTAGACCCTGAAGTAAGAGAACGTACAGATAAATTGGATGCGGTAGGGAACACTACTGCTGCAATTGGAAAAGGATTTGCAATTGCTTCTGCTGCTTTGACAGCTTTGGCATTGTTTGCAGCTTATATGAAAACAGCAAATATTCCTGCTATTGATGTTTCGCAGCCCAAAATAATGGCTGGACTATTAGTAGGCGGTATGTTGCCTTTTGTTTTTTCTGCATTGTCTATGAATGCAGTAGGTAGAGCCGCGATGGCAATGATTGAAGAGGTAAGAAGACAATTTAGAGATATTCCTGCTTTGAAGGCAGCATTGGAAGTGATGCGGAAAAACAACTCAGACATGTCTAAAGCCTCTGCCGCAGACCGTAAAATATTTGACGCTGCAGACGGGGTAGCAGAATACGACAAATGTGTAGCAATCTCTACTAAAGCATCCATTAAAGAAATGGTCTTGCCAGGGGTACTGGCAATAGTGGTTCCTGTAGGTGTAGGATTTTTTGGTGGTGCAGAAATGCTCGGAGGACTCCTTGCTGGAGTAACTACTTGTGGTGTGTTGATGGCTATTTTCCAGTCGAATGCTGGAGGTGCTTGGGATAACGCCAAAAAAATGATAGAAGAACAAGGAAGAAAAGGCACTGACGCACACAAAGCCGCCGTGGTTGGAGATACTGTGGGTGATCCATTTAAAGATACTTCCGGACCTTCGTTGAATATCTTACTCAAATTAATGTCTGTAGTTGCCTTGGTTATTGCACCAAGTATAGCGATGAACCAAGACGCAGTCACTGCATATGTTGAAGCTCAGAACAATTCAAACACCATTGAGGTAGTGGTTACAGGAGCAGAGGCTAATGAAGAAGAGGAGTACAAGGTAAATGTCACCTCAGATTCTGAAAAAGGAAAGGTTGTTGAAGTTACAATTAAAGAAGAAAAAGTAGTAAAAGAGTAACAACCACTAAAGTCTATAATTAAAAAAGAGGTTGATTTTCAACCTCTTTTTTTGTCATTTATAGATTACAGCTGTTTGAGTTGACTTCTCAAAAGAAAGCATCTATTTTTTCTACAATGTGCTTTAAGTCGTCTTCGTTTTCAACAAAGTCCATATTGTCAACATCAATAATGACAATTTTTCCTTTGTCATACGTTGAGGTCCATGCTTCATATCGTTCATTGAGACGGCTCAGATAATCGATACTGATAGAGTTTTCATAATCTCTACCTCTTTTATGAATTTTATTAACCAGGTTAGGAATGCTACTGCGTAAATAAATAAGTAAATCAGGTCCTTTAATTAAGGATTCCATTAGCTCAAAGAGTTCTTGATAATTTTTAAAATCTCTTTGGTTCATTAGCCCCATAGCTTTAAGATTAGGAGCAAAAATGTGCGCATCTTCATAAATTGTTCGATCCTGAATGATGGTTTTGGGATTGTTGTTTATAGCCAGTAACTGTTGAAAACGACTTTTAAGAAAATAAATCTGAAGATTGAACGACCAGCGTTCCATATGGTTGTAGAAATCATCCAAATAAGGATTATCAATAACATCTTCAAAATGTGCTTCCCAGTTGTAATGTTTTGCCAAAAGTTCTGTGAGGCTTGTTTTTCCTGCCCCAATATTTCCAGCGATAGCAATATGCATAGTGCTTTAATGTTTGTTTATGGAACTGCAAAGTAGTTTCTTTTTTTAAAGAATAAAAGCAGTAGAGCTTAAAAAGTAGCCTTTATTGTGTCTTTGATTCAGAGTGTTACTATTATTTATTAGAAAATTAAAAAAAAGCTGTAACTTTTGAACCTCGAACGAGGAAGGATTTGACTGATTGCAAACCTCGAAAAAAAAAATGCTAAAGCAGTGTTGCTTTTCAAAACGCACCGTTTGAATCCTTCCCTAAAGCAACTAAAATGGCATATTTTTTTACCTCAGAATCTGTAAGTGAAGGTCACCCAGATAAAATTTCAGATCAAATCAGCGATGCCTTACTCGATCATTTTCTAGCCTTTGATCCCGAGTCTAAGGTAGCTTGTGAAACCCTTGTTACTACTGGTCAAGTAATCCTTGCTGGTGAAGTCAAAAGCGCTACCTATCTTGATGTGCAGACCATCGCAAGAGAAACAATAAACAACATTGGCTATACCAAAGGTGCTTATCAATTCAGTGGAGATTCTTGTGGAGTAGTCTCACTCATTCACGAACAGTCACAAGACATCAACAGGGGTGTAGATCGGGCAGAAAAAGAAGCTCAAGGAGCCGGAGATCAAGGGATTATGTTTGGCTACGCCACGAATGAAACAGAATCTTTAATTCCTCTCGCTCTCGACTTGTCACATAAGATTTTGATCGAGTTGGCAGCATTGAGGAGAGAAAATAATGCAATTACCTACTTACGACCCGACTCCAAATCACAGGTTACGATAGAGTATGCTGATAATAACAAACCTTTGCGCATTGATACCATTGTTGTCTCAACTCAGCACGATGATTTTAACTCAGATGAAAAAGCGATGTTGGAACAAATTAAATCAGATGTTATTAACGTCCTCATTCCGAGAGTTGTAGCACAGTGTCCACCGGAAATCCAAAAGTTATTTGGTAAAGAAATTACCTATCATGTCAATCCTACTGGAAAATTTGTTATTGGAGGCCCCCATGGTGATACGGGTCTTACAGGTAGAAAAATTATAGTAGATACCTATGGAGGTAAAGGAGGTCACGGTGGAGGAGCTTTTAGCGGAAAAGACCCGAGTAAAGTCGACCGAAGCGCAGCCTATGCGGCACGACATATGGCTAAAAATCTTGTGGCAGCTGGAGTAGCAGACGAAATTCTTGTACAGTTGAGTTATGCCATTGGCGTGGTTGAACCCACCTCAATTTATATTAATACGTACGGTACTTCTAAAGTAAATTTAACGGATGCTGAAATAGCAAAAAAAGCAGCGACTTTATTTGATATGCGACCCTACGCTATTGAACAGCGACTCAAACTGAGAAATCCGATGTATCTAGAAACAGCTTCTTATGGACATATGGGGCGTTTGCCTCGGACAATTACTAAAACGTTTGAATCTCCTTATAACGGAAAAGTGTCGAAGGAAGTAGAACTTTTCACCTGGGAAAAACTAGATTACATACAATCCATAAAAAAAGAATTTGAATTATGAGTACACAACTCGCAACACAAGCATTACATGCAGGGCATGATGCTAAAAAAACTCAGGGAACACAAGCAGTTCCTATTTATCAAACCACTTCTTATGTATTTAATAATTCAGACCATGCGGCCAATTTGTTTTCACTGGCGGAGTCTGGCTTTATTTACACAAGGCTCAACAACCCAACCAATGATGTGTTAGAACAACGTCTGGCAGCTTTGGAAGGTGGAGTGGCTGCGGTGGCTACAGCTTCTGGAACAGCAGCTATTGCTACAAGCTTGATGACCATCCTAAGAACAGGAGATCATATAGTGGCTTCCAATAGTTTATATGGTGGTACCTACAATCTCCTGGCAAATACCCTACCAAGATTTGGCATTACTACAACTTTCGTCAATCCAGATGATCCCACTGAATTTACAAATGCAGTTCAATCCAATACCAGGGCAATTTTTGCAGAGTCCCTAGGAAATCCAAAGTTGGATGTACTGGATCTCAAAGCAATTGCAGTTGCAGCAAAAAGTGCTAAAGTTCCCTTTATAGTGGACAATACCGTAGCTTCTCCTGCCTTGTTAAACCCAATTGAGCACGGTGCCAATATCGTAATACATTCCTTAACCAAATACCTCACAGGAAATGGAACGACCCTTGGTGGTGTGATCATAGATGCAGGTACATTTGATTGGGGGAATGGGAATTTTCCTGAATTTACAGAGCCTAACCCCAGTTACCACGGGCTGAATTATCACGAGGCATTAGGAAATCTTGCTTTTATTGCCAAAGTACGCATCGAGGGCTTACGAGATTTAGGAAGCGCCCCCAGTCCTTTTAACAGTTTTCAAACCATACAGGGTGTTGAAACGCTCGATATACGAATGAAAAAACATTCAGAAAATGCGTTGAAATTAGCCGCATGGCTGTCTACCCGAGATGAAGTGGCCTGGGTAAATTATCCCGGTCTGAAAACCTCAAAGTACAACGCCTTGGCTCAGCAATACCTTCCAAAAGGACAAAGTGGGATCGTAACTTTTGGATTGAAAAAAGGGTATGAGGCTGCAAAAAAAGTAGCGGATACAACGCAGTTATTTTCACTATTGGCAAACATTGGGGATACCAAGTCATTGATTATACATCCTGCAAGTACTACGCATCAACAGTTGGATGAAGCAGCTCAAAAAACTACGGGAGTAACTCAAGATTTGATCCGGCTTTCTGTTGGATTAGAAGATATCAATGACCTTATGAATGATTTGGAGTCTGCCTTTGCTCAGATTTAGGACCTATGTCAGCGATCAAAACGATTTCAATACCCAATTTTAGAACACATTCAGGTGTAGTTTTTTCCACTCTCGATTTGCATTATCAGCATTTTGGTCAGGAAATAGGTGCTGCACCTGTTGTGTTGGTCAATCATTCACTCACCGGCGATGCTCAACTCACAGGAAAGGGTGGATGGTGGAATGAAATCATTGGTCCTGAAAAAACAATTGACACAACTACATACACTGTTATAGGTTTTAACATACCTGGCAATGGAACTTTAGATCAGACGTTTTCAAATCCCGAAGCCTTTCATGCAGGAGATATTGCCAACTTGTTTTTATTGGGTTTGCAGTCCTTGGGAATTGAAGAGTTATATGCTTTGATTGGAGGATCAATAGGAGGAGGTATTGCTTGGGAGATGGCTGCCCTGGCACCCCATCTAACGAAATATTTGATTCCTGTTGCGGCAGATTGGAAAGCAAACGATTGGATTATTGCCAACACCTTTCTGCAGAAACGTATTTTACAAAATTCAAAACAGCCACTGGAGGATGCACGAATTCATGCCATGCTGACCTACCGTACTCCCCAATCTTTTGATTTTCGTTTTGGCAGAACAATAAATCAAGAAATGGGAATATACAATATCGAAAGCTGGCTACGCTATCACGGAGATAAACTGGCAAAGCGCTTTCATTTTGACTCGTATGTACTGATGAACCATCTCTTATCTACCATCAACATAGAAAGATCGGGGCAAAGTGCTGAAGAAATAATTAAAACCATCACTGCGGAAATTCACTTGATAGCAATTGATAGTGACTTGTTTTTTACACCTGAAGAGGACAAAAAAACAATGGAGAGGTGCAAACCTTTTAAAAGAGAACTCTACTATCACGAACTGAGTTCACTACATGGACACGATGCATTTCTTATTGAAAATGAAGCGATGGCTCAAATTTTATCAAAAATTTTCTAAAAAATAGACCTTATGAATGTATCACTTGAACGAATAAACGACGATTATCTTTTTGAAGTTACCAATGCCAATGGAATGAGTATACGGTTGGATAACAAATCAAAAACCTCTGGAGAAGTTCAGGGGGTAAGCCCTATGGAATTACTTCTCATGGGTATTGCAGGATGCAGTAGCATCGATATTGTAGCGATACTCAACAAACAAAAAATTAATCCAAAAGTCTTGAAAATGGAAGTACAGGGACATCGTCATGAAAATGAAGTACCTGCATTATTTTATCAAATCGACCTTCGCATTTATTTGGAGGGCGATTTTTCTCCAGAGAAAGCAAAACGAGCCGCACAACTCTCTTTTGACAAATACTGTTCGGTTTCCAAAACACTGGAGCATACGGCCAAAATTAACCATCAAGTCTTTCTAAACGGTGTGGAAGTATGAACCCTAAATTTGAAACCAAGGCTATTCGTACGCAAATGGAGCGATCTTCTTTTATGGAGCACTCCACTCCATTGCATCTGACCTCCAGTTTTGTTTTTGATGATGCAGAAGATATGCGGGCTTCGTTTACAGAAGAAAAGCAACGCAATATCTACAGTAGGTTTTCCAATCCGAATACCTCTGAATTCATCCAAAAAGTCTGTCAAATGGAAGGAGCAGAGGACGGAGTAGCCTTTGCCAGTGGTATGGGTGCTGTATTTGGAACTTTTGCAACTTTTTTGGAAGCGGGAGATCATGTGCTATCTGCTCGGGCAATTTTTGGCTCTACTCATACCTTATTCACTAAATATTTTCCCAAATGGAATATTCAAACCACCTATTTTGAATCGGACCAATTGGATGCAGTAGAAGATGTAATACAGAAAAACACCAAATGCATTTATGTAGAATCTCCTACTAACCCAGGAGTAGAGGTCATCGACTTAGAAAAACTGGGTGGGATAGCAAAAAAACACAAGTTACTTTTTATTGTTGATAATTGCTTTGCAACACCCTATCTGCAAAATCCAATCGATTTTGGAGCAGATTTGGTAATTCATTCCGCCACAAAACTCATGGATGGACAAGGACGTGTGTTAGGGGGAATTACCGTCGGTAAAAAAGAACTAATCCGGGAGTTGTATCTCTTTGCGAGAAATGCGGGGGCTTCTTTGTCTCCCTTCAATGCTTGGGTTTTGTCTAAAAGTTTGGAGACCTTGGCAGTTCGTTTGGATCGTCATTGTGAAAGTGCATTAGCGCTCGCAAAAGGACTAGAAGCACACCCA
>Ga0255751_10000119_pt1 | contig 70302 bp, 114 predicted proteins | sample 071ome_20_FD_179951 | JGI IMG/M metagenome (GOLD analysis project Ga0255751, IMG submission 179951) | Coastal salt marsh microbial communities from the Groves Creek Marsh, Skidaway Island, Georgia - 071412BT metaG (version 2) | ecosystem: Environmental > Aquatic > Marine > Intertidal zone >... | reverse complement strand
TTCTCAGCGACACATGCTCTAATAGATTATACGTTATGCATCGCCAGACCACACGGATGGATCTTTGGTATCCCATTAACTAACCGAATCTCTTTTGGTTATCTATACAACAGAAACATTTCAGCAGCAGAAGAAGTTGAAAAAGACTTCAACGAAGCCTTGTCGGAGCTGGAATTCAGTAGCAAACTTGAAGAAATAGTTAATGAAAACAAAATAAACTTTAACAACTATCTTAGGAAAGAAAACTTTATTGGTAACACCGTCTATAACGGTAACGCTTCATTCTTTCTAGAGCCATTGGAAGCAACATCAACAACATTAATACACGAAATCAACAGACACGCTTTAACTTTGTGGGATCACGAAGATATACTGTACGCAGAAGACTGCAACCTTAACTACCATGTAGATATTGAAGAAATAGAATCAATGATTTGTCTTCATTATCTTGCAGGAAGCAAGTACAACACGCCATTCTGGACAAATGCGCAAGCTCTAGCAATGGAAAATCTTCGAAGTAACTTTTTAAATGCAACAGATTTTGCGGAAATCATATACAATGTTGCATTAAAGTCGTATAAAGAAAGAGATGTGTTCTTCCACAGAGATGTTGGCACATGGAACATACCTTCATATATCCAAAACATTGAAGGTTTGGGGATCGAAGAGTTGATTATAGAGACAGCAAAAGAAACAGGTAGAAATGTCTAAAAATTTTAACATTCAATATGGCGATTCTCTTGACCTAGTAAAAAATATCCCTGATAATACGTTTGATTCAATTGTTACGGACCCTCCGTATGAAATCAACTTTATCAACAAAGGATGGGATAGAAGTGGGATTGCTTACAACACAGAGTTCTGGTCAGAATGCCTCCGCACGCTTAAGCCGGGCGGACACTTACTATCTTTTAGTGCATCAAGAACGTACCATCGCATCGCAGTTGCGATTGAAGAAGCAGGCTTCGAAGTAAAAGACAGCCTTCATTGGATATATGGTAGCGGTTTCCCCAAATCTGTCAATCTAGGAACACGCTTTGAGGACGGCAGTGACTTACAACAGCAATGGAATGGGTGGGGAACCTGTCTAAAGCCAGCACATGAGCCTATTGTGCTTGCAAGAAAGCCATTTAAAGGCCCAATTTACAAGAATGTAGAAAAATGGGGCGTTGGAGCTTTCAATATTGAGGCTACAAGGGTCGGTGATGAGCAAATTAAGATCCAAGTGTACAATAACTTTGGTGGTTTTGCCGATAGAGATCGTGTTGAAGGCATAAAACCAGAAGATAAGTATGTAACTGGGCGATTTCCATCAAATGTGCTGTTCAGCCACTCCGTTAACTGCACAGAAACACAATGCGAAGACGATTGTGGAGTAAAAACTGTAGAAAAGCAGTACCCTGGTGCATCAGATTTTTTCTACGACGCTATTTGGGACGGGGTTAACGACATCCCTCCGTTTATTTATAGTGCAAAAGCATCAAAGTCGGAGAAAAACGCTTCAGGTGTATCAAATAATCACCCTACTGTGAAACCTATCGACCTGATGAGGTATCTGATTCGTCTTGTTACCCCACCACAAGGCCATGTGTTTGATCCCTTTTTAGGCTCCGGTACTACAGCGGTTGCTGCTATACTAGAGAACTGTAACGTTACAGGCTTTGAACTTACTGACGAATACTGGGACATTATCAATTCAAGGATAGAGTGGGCTAAAGATGTGACGGCTTTCACCGGACTACAATCTTGATACCCAAACAGCCAGTACTTATACTGGAAGTATCAAGGAGGTAAACCACACAAATGACAAAAGTAATGAATCGTTTACGTAACCGTCGTCAACGTCAAAATTATGTAGCAGACACACGCTTAACAGATGACTTGGAGCGAGAAATGTTGAAAGCGCTCGCATACTTCAAAATGAACTAAATCAAACCACATAATGTAAGAAAGAGACCCCTTATCCAAAACGGGGTCTTTTTTCTATTCAGCACCCCGACTTGGCAGTGTCCGAAAAAACTAACTTCCGTTCAGAAATGGCCTCAGAGCCGTCTAAAATGTCGTACAATGCGATAAACGACATAAAGAGGAACGATGTACGAAAACACGATCATAAAACCACACGAACAAAAATGGCTTCAAGCATGTGACGCACTCGCACCAATATTCTCCACATGCTCAAAACGGCAATATTTCGCCGTCATAATTGGCAGCAACAAAAGACTAATCAGTCAAGGATACAACGGGTCACCGCCGGGAGCACGCCATTGCACACAAGGAGCATGTCCCAGAGCACAACAAAACTCGCCATCAGGCTCAATATACGACAACTGCATTGCAACACACGCAGAAGCAAACGCCATCATGTGGGCAGACCCCATAGCACGACAAGAAGCAACCATAATCATCAACGGCTCACCATGTTACAGTTGCGCCAAACTCATCGCCAACTCAGGAATAACCAGAGTCATCGGCAAACACGACGACACCTATGAAGACCAAAAAAGAGTCGTAGACTACCTAAGAAGCAACAGAATCGACACGATCCTGCTGAAAGACAAGAAACCCCGCAAAATGAGACACACCCCAAAACACACCCCTATTGTCTATCCAACAGAAAAAGCAGTATCGCCTATCCCCCGACACTTCCAAATCCCCAAAATTCGCAAAAACCCACCCGAAGACAAACACCCCATCCTTTAACAAATAATTGTCCTAAGGAACACCAACCCCAACATTGCCCAAAATTTTAATACATATCCGAGGAAGGTAATGCATTACCTAAGGACCTGCGGAAATCCTGTGTTTACAAGGGTCAAAGCATGGTCCAGCTTCGACCCAGGCCGAAAGATGTTAGAAAGAGTTGCATTCGGCGTTTGGGCAAAGTACTGTGATGGATGTCCGGTGAACAACCGAACCGGACGGAAGGAAACTATGAACACGAACTACACCATCAAGGAACTGCGAGCCAGCATCACGGTCAAGGGTGTGACCATTCCGAAACGTGCGGACATTGACGCACTCGTGACCTACGCCCGCAAGAAGGGGTCACGCCAGCCCGATATGACTCTCGCCTTGCACGCTGTCATCACCAGCCTGCTGAACTGCGAGCCGGTCACGCCTAGCAACGGCGGTCGGTTCACATGGGATTACGTCGCCACCAACTGCGCCGAATACATCGACATCCCGTTGGACGCTCTCACGGCGGTCGGCGGTTCTATGGAGAACCTGAACAACACCTACAACCTGCCGGTGCGGAACGGTCGGGTCACGCCAGCCACCCACATGGGAACGGTCGGGCAGATCGGGTGGGTCACACCAGCATCAAGCAAGGATGCGGGGGTGCGAGCATCCGCAGACGGAACGGTGCGCTTGTTCCGGCGGGTCGCTCTCACGAAAGACTGAGAGCCACCACCGACCGGCCCTTCGGGGCCGGTCGAGGTGCGCCCCTACTAGGGCGAAACTAACCTAACATTTAGCTCATATTTGAGCACATCTAACACAACGTGCGAACTTTATGGAGAACTAACACAAACTCTAACCTTTATGCCACCCACGCAACTAACCTAACAGATATAACAATTTGAGTAGACATGGCTAACATAACATTCAGACTTTATGTTGACATTCCGTATCTAACAGAGTAGGTTGTTCTTTGTCGGTGGGAAGTACCCACCACAACAGGAAGGAACTAACAATGACTACCCGCCCTAACATAACAGTCCCAAAGGTCAGCGTCAAAGGTGACCTAACAGCCGTCGTTGTCATCGACACGATCATCGAACTCTGGTACCAGTCACCTAACGGAGACTCCTCCGACAGCGTGATCCACCACCTCTACTGCGTATCTAACGCACAGGCCGAGGCCATCGCAAAGCGTCACCGTGACGCATGGGGTCTCTAACATAACATTCGTCGGAAAGGTTGACTTGACACCTAACACAGACTACATTCGTAGGTGTCAGGTCAACCCCCTGACAGGAAGGAAACTAACATGTTCATCGTACTAACAATCACCGTCACCGTAGCATTCTCAGCAGCGTTAGGAGCATGGGCATCGCTCATCTACCTAACGAACACACTTAACATAGTGGAGCGTGAGGCTAACGAGAAACTTGATCGAGCCTTTCAGTTAGGTATGGAAGAGGCTGTTGCCCGGATTGCTAACGCAGTTGATCCATACCAACTAACAGAAGCAGAACTAACAGAGATGATCTCTGACGACTAACAAGATCCTTCCCTGACAGAGCCGCTCCTAACGGGGCGGCTTTGTTAGTTACCGCAGCTAGGTTAGATACGTATGTTAGGTTAGGCGGGTGTGTATAATTGATCGCGCAGCGGTTACACACCCGCAATTCTAACATGCAACCTAACAAGAAGTTGAGTATGCAACCTAACTAATAGGTTGCCTTTATGGAACTAACATGGTAACCAACTTTATTCGACTAACGGAAAGAATCAGCTTTATGTTAAGTTGCGAAGACCTAACCCCATTTGATAACGTGAACGTAGTTCGGAAGTACCGAACAGAGAGGAACCAAATGAATATCAACTCAATTAACGCAAGCATCACCCGACAAGGTGTAACGGTAAAGCGTGAAGATAGAGACCTAGTGTTAAGTCGCAAGGGTGCTCCCACTTCTAACGAAGCCATTGCATCATGGTCAGCCATTGCCGCATTGGTTCGTGTCGGTGTCGCTGACCACGTTGCTAACAGAATGGCAGAATGGGGAGACACAACTCAGATTCACACTTCGCACGTTGCCGACATTCTTGCAACTAACCCGAAGACCCCGCATGTTGTCATTCGGGTTCGGGACATTGCCAACGTGGAAGTGTGGACAGAGAAGCACACTAAGAATGCCACCACCACGCTTTCTAACCTATTCCGGTTGCACACTCTCAACGGTGACGCTCCCCGATTCGGTGACCGTATCGGAGCATCGTGCAAGGTGTCGTGGACACGATTGGATGAAGATTCGTTCGCATTCATTGCGAACTAGTCTACCGTCGAATTCGACCCCCCAGAAATGGGGGGTCTTTTTCGTTAGCCCGAACTGGTTCAGAACTAACCTAACAAACTAGGCCGGATTTAGTGTGCAAATCTAACACACAATACACCTTTATGTCTAACAAAAAATATCAACTTTATGGCTAACATTGTAGGAATACGCTGAACTAACAGATTAGGGTTTGGTGTATGAACACACCAAACAAAAAGCGCATCCCCCGAACCCTCTACGTTCACAACGGACAGTATGTCCAGCATGTAGGTTCGTTAGAGTCCTGCGAAACCTACATTCGCAACGCACGCGACCTGTTCGGGGTCACCGACCTAACAATCTGCGAACAGCGCAACGGCAACTATGTCCCCTACATCCCACCAACCGTCTGAAAGGACCTAACATGACCTACGACCTCAAAAAACTAACTGACCCAGCCTATCAGTCACCCGACACGGTGACCCTCGAATGCGGACACGAAGTCCCCAACCGTCCCGGCGTTCTAACATTCAACTACTACGACATGGTGTGGGAGACAATCAACCGCACCTGCGAGCGTCCCGACATCTCTAACTCAGAGGCAATGCCGAACGGCCTAACCTACTGGATTACCTCGGTGGACTGCTCACGGTCATGCTGTCCTGACTGCGCCCGCCACCTCTACGACGTAGAAATCCCCGACCTCTAACATACCCCCGCATAGGCCGCCTCCTAACACAAGGGGGCGGTCTTTTGCGTTAGGTCGAACCAGCGTGTTAGGTTAGAACGGCGGGTGTTCCGCAACAACAAACCCAAGTTGCACACCCGCAGATCTAACCTAACGCAGCACCGTTATTTTAGTGCATATTCTAACATAACATCGACTTATTCGGACCTAACAAAAAATTCCAACTTTATGTCTAACACTATTGCATTAGGCTGATCTAACTTGATAAGTTTGTGTCTATGAACACAAACCCAAACAAACCAAAAGCCCACCCGAACATCAAAGTTAGCTCACTCACTGTTAGCATAAAAGATAACATTGTGACTGAGTTAGACGGCAAGATTTTTGTCGCTCATAGTCCGTTTGAGGATTTCATTCAAGCAGAAGAAATCCGAACCATTGCTAACAAAGCGGTAGATGCTGGTTGGATTACTCCCTGGAACCAAACCGGCACGTTAGCAGCCGTCTGTTTGTGGACATTGAGGGGATTTGAAAAGCTTCCTAACAAAGTTCAGTTTCTTGGAAATAACAGCCGGATTGCGGTGGCTGAGGCAATCACCCGATACCCTCATGTTATTTTCCCAATCGATGTGTTAGGTGGAAGTGCAAAACCACTAATCAAAATGCATGGTGCGCTTCGTAACATTCATTCCTACGCAAAGTGGTCAGTTGTTAGACACCCTCACGACGACAACTACGCAGTCGTGTTCTGTCGGGAATACTAACAAAGCCCAACACCTAACATAAAGCCCGCCTTCTAACACAGAGGGCGGGTTTTTTGTTAGTCAAGACATGTTAGGTTAGTTCTGCCCTGTTAGGTTAGTTGGGCTGGTGTGCCGATCAGATATGCTTCGGCGTTGAACACCAGCGGTTCTAACCTAACAAATAGACCTAACTTTAGCTCATATCTAACACAACGTTCGACTTTATTCGGACTAACACTGAAATGTATTCAGTTCTAACAAAAGGCCCCTAACAAAAAACTTTCCGCCAGCCTTGTGTCAGCTGCTAACACACATTAGTGTATCTATTAGTCGATGAACAACTGATTCGGCAGAGAGGAAACAATGTTCAACTTCGAACTTATCAGCGAAGACGATGTGGAAACCACACAGCGTGGTCGTCAGCCATCAGAAGAGGCACAGGCCATCGCAATGATTCTGGAACCACAGTCAAAGGGTGCCATCATCCGCATCGAAGAGTTGCGTGCAACTAACGATGCTGACAAAGTGACAAAGGGCAACCAAATCCGCTCCGGTGCAAAGATTGCCGGTCGCAAGGTTGGTATCCGCTGGTCGCCAGCCGGTGTCCCCCAAATCGAGATGAAGGACTGAGTTAGTTCCCCCCTTCTAACATTCCTTCCCTCTAAGTTAGACCCACCCTTCGGGGTGGGTCTTTCTTTGTTAGGTCGATACGTTAGGTTAGGTAAGTCTGTTAGGTTAGGTCGGCGGGTGTTCCGACTGCTCTTCGTCGAATTTGTACACCCGCAATTCTAACCTAACATACTCATCTAACTTTAGTGTATATTCTAACGCTGGCCAGGGCTTTATGTTAGGGAGTACTAGACCGAATCTAACCTAACATATTTGTCCGGACTTTAACGCATCTAACATTAGAGCCAGGGCCTACCTAACAAGAAATATCTGAGTAATGGCTAACACACTACCTTTACCCGAACTAACTTGATAAGGTAGGCGTAGCCCTCCGGGGCGACGCTCCTTTCTAACTAAAGAGTTCGATTTTTCCTCTCCGGCCCTTGCCATGCCTGTTAGTTGACCCTCATCTAACAGACCGGGGAGAGACAGCATGGTACGTCTGGACCTAACAGACGCAAATAGTTAGGGAAGCACGTTGGGAATGGGTATCCACCTAACGTCGGTACACCTCCAGTCCGGCTAACAAGCCGGGGAAAGGATGTTTGTCTAACATGACGAACTTCTCATTCGAGGTCATCACCGAAGCTGAGGTTGAGGTAACACAGCGGGGTCGCAAGCCCTCTGAGTTAGTTCAGGCACTGGCAGAGCAGGTCCTTTCTAACCTAAAGGTTGGGGACATCGCTCGCATTGCCGAACTAACGGCCACAACCAAAGCGGAGCAGGTAACTAACGGAAACCAAATCCGGTCAGCGGCTAAGGTCGCTAACATCCGGGTCGGTGTCCGTTGGTCGCCCGCCGGTGTGCCTCAGGTAACACGCAAGGCGTGACCTAACAAACCCCACCTAACAAACCAGGTGGGAGGCTCCGGCTAACACAGCCGATGGCACTAGACCCTCATCTAACAAGGACAGATACCGGTCCAAGTTAGGTGAGGGTCTTTTGCGTTAGATGGCCTGGTTCGTTAGGTTAGCACTGGTTCGAAACTAACCTAACATACTGCTCCAAGTTGAATGCGTTAGGTTAGCACTGTAACAAAACTAACCTAACACAAGCAAAACAATTTAGTAACTAACTAATGAAAGATAGAGAAAAATCTAGTTAACAGATTACACCAATGTAAAATCTGAAATTCATCCAAGACTTTATGGCAAACTTTATGCCGGGGTCATATCTACTATCTATTCTAGTAGTACAGATACACCCATATCCCCGCCTGAACTTTATGATACAAATCATAATAAACTTTATGGCGGCTTTATGTGCCCACCTATAGATAGGGGATAGACACACTTATATTTAAACCCTTAGGAAAATTAGGGCATAACGCAAAAAAGCGGGTATAGGTGTTTCTCTCTATAGATAGAGGGAACACAACCCATACCCGCCTAATTGACGCAGCCATACATAGGAAAAGTAAATAATCCTAAGGTTTTTTACGATTTTATGTGATAAATGCTAAAAACTAGTCTCTTTCTTTAATATATTTACCTTTATTTGAACACACAACACAAGAACGTTATACGTTATTCTGTACGTATTTTCTTAATTCAGAATCTGAATTGGGGCGTATCCTAGTCTGAGATACGTATCTATATCTATGTATCTATCTATAGATATAAATACTTTCACCCCGCCAGAATTCTCAGACATTTTCCTTCACCCATTTAAGCAGGAAGTATTCCCTAACATCCTCTACGATTTTGATTACCATATCATAATCACCGGCAGGTAACTCATATCCATCATCCTGCATCTCTAAAACCAAAAAATGCAACCACTCCAAATCATTAAGATACTCACCCGTTTCAGTCATTATATTCCCCTTATCGGTGCCTTATTTTGATCAACCACCCCAATCCCCTCGCTTCTAGGATGATTCATAGTACAAATATCACAAACAAATATGCCAGACCTACTAACATAATCGTTATCATTCAAGATGATATAAGCGATCTCAGTAACCGCATCAGAACCGCAATCTTTACACACTTTCATTTGCTGCCTCCATTGCATAGTAAGCTTGGGAGAAGATATCCACTGCATTACCATTGTCATCGTACCAAATCCCATCATCATCCATACAATAATCAGAATCCAAACCCCACTCAACCAGTGAAGTGTAACCATTATCTTTCAACCAAGAAGCAATCTTAGTACTCTGAGCATTCAACAACCGATTATCCATTACCACTCCTCTCCATCAGAATCAAACACAACAAATTCACGACTACTACGATGACCATAAAGATCAGTCAACTTGCGATCAATGGCGATCATAATGTCATCAATAGTAACATTCTCAATTCCATCCTTTTGCAATTCCTCAATGAGAACGTCAGAGTTGTATCTGATACGAAGAATCGCATCAAACCAATCCGGAATATAATTATCTTCCATAAATTTCCTCCTCAGTCATATTCGCAATACGATACTCATGATCCAATTGTTCAGCAGTCTTTGCAACAAAGTTGTCGTCATAAGATACAGAACTCAACGTATAACATTCAGTCCATTTCCCATCACAAATGTTGCAAGAAACAGTCACAACAATCACATCTTTCTCCATGACATAATTGTCATGAATACCTATATCTCTACGCCTACAATAGACACAAAAATTAGGGTCAGCCTTATACTCGCTGAAATCAAGACCCATTAGCCTTCCTCATTTCCTGAACAATCTCTTTAGCCGCATCTGACCAGTAATAGCCACCCTTAATGTAATCAGCACCCTCAGGCTCTTCTAATCGAACCAAGTACCACTCTAATTCAGAATTAGATTCACCCCAATCCTGTGCATCATCTATAGTTCCAAAAGGACCGAAAAACTGATAGCCCTCAAAAGGATTTCCATGCATAACTATATACATTTCATCAATCATCTAAATCCTCCACATCAAAGACAGCATTAGGACTGCCGTAATCCTCACACTCCAAATCAATAAAAGCCGGTGCCAGTTTCTCATTTAAAGCCTCTAGGATCAGATCATTATAGATCTCAGCAGTTTCCTCAGGTGTACCCTTTGCATCTTCATGACCTATAAACAACTTCCAAACCGTATACTGATCAGACATTTTCTTCCTCCAAAACCTTGAACCTATCTCCATCACATTCTCTCATGCTAAGAGCAGAACCACAGTCCCACATCACAGCAATACTATCCTGATGTTCAAACTTAATAGTACCTTTATCTCCTGGCTTCAACTTAGTATAAGGATCACTAGTATGAACCAACTCAATACGAGTACCACGCAAAGAGTAATCGATATTCCAACCTGTCATTTTATACCTCCAGAGTCCTCTCAGACCCGTCTAATTTGCTCTCTAAGGCGAGCAAAACTTAATGTAAGTTAAAGTACCCCCAACACAATTTATGTTTAAACAATCCTAAGGATTACTGCATAAAAGGGTTGGGGGTATTGTTTACTTATTCAACTAGTGGAACAGCTGGATCGTTCCGATGTTTCTCCTTCAAATTCTTCAACAATTGATCAATGTCATTACCCTCAACCACACCGTCTGTGAACAACAATATATTTACGCTACAGTAAATATATTTGATCATCAAACTGTCACAAACCTTCTGCAACATCTCTGGTAACTTCTCTCGATAAAGATCAAGATTACTGTCAGGATCAGGTCTACCAAAATCGTCATAGACGTTTGCAAAACATTGAGCGATATCCTCCACTTCCGGAAAGTCCAAATTGTTTTCGTCGAATACTGTGTAAAATGTTGACTCCAAAATTCCCCGTTCGTTGATATTTATTCATCATTATGATTATTTATTCGTACATGTAATTAGATTTGTTTCTTAAGGCACGTTTGCGAACATCCGTTCTTATCTCCCTCTTCCCAGAAGAACCCTCTCGCAAACTTACGATTACATTGAGGGCAATTGTACCAATTACCGCCCATACCAATAAACCGAACATGCTTACCAACAGTTTCATTTTTATTTGTGATACCATGAGATGTTTTATTTCTTGGACCCATCAGATACCAAACTTACCTTTCATTATAATTTTAAGATCTTCACTATCTAAAGACTCAAAGCCTTTGCGAATGTGTTCTGGAACAGAATACTGAGGCAGACCAAACATGAAACCAGGCCCATTACCTTCAGGGTCACGGCTAATTTCACACTCAAATTGCTCACCATTTGCATCTTCAAAGACAATCACAGGCCACAATTCTTCACCGTAATCGTTAATTTGAGCATTGACTTTTACATCAACAACACGACAATTCATAAGAGCAAGATAATATCCTCTCAACCAAAAGTCCTCAATAAGCAAATGCTTATTATAAGTATCACTTCTTTCCATTTTTATTCTCTCCTTTATATGTTAAGAAAAAATTCCAAGGGTTGTATTGATTAGGATCAATTTCATGTAACTTTCTTTCATCCATAATCTCACGATATGTAGGGATATCATTTTCCCATTGACTTGCATCAATCTTTTTAGTGCTCATCAGCAGGAAACTTCCACTTCTCATTAGCAAGATTACGCAAAGCCATTGCAGCCATCTTAGGAGTAATATCATTAAGACTAATGTAATGAGTATCTTTAATACCCAAGTCTCCGGCATAATATTGCCACACAGAATACCCATCTTCATTCAAAAACAAACCAATTGACTGATCAACTGTAAGTTCAAGATATTCCTTAGCCTCTTGCATAACTGGAAGTTCACCAGCAGCAAGACGTTCATCCCAACTATTGCGACTAGAACTATTGACACACAAAGTGTTAGGATTGTTAACAGCAAAGTCATTCTTTAAAACAACAGCCCAACCCGCAATGCAAGCAGCAGCATCGCAATTATAGCCATTCATTTGCATAACAGTGTTTGTTCGAAACACATCAGAATCTTCATAATAAATATCTTCTTCTGCGTAATCTTCATCACCAACATAGACCGAAAACCAATCACCCATGTTGAACTGCATAGGCTTGACCTTATCTAAAACGTCAGCCAGCATAAGCATTCTTTCTTTGTTCATACCAATTCCCACTTTCCTTGTGCAATGTTACGGACAGCCTTAGCTGCCATTTTATTTGTTACTGTATAATCGTAAGGAGATTCACATCCTAATTCATGAGCATGGTCGCTCCAGATGGTGTCTAAACCATAAAAAAAAAGACGTTGCATTTCCTGACGATTTAAACCAAGATAATCACCCGCTTGGACTTCTACATCACCACAATACAAATTATCTACGGCTAAATCATTTTTCAAAGCAACAGCCCATCCAGCAATACATGCAGTCGTATTGCAATCATAAACTGAAAGATCAACATAATCAGGTGTTTCTCCCTCCTGTCGTCTATCATTTACCCAATAGGCAAGTTCAAATTTTTCTTCAGGTAATGAGTCAAGCAAATCTGCAAGTATCATCATTCTTTGTGTATTCACACCAACCTCCTAAGTTGATATAGTTTATAATTGATAAAGAAAATGAGTAGGCAGAAAACCTTTAGCTTAGACAAAGCCTTTGATACACAGGTGATTGCCCAACAAACAATCAACTTGTACAGGTTTCCCTTAACGCATCAGAAAGGAAAATGCGCTTAGCCTACTCAAAAATAAGGGAAACATAAACGCCGATGTAATGTCCGTCACAGCAGCAATAATGTTTATATTTCCCAGCGCCCTTAGTAGGACTCGAACCTACAACCTAATGATTAGAAGTCATTTGCTCTATCCATTGAGCTATAAGGGCATAATCGGGTTCGGCTATCTTTCATCATATTCATTCCGTGCTTCATAGACCTTCGGCTACAATTCCTAAGCATCTCCACACTTCTCAAAATATAACTACTTCGCTTCTTTTAAGCCTATCCGTTACAAGGATAGACCCCGATTTTAACCAATATCTAATAGTGTTTCATGAACCAACAACACCAAAGGTCGTATTAGGATCTCCCTAATCACCATGCTATTAGATACTGGCGAACTTAACTCCTATACCAACGATAAGTTGATTCAGGATCTTTAATCTTTTGAGTCTTCACAAGAGTAGCAATAGCAATACGATTACCACCCTTTGACTTCAAAATACGCCATGTATCTTCAGAAAGCCTCTCCCAATGGATATCCCAAAAAGGATCATGACGATAAGAATTTTTGTTGTACACATCCTGATTGTGAAACTCAATACGATTCATAGCCGCTTCCCAAGTCAATTGTTGATAAACATTACCACCAACTTTGACTCTCCACCAATACCACAAAGCATGATTAAAACCAGGATGACCATGCTTGTTTACAGGAGATTCCTTTTCATCATCTCTACGCTTGATAGCCCATATAGGATATTGCAAATCAGTCATCTCAATCTCCATACGTAGCGTGCATCCAATCGCACCACTCATAGTAAGTCATAGCAGCAGTCATAATCAACTCACCACTCTCATCATAATGATCAATAATCATACCTTCATCACTGAAGATGTAATTCAAGAAACCGCCGTCATCAAATTCAGCAACAATCCCAATATTGGAATCATCAGAATTAATTTCAGGATTCACAGTCATGACCGCAATACCATTCCTGAGCGTCATCTTCATCTAAAAGATCAAAGACACGACCACATTCGACACATCTTGCTTTAGTTTGAATATTCACGATTAATCATCCAATCTTTCTGTTTAGTGCAAAATCCATCAATAAAATCTTGCATCGCTTCTTCTGTACCACAATCAGAACAAATCTCTGTCTTATTATCTGTTCTACTAAGAGCACCCATATAGGCACCTGGAGTTTGATTGTTTGGAATAAAACCCAAACAACGAGGACATACCGGATCTTTCTTTACCATCTTTCCCAATCACCTCTCGTAATCTTATAAGCAGGAATACCAAGCAACAGAATTGTTGCAACAACAGCAATCAACTTAACCCAATTCATATCTCTCACTTTCTAAAACGAATATAAAAAATACCAGCAACACCGGTCAGAGCAAGACTCCAATGCACAATCTCAGAAAGCATGACCACATCCTTCCTGACCACAACTACACACCTTCCCTTCATACGGAATCAAATCATCAATGTAATAAACAAATTCTTGACTATCACCGACCATACGAATAATAGCCTGTTCAGTATCTTCTTCCTCTCTAATTACATCACCATGATGATTGATAGTTACTTCAAGAGGATGCCCCAGACATTCAAACACAACTCCAGGATAGTCTTCATTCAAATAATACTCTGACAGTTTCATTAACACCAATCTCCACTCATATACCAAGGTTGCCAGCCGCAACCATAAGAATCTTTTGCATAGTCAAACAACCATTTCGCTACCAACAAATTTGTATACGGATCATACAAATCCTCTCTTACAGTAATATTAAACTCAGACTCAAGCCATCCTTTATGAGCAGACCACTCAATTTGAGTTAAGCCATAAGAATAAGTCTTGTTTGCAATGTCATGAAGACAATTACTTTCTCTCCACATGATACGACCAAGTTTCTGTAACTGATCAATTGACCAACCAGCCTCAAGTGCAATAGGATACCATTCAGAACAACTACCATCAGGTAAAGGAATAGTGGTAGTAGTTGTCGTTGTACTTGTCGTTGTTGTCTCATAAGTGACACCGATAGGCAAATCAGGATATGCAGGAATAATAGTTTCACTATCATGCATATCAGCAGACAAGTCTTCAATTATAAAAGGATTTCCTACATAACCAGAAGAAACAGCAGCAGTGCTGACCACCATTTCTTGTTCGCTTTTACTTTGTGATTCACCTACGTCCTTTCCAATAGAAAAAGATAATGACGCTACCGCCATAATAAATAATACAATAATTCTCATAGCAAGTTACCTCCTTTGTGAGAATAAAAACTTACAGACTCTTAGTCTGCAATCTAAAGCAAGCCGTCTAGTTCTTCGACTAATTTATTAACTATCTCAGGGTGTACTTGCGGCATTTCTGAAACCGAATCTCTAGTCATCTGATATGACATAGCGTACAACTGCAAAACGTCCTTTCTACTACGACCAGTTACTAAACCAAAAAGGGTAATCATAAGAGCAAGATGTATTACAGAAGAGAAAACCAACCCTTCCATCAAACCCTTACCAGCAAGGACTTCATCTTTCCTTACAGATTCCATAAGTTCAATAGTGAGATCTTTCCCACCCTCTTCATCAGAAAAAAGATACGCAGAAAGAAGTTCCAGCATCACATCTGTATATAAAACCTTTTGCGTATCTTCGTTCATCACAAAGCCTTGTAGTTTTTGGACAAAACAGAATAGTTAAATAGCTGCCTGTGATCCTTAACCCATTCTAGCATAGTAAAGCGATTTTGTCCCTCCAAGAACTCCTTCACTGATTCCCAATCATAAAGGTTGACCCCTTGATGTTGTAAGTCAAGCATCTCTAATTTAACCCATCTAGGTGGTGATTTTGCTTTCACAAGACCTCTTTCATTTCACATTCCTATGCAGCAAACCTAAGAGGTAGATGAACGCATCCGACTTTTCTTCTTCTGTGAAGGTTTCACCATAATAAACATAGGCTGCTTCAAGCAACTCGCTAATGAACTCAGAGTCTTTCCCACTTCTTCTCATTTCTCTTTCTAGACTGTCCACCCAATTCTTAATGAAAGGCAGAACATCTTCCGGCTTTTCTTTTTTACGCCATATTCTTAAGGCTTTTTTGTAATACTTCGACATATTGCTCCCATCCTGAACTATGCAAATCTTTGTGACAATTAAAACACAGAGTAATCAGATTGGATTTGTCATCATTACCGCCTTCTGAAACTGGCGTGATATGATGAATCTGCATCTTACTAAACTCTCCATCATCAACTTCGACACAGAGCGCACAAGTATATCTATCCCTTTCTAATATCTCACGCCTAGTTTCCAAAGAAACACCGTTGCGATAAGTTCCTCTCTCAATCTTTTTAATCTTCTTCTTGTAATTGAAATGCTTAACCTTATTGTCAATTACATCCTTGCACTGACTACTACTACACCATTTCTTTTTTCGATAATTGACGAGCAAATTATAATCAAACTTTTGCAGACAGCCAGCGCAAGTTGCTGACTTATTTCCCATCTACAGATTCACCCTCTTTGTAATAAGAATAATTAGCACCCTTAATCAAAGTGTTAAAAGCTTGACCTACAGATTCGCTAGCCACAACATTCATCAAAACAATAAAAGGAACTTCTTCATAAATGTACCTGATACCGTTCTGAAATGTTGCACGAACATGTCCACAATTATTCAACGCCCAATCATCGTCACTATGCCAGACATATTCCAGTCTTGAAATATGTGACGAATCAATATCAACAATTCTTGTCTCAACTCTCATCATCTAAATCCTTAGTTGGATCTAATCCTTTCTTAACTAAATCATTATGGTATCCAATGTTCTTTTCTATTTCACGAAAAGAAGCAGAGTTCGGATTGTAAAAGTATTCTTTGACAGGACCAGAAACCTCATTGTCTGTCTCATACTCAAAAATCCTGGCATACCAATTCTCAGGAATAAAGTCAAACATGTTCTCACACATAACCTTAGCCCGATTAACAGCAATCTGAATTGCATCTACATCCTGAACCTCAAAAGGTAGACGAAACTCAACAACAAAATACTTCTTATGTTTAGGCATTAGACAAGCACCGAAATCAACATGACCAAGCCATACATTGCAAGAAGAAATATCAACAAAGGTATAGCCGCAATAGCAACAGTAGCCACAGCAGCAAAACCTGCTAGATAGATAAGTCTATACAATCTCAATCCTTTCAACATTGATGAATGTTGGATAAGAAACAACAGTAGCACCCTGACAGAAATGAGGTTGATGCTCATGACCAAAGTTCTCCTCGATCTCATCACCAAAAGCTTTGAATACAAAGTTGCCGATTTTCATTAGGAAACAGTCAAGCATACGAACATGTTCGGTGATAGCAACAAGTTCACCACCAACGATTGCCATATCTGACACCTTAAAGCATACCACGCCATCTTCAATGAAAAATGGATTCGGCTTGTAATGTTTCACAATCATTTGACCGATACGCTTATCTGCCAAATCACGGAATTGCTTTCCTTCACTAGAATAACCATCACCAATGCCAGTAGAGGCATGATCGTATTCATGAACCAAAGTAGCAACAATATCTGAAACAGAACCGCTGTTCAAATGATCTTCCGAAACTAGGATTTTAACCTTGTCCGGATTGTCTTTGTTAATAGTCAAACCTTTGCATTGAAGCGAAGCTTCACCTTTCAACACACCACAATGGTCTAGCAATTCTGATGCATCAGGAATAGCAGCTTTTACAAATGAAATTGCACGAACAAGTTCACCATAGTAACTGATATCATCTTCGATATCATACTCAAATTCTTCACCCAAACTAGTCATATAATTGGGAATACCAGTAGCACAAAGGAAACCGTAAGCACCTTCATTTTCAACAAAGACAGGTACACTACCACGCAATCTCAAAGATTGTTTGATAGAATCAGACATTGCATTGTTAGGATAAATAACAGCATTAGAGCCATAAATGTTGGTAAAAGTTTCAACCCAATCACCATCAAAACCCATACCAGTATAATTAGAAGAAGAAATCTTTTCAAACTCAAAATACGGTGTCTGATTCAAAGCCTGACTCAAAATTCTAGACATCAATTCCTGATCAGTGACACTTCTGATTGTAGAAGAAATAGCCCAACACAAATCCCACTCAGACTTGATAGTCCTTTCTTCATTCAGTTCAATCACACCAAATTCATAATCAAACATTGATTGAATTTCTGAATCTTGATAAACCAAAACATTCTGCGAAAAGACTCGCATTGTTTGATCTTTTTTCTCGAGAATATCTCGATATCCTGAGTAAGCAAGAACCTTTCTGTTGTGAGAAAAGTAAAGATCGATATTGTCAAGAATGCTAATCAGTTCAGGAGAAGCCGTAATATAAACTTCAAAGCAATCTGAAACAGCAGAGCCTATCTCATCAACAATATCAATTGACCATTCACCACCAAACTCTTTAACGCCATCCATAGCATTCGCAATAGGCTCACGAATAATCTGAAAAGCATCAGTCCAAGAAAGTTCACCAGCACCAAGAGTGAAAGATGAAGGTTTTACATCATCACCATAGTCATACCAAATGCAATCAACACCGTCTTCTTTCCGAACAATGTATTGCATGTAGTAAGGTCCATTGTTGTCATTACCAACAAACCACCACTCCCAACCATTACGCAAAGCTGCAATAGGAGCAAACTTAATTCCAGAACCAAAGCGACCAATGGTTTCAGAACTATCACGCTTAGTTGAAAGACCAAGTTTTTCTAAAGCAATCCGGGGAACAATGACACCATTCTCCGCTGTATTGCTAATACGAATATACTTTCCCATATCACCACTTTCCATTCATGTAATCGGTAAAGGTATCAAAAGCTTTCGCTTCCAAACGAATCTTCATGTAAGGATCATCAGCATAAGTAGGAACATAAGAAGCAAGAACTTCATGAACAACACGCTTCATTGCTTCAATAGCATGTTCCTGAACATTAGTTGCAGGAATTTCTGAAGGCACAAAGTTTTCAGCGTCAGTCAAATTAGCATCATCATTACGGAAAACTTCACCTTCAGCCGCAACAATATTTTCTTCAACAACATTCTTGTCACTATCGACTACTCGTTCCATAACGATAGCATTGCGATTCATGAGGAACTTGATTACTTCATAATTCTCGTTATCTTCGTTCTCCATCATGTATCCCAAAGCTCTAGCAATTGCTTGAGTAAACTGATCACCAAGACTGCAAGTATTGCTAGGATTGTAATCAGACAAAAGATCATAAGCCTTATCTGCAACATCAACATGCCTATCAACCTCATATGCAAAATCGATATGATCAGTAAGGTCGCTAGCAAGATCTGAATAGTCAATGCTCTCTAGAACATTATCTGCCAAATTACCCATATCCATTTCCTCAACGACTGATTCAGCAAGGTCACTAATACTCATTGAGTAAGTAACCTTTTCCGCTAAATCATCCATATCAAGATGATCATCAATATCGAATGTATCAGTCACACGCTCAGCACTAGAGCGAACAATATTGTAATTGAAATCGTCATTTTCAAGAAGCAAATCACCGAATGTTTTTATCAACACATCCAAAGGATTAGGCTTCTCGACAGGATAGTTTGTTGTGTTGTCCACAATAATTACCTCACTTGTATCTGTATCTGTATTTGCCTGAACATACTGTTCAGTAGTTTGCATTTCTTCCATTTTCATTACCTACTTTCAGTTAAAGTATATTCCTTCAACAATATATTCTGCATATCTAAACACATACGAATCCTCATCAACGACTGTTTGAGCATGATCAAACCAATCATTAAAATGATACTCAACTCTGTACACTTTGTTATCAGAAAGATAGCACTCCAACCAATCACCTGGTCCACCAGTTGATAGTTCAATCTTCAACATATCTTTCTTTTCATAACCAAGAGCATACTCATGCAATGCTTCCCAGCCATTTTCATTCTCTTCATAATCATCACTATCCGTATCTTTAAAGATATTCTGTAGCGATTCTTCTCTGCCTGCTAATTGATCATCAATACGCTGAGCACATGATAATTCTTCAGATGACACTATTTACCCTATCCTTTTCTGCCTGGTCATAGCCAGCCTCATATTCTTTTAAGATATTAACTCCAGTCACTTCTTCCGCATATTCGACCACCTCAATCGATGGCACATCCTTAGCAGAAAAAGCGAGCCTATCGTAGAATCCTCTAGCGAACCAATACTTCTGCATAAATGATGCAGACTTACTCATCGCTATCTTCCTCCTCAGTTTCTTCATCTAAAGATGAACTATCATCAATGATTTTCTGAACACCAAACTTTGAAAGATCCTTTATGTGAACCTTTGCATCAAAGTTGAGTCCTTCTGATGACCACTCAGACATTTTCGACCAACTTGTAATCACAAGTAATTACAGCATTGTTGCCGATGAAACTATTTATAGTTTCTCTATCAGCAATAATGTCAGTAATTTGCTTTGCTTCAATTTCGGATGAAAGTTCTAAAGTCATCTCCTTCGTAAGCACAATTTTATATTTGCTTAGCAATTAAAAACTCCTTTACAGTAGTAATAGAAATATTCTTCACACCAATCGAACGCCTAATCTTTGTTCTTTGACGAGGTGTACAACCACCCCAAACACCAAAGACTTCACGTTCTTTCAAGGCGTAAGTTAAACATTCAATTTGAACTGGACAACCTTTGCAAATAGTTCTTGCTCTCTTAGATGCGTTGTTGTCACCAGTTTCTGGAAAGAAAGCACTAGTCTCATGACTTCTGCAAAGACCATCTTTCAACCATTTCAAATCATCGCCAGTAGGGGACACTTGATTGACTCTCCTTCAAAACAGGTACAACATCATTCTTCATAGACATGACAAAAGATTGATACGAACCATCAACCAAATCGTCAAGACTAGATAGCAGAGTTATAAAAACATAACCAACAGCAACAGCATCAAGTTCGCTTTCTGTCATCATAGAAACCAAACCCATCATGCCAAGCATTCTGCCCTCATCAGAATCAATATAATCAATACTATCAAGCATGTGAATAACTTTCTCAATACTATTCACATAGTCACTAGCATCAAAAACACCGTCTGGTGCTGATTCTTTAGTTCTTTCAATATATTCATAAAAGTCTTCGTCACTCATTCGTTAATCAAACCTGCAATCTCTTGCTCATCCTCACCATCAATGAGAAAACCATAGTCATCAGCAGTGAAAATAATTTCACCCGCATCATCCATCAAAACTTCACCATTACGAACTTTGTGATAACCCATAAAACCCATACCATCTTCACGATAGAAAGTATAGAAAATAAGTTTAGGGAACATAGTTGAAATATGATTCAACGCATCCAAAGCAGGACCCCAAGCAGTATCATACCTCAATTCCAAAGTGGCTGTATCATCACTGTATTTGTATCCATCATCAATATACAAATCACAATCACCCCACTTAGTACCCCAATTGTTAATGCACCAATCATACCAATCCTTGAAACCATACTTTTCAAGATTCTTCTTAGAAACCTCAGCACTAGCAATTGCTTCAGCAGCACGCTTATCATATTCTTCTTGAGTCCAAGTACCATCAGCAACAAGATTTACCCAATTTGGATGAACAGGATTTTCCAAATCCATAAAAGTAGCAGGGTTGTTTTTCAACTCTTCAGGACAAGGATAGAGATGAGCAATAAACCCATCATTTTCACCACGATCAGCAATCGCATCCTCAAAAGCTTTCACGTTTTCGATCTTGCCGAAAACATTTGTTGTATTCACACACCAATTAGGCATTTTAATTACTCCATTCCTAGTTCAATATTGTCGGTTAACATTTCATCTTCAGCTTTTCTTTCTAAATCATCGAAGTACTCTTCGATGTCATCACGAATCCGAAACAACAAATGCATCTCCTGATGCACAACTGGAATTTCAGTTTCGGTCAGTTTGTCAAAAGGATATTTACCACGACTATATGCAGCAAACATCCTGTTCAAATTGTTACAAAGAGCTTCTAACTCTTTGTCGGTCAATCTAAAATTATTCATTTCCTACTCGCTTTCGCATAGATAACACAAAATGTCTGGTCCCCACCAAGACCCAATAAACTTACCATGTTTACAGTATTGAGAATCATCATTCTTATCCCAATCCCACTGGTCACCTTCTTCATAATCATTTTCAACTAATCTCTCAGGCCAGTAATTCATATCTATCACCTTTTCCCTTCATGAACACTTGAATACAAAGCAGAAGCAGAACGCAATCTATCTCCAGGCTTTTCCTTATAAATGTAGCGACCATTGATAATCTCATTCCAATGAAGCACTGCTTTAGGATAAAGCCTATGGCTACTATTCATAGCCATAAAACGCTTCACTTCACGAACATCATCAAGGTCATCTTTGTAACCCATCTTACGCAAAGTATCACAAAAATACTTAATTCTCTGACCAGCACTAATACTCATGACAACTCCAATTTCAATTGACCTGGCACTTCCTTACGGGAACCACCAAGATTTGTGTAATGATTCCAAACAATCTGTTTATTATTCAACTCAGCCCAATCATTCCAGAATTCGACTTCATCGAATTTGCAAAGATCAAGTTCAAAAGCTGCCTCCAACAGTTGCTCGTCAGAAGCAGGTTCATGATAAGAACAATAATCATGCTGATTAATTTGATAAATCAAATCGCCAGCAAGTTCTTCATAATCACCATCAACATGAATGACATACTTCAAAGGCTCAGTATATTGCAATCTCCAAGCAAGATCTTTAATTTCTGCTTCAAGCTCACGCTCAGATAAATCAAACTCATCAGCAACAGGATAACTTTCCAAAGCATCATGCCATTCCATCAAAGCATGAAAAGCCTCAGTCAAATTATCATATTCGACCTTGCCTTCATTCTTCAAAACACGAACACGCAATTGATCCATAGAACCAACAGCCCAATGCTTCACACCAACAATATCAAAATCATCAGGAAAACGTTCCATCAGATCCTTACTGATAACATAAAAGTTTGACTCCTGCAAAACATCACCAGTATTAATAGCAACATTGATTCCAGCAAAAGACCAAGTGACAAACATATCGTCATCACCAAACCAACCAAAATCATCAGGTCGCTTCAAACACTTAACTGCTTGTTCAACCAAATACTCTTCACTCATAATTATCTCCAATCAGTACCAGGGAATAGAGCCATCAGAAAACTCAGCAGTAAACTTCAACCACCAAGCAAGATAAAACCAATCAGGCATATCAGATTGCATCTCAGTTCTGGCGCTAATCATTCTTTCAAAATCATCAGAATGATCAAGAACCCAATTAGCAAGACGAGTCGAATCTTCAGAAGAAAGAATTTCTTCACCATGAATACCAGTGCCATAAAGAGTAACAGGAGGTTCTTCGACACTACTATCACAAGACAAAAGTTCTTCAATCAAATAATTACCCCACTTACCACGATACCAACAATCAGTACCAAACATTCCGTAAGTAGGAGAACCACCACCTTCTTTAGTCAAAGAAGATTCAAACTCATTCTTCCAAGGACATTGCCCATTTTCCTGAAGAACTGAACAATTAATTTGTTCACCATCTTCAACGAAGCCTTGTTTCTGACAAGGATAAATCTGTGGAATATTATCAAGACCCATTTACATCATCTCCTTTGCTGCCTGAATTTCAGTTTTAAGAGCAATCCTTTTACCAAGAGTGTACCAATCATAAAGATGAATATCATCAGAAACAGAATCAGAATTATTATCAAAGATCTTACTTTCAAGATCATTCAAATCATATTCCCATGTATAAGGCTGCGTACAATCATGAATCTGCTGCAACAAACGAAGCATAAGAATACGCTTATCAGACAGGCGATCATGAACTTCAAAAAGCCAGTTACCAACCGACATCAACAAAGTATCAATCACACCACCATCAAAAACATCACAGTCTTCCATATCTTCATGATAATGATCATCATCAATAAGACAACCAACAGCACAAGACATTCCATAAGGACCACGATAAGCACAACCACTACCATGTGAACTTTGCTGATTCTGTTTCAGCAAATGATTTTTTACATACTCAAAGACCTGACGGTCAGTTTTCAATTCAGAAAGCATCATTCAATTTCTCCTTAGAAAGAATCATCCAACTCAATAGAAGCATCGTTATCCCAATACTCAGGAATATTTGCTTCAACATGAAAAGCAAAATCAGTTGCATTCTCATCATTTGTATCATAGAAAACACAAACTTCACCATAACGACCAAAGTCATGATTAAACCATCTAATCACGAACTCAACATTCTTCTCTTCCCAATCACTGAACTCACGCTTCAACTGATTGATAAAGGCTTTCATTTCACGTTTCGCTTGCCTTACAAAATCAATATCACCAAGTTGAGCGCAACTTTCAGAAAAAGGAGCAGGTCCAATTTCCATATAATCAATCATATTCGTCAAGTTTCCTTTCGAGGGCTTCCTTCATTTTTCTTCCAACAACTGTTTCAGGTTCTTTCAAGATTGAAATCTCAAAATACCTTGACTCACGTTCTTCATACATTTCAATGATATCTGGATCAACATCATTTACATGAACTCTAGGTTCACGCTGAATCTCTTCGTTATAAGCGTCTATTGCAGTAAAGCAATCATCAAGGTAATCCCTGACATCTAAGCCACAAGCAATAATAAAAGCAAGACGGCAAGCATTTACATCACCTTTAGGCAAACGAAAATCAGCAGCAGTCTTTATGTCAAACTTCTCATGATTACGAGAACACTTCTGACAAATCTTTGACTTAGGATTACGCATACGAATACCGCAACCCATACAATCAAGATAAAAGACACCTTTCCGTTTATTCAAACGCTCTTGTCTTGCTTGCGTATAAACCTTAATACAAGACTTGCACTTCTTTTTATTAGAAGGATTAAATTCTTCATCAGGCTTTTCCTGGTTGCAATATTTGCACAGACGTTTTTCCATAATCAATCCTTAAAAGGATATGTTTCATACTTTTGATGAAACAAATTCTTCAACTCAGCAATAGCATCAACCTTTTTCCGGGACTTCAAACCATGCTCTTCTCGTAAAGCTTTCAGCAAGTTAAAGCGATTGCTCATACGCAAACCAGTACGAACTTCCAACTCTAACGCTTTAATTTGCGTAAGCATACGGTAAGCACTAATATCATCTTCACCGGTAACCATGTAACTAGAGTCACCAATTTTCTCAATAGTCATTTCTTTTCTCCTTGTAGTTTCGAGAACTCAAAAGCAAAAGCCGAACGATCATTATCCGACATTGTATCGAAATTCATAATTTCTTGTTCACTCCAACCGTCAATATCAACAAAAACAATATTGTCAGCAAGACCATAAGTTCCACTAGCAATATCAACCCAAATCTTCATTACGAATCCTTTCATAAGCTGATTCAATAATTTCTTCAGCATTTGCGATTGCTACATAATTATCAAAGTAATCACCAACATGCATTAGTCGATCAATTCGATCACCAAAGCAAGGGTCACAAATCCACATTTTGCCATACAAACCATCATGGCAAGAACCATAACCACCAGCAATAGTTACTGACAAAGCATCAAGTGGATTGTCTTCAGCAATTTTCTGATTCTCAATATCAGAATCAGTTTGCCTTCCCCAACCCCAGGCTAATTCTATTTCACGATTGCAAATAAAACAATTTGCTTTGTACTCTTTCACAGTAAATCACTCCTGACATTCAACGATTTCAACTCCGACTTCTTCACCCAAAAGTAATTGCACTTATGCAACAAAGCCGGAGTGTATTCTTTTCTGAATTCACGCTCCGACTTATCTAAACCTTTGTTTTGACATCCCTCTGACATACAGTAATCATATCCGACTTCTGCACGTTCATCAGAATATGTTTGTTCACAATAAACACATATTGCCATCATGCCTCTTTCTTGAAAGGATTGTTATCCGGCTTTTGATTTTGATCAACCCAAACAGATTGCAAAGCTTGCTCATAAGCATTGTAAAAACTTCCAAGACTGCGGAACTCTACAAGAAACTGAGAAGCAAATCGTTCAGACCAACCAAAACGCTTTACCAACATGTCAAGATTCTTTTTGCGATTAATCATACTCACAATCATATCCTCCAAACAATTCATTCCAACATTCTGGATGAATACCATTCATTAACTGCTCACGCCTTTCACTAGGCATTTCAGGAAATGCTTCATGAACAAGTTTCCCATTCACCCAATTATTGTAACCATTTTTGTCTACAATAACGCATCCATGACTTTCACAATGAAAGCAAATACCAGTGTAACAAACAGTAATATGATTTCCTGTTGCATCAACAATTTTCCAAGCTTCATCAAGCATATCTTTTTCAGTAAGTTTGCTTTGATTTTCAACGTACATTTTCACAACTTAATCCTCACTTCTTTCTGATTACGAACTGCTAATACATTCTTAGAACGAATACCTAACAATTCAATTTCTTTGTCAACTGCACGATGCTGATTAGCAATATCATCAGCCTTATGCTTTCTCACAAACTCAACATCATCTTTAGTCAAATCTGTGTAACCACGGCATTCTAATATCCCAGAAATATCGTATGTACTATCCCAACTCAATAACGGAGTCCATTTCGGCAAAGCTTTCTTACGAGATGTAGTAATAACCTCATCTTCAGGAACAAGTTCAAACGTAAAAGATATCTTACTCTCTGACATAATCAGTCCTCCCGACTTGTAATCGAAATAGTATGTTGACCAATACGAGCATTGCTAGGAATAGAAGCAGCACAAACAACATTGTAACGATAAGGCTTTTTCTGACGATTACGCTCAACGTAATCTGTACCGTCAGGGTAATGCCTAGTCTTACCTTGAGTCGAAAGAAAACGCAATACAGAAGCAAAGTCTACATTACGACCTGAGTCGCAAATCAAAACAACATTCTGAACTGAGCTACCATCGCAAACTGTATGGATATCTACAACAATGCCATAGTTGTTGTTACCAACAATAAGCTCAGAACCTAAGTAATCCTGAGCACGTTCTAATAGTGTACGCATACTACGAACTCCCTGGTAAAGATAATAATAAACTTACAAGAATAGACACAGCTAAAGCACGAAGAATAGTTGCACCTAACTCTAGTTGCGTTAGGTGAACTATTTTTGAGAATAGCCGGGTCATGGTGTTTACACTATCAGTTTGGATTTAGCTTCGTGCACCTTTGGATAAGTTTAATGTTAGCGACGTAAGAAAGGGTGGTCGAAAGCCTGGTCTGTTAGTTCGGCCATTGCCAGGTTTGTTAGTTGCGGAAATGAGCTAGCGTTAGTTCGGCTAAAAGCGCAGGGCGGCAAGTTAGGTTAGTCGCGGCACCGATGTTAGGTTAGATGCGGCGAGCGGCCCAGCGGGTGCGTTAGGTTAGAACAGGTACGAAACTAACTCTAAATTTCATAAAAATTTTAATATATATTTTTGAACGGTAAAGCGTTCTCAGAAAAATACGAAATTCGTAATCAATTTTAAGGAACAATAATTGTCTCTAAAAAGTCAATCATCTTGCCTTCAAATTCCATTCTACCTAAGTGAAGCATATCAACAGAAGCATCAACCCAAATATCTCCACCGAGTTTCTGCCAGTATCTACAAAAACCGTAGTCCTCAGACAAAAGTCTACCATCATCGTCAATATAATCTGCAAAGAAGTGATAGGTCCACTTCTTTTCCTCTTCATTCAAAGAACCGGTATCATCTCTAAACTTCATCTGGGGGTAAGCCTCAATCATCTTTTCAATGACTTCACGCTTAATCAACATAAAGCCAGTACCCGCATCATGAATTTTTAGAGCACCATTATCTACTTCTACTTCACCCTTAGTACCTTGAATTGGATTCACAACGTATCTTAAACTCTTAGTCATAAGTTGTTCTACAGGCACACCGTCTTTTACCATCTTTTCAACTTTATTCCAGTTGATCTTCTTAATCGGATAAGATCCAGTAATAACATCTTTATCATGCCATAGCATTCTAATAATATCTTCGTAATCAAATCCGATGTCTGCGTCAATAAACATTATGTGAGTAAAGTCTGGGTTCGACATAAACTTAGCGACCAGGTTGTCTCTAGCTCTTGTAACCAAAGAATCAGAAACCGTGCTGATTGCAAAGTTCATATTCAACATATTAAATCCGTTAACCAGTTTAATCATTGAAGAAAAGTAAGGCTCGCTTACTTGCTTGTCATAGCAAGGTGTTGCAATCATCGGATACCAATTAGCAATTTGCTCATGAGTAATTTCAACTTTTTGTTCAGTACGTTCCATCACAAGAAATTATAGCAAAAAAAAACCCCGACCCTTGCAGGTCGGGGGAAAAACTTTATTTAGTTTTTATTGATTACTAAATGAATATCACTTAGTAGCACGCTTTGAAGCAGGCTTTGCACCAGCCTCATTTGCAGTCACACCAAGTTCCTCAACTGATTCTGTAGAAACCTTCTCTGCTCCCATACGAGAAGCCTTGAAGTAAAGATTAGCCTGATCTTTGTCGTAGCGGATAGTGACTTTGAGATTCAATTTCTTAGCCTGTGCTCTAATGCGCTGTTGCATCGAATTGTAGGCATTGCCTGAATCAATACCACCAATACAGAAACGCTCGCCCTTGCTAGCGGAATCTTCAAGCGCATTAATAATTGCTTGAAGTTCTTCAGAAGTTCTACCCTGACGAGTAATCTCTGGGAAATGGTCTACCTTTGAAATGCTGAACATTTAATGCTCCTAGTTTTGTGTCACCTTATTGGTGAACTCTTTATGTATCTGGCCGGTGTCCCGACCACGAAATAAACACTATCTCCGTTTTGACCACGATGTGTCACGAACGAGACTTTTTTACAAAATGTAAAATCAGGCTCATCGGGAGGTTTAGGCCACCTAACGGAGCAAACTAACACAAGTTTGTTAGATCGCTCTGTTAGGAAGCCGACTCCCGCTTTGTTAGATCACTCTTCGATTTCTTGATCTGATTCTTCAAGAGCAGCGATGAGTTTATTAATAACACCTTTCTGTGCCATCATCTCAAGACGCAACTGAGAATTTTCCTGAGTCAATTCCTGAATCAATTGATTCGCATCAACCCTAGTCAATTCCTCAATGTTTACAGATTCTCTAGCCATAATGATTCCTCTTTCTTTGTATTCATATTTTCAAACTGACCAGTTTCCCTGGACAGAACTTGTGTATTGCCAAAATCTGGCATATCTTCATCTTCGATATCGAAGTCTGCTTTAGGATACATCAATTCAATATCAATTTCTTGATCCATCCCAATATTTTTTATACAACCAGCAACTGCGCCAGCAAGCGCATCCGCTAAGTCTTTTGAACCCGTAGATGGGTGATCGATCTTGTTGTTTCCAAACAACTTCAATTTCAAAAGTTCTTCTTCAACCAAAAGCTCGTTCCAGTATCCACGAATTCTTGTATCGTATATCGCAGTCAATAGTGTATCATAATCAGACTTCTTCACGCTGTGAAAGTCAGCATTAATACCCTGTGCTCTCAAAGACTGAATCATTTCTACAGACTGCCAGCGGTCAAATGTGACAAGACCAACCTGAAACTTCCTACACAAATCAACGATCATCTGACGCACAGCGGCAAAGTTGATTTCATTACCAACACTTGCCTCCCAAGAATAAATCAAATCCATATTCACTACAGGAAGATTCTCAACACCCATTGAGGTTTGGATTTCTTTGAACCCACCACTAGAGACCATACACAGAGCCGCTCTGTCTCGTTTCAATGCAAGGTCAACATGAATGAACCTGGTTTTCCCATCCTTATTGTTAAACCAAGGTTTAAACGTACCGTCATCCTCATTGACAGGATCATCTGAATAATGAAAAGCTTTCCTTACTAAATCAGGATCTCTAAAGTAAGCATCAATCATGTTTGGTGGTTCACACTCAAAACGCATCTTTGCCTCAATAGGATTTCTAATATATTCAGATTCCAACTGCTCTCTTTCAATTGTTGGATTGACTTCCCAAGTAGCAGCTTTGATAGTCCAAGTCTTAGGCTCGGTTTTTTCATTAGCATCAGTAAATCTTGTTTCAATAAAGTCACCCTTATATCTAGGGAATGAAAGCAGAATCACCTTACCTACTTCTGGGAAACGAGACATCACAGACAACTTGCTCATATTGTAAATAGCAGAAGCAGAGCCTTTTGACCTAGTTTCTCCCTTAAGTTCGGCATCGGTTTTAAACGCAGCAATTTCGTCAAGAATAACTGTCATCACTTCGTACCCCTCCCAACCTTCACTTTCAGAGTGACCAGAGAAGCATCGAACTGGACGAGAAAAGAAAAAGATTTCCGAAACTCTAGGTTCAAAACCAACTTCATTAAAGAACGGCGAAGACAAAAGCAAATTCTTTAAAGGCTCAAAAAACACACGCTGAGCCTGTTGAGCATTCACAGCTAGATTCAGCAAGTCGATGTAAACACCATTAGCCTTACCAAAATAAGTTAAAGGATCTCTGAGGCAATGCATTAAGTATGCAGTATAAGCAATTGAAATCCTAGCGCAGTGATCCTTTCCTGAACCCTTTCCAAGCATACAGATCACTTCATTGTCTGTATACTTATTGTAATACGCTTCACCCTCTTCCATTCCTATCATTTTCTGAAGAGTATGTTTCTTAAAAATTTGTGTACTGTGACGGACAATTTCCAACTGAATATCTGACAGAGGAGGCAAACCCAAATACTTCTTGTCTTGCACGAACGTCTGTATAGATACCGGTTCCATCTCAAGTTCTTCTTGAGACAGCAGTTTATCAAAATCTTCAAAGTTTAGGTTTACACCAAAGAAATCACTCATACTTTCTCCGTTTTGCCTTTATTCACCTTTATGGGCGCGTTTCCTCATCAATCGGCTGAGCATCCATGACTGTCCTGTCAGGGAACTCATCTTCTTGACCCATAAGTTCAAAAGCCAGAGACAACTCGTTTCTAACCTCATCGGCAATTTCAGGATGCTTAGAGATAACATCTCTCAAGATTCTTGAAAGAATCTGATTAACATTTTCAGCTTTCTGCATTCTCTGAATATATTCACCGTCAGCAGAAGATCCCGTAGTCATCAACTTATGAAGCTGCGCCTTCTTTGTCGCTAAATCAGAAGCAAGTTTCAAAGCAGCAATTCTGTGCTGAACCATACCATGATCAGTTGCAATAGACACAGTTTCCCAAGCCTCTTTTGTCAACTCATCGAACTCATTCAAAGCCTTGATGGTATTGAACTGAATTCTTTCCAAGAAGTACGGATCATTGTCCGCCTGCTTAGCAATGACGTTCTTGTATTCGTCAATGTAAGACTTGACTTCACCAACACCCAAAGACATTAGGGAAGCAATCTCATGATTGGAATAACCTTTGATATGAAGGATTCCAACTTTTTCAATATCTTTTATTTTTTCGACTATACCGCCTGAGACTGATCTCTCAATATTTTCCATATACGATCCTTATATTCTTGGACAACATTATGCCAAGAATAATCCTTATGAATAATTATAGCACCTTCCAATGTATGTTGCTTAACTTCTTCATAATTATCAACAACGTAATGCATCTTGTCAACAAGATCATCCATACTAGGTTTAGCCCATTTACCACCAGTCTCGTAGATACCGCTCATTCCTTCATTAGACCACTCAAAATCCAAAGGCACAGACAACTCTGCATACTCGGTACAAGCAGTAGCATTAGTGCAAATAGTAGGGGTTCCACAAGCAATAGCATCAAAAGGAATCATCCCCCAACCCTCCCCCATAGTAGGGTACAAAAGACAATGAGCAGACCTATACAAGTCAGCAAGATCAGGCTCAGACAATTCCCAATCAATAACCTGAATCCTGTCATGATTAGTGATCGCACCGTGATTCATTCCAGAATCCCGTATGCGGGCATCAGGAGGCCCCATAGACTTAACAATCAACCGAAAGTCCTTCCGATGCCCATACGTCCTCATAAAAGCATCTACAGCCATCTGGGTGTTCTTCCTAGTTGACGGACTACCAACATGAAGAAACGTAAAAGGCTCATCAGGAATCCAAGAGTTTGACCAAAACAAATCAGATTCAATTCCTAACTTAAAAGAATGAACATTCTCATGTCCGGTATTTTCTTTAAAGACATCACCAGCCCACTTCGAAGTAGTCCAAATCTCATCACACTCATTCAACCTAGGAATCCAAGACCCCGGCATCTTTGTGGTTTCCCAATAAGAAAAACCAACATTGTAACAATCAGCAAGCTTAAAATCTACGGGCAAGCAGTTATTAACAAGGACATCACCCTGTTGGACTGGCATTCTTGGTTCAAGCACTAAACCATCCTGCATAGAAACAAAAATGTCAAACTCTTTGCTTCTGTCTGAAATAAGAAAATCCTCTGGCTCAGACACAGGTAGACCGGCGTGTCTAAGACCAGAGGAAATCCTATATGATGCGTAACCGTATCCGTCAGCCTTACTCTTTGACAGTGCTCTCCAAAACAATCGGTTCGTCATCATTGTTAACCTTATACAAGGTGTATTCACCTAGTTCAGAAATCTTTTCCAAAGACTCCTCAACACGTTTGATTTTCATCCCCCTCCCTTCTGTCCTTGAAGGTGTAAAAGTTCAGCATGGAAATCCTATCTGATATTTTCTCCGTTTTCAGGAGTTTGTAAATTTTTCTTTAGATTATTTCTCTATCAAAAACTAATTTTTTACCAATAGAAACAGCTTGGGTATGAAGTTCATCATAATTATATCCATGCTCTTTCGTGTACTGAACTCTGTAATTAACCCAACCATCTACAGCCGCCCAGAACTTCTTATCCGTCACCCGCTCCAGTTCTTGCAATTCCTCAACAGTCAAAAGGAAAGAAAGAACACCGAGAGGCATGTACACAACCATGTCATACCCCTCATTTTTGCCAGCCGCATATTCTTTAAGAAGATCCTGAAAGGACTGAACAATCTTCTTAACCGCTGGACCAGTATAGTAATCAATGCTACCATTAGCATTTCTCAATCTAGGGCAGAAATCATCAACCGTTGTAATCGTTCCAACAGTTCGACAAATCATTGGTCTATAACCGTAAATAGTGCAACCGCCTTTCCAGAAAGCGCACTTCTTTTCGGTTTCACCACCAATCTGCCATGTCTCATCAAACATTGCTTCCTTGAGGGACTCAATAACCCCATCCATCCACTCATCAGCAAACTCACGACCCTTATCTTCCAAGTAAAGGTAATACTCCTGACGAAGACGGAAAGCAATATTTGCACACTCACCCATATGAATAGTCAACCCAATAGTACAACACTTGCCAGAACCAAGACACTTGTACTCTGTCTCGTTTTGTTGAGCCTCTAGCATACGGACCTGATTGTAAATCATATCCAGTTTTGCAAAAGTTGTAATGTCCTTACCAGTTACAGATCTTCTCAACGCCCCATTCCTTTCTTTTTCATATTATTAGCTTTACGCATTTCTCTACGCTTTCTTTCGACAGCCTGCTGCATAGGCGACTTAGGTCTGCGCATACTAGTACTTGATAGGTTTCTACCCTTGCCTCGGTACTTCAAAAGATCGTACTTCTTAACCCAGTTGTACACAGCCTGAGGAGTGACTTCAATGTTGTAGCCGTCCTTCAGCCTTTTACAAATGTCACTAAGATTCATCCTCTTTTTGACATAATGCTCGTACAACCACTGTTTATCTTTGTAGGGTTCCGAAGCCATGATCAATATAATACCATAGAGCAATACCGATTGCGTCGTTTATGTCTTCGTCTTCCGTACTAAAACCGACTTGTTTATCAATAATTTTCTTAACACGATCTTTGCGCTCCTGAGTCAGTCTTTTCTGAATACCCTTCGAACCGTACTTATCCTCAATGGCTTTCTTATCAGCCTTTGATACATTTTTGTATCCAATCCGATTCTTCCAGATAAGAGGATTGCAATCGCACATGCTATAACAATATTCATCTAGCGTTCCCCATGAATATCCAATAATATAAGAGATAATCCGACTTGACTGAAAGTTCTGAATATAAACCGACTGCTCAATTACGCCATCCTTAAACTGGTAATCTTCCCATACATCTTGAATACCTTTCCTAATTGCACGAAACTTGTTATCAATCTCTTTGCTGTCTTTAAAATCAATTTTTCCAGTACCAGCAACACTAAACTTATTCCTATCAAGATCAACAACACACCAGGCTAGAGAGTGAGAAGAGGGATCTATAGCAATTAGCCTAGTTGCCTTAGCAGCAGACACTAATTTACTTATACTCATCTCGAAGCTCCTTTTCATCCCAGCCCCAAGACACAAGCCTTTTTATGTATCTCTCTCTTTTACAAGCTTCACATATATCTTCTTTATTGTAAGAAGAAAGGATGGTGCTACAAGAAGAAGTAGCGCATACACGCTTTTTGTTTTTATTCTCCTTTTTCTTGTAATAGTTTTCAAGCAGCCTCTTGTTGGTAACAATTCGTCTGCAATCAGGGGAGCAAAACACCGCATTGTACGTTTTTGGAAGAAATTCCTCTCTACATTCCGGATTTTTGCACCTGATAGGATCAAAACGGCTCGTACTCCTCTTCAATATTTTCTTTCTCCGACCAGCACAATTCCGCTAGATCGCATCTAGCACAGTGCTTCGAAGTACGCTTATATGGCCGCTTTGGTTTTTCGTTGTCTTCAACAGCCTTATAGATCTTACGATACTTCTTAAATAGTTTATCAAGAAATACGTCGTCACGCTCGATATAGATAGGTAAAATTTGTTGATTGTTTTTATTCTCATAAATAACAAAACCGCTATCTAAATTCAAACAATGCATGTACAAATTAGCCTGACGAACATGATCATCAGAAGGCTTATGAGACAACTGCCTATACTGAAACCCCTCCGTAGAAATAGACTTCAGTTCAATAAGTTTATGACCATCAAGATCAATAATTCCATCAGCAGTACCCTGAATAGGTGGATCATCGTTGCTCACCGGCAACTCTTCTGCAACAAGAATGCCCATCTCGCGCAGATAAGAATACAACCTATCATGCACAGCATGTCCATTATCAAAGATACGATATGTCTGAGGTGAGAAAGAAGGTGTATACGTCACACCTTCAAACATGTAATACCAATACCTAGCACACTGATTCGTAGAACTTGGTCTAAAGTAATCAACCTTCTTATAGATAGGCTCATTACGCTTAGCGATATGAACATCTACTGCCTCGCAGAACATATCCTCAAGTTGAGAACCAGTCAAAGGCTCACTCTCAACAATAGCCTCTTTCTCCTGAGGTTCCGATTTCAATGCCTTTAACGATTTCATTGTGCTCCATTCCTAGCCGACAGTTTAAGAACATTGATGTTCTCACCCAAAGCTTCATACATTGTTTTCCAAATATCATTAACAAACTTATCTTCATTGTCCATAAGTTGGGACTTGCGCTTAAACATTTGCGACTTAACAATCATCATTGTTCTAAAAGCAGCAAGTTGATTAGCGTATCGGATAGCCTGACCACCAACATAATGATCAGGTCTCTGGATAATGTCTTCGACAATCTTCATGCATTCAATAAACTCTTCAGCATGGTCACCCATCATATTGGTGACTGTATCTATGTCTATATAAAAATTACTCAATTATGTTTCCTGTCTAGGATAATAGAAAACAAATCTGTCTTCCGTAGTGACGGGGGGTGGAACAAATGCCATGTTAGCACAGCCCACCCGATGAATGTGGGAAAAGAGGTGCTCTTCCTAAAAAGACCATTCTTAAAAGCAGTAGACATCGTTTGATGCTTGCTAGATAGCGCCCAGTAGTCATATATAATAACCACAAGAGCCGTCATAAGCCATCCTAAAATACCGTGCTTCTCAATCTTCCTCATAATTACTTCGACGTTCAAGGATGATATCCTCAGCACGTTGAAGGAAACCGTATACAAGTTCTTCTTCAGGGATGTCCTCGTAGTATGGCATCATACTGAGCACACCAACAACATAATAAAAACCCGTTTCATACAGTTCCTCATTCGTAATCTGAGTCACGGATCAACTCCTTAAATACTTCCCAATCAATTATAGCAACTTTAGTATCAGAATCTTCGCCTAATACAACAGAAATGCAAGGATATCTGTATTGACTTCTCCAAGCATCTTTGCGATGCTTTATCCACGCAGAACGACTAAGAGTGAAAGAACTACCATTGTGCTTATAGTCAAGAAGGAAACGATGAAAAGTAGCATCTCCTTTTCTAAAACCTCTACCAGAGTTCTTAACTGGCTTTGCCTTGTCTCTTTTCGCTTCTTGACCTTCATCTCTTTTCAACTCACCAACTCCTTGTAAATCTCATTGACCTGATCTTCAGTCAACTCGATATTAGAAGTACCGTTCCACTTCTCATCGCCATAAGAATACCAAGCACCACGACGTTGAATGATGTCATTCTCAACAGCCATCTCAATCAACTCACGCTTGACATCAATGCGACCCTCTTGCGGAAGAACGTAGTAGTAGCCTTGCGTACCAATCGTAGGCAACTGCTTTGTTTTCTCAATAGTCCACGTTGCACGCTGACTCATAATCTTATTGGTACGATCCTCACGCTCCATCTCCTTTTGAGACATTGACAAGAACAACTTAATAATATTGTGCATGTTGTGATGAACCGTATTACCCATCTTTGCTTTCATCACAGCGTACATACCACTAAGATCGACCGTTTGATGTGCTACAAAGAGCATGATGTTCCGCTCCTTATGCAAATGGTTGACAAGCTTCTGCAAGAAGTAGCCTTGTGAACGAGCCTGCAAACCCATAGCCTTACCGCCATCAGGCTTGTCATAAAACTCTTCCTTGACAATATTGGACAAACTGTCAAACAAAAAGATGTGCTTCTCATCAGGATGATTCAGATAACCAATCAGGTGTCTAAGGATATCCTCAACAACAGTAGACTGAATCAGCACAACGTCATCAACATTGATACCGCACTTAGCCGCATACTCTTCTGAGTACGAATACTCGGAGTCAACAATGATTGGTCGATAACCCATCTTTTGCGCCTCAGCAAGAATCCTAAAGCACATGGTTGTCTTACCAACAGAAGGTGTACCCCAAAACAAATGTGTAGCACCTGTGTACAAGCCTCCACCCAAAGCACGATTCAAACCGATGCTGGGTGTAGGAATAATCTCATGAGTAGGGACAAGATCGCCCTTCCTCTTATCAATAAATAACATATTACCTCCTAGAATCTAGAATTTCGTTAACCATTTTTTCGAACCAGTCATCGTCAATCTCAACATGCCTTCTCACATCAAGACTGTCAATAAACTTAACCTGATCACCCTGCAAAATTACATTGTGTACGGCGAGGTCTCCATGAATCATATCACCTTTCATGAAGTCAGGTTTCTGCTTCTCACACATTTCAACAATTTTCTCAGGAGAAGGAAGAACCCCACCCATCTCCATCCATGTCTTCAGATTGATACCACGATACCATTGCCTAACACTACCGGACTTCACATACTCTTTATGATAATAATCTGAATGAATATTCAAAGCAGTGTCACGCAAAGGTGTACCAATATAAGACTTAGCAATTTTTCTCTTGCTATGCTCCGAGACAAACAAGATGCGCTCAGAGCCATCTAAATGAGATTTAGGTTTGCCGAGCACCTTTGCATTCTTCGGGACATAAGTATCCTTAACAATATTTTGACCACAGGCTGGACCTTCTAAAGCAATTTCAGAGATCATCACATCACCTAAAGATTTAAAAGCCTCCAAAATCTCTTCATATGAGCCACCCTCAACATGATGCATCACTGACAGAGCAAGCACCAAGTCAAAATGCTCAACCTCAGACAACTCTTGAATATCCTGAAGAGTAAACTTCTTATCTAGCAAGATAATCCTGTCCTGCTTGTTCTCATCCAGAACCTGCTTCAACCATTCCGTATAAATGCTTTCGACAGCAACCACAGTGCAATCGTATTCCTCAACAAGACGCAAAGAATAATAACCAAGATTTGCACCAAAGTCTAAAACAGTAAACGGACGTTTCCATCTATCCAGTTGAGGTTTCATCATTTCCCACCTCAATCCACAATCACGGATACCAGGCTGTTTGACTTGACCATTCACCCAAATATCTTGATACTGTTCCAATGTCACGGTTTGACCAACCTCTTTCTTTCAATATAGTTTTCTATTGTAATTAGGGAGTTCTCGTTGTCCAGAGTGTAAGAGTCCAGACGAGCAGCTGCCTCTAAGTCTTTTACATCTTTAAGTTTAGCAGCGTGCCATCCTGTCTTGCCCAACATATGACGCATTTTTGCGTACAAGAATGGGAAAACAACAACCTTGATAATCTTCTGACCATCCCACGCATAAAAGTTGCACATATCCTTACCCTTAGCAGTAGTAAATGTCCTAGTGCTAAAAATGTACAGCAAACTTCTTTCATCCGAAGCGTCACCCAAGCCGGTGTCATACAACCAATTATATTCGTGTTCCTTACCCTTCTTCCTGATCGTAGTCAGATCATAAAGGTCAGTACCTGCGTACTCATAAGCGTCACAGAACATATGTAATGTGCGGTCACCAATCAAGAAATACATAAAATCACGATTAGCAATCTCAGCATTGCGATCACAGAACACGCTGACAGACGATGTTTGATCCTCAATCTCAACACGCAGATACTTCGGTGTCTTCTTAGTAGAACGAACCACACCCTTAATCATCCGCAACTCTGAGTAAATCTCATGGAAGCCATCAATCGGCTCCACAAGTTCATCCATCTCGTTATCGCTATCAGCAAGACCAGCCGCAAAGCCTAGAATCGGAAGATAGTAGCGTTCGTGATCATAGCCAGAATTATGACCTAAAGAAACGAACGCACCAACCTTCTCCAAACTTTCCCTAAGCGGAGCCTTCACATGACGCTTAGAACACTTGTTCATAAACTCGTCGTATGAATTGTAAGGACGATGCTTAGTAATCTCATCAATCGCACTATTACCACAGCCAGCAACGTTCCTCAAACCAAAACGAATACCCTCAGAGTCAATAGTGAAATACTCATCTGACGTATTTACATCAGGAGGAAGAGTCTTAATACCAAGTCGAGTAGCCTCCATCAGATAAGCGGTGATCTTACCCTTTTCAGACTCGTTGTACAGCATTGACCACACAAACTCTTTAGGGTAATTAATCTTCAACCACATCGTCTGATACGACAACATAGAATAAGCAACAGCGTGCGACTTATTAAACATGTACAAAGCCGCAAGTTCAAAGTCAGCCCAAATCTTCTCAGACTGCTTACGAGTCAAATACTCGTTACTACAGAACTTCTCCTTATACTCATCAAAACCAGCCGCATCACGCTTCTTACCAATAATCTTACGAAGCTTGTCAGCCTCAGACCAAGTAAAACCAGCAAGCAACACAGCCATCTGCATCAACTGCTCCTGAAAGATGACAGTACCGTAAGTCTCTTCCAAAATAGGTTTCACAACCTCATGAGGATACTTAGGTTGAGCCTCACCCTTCTTGCAGTCAATATAAGCCTGACCCTGAGAAAGCAACGCACCTGGACGAACTAGCGCATTAGAAACAACCAGATCATTAAAATCATCAATACCCATGCGATCAATAAGGTTTCTGTAAGCAGCTGCATCAGCCTGAAACACACCCACAGTATTACCCTCATTAAAGTTTTGGAACACAGCAGGATCATCCAAAGTAAGCGACGTATCAGTAACGTCAACACCATGAATCTCCTTAATCTTAGAAATACAATCCTTAATAACAGAAACAGTCTTCAAACCAAGAATATCAACCTTGATCAAACCGACCGCCTCAGCGTCCTCCATATCAAAAGAAGTGACAGCCGCTCTGCCCTCGCCAGAAGTGCCTTTACGAGTCTCTACGGGGCAAATATCGGTCAATGGGACAGAAGAAACAACCATACCAGCCGCATGAATACCAGTATTACGAATCCTGCCTTCCAACTTCTTCGCAACTGGCAACACATCAGGATACTTCTTAATAAACGTCTTGCCCTTGTCCGTCGCCTGCAACTCTTCCAAAGTCTCAAAGAACGGAGTCACACTATTGGTCTCATCAAACGGAACCTGAAAAACCCTAGCGACATCTTTAATCACAGACTTAGGTTTAAACACACCATACGTCGCAATAGCCGCAACATTCTCAGAACCCCAACGCTCAGCAAGATACTGCTTAACCTCTTCACGCTTCTTATCCTCAAAGTCCAAATCAATATCAGGATAATCATTACGATCAGGATTCAAGAAACGAGCAAACAACAAACCATACTCAATAGGATCAACCTTAGAAATATCAAGCAAATACGCAATCAAAGACCCACCGACAGAACCACGACCAGTTCCACGACCAACATCATTACGATCACACCACTTCACCAAGTCCCAAGTCATCAAAAAATAGTCTGAGAAACCAAGTTTAGAAATGACAGCAAGTTCCTCATCAAGACGATTGCGATACACATCAGTATCAATCGATTTGTCAGACAAAGCAGTCAAACACAACTCACGCAAATAATCATCTGAATCCAAAGCCTTCATATACTTCGGCAAAAGATTCTTACGTTTCTCAATACGAGCAGAACACTTCTCAGCAACCTCAACCGTGTTTTCAAGATACAACGGCTCATCATAACCTTTATCTGCGAACCAAGACAACACTTCTTCAGCAGGAGCAACATAAGGATTAATATGATCAAACCTGAGAAAACGATCAGGATACATACGATTCATCTTATCCGTCACATTACCCCCACCAGCAAGATTCTCCTTAGCATGACGAACCTGACCAGCATTCAACGACGGATACTGCGACACCATAAGAAGAACCTCTTCATCATGAGCATCATGAGCAGAAGGAAAGTGGCAATCAGCAGTAGCAACAACCTTCTTATTAAACGACGACGCTAAATCAATCAACCCATCATTCAACGACTGAGGATTCCAAGCCTGCACCTCATAATAGAAATCATCACCAAAAATCTTGACAAACCTCTCCGACAACATCTCAGCTTCAGCCTGATCACCACGCTCCAAAGCCTTAGAAATCGCCCCACCCATACAACCAGACAAAGCAATCACATCATCATCAACAAGATCCTCGAGAAGATCAAAATCCATACGAGGCTTATAATAAAAATTGTCCTTCCAACCAACACGATTAGCCTCAAAAAGCTTTTGCAAACCCTCATTATTCTTCGCTAAAAGAATCAAATGAAAACGCTCATGCTTTGAATCAGAATCAGACTCAACAGAAGGAACAAAATAAGCCTCAATACCGAACAAAGGTCGAACACCAGACTTATCGCAAGCATCCTGAAACTTCAACACACCACCCATCGTCCCATGATCAGTAATAGCAGCCGCAAACTGACCATTAGACGACGCAATACGAGCAATATCCTCAGGACGAGACATCCCATCAAGAAGTGAATACTCACTATGACAATGCAAATGCACAAAATCCGTCACAACAACGCCCCAATCTGTTTAGCAACCCACTGAGCAACAGGAGCCACAACACCATTACCACACATCTTAAAACGCTGAGAATCAGAAGTCACCTTACCATCAGAACGATACAACGTATGTTCATCAGGCCACCCCATCAAACGCTCACACTCCAACGGAGTAAGCCTCCTCACACCCAACGAACCAGCATCACCAGACAACACCGTCACAGTAGAACGAATATCACCCATATCAAACTGATTCAACGTAGGCGCAGGACCACCCTCAACCCAAGTCTCAAAATCATCCTTATTCTGTGCCCTCCTAGACTTCACAAAAGGAACAACAGCAACAGCATGATGATCAACCGTAGTCAAAGTAAACATCGGATCACCATCAAAACCATAACCCCGACCATTACCCGTATTAGAATCCTTACGACCAATCACCTTACCAGAAATAGGCATCACAACAAGATCAGTAGCATCCTTATAATCCCTAGCCTTCAACGTAGACGCAGAATCATCATCAGCATAATGACCAAAACCTAGCATTCTGAACGAACGACCGACTCCAACGCCATCCTCAACTCCACCGGCAACTCTTTGCCCCTCCTTGACGCTCTGTTCAAAATCCCCTGAGCCGCCTTCGCAGAGAGGGAAAATTTCGTCGGGACATCTTCCGGCAACTGAAGAATCGAAGACAGAGGCAAGGAACACGCGCCTTCTTCTCTGGGGAACTCCGAACCACTGTGAGTCCAACATACACCACTCGCTGACCAACGCCCCTGCTTCGGCCAGCGTGTCAAGGCATCTCCCCATTGCATCGCCTCCGTCGGCACTGAGCAGTCCGGCGACGTTTTCGGCCACAACGACTCTTGGAAATTGTCCATCTGTTGCATCTCTCATCTCCTTAATAATACGAATGGCTTCAAAAAACAAACCAGACCGGTCGCCATCTAAACCAGCCTGCTTGCCAGCAACACTCAGATCCTGACAAGGAAACCCATACGTAATAACATCAACCGGCTCCAAATCATAGCCAGACACATCACGCACATCCTCAAACTTTGGCACAGTCGGCCAGCGAAAACCCAACACCTGCTGACAATGCTTATCCCACTCAACCTGCCAGCAACACACACCACCAGCAGCCTCAAAACCAAGATCAAAACCACCGACCCCAGCAAACAAAGAACCAAACTTCACACTAACACCTCCAACAAAGAACCCACAGAAGGGAACTCCTCCCAAAACTCCGAATTATACCAAGCCCGCATCAAATACGCATCAACACCAGCCTCCCTCAACAACCCAACCTCATGAGGATTATCCTCAACCATCACATCAGCCTTCAACATCTGCACCAAGCCAGACTTATCGCCCATCTCAGCAAAAAACAAATCAGAATACTGAAAATTCCACATATCCAACCACGGCCTCGCCCAACGAATAGCCGCATCAGAATACCTAGCAGTCACAAAAAATACATCATGACCCAACGCCCACCAATCATTAACCGCATACCACGAATCAACAAAAGGCTTCAAATTTCTCCAAAACACCCGAGAACCAAAAATCTCCCGAGTCAAATCATCCTCATACGGAGAAATAACCCAATCAGAATAATCAAACCCAGACATCCCACGAACATCTAGTTCTTTATTGATCGAGCCAACGAGATCTGCAACGACCCCATCAAGATCCAAACAAATAGTCTTACCCACAAGACAACCTTTCCGTTGGGTGTGGGGGGATTGCTCCCCCCACGTAGCCCAACAATCGCACCGTCGAAATCACCAACCGTCGTTAGTCAATTCACCAGTAGTCAGATACTGCTTCTGCTTATCGTATCCGAGTACCATGTACACGTTGTCCAACTGGTGCATAGTAAGACCAGCAATGGAAGCATCAGCCTCACTAGTTCCAAGAGGAATCAGGCTATAATTAGTGTCCTGAGCACCTGAACCAGTACGGCTGTACTTAAATGTCTGATCCATAATCGAACCAAACTCTTTAGCGTACTCCATCAGCATAAGACCGATGTGACGCTGGTTGAAAGTGGTATCAAGGATACGAGGTTCCCATGTACCATCAATCTCAACCGCAATATTAATGAGAAGGTGAGGCTTCGGCTTCCAACGCCCATCCTGAGCAATCTGCTCAGTCGCCCAACAGCGGTAGCCATGCTCCGCCATTGACGCTGTAGATGCACAGCGCCACTTCCAGTTAATGGGTGAAGTCACAACCGGAACAATAATGCCGGTTCCCACTTCTTCTTCGTAATGCTTAGAATCCTCAGTAAGTTCTTGACGGAAACGAACCTTGTAAGTATCGCCTGACTGAAGGTTGAAAAACTTCTTCGCACCTCCAGAACCGCCTGACTTCTGCGGAATACTGTTCTCAATATCTTTTAGTGTTTTAATGCTTGAAAATGACATGTAATTTAATCTCCTATGTTTAATTGCTTGCTTGTAATGGCTTGCTTAATTTGTATGTCTGTCATGTCGCCGGGATCTTTAAGACCGTCAGGTATAGCAACGGTATAAATCTCCTTACCACGACACTCGTCAATTATAGCACGCCTCATCTCCGCACCAGCGTCATCATTGTCAGAAAATACCGTGATCGCATCAAAATATTTTTTGATCATTCTGACCTGATTCGGAGACACCTTAGCACCCAGAGTAGCCACAACATTCCTGAAGCCAGCCTGAGCAACCTTGATAGCATCCAAACTGCCTTCACATATAATTACGCTATCATATTGCTTAGCGTTTTGGATGTTGAATAGAACGTCTGCCCGCTTGAAACCTTTATTATATAGATATCTAGGTTCTTGCCAGTCATGTATAGCACGACCAATCAAACCAACCAGTTTATACTGGGGGTCACGGACAGGAATTACAACACGGTCTTTAACTTTTGAATACCCAATCTCAAAATACTCAAGGATATCTAAATCGTACCCCCTATCGACAAGAGTCTGAACGTTATCAACCTCACCAGATTCGTAATCAACCTGGACCGAATCAGTAGACAACTCTTCAGTACCATCTTTTATGACAAGAGCTAGATCAAGTTCTCTCTGCAAATTAACAGGATCAAGTATCCACTCACGACCATATGTTTTACCAGTCATGTGTTTGTACAACTGTCTGAAGTTGCCCTTCTTACCACATGAAGGATTAAAACACTGCCACAAGCCTGTCTTAGTATTTATGTAACAGGCAGGGCTGTGAACATTGTCGTGAAACGGACAGTAGATTGCAACCTCAGTACCAGACTGAGTATGTACCTCTACACCTTGACTATCTAAAAGTTCAAGAACCGCTTTTTGTATGTTACCTGTGGAAGTGAAGTTTGAATTCAAAAGTTTCAGTCTCTTCGTCGTAATCAGTAATCAAAGAGGTGGACTTAAACCCACCTTGCTTCTTCTTCACCTCATCTTCCATCCATGAACGAAGTCTGATGATAGTTTCAATATCAGCAGCAGCACCGTCCAATGTGTAGAAGGGCTTATCCATTACCCTACGTCCCATTCCTCTGCCCACTTTCCTGTTTCCAAATTCCACCTTAAATAGAACCCAAAATGAGTTGCTCTACGAACCTTCCTAGAAACCACTTGGAAGAGATCAGAGTTGAACTCACGATGAATAGCAAGAACCAAGTCAGCGTCATATGCTAACTGCTTCGACCATGCAACTTCTTCAAGTTCAGGTGGTCTATCCCCATGACCTTCCGCCATAGTCACTGCTGCTACGTCAATAATAGGCACATTGTTCTTCACAGCAATTCTTTTAAAAGCCTTTGACAAGTTCTTAGCCTTCTCGGTTTCATTACGAGCGCCAGTAGCGTCATCGAACAAACCATGATAGTCAAGAATAACCATGTCAGGCTGGTACTGATCAATCTTAGCCTGAACCATGTTCTGGTCAGCAGTCTCCAAACCTTCTGATGTGATCAAATAGATTGGTTGCTTACCTTCGAACGTACCCTCAGCCCAAGATTCATATCCATCAACAATGTCAGGATTAGCTTTGATCAAGTCTGTGTTGGTAAAATGGCCTTCACCGTTATTAAGAAGAGTATCAAGCCTTTGCCCCTCCTGCTTCTTATTCATCTCAAGAGAGATAATCATAGGTCGATAGCCAGCCTTCCAAGCATTGACTGCAAACAGTCGTGCAATGAATGACTTACCAACACCAGTCCAGCCCAGCAAGACAATAAAGTCTCCGGCCTGCCATCCACCAAACGTCTTATCAATGACATCAACACCGCTAGGGATACCAACAGTGTGCTTGTCAGGGTTCAGTGAACGCTCTTTAAGATCCTCGTAACGATCACGCCATTCTGATACCAAATCGGTATCTTTGAGTGAACTAGAGTACTTATAGAGTTTGCTTGTCTGCTCCATCAAATATGACAAAGCATCTTTCGGCCCTACCTCTCCGATAAGAGAGTGAGCCTTTGCCACTATCTGACGAGTCTGAAAAGAAAGAGATTCTTTCTTCGCTTCATCAACATAGTAAGCAAGAGGTTCGGGGGTGTTGAAGAACTCAAAGTCAGAGAAGTGAGACTTTACAGTATCCTTAGATGGAACCTTGCCATGATCGTCATAGTGAGCGACAACAAAATTCCATACATCTCTGTACTCAATAAATACATTCTCAACACCGCTATTTACAGCGTCAACATAATCGTTTGTCTCAATAATTGAATTGAGCAACTTTATTTCGTAGTTCAAGAATTTTCCATTCTCTTGCGTGTTTCTTCTACGATATCCTGAAAGCGAGACTTAGCCTCGTTCTCATACTTAACCTTTTCGACCATCTCTCTAGATTCAACTGCAAACTCGAATACAAGAAATGGACCTGTCCTATTCTCAATGTACCACTTAACCGCCTTTTCTAAGAGTTCCCCGTCGTAATGCTTAGCAAGACTATCAGCAACTTGCTCTTGTCGTGGGGAATCTGGAATAAAAAGTTTATGCGATTTCTCTGAATAGGTCTTGAATAAGTTTATCAGACTTTCTCCAGTTAGTTTCTTCATTATCTCCTACCGGCTCCCAAGTTCTAAGCAGATACTCAATCTCTGACATTCCACCATTTACACCTACAAATTCTTCCTTGTCGTAAATCGCTGAGTACAGACATTCAATTCTGACCTGACACGACCTACAAACATCTTTTGCATAATTAATATGGTCTATATTAGAGGACAACCATCTAGATGGATGATCGTCCCTTTTGCATTTTGCTAGGGATTGCCATTCAGCCTTCATTCTCGCTATCTAGCTCCCGAAGCTTAGACTCAATCTGTTCATCAACAGCCTTCCACAGTTCAGCCCAAGCCTGCTCGTCATTTTCAGACGAAGCCTTTACTCTTGCACCAGCATCAAGTCTCAAAGACTCATAATTACCAAGATTCTTTGTGATACCAATTGATGCCCAAATTTCAACTTCTTGCACTTGCATTACCTCTACTTACTAATTTTACCTTTTGGTTTAATTGCTTTACCTTGTTTTCCACAAGTTTATTTCCTGCGGCTTGCTTAACTGGACGACCTGGCGTCCTGTTTGAGAAAAACTCAACGATCTCATATATGTCAGAACTTTTGTAGATTCTCCAATTTGAATAAGATGGGTACTCTGCGCCTATCGGATGAGGCTTAGGAATCAAACCATCCCTCTCGTACTTTCTAATTGTATCAGGTCTGCGCTCAACGATCTTAGCAACTTCACCAATCGTATATGCTCTAGACAGCAAAATTTCTGAGCCGACAAGAGGCATCTCAATCTCCTCGCCATCTTTCATGCTCTGAATTACGACATACTGCTTCTGACGAAGAATCTTTTTCACCTTATAGTATTCGTTTTTGTACAAATAAATTTTGTTTTGAATAATCTTATCTGAAAGCACTACTTGCGACCCAAACCTTTATTTAACTGAACTACCATCTTATTAAAGCGATCAAGTTCAATGCTTTTCAAGTCACCACACATAAGACATATCACATCTGTGTGCATAACACCGTTGAGGAGGTACGGATCATCAGAATACTTAGCCCCTCCACACTTGACGCAGTTCAAACGGACTTTGCTTTTAATATCCATATGAATATTTTATCATTCTTTCTGTGTGAAGGGGCGTAGTATTGAATTTTTACCTATCAGGCATCAGCATTCTTACCGAAGGCATTGTCTCCGGGATTAAGAAAGCGCATAGCAACAGGAATAAGAGCCGCCCAAAGCGAGTTGAGAGCCATCTTCCAGTCATTAGTAGCCGTGTAAGTAGCGAGAGCAGCGCCGATAACGCTACGCCCATAAGATGCGATCATCTTCTTGTTTGCATCTGATAATGTAATCATTATTTCCTCCTTAGTCTAACCAGCAGTTATATTCCGCTGTGACTATACCCTTGTCAGGGTGAACAAACATCAAAGGCTGAGAAGGTCGCCCAATAGCAGCAAGACTTTCCATAGCATAAGTGTTTGTAGATTCAGGACTGCCTGACACTCTAACCTGAATTGTATTAAACGTCATCTTTGTTGGAGTGTGCCAGTGACCAAGATAGACATCATCAAAGTCTTCTCCAAGAGCACCAACCTTCCATCCATACACCTTTTTCTGGAACGAATAGAATGAAGATAAACCATTGAATTGATCACCGTGGCAAAGCAAACTCTTGTAATTACCGATTTGAGGCACAGCAAACCAGTGCTTTTCACCCCTGCCATCAGGAATATCAAAAGTTATACGTTTTTCCTTCTCAAACATCCATTGTACTACACGATACAGCATTCTGTCAGCATTGGTCTCAGGATCATGATCTCTACGACCCCTGCCACCAATAGCCCCATGATTACCAATAACACCGGTAAAATGAACCTCATCAAAATTCTCAAGCATCTTAGTTAAAAAATTCTTAAGAATACGAGGGCCATCAACAGTAACCTGACGATACAAACCTCCATCAATCAAAAACGACTGACCTGGAAAGATTAACTCACCTTCAACAATATCACCCAAAGCCCACACATGCAGCTTCTTTACAGGATGATCTGCACGCTGAATCTCAGTCAAATCAATAATCTTCTGAGCATACTGCTCAATACGCTGCTCACAGACCTCTGAGTTGTAATCAGGAGTAACCTTAGCAAGTTGCCAGTCAGCAATAACAGCAACTGCAACCTCTTCAGTCTTACCTTTACGCTTATCCTTAGGGGGAACCTTTACCTTTGGTGCCTTGACAGTTGTGTCAAGTTCCAAAGTAGCACGATACACAGCATCAACAAGATCATCTTTTTTGTTCTTAACTTTATCGTACTCCTTCTGGAGTCTAGCGTAAGCGATGCGTAATTCTGCATCTGAATCTGGAGTTTCACCAGATGTAATATCTACAGGCATTTCTACCAATCCATTCTCTTTACGATATCTACAAACCCCAAGACTATCTAAAGTCTTGCGACAAGTCGAATCTGCATATTTCTGGTTAGACGAGTTAGGAGTGAACTCAAGGTTACACCCTTCTGCTCCACATACTTTCATAAAACCTCACTGGTTAATGGGATTATAGCAATGCTACCAGAACAGCAGAGGCGATGTGTCTGATTAGGAAAATTTTTCCCGAGGTGCTCTCAAGGACTTCTGACGCTTATGCAAGTGGGGCTTTGTCTTCCTGACAACCTCCCTTGCCTTATTCTTCTGATCAATAGAAATACGCTTACCCTCTCTGTGAATAGCGCTGTGTTCTTTAACTGTACACAAGAAAAGATTCTCGACTCGATTATCCGTCTTGATTTCATTAATGTGATGAACAGTCTCCCAATTCTCTAGGAAGCGACCAAGATAGTTTTCAAGAACAACCCTATGCTCATACACATAACCCTTAATGTTTTTTGGATGAGAAGGGTTTAACACTTTAACATAACCTTTATTATCTATGTACTTACCACCAGAGTAATTATGGTTATCCTTACCAGAGTTGTTTGCAGCAACCCAATCAATGTCTTTACGCTGAGAAGCGAGGCTCACTATTAAGAGGTGCCTCCAATATCCTCAGCATAAAACTCCAAAGGCGAACCAGAAGAAGACATTACAGTATAACCTGGCGAGTTAGTCATGTCAGAATTAGCGATACGCTTAATGCTTGCAAAAAAGTTTTTATTAGTCCAACCAGTTGTGCTTGTATCCATAACAGTAGAATAGCTGCCTGCACCAAAATAAACATCATTACCACCGCTTCTAACATCAATAGTGGTTGTTGATGCACCATTCGTGGCAACATCATAAAAAGCATACAAATGAGGGTTAAGGTAATACTTAGCAACTTCTGTAGGAGAGGGGTCAGTATCAAGCCCTTCATAAATGCTCAATTCATACCTTGTGTCCTCAGCACCCCTAGCACTAATCTTGATACCAGGGAAAGTGACCATCAAGCGAACATACCGATTAGCATCTGCACTTACACGATTGTCCTGACCAGAAGGTGTGTCATCACGAAGATTGACAAGAGTATTTCTAGCAACGTCGCCAGCAGAATAAGACCCAGCAGAAGCCAGTTTTGAATACTTAATAATACCCTGAGGGCGATCATCCGTAGCAAGTTTAACTTGCTCAATATTAGTGGACATTTGAGCTAGGCGAGCACCAGTGATGGGTGTTCCGCTTGCCCAAGAAATAAACCTATAGTTTTCGTAAGCCATACTATCTACTATTATACACTAGGAATTATTCAGAAGCCGCTTTTTTATCAACCTTATGGAAAGCAGCATTTATTTCATCTTCATCCAAAACACCATCATCCATATAGGCTCTGGCCAGTGCCTCAACCACAGTAGCCATACCACCAATACCAGCCATCATAGCCGCCTTCCACAACTCAATCCCAGCAATAGCGCCAGCACCAATAACGCTCAAAGCAGACGCAGCAAAAACAGCAATTATGCGGGTGATTATAGACTTAAGCTTATTCATATAACTATTTTATATGATAAAAGTTAATTAGAAAAGTTAGAAATTTCACTTCTTAACTCATCAACTTCATTCTTAAGATCTTGAATTGCTTTAATTAACACAGAAGTCAAGTGAGAATAATTAATTGATGAAATAAAATCTGGGTCATCCTCGTCGTAGACGCAAGCCTCAGGGACAATTTCTCTCAATTCTTCCTCAATCATACCAATATGACGCTCCCCTTCATTCTTAATATATTCAAATGAAACTGGATTAATTGCCATAACATCAGACAATCCATAATGAATTGGTTCAATATTCTTTTTTGTTTTTATTGAAGATGAATAGTATCCAAAAACCCCACTTGAGAGCACAAAAACATTTCGACCACTTGTTCCGTTGGGAGTATTATAAGTAGTTGTGCTAGTAATTTGTTCTACATTAATATTACCAGCCTGAATAGGTGCATTAGCCGAATCATCATGATTTCTTACATATAAAACTGGGTAATTATAGCCCACTCTAAGCTGAACAGTACCTGTATTAGTCCCAGCACGAATTGCAATACCAGCATTGCCACTACCAATAGATTGTATTTGTTGAGTACTCCAACTCGTACTGTAACCAGTAGACTCTTGAGCCTTAAGTCTACCTCCAAGAACAACATCACCGCCATCAACGTTTAAATTCAGGGTCGCAGCAGTTGTCCCATTAGCTTTAGCCATAATTTCATTATTATCAATAGCAATATGATTACCACTACCGTCACCACCAATAATAATAGAACCACTAACACCAGAAAGACTAACATCGTTGACATATCTAAAAATTGATCTACCATACGAAGTGACACCACTACTAGTCGTTACACTAGTTGCAGAAATAGATCCACTAGCCTCAATGGTACCCCCACTTCCGCTGATGTTTATTGTCCTTGTCGCGGAGGAATTCCACAACTCTAAAGTTCCATGAGTTGACTGTGCTGAAGCCAAAACTTTTGTAGAGTTATTATACCTAAGCTCCATTGATGGACCGGCATTACCGCCATACCATTGACCAAGTAGTGCGGTGTGCCTATAGGTAGTTCCATCTGTCCTCTCAACATGAACCCACTCACCAACTAATGAAGTTTTCCAACTCTGATTAGCATGGCCGCCCGAAGTCGGTGTTGAATAAATAAAAACATCACCATAACTTCTGATATCAATGTTTCCCCTCGATGCAGCAGACCCAGTATTATCTAGAGAATAAAGCCTAGAATAGCTGCCGCTTACGTTCTGAAATCTGAAACCATAGGTATTGTTACCAATGTAACCACCTGTGGCATTTATAGTCCCGGTAATAGTTGCACTTGAAGCAGTAAGCACACCAGCACTTGAAACTCTAAACTTGCTAGCCGCTCCCGCATAAGTAGAAGCACCCAACCACATATTACCGCTAGAATCAACATGAAAAGATGTTGAATCGGAACCACCAATATCAATAGTTCCACCAGAAATATTAGAACCACTCAGATCGCCAGTAAAAGTACCAGAAGCACCAGAAATATCACCAGCAAAAGAAGCGTTCCCGCTAGAATCAATAGCAAACTGAGCGGAAGTGATAGAACCATCGCTTAAATTAAAAAAAGTACCAGCGTCAGAATAATCACCACTAGTATACGAATAATTTAAAGAAGTTATAGCGTCAGTAGCAAGCAGATCTGTTGTAATAGTATTAGCAGCAATGTTACCAGCAACAATCGTATTAGCAGCAATAAGATTTGAATTTATAGAACCAGCAATAATATTATTAGCACTAATAATATTGTCACGCAAAGTAACACCGGCAGGACCAAGCACATTGTCAGCAACATGACTAGTAATAAAATTTCTAAACTGATCAATATGAGCGTTCTGCCTAGACGCTCTAGGAGTCGTTGAATACACCGTGTTTACAGGAAAATCCCACACGCTATATTTTGTTGTATCAATCAGGCTAGAATTCAGCCCGTCATGACTATGGCCACCAGAACTAGAAAAAACAATAGAAGTCTCTGAAACCGCTCCAGTTCTAGAACTAACAGTAGATCTGCTGTACCCTGGCCTATACCTTGGCATTACACCACCTTCCTTAACATCAACGTCTGACTAGGTGAATCGCCGTAAGAAATATTCTTAGAAACAATCCAGTAGTCACCATTAATTATATCAAAAGCATCCAGTTCTGTAATCCTTACCCGATCACCAACCGTTGCTTTAGGTGTCAATAAAGTATTTAAATTGATAACAGGAACAGGGTCGCTCATTTTTGAAATAATAAAGTCTGCGATTTTTTGACCGTGATCAAAATCAGTAATAAATGGATTTTCAATCACAACCTCTTTCAGACCGTAAAGCCTGATGTTTTCACTTAAATTAGCACTTTGCTCTTTAATTTGCGACTTCTGCTCCGTAAGCAACACAGGTGTCCCAGCAACAGCAGTAAAAGCCACCTTCTCTGTCAGAGGATCGGTGCCTTCAGCAAACACAAATGTCCCCTTGTCAATATTTGCATTAGCAGCGATAGCCAGTTCTGCACCATAATTTTCTGCATTCCAAACAAGAACATCAATCTCATCCGGCTCCTCAAAACGAATACCGGTAATAAAAGGATCTCTAACCTCATAAGCAGGAGCTTTGTCATACTTAAGATCCCAATACCGAACCTCTCTGACAGCAGAGTCTTGAGTGTGAGCAGCAGCAGTTGTTCCCAAAACGCCTCTTTCTAGACCGGCAAACTCATTCTCAGACTTGGATGAATACTTAATAATTTCATCATCAATAGCCAGATAGCCAGCCTTATCAAAAGGCGGCTCTTCAGTACTCGAAACAGTCATAGTCGTTGCGCTGTTTGTCAAAGCAGACTCTAGATTAACTACCGCAAGAGTTGTTGGGTCATCTGCTCTCCATAAAGGCTGAACACCAACAAGATTAGAAGACAGACCAGCAATTTTTACAACAATCTTATTTGCCTGCAAATTTACATTGTAATTAGCAGAAATAATATTTGTGTCATCATTTATACTAATTTGCGTATTAGCATGTTTATCAATAGTCGGTTCAAAGAATGCGTAAAAATGCTCATACTTTGCTTTACCTGTTTCGTCAATGTAAAAACGCCCTAAATCTGCAAGAGTAATTTCTTCAATAATGTCTTTTGCCGATGCCTCGTTGCCGTACAGGAACGGATACACTGTCAGCGGCTGCATCACAGCCTCTGTGTAGCGATCAGCGACTTCTGAAGTGGAGAGCGACTTGTTGTAAATCAAGAACTGGTCACAGAAAAAGTCTTTCAGATTAGAAGGAGAAACTTCGCCTGTACCAACAAGATAGTAAGCATTGCGACCACCAAAACCAATATCCAAATTGTTCCAAGAAGAAATTGTTCCTGCAACCTCTAGCGTATCCTGTAGATCTCCGTTTAAATAATACTTAATATAAGTTCCATCATAAGTTACAACAACATGAGACCATTCCCAAGAAGTCAACGGATCTGTTGCAGAAACCTGCTCTATACCAGAAGATGTTTCAATACTAAATCCATTAGAAGCACTACTATTAAAGAACTCAAAACCACCAGTCGGAGAAGCACCATCAAAACTACTAATGTAAGCATAGTCACCACCAAATCCAGAACTAGTAGGTTTTACATACAACTCAATAGACCAAGCGCCAGTGTGGTTTTCGCTACCAGAACTATTCAAATCCCAAGACAAATCATAAGGCAGCCTCATGTACGTATCTGAAGTAAATCTTACAGAATAATTCTCGGGATCAGAAACTAGACCGCCATCGGAACCCACATTTGCTTCGCCCAAATAGACACCGTTGTTTCTAGTCTTGTTTCGATCAGTCGAACCAGAAGTGTAAGGAGCATCAACAGAACCAATACGGTCAATTGCAGCCATAGTATAAACATTTTCAATAGGTACAATTGAAAGGGGATCAGACCCAATTGCATACTGCAAGTAGATACTAAATTGATCTGAGTCTTGAACATTTAAACTACCATCAATATCATTTGTTGAAATGATATGAAAACATTCAATTCTGATTTTGTATGGCTTACCCGCCACTAGGTTGACAACCTCAGACTCAATATCTGTATACGTAGCAGTTTCTACTGGGTGAATACGGTAGTCATCTAGAATTAAAGTATCTTCCAAATAAATACGAACCCCGCCGTGAGCAATCCCTACGGCGAGAACTTGATCTCCAGAATCAGGAGGAGTGTAATACCCATCAAAAACCATATTGTAGTACTCATCTATGGTCTCACCACCAGCATCAGTAAATGAAAAATCAACCAAGTCTAAAGCATTATTAATATCGTAATTAATATCAACAGTATTTACAGTGTAGTCAGGAACGGTAAAAGCCTTGTCACCCAAAGCTTTTTCGAGTTGAGACAGCTGCTTATCTAGAGCATCAGCAATAATGTCTTTAACCTTATTAAAGCGACCCTCAGGCATAGCAAAGAATCTTGCTCTAAGACCATTTTTAACAGGAATGCTCGTACCGCTTCTGTCAATTGCACGCTCAGAAAAGTTCATGTGCAAAATAGCATTCTTACTCAAAGCCGACCTGCTAAATGTATTTAGACTGGAGTAATCTGCTTGAGGATAATTTGTTCTCATCAACAAATTTTTAACAGCATCTGCAACAGTGACCTTTTCTAAGAAGAAGCCATTGGTAATAATTTTTTCAGAAGCAAACCTTGACCAATCAGAACTTGACGCTCCGGACGACATATTATCGCTCTGTGCTGACCAGTCATTCACATAAGTCGGCATGTACTCTGGGTACTCATACGTTTCAAAAACAACCTTCGTCCCTACAGCGTGGTTGCGAGCAATAGAGTTGTTAAAGCCCCGTTGAGAAATTGACAATGTATAAGTATCTGTCTTTGCAGATACAAGAACATATTCCCTTGTATAGTTATCTGGATCAATGATCATGACGTACTCTTCGCCCGAGCCGCCTTCAGGAAGATCGTTTGTATTATCAAGAGTTATAGTTGTTGCGCTAGCACTAATATTTGCCCGAATCTCTTTTTCAACAAAAAGGGAGTCATGCTTTTGAACTTGCCATCCAATAGTTGATTGCAGTTTTATGTTCTTTTTCATATAAGAACCATAAGCAGATGAACTGTTAAAAACATTATAATCTTTGCTAGTATTATCTAAACCGATTGAAACAGAGCCAGAGCCGGAACCAGCAATTGGAATCTCAGTAACATGCAAGTCTCTTGTGTTTTCAATACTAAGACTTGTGATGTCATCAGCGACATCGACCTGGTACACAGGATTAACTTCTTGAATTCTTCCATAATCCTGAGGATTTCTTGTTGAGATTATTTCAACTTCAACTGTATCAATAGTAGAATGACCTAAAGAAACTGGTAAATAGTGCTCATAATAATATGAATCTTCAGGAATAGTAATTACTTCACTATACATTGGATCAGGAAGTCCAGCATCAGAACTTCTCACCGTCAACCTGTAAGTGTGAACTTGACCATAATATTCTGAAGTTACAACCTTAATCAGATTACACTTCCTGCTATCAAAAGTGAAAATAGCAGTGGGGTTATCAACAAACTCATATCCGCCGTAGGTTGCTTCAGTGTTTGCTGTTGATGTCGATCCAGACCACCATCCAAATTCATAATCGTCGCTCAAATCTGCTGGCATAGCAAACCAGTTGCCATCTGCTTTAATAACATTCCCATCAACATCTTTTGCATCAGCGACAGCCCAAGTGAAAGACTGTCTATCGTAACCATTCATAGCCTGCTCGGGAGCAAAGAAATACCCTAAATCCCCCTGAGCATTTGAACTATGTTGATTGTTTGAATCAACAGAAACCGACAAAGTTGTACAGTTTCTGCTAGTCAACCAATCAACAAGAACTTTAGGCTTCAACCTCTGGGAAGCCGAAGTCGTCTTAGAATTAAACGTGCTTGTTAAAGTATTACCGTAAATGTCGGAAGTAATCATTTACACTTCCTCCAGTTCAATAGAGCAATCCCACAAATACATATCATTATTGATATCCCGACGAACTAAATTTTCACTGTAAGACTTCACTAATACATTATACTCTGTTTCAGTATAAGGAGTAGTTCCGTTTGAATCAAGATTCAACATCTTTAAAGTATGCACATCTGGGTCTGAAGCAATAGAATGAATCCTATCTCTACCGAATCGATTATCTACTGTTTGATGTCGCTCACTAGGAAGCATAGTCCAACTAATAGAAAAAGTCTTTCTTCCACTAGAGGCTTTATAATACCTGCTTCTACTGGCCGCCCAGTTTCTGTTTTCCACAAAAGACTGAATAATAGATGATTGGAACTTGCGATTATGCTCGCTTAAAGGCTTGCCATCAATAGAAACTAGAGTCCTAATCGTCTGGACATCTTCGGCAATACTTGGGCTAAATTTAGTCGCACCGGCAACCATTCTTGTCTCAGCAGAAAGAATAACAACACCAGGAATGACATTAGATAGTGGAGAACTGACTGTTCCTGACAATGCAGCTCGCCCAAAAACTATCTCTTTAGCAGTTATAAAAGAAACAGCCGCACCAGAAGTTACAGAACCAGTAAAAAGAATTTCAAGAGCAGTTGCGCTTGCGGAACCAGAACCTGATGTCGATGTAGAACTATAGGCTTGCTTCAATGATGTTGCAGTTAAATCATTACTAATTGACAAACCAGAAGAAGAATAAGCAAACTTAAATGCCTCAGCATTAAGTTGACCATCACCATCAGATATTTGAACAGCAGAGTAAGCCTCTTTTAAAGAAACAGCAGTCAAACTTGCTGAACCAGACATGGCGATATTGATACCCGGAATTCTAATAGCATCAGATGTTAAATCTGATGTAATAGACACAGACGCTGAGGCGGTGGCAATTTTCGTACCAGCAACCACAACATCAACATCGCCGCTAGCAGAATCAACACCTGGTATAAGAATCTCAAGAGCAGTAGAAGTTAAAGTTCCACTAACTGACAGAGCCGAAGACGCATAAGCCTCTTTCGTTCCAGAAACAGCAAGGGTTGTATCGCCATCTAAAAATATCTGACCTTTTAATATTTCAAGAGCAATAGTTACTGTTGCAACGTCGCCATCAAAATTAGGGCTAGCCAGTTGAATCTCAAAGGCCGTCACAGACGACGTAGCAGACGCAGACAAAGAAGCAGACGCATAAGAAATCTTTGTGCCTTCAACCGTTAAAGACGACTCGGAAGTCGTTAAAATCTTTGGATATAAAGGATCATTGCCATAAAAATCTACATTGCCAGCAGAAGAAGAAAAAGAATATTTGCTATAATTACCGCTACCCATTATGCCTCCACAAGTTCAAAATTGATCTGATAGTAGACACACTGCCCTACAGGATCTCTTCTAATTATACTCTCTGAGTAACTATCAATAAAACCTGTATAGGAAACCACGGAACCGTTTGGTTCATCTTTATAAGAAATTGTTACTTGAGGAGCACTGACAGCAAGATTGTAGATAAAGTCCCGTCCCTTACGGCCATCAACAGTTTTATCTGAATTTGAAGGGATATATTCATAAGAAACACTCAAAGATCTTTTATTTTTCTTGTGATACCTCTTAATACGACCCCCAGCAGTTTCAACATCAGAAACATTCAACTGCTCTGAACCGGAGTGCTTAGCAGACCCAACAGTCAACTCGCTGCCGTTCAAAGACAAATACTTAACCAGATCAGTTTGCTGATTACTAATCACCGCCATAGTTAATAACTCGCTCCCTTATAAGTCGTATAGAAACGATCTTCCATATTAAACTTCTTATCATTAATAGGGCGAATCTTCATATCATACTGAGAAACCATATTGTTAAACCACTCATCTTCACCAATAAAGTTCTCAACATAAATATTCACAGTCTCAGACTTATTAATAGTGGTGACATTCTGACCACCACCAAATCGACCCGGCGTAGCAAACCTCATATTATTCAAAGCCTGAAGAGCAGCCATACCAATATTGCTTACAGCCTTAGAATTAATTACAAACTCACCACCGTGCAGCATTGATGGAACACCAGCAGACCTGAATCCAGGAACATACCCACCATACTGTCTCGTAATCGTATTCGGGAACTTCAAACCAGCATAAGCCTTAACACCTCTGTCAATGGCTGGACCTTCCTTCGCAAGAGCTTCATTGTAAATCTGCTGATGCTTGCTTGTATTATTGAGAACAAGTTCAGTAGACATCACTTCAAGGACTTTACTAAGTTTGTCTTTATACAGTTTCAAAGTGTCATATCTAAGACCTGACCAATTATTTTTTGCATAATCATCAACAAATGCTTTCACATTCAAACCAGCAGTTTTTCTGGCGAGAGCATCAGCACCCATACCGCTCTGGTTGTATCTAATAATTTCACCACCAGAGCCACCAGAGCCAGAGCCGCCTCCACCGCCGCCTCCACCGCCGCCTCCACCGCCTCCGCCAGAGCCAGCACCAGCAGCAGCAGAGCCAGCACTCTTGGCAGCCTCTTCCATAGCCTCAAAAGCCATCTGAGCCTCAAGAACGTTTGCAATCATCGGGTCCATCAAGTCAGCAAGATCATCAACCTCAGAAATAATATGATCAATAGTTCCTCTCCACTTATTAAGAATGCTTTCATTAGCATGTTCAATTGCGGCCTCCAAAACCGCCTGAGGTCCATGATTTTCAATAGTCTTCGCAATACCAGTATCACCGGTGTCTTTAATCTGATCCTTCAATCCAACAAGAATGGAATCAAAGTTTGTCGTAATCTTCTGACCCTCTTCACTCTCAGGGTCAAAAGCGTTGCCCATAGCAGCAAGCATTCCAACAGTCGCACCAACAATGCTGTCCTCTTCATCATTCAAACCGAACTTAGCTTTAGCGGTGGTAATCAGATCATCAAGATTGCTACTGAACACACCCACAGTTTTATTAGGCATCTCATTAACAATTTTTGTTTGCATCTCATCAAACGTCTTAGCAAATTCAATAGCATTATCTTCACTAAACTGAGTAGCCAGAGCGGTCAACTCATTCAACTGAGACTCATAATCCTCAATTGTCTGAGGGGCAAACTTCGTTATATCCTTAGAAGCCTCCTTGAAAGCGGCAATCTGCTCTTTAAAGAAATCGTCAGCCTGCTTCTTAGCATCCTTAATAGAGTCCTTAAGGAAAGCAAGATTCTCCTTACGCAAATCATCATTACGCTTCTGCTCAAGATTTGAAATACTTGCAGCAGAATCCAGTTTGCTCTTCTGCTCTTCACGATCCAACATGCGAGCATCATCAATACGACCCTCGTAAATAGCCAGCGCACGATTACGTACATAATTCTGGCGGTTCAGTTCACGCTCATCCTGAGCAGCACGCAAATCAGCCTGATACTGCTTCTCTTTAGTCAAAGACTCTTCAGCTTTCCCCAGCTTATCAATCACCTCAAGTTGATCTTCAAACACAGCAAGAGCCGCATCCCTCTGATCTTCCAAGGCACTAGTCAAATCATCAGTCACACTCTTAATCTCATCAGTCAAATACTCACCAACAAGATCAACAAAAGTCTGACGGATCTCCTGCAAAGCCTCCTTGAACTTATCAGCAAATGCCTCACCAGCAGCACCACCAGCATCTTCGCTCAAGTCCAAAGTAGGCTCAAGCAACTCATCCATCATCTCATAAGGATTCTCTTCCTCAGCACCCTCAAAGAACTCGTTAATAAACTCCTTACCAGAACCCTCAGCAATACCACTATCACCCTTAGCCATCTCTTTAAAGAAATCACCAACAACGTCTTTAGCACTTTCAATACTGCCCGAAATGCCATCAATAAACCCGACAGCGGCATCCTTACCAACAGTAATACCGTATTCAATCAAATCGAAAACAGCATTAACACTATCTTGCATAGTGTCACTGAAACCGATGACAGAATCACCAACACCATCAAAGAACCCTCTGACCCCATCAGCAACACCTGCAAAATCAGTTTCAGGAATAAGACCACCGCTAAGGAAGCTCATTATGCCGCTAACATTGTCAGCAACAAGAGCAAACGCATCAACCAATGTAGCTAAAACATCGCCAACAAGTTTAATACCATGACCAAATGCCTGAACAATAAAGCTCACAAGTTTTGCAATAATATTCATGATCTTTCGCCCAACAAGCAAATTAAACATCACAAGTTTGTACCAAATTTCAATCACACTTGTTAACATCCAAGCGAAAACATCAACAATAAACTTAACAGCAGTAAAGAAACCATTGCTAATTTTTTCAAGAATAGGAGCAGCAATTCTCAACAAAGCCTTACCAAGATTAAGGAAAGCACTACCAATAGCCTTCAAACCTTCCTTCCAATCACCCTTAAATATTTTAATAAATCCCTTAACAATACCAGTTATAAAACTAAACACCTGATAAAACAGATCAGCCCAGATCTTTACAACAGGAACAACAACAGTCTCAATCAACCACTTAAATCCATCAGCAATAGCCTCAATAGCAGTACCAATATTAGCCAAAGCAGCACCCATCTTAGAACCAGCATCCTCACCACTATTACCCACACCAGCAATAGTCACAATAAGATCAAGAATAGGACTAATCAAAGCCATCAAAGCATCTTTAATAGTTGCAAAAGCCTTCTTAAGAGAAGACATCAAACTAGCGCCCTTCGACCTCAAATTATCCATATTCTTCATCACAAGAGCAACAACAACACCAATACCAACAAAAATTGCTCCGATACCGCTAGAAATCAATGCAATCTTAAGAAGCTTCATGGCCTTAACACCTCTAAGGATTGAGCCGACAAAGCCCTTCATACCAAGACCAGCCTTACTAAACATGCCAGGGGCAGTAGTGCCAAAAGCAACAGAAGCAGCAGTTGCATCAGTAATTGCTTTCTTAGCAGCAATAAATGGCGCAGCAGCAGCACCCTTTACAGCGCCAGCAGCAGCACCAGCCTTACCAACAACAGCAGACTTAGCACGACCAGCAGCAAGACCGGCTCGAGTACGCATACCACCCAGACCACCAGCACCAATAGATTGAGCCTGAGCCTCAGTAATCTCTCTGCCCTTAAAGGCAAACTGCTTAACAAGTTTATTGTTTTCAACAACAGCTTTAGCAGTCAAATTCTTTCTTGCTTCAAAAATTTGAGCCTGATTCTTATTAAAATCAAGCGCCTGCCTTCTTGCCTGCCTAAACGCAGCCTGCTCCGCTTTTAACTCCCTTTGCTTAGCACCAGCAGCACGCCTTGCAACATCGGCCTGTTTCGTTGCAGCCTTCTTAGCACGCGCATCAGCGGCAGCAGCCGCTTTAGCAGTTGCTGCATTTTGCTGTCTAATTGCAGCATTCTGTTGATCAACCTTTTGCTTAATGGTTTGATTGTAAAAATCTTCTGCTTGCTTTTTTCTATTCACAAAAGCCATTCGTTCTCTAGCAGATCTTTTTGCCTCTTCCTGCTTTAGAACATTTGCTTCAAATGCGCTTACAAATCGTCCATTCTTTCTAACTTGACCTGTTGCCTGATCTACTCTATATTTAGCAGCCTCTGCTTCAGTTATCGCTAAACGCTTAGAAACCGCTTTAATTCGATCTCTTTCAGCTTTAAAAGTATCTCTTGCGTCGGGAGTCACAACAGGAGGCGCTGGCATACCCTTGTATGGTTTAAATACAGGAGATGCAGCAGTTGCCGCTGTTGCTACTGGAGCGGTTCCGGAAACACCAGTTATGTTTATCGGTGGAGTCTTCTTTCCTGCACCACCCATCCCCATAGGGGTTCCACCAAAAGTTGTAGATGCCACACGATCAGCAGAAGCCTTCATCTCATCAACAAGACTTACAACATCACCAGCCGCAGTTCTTGTCTTATTGAGCATCCCAGTCATGCGACCGAACGAACCAGCAAGTTTTGCCATAGGGCCATTGCCACTAGCAATCGTCGCAATTAAAGTAGCAAAACGGCTATTCGTGTTAACAATCGTGTCACCCGTTCTAGTCAAACCGTTCTTCAAGAACATAAGCTTGCTAGCAGAAGCAACAGACTCGACAGAAAGAGTCTTCAAACCCGGCACAACTCTAAGCAGCGAATTAAGCATCACACCAGAAGCCAGTTTCAACTGACCAAAGATAAACACCAACGGACCAATAGAAGCAACAACCGCACCAAATCCAAGAATTGCTTGCTTAAAGGCAGGAGACAAGTTTCTAAACGCTGTAGCAAAATCGCTGACTGCCTTAGAAACTTTCTCAATCAACGGAGCAACCGTACTGATTAAATCAGCAGCAATATTCTTGAACGAGTTCTTCATACGATCAATAGCCGTAGAGGTTGAATTCAAAGCAATGTTAAGCTCGTTCTGAGCCAGTTCCTGTGCATTAGAAGCACCAAGCAACTCAACAAACATTGCTTTACCGCCCTGGCTTGAAATCTGATCAATAAGGTCAATGCCCTCAGCATCCTTAAGTTCACGAACCAAGTCACCAAGTTCTTGACGAACCGCCATAGCAGCCTCTTTATCTGCCGCCGTAACAATTCGACCATCAATCTCCAAAGCGCCAGACTTGATGTCTTGAATAGATGTATTAGCAATCTTTGCAATATTAGCAATAGAAGCATAATCATCAACAAGAGTTATACTTGCACCGTGAGCAGCATTCCCAGCCTCCAAAGCCGAGTTAACAATATCAGCAAGAGATTGATTGCCTACAATAGCAACATTGTTAAGTTCTCTCTGGAATGCAACCAAGTCATCAATAGCAGTAAGAATTCTGGTAGCCTGACGCTTCTGGAATAGGTCGGTGAAGAACTTTGACACAGTTTCGTCAGAAGCAACATCACGCAACTCCATAGTCGCATCAATAAGACCCTGAATCGAATCAACACCCAGCCCCTGAATCTGATCAAATGCTTCTTCAAGAACACCAGTAGCATCACCATACGTATCAACAAGATCAGCCATCGTCTGTTCAGCCTTCTTAGTAGGCGAAATAAGTCTCTGGAACGAAACCTTCAAGCCGTTAGCAGCAGTAGAAACATCGATACCAGCCGCCTTCATCGGAGCAAGCAGACCAGCAGTCTGCGTCATCGTCAAACCAAAAGCAGTAGCCGCCGCCTGCGCTTCAGGCATAGCAACAGCAAGATCACGGAACGACATAGCCGTGTTGTTTTCAATAGCGTTAAACAACATCAACTGTGCATTCGTTGCAGCAATAGCAGCAGCCTGCTTCTCTTGAGCAGACATGTTCTGTCTAGTAAGGTTCAACGTTCTCTGCATACCCAAGAACATTGTTTGAGTCAACTCTCTAGCAGACCCGACATCCATCGAACCCAAAATGGACATCTCAGAAGTAATCTGACTCAGTTTCAAAAGGTTCTCTTCAGAAGAAATACCGAGTTCAGCAAAGTCAGCAGCGACACCGACAATCAATTCACGACTCAAACCAAACGTCTGGCTAAGATCATAAACAGCATCCTCAAAGGACTTAAGTTGATCAATATTCCTATCCGCAATCTTAGCGAATCTAATCAACTCGGAATTGTAAGCCTTAAAAGCATCCAAACCTCTATTAGCAAAAACAAGCAACGGAGTTGTCAAACCAATAATAAGACTTCGACCAACGAACTGAGCGTCTTTACCCAGACGCTTAAGTTCCATACCGATGCCTTTAAGGTCACTAATAAAGGCTCTGGCCTTGACTTTCTTCATTGCAACAGAAGTCTGCTTAAGACCAGTGGTTAAAACATCAAACTGCCTCTTTGTAATCTGCTTAGAAGACAATCTCTTCTGAAGCATCTGAAGATCTTTATTGACCCTCTTCAACTCTTGACTCAGCGCAGTTTGATTCTGAGTCAGTTGACGTACATTCTTAGCCTGCTCTACAGCACCACGGCCAGCATTACCAAGAGCCTTGTTCAAGCCTCTCTGTTGAGCATCAAGATTCTTGGTCAGGCGACCAAGGCCGGACATGTTGAATGCAACATTCTTAAGACTTGATGACAGCTGTTTTAACTGCTCTTCGCCGTCTACAACTACATTCAGCCTAATATTTTCGTCAGCCATAGTTCACCATATCAATTATCGCATTTTATTACAAATAAAGCAATAATCCTAGGACTCATACCCCAGTCCAATCGGTATAAATCTTAGATCTCCACCTTCCAAAACCTCAGGAGGTTTAGGCGGCTCAGGATCATACCAATCATCATCCCAATCAACTTCTGCACCCTGCGCAGCAGCAGCCACCTTCAGTTGCATAGAGACATCATTATTTGCCGCACGATACAGCAAGAAGAGCTCATCTAAAGTTAGACTTTCTTCTAACTCCAAAAGGCTCTTCCAGGCTCCGGATCTAACCAGCAACTCGCATTCATATTTTAGGAGAGGGATATCTTCCCAACTTAAAGGCTCACCCTGAGAGGGGGAGTCCCCCTCCATCAGATGTTTGGGTCGCTACCCATAGCAGCAGCCATAAGTTCGCTAAAGCAGCGAAGGTCAAGAATGTCCTCCAGCGCATCTGCGTCCTCTGCAAGTTCTGGATCAATCTTTGCAAGAGCAATTCCAGCTGCCTCAACCATCTTGTCAATATCCTCATCAGTCATGTCTGTATCGTCGGTCTTAAGTTCATTCGCAACCTTCATAAACTTACGAAGTTGACGAATAGTAAGCGGCTTAATATTCCTAGTCTTGCCATCCGCAAATACAATATCCACACCTGCATTGAGGTCTTTATTCTGTGCCATTTTTCTCCTTAAATGTCATATAACGAGGAAAACCCTCGGATATGAATTATACCATACCCAAGGGTTTCCCAGTGAACTATATTAAGTTTTTTATCAGGCAGTTTCGTCAATAATCTTGCCATACTCGTAGCTGGTGTCAGCTGAGACAGGCAGGATGCGGAATGAAACAGCAAAGGTCGTTGCCTCTGCACGCTTCATCGAAATGCTTGATGATTCAAACGAAATTGCACGCTTAGTGTTGAACTTACGGGTACGAGTGCTTGAGGCATTTGAACCCGGTGCGTTACCGACAATCTGGACAGCCTTCTCGTATGGGTAAACATTCTGCACACCGAACATGAAAGTCTTTGTGTCAGCGCCGTCGTTGTTCACAAGAACATCGGCACCATCATCGTCCTGATCGTATGACCAAGCGATTGCGAGGTTGTTAAGAGTGGCTTCTGCGAGCGTCGTCTTAAGCATAACCTTAACCTTTGACTGGATAACCTTAGCGGCATCTCCATATTGGTCAACTTCAATGTCAACCATGTCTGGCTCCCAAGAAATTTCAACACCTTCTTGAGTAGCGCCGACAGATGAGAGGCTGTCGAAGTCCGAGTTAGTCATCGAAGTGTTCGATGCGCCTACCTTGACTTCTGCCTCACCCACAACAATATTTGCGGTAGTAACTGAGCCTGAACCTGGCATTTTTAATCCTCCTATTCAAGAACAAAAATTCTTTTGCCCTTTTTGTCACGCCATTTAGCGATCTTTTTTACGTGTTCTGGTCTAATCTCACCGGGCTTCTTCCCGATTGCGACACCCTTTTGCCATTCAAATTCGTAAACCGTTTTTCCGACTCTAGCAAAGAAGCCTCCACCAGACCTTCCTACGTATGTAATAGTAGTATACTTCATATCTTTTTATAATACCACATCACTGGGGTACATAGTAGATTGTAAAATCTAAATTCATCGTAAACCAGCCATCTCTTTCAATAGCCTCTGCGACCTCGGCACCATTAAAGATAGTCGAAAAGATTCTAGTGTCCGTTCCATTAGCGCCACCGCTTTCCGAAATCGCATCTCCTTTAGAAAGCATCTCGATTAAACGCTCACCAATCTGATAGAGTCTGTTGATGTCTGTGTCATACAAAACATAAGAAACAACATCATATCTATTCCACCAAGATTCAACACTAGGAACAGAGGGGCTTACATAGTAAACCAGAAACGGAGCAGTCTCACTACCTGGTCCAATGATAGGAAAGATATTCATTTGCTTTCCAGCAATAGTCTGAAGGCTAGAGTCTGCTTTTATAAAAGTGTTAATATCATAAACTGCTAATGTTGAAATAGCCATAATTACCTCGATCCGTCCTTAATGTATTTAGAAGTGCTTGAAGTTGCTTGATCAGCAGTGATATCCCCTCTAATACCAGTCACACCACCCCTGACACCAAAGCCTTCTTTAGCAAGTTGCTCTCTTAAATTCTTACGCATTAGTTTTATTGGTTCATACTTAATAAAATTATAGAAAGTATTATCTCTTGATTTAGCAGGAACTTTAAACGATCTCAGCAACTGAGGATAATTCCTTGCAGAAGAATGAGGGTTCTGACTCAGATCATATACACTACCGTTACGTGCTTTTGCAGAATACCGTTTCCTACCGTACATTCTAATATTGACATCCATTCTAGCTTTATTTACCTTATCCTTCTCATCAATTTTATTCCCAGAAGTAACTTTAGCTTTGAGAATTTTAATATTAATAGTGCTTCTACTTCTACCGTGCGTAACATCAACAGGAATAACTCTGTCATCAGCATACATGTACGCTTTAGGTCTACCTTTACTATAGTTTCTTATAAGTTTAGCCTTAAAGTCCGCTTTAGTCTTTTCAGCAGCAATCGCTCTCGCTCTATGAATCCTGTTGGGATACTTAGCAACGTTTTCAGCAAGACGGTACATGTCATTAACCCTTCTTTCAGAGAACTCTATAGAAAAAGAACGAGCAGCCATTATGAACCCACCTCCACAACAAGCCTGAGTCTTACAAGAATGTGACTCAGTTTACTATTAAAACCTGGTCTGCGTACAATGTCAGTGACTTCAAATGGACCGGCTGTCAGCGTTGTGCCATATCTATCTTTAATATCTTGAACACGGTATCCATATTCAAAATATGAAGCGTAAGTGTGAGGAATAATGACTTCGTACTCTTCAACATTGTCTGTATACGGAGCAAGCCTCCTCTCTGACGAGATAGGCTGAAAAGAACAAGGAACCGATGTTTGACTTACCGACCACGATGCAATCTTCTGACCGGCAGCATTGTCAGTTACAGTTCTGCTGTAAACATCCAACTTCTGTGGAAATCTTAGAAAAGTTCTGTAAGCCATTATGTAACATAGTCCATCACAAATAATGTGTAGTCAGTTAGCAACACATCAGCCTCGATGTTCCCTGTGCTGTCGTAGAAGTTAGGAGTCATGGTGAACCTAATCGTATCCATATCCACCGAAGTGATTCCGTGTCTACGATACTCAGAATCATCATTCATCAAATCAGTAATAATCAAATCAGCAGCCTGTTTGATATTCAGAGGCACATATCTCCAACCAAAATCGCCTTCAATTTTGTAATCAGAATGCTGCTTAAAAGTCTTACCAAGAATCCTAGAAGTATTAGTCTGGACAACATTTGCTTTAAATCGAAGGTAATAAGAAGCTTCAAAATTAAAAGGCTGTCTGACTTTTTCAATATTTGTAAGACTTGAGTCTGAGTAATCGTGAATAACTTCTGCATCAGAGTCACCAGGATTAAATGTCACTTTTCTCAAAGTAGCAATAGGAATAGGCAAATGTAGATTCTTGTGATTACCGCCATCTAAAGTAAAACTCTTGTTTGGATAATACTCAAACGACTGACCGCAATAAGTATCAATAATATTTCTGGCTCTCTTCTCAAAATAATCAAACTGAGCAGCGAACCCGCTCAAATCACTATGATTAGCTAGAAACTCAGCCCAGCTGATATACGGGGTATAAGCATTAATATACTGAGACTGGGTGTACTCAGTACCGCTAATCGAATACGTGAAGTCTGCTCTGTGCTTACCGGCAGAGTTTAAAGTATAAATACCGGAATTTTGCTGCCCAAAAGTAATCGTATAAACCCCTTCAGACGACCTTGTTGCAGCAGTTGAAGACTGCACAACATCACCAAACTCATGCGTCAACACAACCGTCACATTATTAGAATCAGCATCAGACGGAAGAGTCAGCGTAAGAGTTTTTGATGTATCAATTTTTACGTCATCCATTTAAATCTCCATTCAGCACCAAAAAGTGCTTACTTTTATAATACCATTATACCTAAAAAACGATTAGAGGTATATGGCTACAACTCGTCTTCTGATATTAGAATAACCGCAAGCAAATGTATTGCAAGCGCACCAAGGCTTATCCATATACCCCATTCCCTAGTCTGTCCTGACAAAGTAATTAAAACCAAGCCAGTACCAGCAAGAGTCCAAGCTAATGAATAACTCTCTTTCAAAACTCTTTTCAAAGCTCTCTTAATCATCTAGACCTCCTTGATGAACCTCCACGCTTACGTGGGCCATCAGAGCCTCCTCCGCCACCTCCCCCTGAGCCTCCAGATGTTTTAGGACCAGAAGGACCGGCAGCAGCGCCAGCCGTGGCTGCTACAGCAGCCGTTGCTGCAACAACTGTACGACGATCTTCCGTCGTGATAGCGGAACCAGCAGCAACATAATCGTTATAGTTCTCATCTTCAAAGATATTTACAGCGTCTTCAAATTCGCTTTTAACTTCATCATCTACTTCATTCAAAGCAACAACAAGCGTTTGCTTTGCATCATCTGGGATATCGTTAAAATTATCGTCTTCAACCAGATTTTTAATATCGTCAACAGTTACATCACCGTCAATAACGTCAATATATTCTTCCGCCAGCTCTTTGCTTATCGTATCAAGTTCTTCAACAACTTTAATTTCAGCTTCATCAATCTCTTTAACCTGCTCAGGTGATACATCTAAACCTAAATCTTCCAGTTCTTCCGCTACAGCCGCATCATCAGGATCTTCGAACACCGGCACAGTTGTCGTGGGCGGCGTAGGGGTAGTGGTAGGGGGCGAACTAGTTGTAGTTGTTGCAGGCGGGACAGTCGTGGTGGTTGTAGACGTTGACGTTGTTGTCGGTGGCAACGATGTAGTGGTAGTTGTAGTTGGAGGGGAAGTGGTGGACGTTGTGGTAGGCGGGACTGTTGTCGTTGTACTCGTCGTTGTAGTGGTTGTCGTGGTCTCCGGCACGGTCGTTGTGGATGTACTCGTCGAGGTCGTTGTTGACGTAGTTGTGGTGACGGGTATCGTCGTCGTTGTAGACGATGTGGTGGTTGTCGTGGTAGTGGGGGCGGTTGTAGTTGGGGGAACCGTTGTTGTCGTGGATGTTGTAGTTGTGGACGTTGTTGTGGTTGATGGCGTTACCTCTTCTACCAAAAGAGTGACCTGTGTAGACCACCCAGAGTATATACCCATTGTATCATTATCCGCACGGACATCAAAGACGTATGACTCTCCTAAGCCACCAGTGCTTTCAAATAAACTAAACGGCAAGGTGTAGTCAGTATTTAAGGCATTTTCATCACCTACATTACCTGTAGCAACACCCCAGCCAGCATCTGGCGGTATTCTAAAAGAAATCGCATACCGCTCCGGTTCAACATTACCAACATTAGGAGCATCCCAATCAAGATAAACACCGTCAGAAGTGACTTCTCCAGTCAAATTCATAGGTGGACCAATTGTTTGAGGAATCGTTGTAGTAGTTGTGCTAGTAGTCGTTGTGGTGGTAGTTGTGGTGGTAGCAGGAGTTGCCCAACTCCAAGTGTTTTGCACAAATCCACACAAGGTAGAAGAAGTCAAACCCTGACAGGTGTCCCAAGAAGCATTAGAAGACCAACCGTTCGGTGGGGAGTTGCTGTTGATCGAATTGAAGTACGGGTTAGTGAGCAGGTTAGTTAGGTCTGTCCATTCGGTGCTTCCGTCTAGTTTTGCTTTGAAAGCGACTTCTTTGATTTCCGTTCCGTAGTTTCCTCCCCAACCTTCGCCATCTTTTGCCCAAATGCGAATCTTCACCGTGTCCCACA
>Ga0255751_10000110_pt1 | contig 71031 bp, 47 predicted proteins | sample 071ome_20_FD_179951 | JGI IMG/M metagenome (GOLD analysis project Ga0255751, IMG submission 179951) | Coastal salt marsh microbial communities from the Groves Creek Marsh, Skidaway Island, Georgia - 071412BT metaG (version 2) | ecosystem: Environmental > Aquatic > Marine > Intertidal zone >... | reverse complement strand
TAGAACTTTGTTGGCACAGTAATGGAACCTTAAGAAAAGATGTAAAACAAATTACTCTTATGCTATATTGTGTTAACCCCGGCGATACAAATTACGGTATTACAGGCTTTTGTAATATGCGTAAAGCATATGAAGATATTCCGGAAGATATTAAAAAAATTATTGATACTATAGAAGTTCGACATAGTATGAAAGCATTTGCAGGCGAAGTTCCTTCTGTAGGGAAGAACGACGGCGGTTACAAATTAACTCCAGATGATCCAGAATACGAAATATTTAATGGCTCAAATGTTAACAGCCAAGGTAATACTACATACACTACAGAAACAGAAGGGGTGTGGAAGCCACTAGTATGCAATCATCCTTGGCACGGAAAGAAAGCTCTTTACTTTATACCTAGTGTAATAGTAGAATGGAGAAGTACAGAATATCCTGACTTTGATAGTGAATGGTTATGGAACTACTTATATGATCACGCATTCCAAGACAAATACGTTTACAAACATACATGGAAGCCAGGAGATTTTATTTTTAACGATCAATGGTATGGACTACACAACCGTACAGAAGTAAAAGGTGAACGGTTAATGTGGCGCTTTTGTACGGACAATAAGATCATTAACACAGTAGACTAAATGTATTCTGAATTCAAAAGAAGCATTAACTGCTGTATGCATTTTAGTTGTGTCAATTAAATACGCCTTTCCTACTTCAAACTTACACAATTGATCTTCAACTACCATAAAAGACCCAGGATTAATTTTTATAGGAATATGCAGTCTTGGTGAATCATCATAGTGCCAAGACAATGATGATTTATGTCGCATATTCATTATACGGCCGCGACATACATTGTAAGTAGAAACTAGATATTCATTTAGTTTTTCTATCGGTGTTCCTACAAAATAATTAGGTGTTAAATTAAAATCTTCTTGTTTAAGCCATTGGTCAATAGGTTTGATTGGAGGCTTTGTCATTGTATTAGGATCAAAGGCATCCCAATCGTAATTAAAACTTTTAGTAGACTCAATTAATTGTTCTTCAATATCTGTTATTTCTTTCCTACACTGTAATGCTAATTGATGTGCGTCTTTATCTTTATTTGGAAATTTTTTATCTGCAACACCTAAAATATAATCAACTAATTCTTTGTAGTCTATATCTAAATATATTTCTTCAAACATCAATACACTCCTTTAACAAAGAATAAGAATCAATGTTTAAACCAAAAAAGAATTGATAAACATCATTGTTTATACATGTTGCATCGTGTATAGTACTAGTTTCTATTAAATATAGCCTGCCTGCTTCTACATTTTCACAACGTATCATTTCGTCATCTTTTTTGTAACGTAAACTTACGTTATTAGGATTATTTGTTCCCCATAATCTTAAATTTACTGTAGGTAGTATTACATCAAAATGTGGTAAAAAATTTGCGCCTTCTTTCCAATATAATACACTACTGCGACACATATAAGATTTAATTCTTTTTATTGTATCAAAACAGCGCAAATTTAAAAGTGCAGTTGGTTCTACAAAATCACATTCTAATAAACAATTATCCGGATTATCTTTGTTATGATGATCTAAAGGTCCAATACTAATATCGTTATCAGACAATCTTCCGTCATAATTTACCAAAGGCATTCCTTGTCTAATTTCATTTAGTTCAGGTCTGTTAGTACCCCAAGGTAAAAATCTATTTTTTTCCTGCCACATATCTGCTTCAAATTCTTCTACATCTATTTTAAAAATTGTGGGAACTAAAAAATCTGTGTGCAAGTTCCAATACAATTCTGTATTTAATTTGCGTGTTGAATTATACTTTGCCCATATTGGATGATCTGCTGGTTTAGTTGTCATTATATAATCTTTCTATTATTTTCCAATGTTTGCTGTCTTTGTTTTGAATTAAATTTTCAAAGCTCTCGTCTATTGGTATTTGTAAATTCATTCTTGTAGTATTGTTATTAAATACTGCATGTTTTGCTTGTGTGTTTAAAATTGCTGTGCCATTAATTTCGCCATCGTTAGTTTGAGCAGGTGCATAATCCTGTGTTAACGGATGAATGATAACACTGTGTCTGCGCAAGTTTATACCGTCTGTATGCCAATCTTGTACAGCATTAGGATACATTTTCATTAGTAATACTCTTTCTATTCCTCTAAACTCTACCGGTAAAAAATTAAGAGGTGACGAAAGTCCTGTATTAGTAGATTTATGATTTATAAAATCTGGACTATCAATTAACGATAAAAAGTATTCTCTTTCAGTATCAGTTAAAAAGTCAGGAAGTTGATAATAACTTAGCAAGTGGAAACTCCTTTCTGCTTAACGGATATAATCCTATGTTTTGCCAACAAACATCAATATCGTTAATCTTGTTATCGTTAATTAAAACACAAGTATTATACTTGTCGGGTAACACTTTGCAATTTAATCCTAGTTTTTTTGCAATTCTAGAATGTCTTTCTACTACACCCCGTCTGTTGTGTTCAGTACTAAAAAATGCATGATCAAATCCTACTTGTTTACAAAATTCCAATTGTTCTTCGACCATTTGAAATGCGAAGGTTTTACCTCCTATTGTAGGCTGCTGTAAGCCCGTTGTCCTATACATTGGGTCTATAGCGAACCTAGTAAGTATACGAGCTACATTTGCGTGTGTGTACTGCTGTACAGCACTACAAGCTACTGTACGCCCGTCTAGTGTTATTATAGACCATACTACATATCTATCTATAGTTGGATCGCTATACCAATACTTGTCGTTAGATCTATTTTTATCAACAGATCTCATATACTCTAAAAAATTAAATATTCTAGGATCATCTTTTCCAATAAGCATCTAGTAACTCTTGTCCGTCCATATTAAATATTAAATGTGTTCTAGGAGTATTGCCTTCATTTTTTACCCAATGATTTAAACCTGTATTTGCAAACCAAACATAACCATCTGCAGGAATATGTACACCATTAAAAATTGCTTTTTCATTTGTTTCAATTGCAATATGAAAGCGTGTACTAAAGGTAGGATCAAAGTCTCTATGGGGCTTGATTTCTTCGCCTGGTAGTAGTTTAGCAAGACCTACTCTAGTTAAGTTAGGACCTAACGCATTGCATACTTCTTTTAAGTAATCTGGTATGTCATTATGAAGTATATTATATGCTCTTTGATCTAATTCTTTAGATCCTCCTAAAAATTGCTTATCCCAAATAGAGCCGCTATTTCTATTTTCTCTAATTTCGTAATCTGGATTAAAATGAGTTAGTGACAATTGTTGGTATCCTATCTCATTATGCTGTTTACCGTCGGCATCAATTTCTTCGTTTGTTTTATTATACGCAACTTTGCTTAGCCTTTTGCCCCATTTCTGTCTTAACGGTTCTAACTCTCCGTTTATACAAGCATTCCAGTCTTTACCTTCAACTTCGTTGACAGCTTTACGAAGTTTGTCGATATCAAATTGTAGATCTAATTTAATTAAATCGGGTAATTCTTTTCTATTTTTCCATTTACTCATATCTGTTATCCAAAAAATACTGAAGGGAAATAACTTGTTCTGTGTCTAAAATTACTATTCTTCAGTATTGCCCTTTTAATACCATCTGTAGTTTTTATATTATCGAAGTCTATAGCTTTATTTACTCCTATTCGACGGTCTAATATGTCAAGGTTGAGTATTTTAACAGGTATGCTGTCTGTGCATTGCACGTTAGGTGGTAATGTAATTAACTTTTTATAGTATGTAGGTAAGTCGTAAGTTAAACTAAATTGTTTTTTAGCGTGTAATCCTGTAATCATATTATAATTAAATCTTATAATGTCATCTCGTAAGTCGCTATCAAAAAATTGTGAAAGATATTCTCTACATTCAGTATAAATTTCATCTATGTTATCTAAGCACGACAAATATATAAACTCTTCGTATAAGCACTTTTCACCATTATACTCAGCAAATTTTATCCCTAAGTCTGTGTTTATATAGTCCTGTATTTGTATTTCTAAATTATTTACTATTGAACCTATAGATTTAAAGTTTAAAAAATCAGTATAAAAATCCTTGTACAATACGTTTTTATTATGATACAGTGCTAGTGCAATAAACCTTACAATATTTAGATTATGTACTCCTTGTAATAACGCAGTGAAGGATTGCATCTTAATATAATCTTCTAAATTAAAAGAGTATGTTGACACAACAATATCAGCATCATATAAATTTCTATCTTTTACTTGTTCTGCTTGCCTTTTGCGTAGTGTTTGAATAGCAAATTTATCTTTATATTCTTTTTCATTTGCAGGACTATTTTCAATTAAATGAAAATCATATACTTTTACTACATCATGGAATCCTAATACTAATAAATCACTCCAAGCCTTCTTCCACTTTTCAACAGTGTCGCCCGGATTGCCACAAATTAACGTGCCTGTCATAGGAATGCCTAAATTAAAACTTTCTTCCATTTCGATAATTAATTTATCGTTACTAATATTACTTCTTGCTATATTATCTAACACTTCTAAGTCTGTATGTTGGAAGCTCATATCAGCTGCCATTACCATACTGTTGTCGTATAATACTTTATAACATTGGTTTACATACTTTTTATTATTTTTCGCGCTTTGAAAAGTTACAATCTGAGGAAATCCAGTTTCTTGTTTTCCTTTTGCAAGTTTTTTAATATATCTTAAATCTCTTTCAAATGAGCCATAATTTGCATCATTAATAAAAACTAAATTTGGTTGTAAACGAACTATGTGATCTAAAGCATCTAACATCATATCTTCATTCCACATACGAATTTTACTATTAGTATCACTGCCCCAATCACAAAATGAACACTGATATGGACAACCCCTATTAGTTTCTAAACTACAAATAACTCGTTTTCCGTTATCGTGTGCTTGTTTTACAAATCGTTTCATATCATCAAAGCAATGTATATATGGACTTATACATTTAGATAAATCTAATTTAGGAGCAAACTTAGGCGGAAATTGTATAGTTTCTTTTGTAATAATTCCCGGAAAATCTAAACTTAAATTATTTTGTATTCTATAAATTAACTCTGAAACTAAGTGTTCTCCTTCATTTAGTGCAATTAAATCTATGTTTGGATATAAATCAAATACGTCTTTTCGTTTGTAAGGTACTTCTGGGCCGCCTGCTACAACTATACAATCAGGATTAAGCTCTTTAGCCTTCCGTGCATGTTCTAAGTTTTTTTCAAAATTCCATACATAACAACTTAATAGTAAGATGTCACATTCTACTACTTCTTGATCCATCATAAACAATGGATCAAGCCATTCTACATCTAACGAATGTTCATAGTTAACTTCCATATAAGTTTTAAATAAACCCCATTGCAGGGGGAGGTATATACTTCCGGGATGGAGATGAGGCTGTTGCACTAGGAGGATTTTCATTAGTTTACCTTTATTAATCTAATAAACCAAGCACCAGGATCTATTTGCCAGGTTGTTTTTCCTATTTGCCAATCTTTACTATCTATATGATGATTTTCGTGCCATCCTTCGCCGCCTGTAAACAAAGTAGCTAACCAACTATTACGTACTATTCCATCTTTGTGGCATAATGCGTTTATAAGACCAAAGCCCAAGTGTCCATAGAAAAACGGTGATATAAAGAATACTAAAAACCATTCAAATGAAAATATCAAATATCCTAATAAAAGAAATAATATTCTAAATTGTGTATGATATTTGTAAAAAAACATCACTCTCTTATTTCTTAATAAGTCTTTAATAAAACGCCTTGGGATTGTGCCTACTTTAAATTTCGATGTAAACACTGTCCAGAATCCTTTATACAGAGGACTATGCGGATCTTTATCAGTATCTGAGTATGCATGATGCATTCTATGTACTCCAGCCCATCCTAGTAAATGACCTGCGCCAGATAACGGGCCGAGTATAAGAACTACATATTCATACCATACAGGTGCATTAAATGACCTATGAGTAAAATATCTATGATACCCTGCACTTATAATTGTAGCTGCTAATACTTGCCACCATAAAAAACTTATCAAAATATAAAAAAGTATATCCAGCATTATGTATTTAACTTTTCATAATATTCTGCAAACTCAGGAAAGAATTTAAGAGTATCGGTATTTCTAATAGAATCTATTTTCTTTAAAAACTTTATGCCATTTAAAAAACTTTTATGGTCTGAATTTATAGTTCTAAGTGTTTGTAAAGCAGAATTAAATTTAGTATTATTTTTTCTAAAAGCATGATGCATTGATAATTTTTTAAGATACATGGTTTTAATTTCCATAGGAAGATTCGAAGCTCTCAAATGTGCAGGTTCTGTAACTACCGAGTCCCATTGTATTTTATGGTCTGGTACTCCTAAATTAGTTAGATAATCATATATGTCATCTAAATATCCTATATTAAGTATACTAGTAGCAACAGTAAAAGAACAATCAGCATCACTGTTTAACGCACGTTTTACATTCAACTCAAACTTATTCCAATCTAATCCACTACGCACATAACTTCCTCTTTCATATACACCGTCTATACTAAACAACAATAATAATTTTTTAAAATTATTTGCATTATCTAATACCTTTTGAGGCAATATTGTACCATTTGTTATTATTAGCAAATCCATATTATTTGCATTTTTATTGTTACTTAATATATCCCATATTTCGTCAAAATTAGGATTTATAAATGCTTCTCCACCAACTAAAGAAAATCTATCGATATTTTCTAAAATTATGTTAAAGTCTTTCATATAACTTTGTTTTGTTTCATCATTATACGGAAGACGCTCTACATTTTTTAAATTACCGTGTCCTGCAATATCGTGTTTTTTCCATTCGGCTGCGATTTTACTGCTTGCACTAGGGCCACACATAAGACATTTTAAATTACATAAATTTCCTAATATTTTAAAATTAACATATTTTAAATCTTCAACTACAGCTTCGTAATTTGGATCATTATATTTTGCTAGTAATTCGTGTATTTCGTCGAATGCAAAATATGTTTTATTTTCTTTTTTGCGTCTTGATGTTACTCCATCTTTATCATTTTTAAAGCACTGAGCACATAAGAATCTTGTATGATCGGAAAAATTTTTTGAAAGCATTTCACGTCTTAGATTTGACATTTCTTTGCCTGTAAAGTATTCAATAGGAGACATATTACTAACATTTGCTCCATTAGTTCTATCTACAGTTCCGACACAGCAAGGACGATAGTAACCATCTGCTGTATGGGCAAAATTAATAAACGGATCTATACACCAAGGCAACTTATTTTTTTTCATTTACAAATCCTGTAAGCTCTGGGAAGACTTCTTTATAGTTTGTATTACGTCTTTTATCATATTCAATAACAAATTTTTTAAAATCATTAATGCGGTCTTGTTTTTTATCTATATCAGACATACTGTAATTTATAGTTCTTGTTATTTTTATTAGTTCGTTTTCTCTAAAAAGGTCACCATAAATTTTAAGTAGAGAGTTGGTTTGTTTGTTTACACGTTTTTTTAGTTTGTAGGGCAAGATTCTTAAATCTAAATACGGAGGGGAACGTACATCATTACTAGAAACAAACAATCTTTCGCTACCATACTCTTGCTTTAACTGAATTACAAGATTTATTACATTATAAAAATCAGTATAAGACAGTGCATTATTTGTTAAAGTAATATGTAATTGTGCTTTTGGCATTTTTAAAATAGTATGAACATTAGATAGCCATTTATCATAATCTAAACCATACCGTGAATACTCAGCTTTACTTCCAGTAGATTCAATACTAGTAGAAATTTGTATTGTTTTTAATTTATCAGATTCTATTTTGGAAATTAAATTTTTAAATACATCATCTGGAACGCATAAATTAGTATTAATGTTTAATAATAAATTTAATCTTTGATTTATTATTTTATCTAAGACTTTAAATGTATTCTTACTTAATAAAGGTTCTCCGCCAGTGATAGTAAGTCTGTGTAAATTTTCAGCCAATCCTTCATCCCACCATTTCCAAAATGCTTCAATATAAGGATTATGTTCTCTATTCGGTATGATTTCTTTTTTTACAATTTCCAACCGCTTTCTTTTAGCTTTCGTAGGATATGGGCCAAACCGTTCAATTTCTTCTACCCACATCGAACTATTTTCAGGTCCGCAATAAGAACATTTAAAATTACAGGTATTGTCCCAAGCAACATCAAGTATTTTAGGAAACGAGTTTAATGATTGACTAGCAGATTTTGGATCTACGTTTAGCTTATCCATAATATCTCTGCTTTTTATAATTCTGTCACTAATTTCACCTGCATCTTCTTTAGTCCAACAGTAAGAACACTCAGAAGGACGCTTTCCATCTAACATTTCTTGTCTATATTCTTTAATTTCGTCTGTATTAGTAAGTGCAGTTGCATTTGTTTCTAATTTTTCAAGATTTATTCTTCGAGGTACACAATGATGGCAACTATATGCAGTACCATTATATAGACGTAAATTAGTCCTATACCATTTTGCCATACAAAAGGTATCACTTATTTCTTGAAGACTAATTTTACTTTTTTCGTAGTTGTTCATTATTTTATACCTATGCGCATAAATCTATTATAATTATGCAACTCTAACTTTCCTGCATATAAACATTTCTGCATAGGAGTTAAGTTTTTAAAATGTTGTAAACTATTTACACAATTTACATGCTCCGGTAAATCAAAATAATCATTGTTTTGCATTATAACTATAGTACCAGGTCTTATATTATTATACCATTCTATAAAATCTTTAGTATCAATATGTTCGCAACTAGTATTAATAATAGTGTTAGGCTTTTCTTTAATAATATCAAATGTACCGTCATCCATTAATGTATGATGTTCAGTTAAAGGCCATTCCATATTAAGTATGTTAAATGTAGAAGCTTTAAATTTCCATCTTTGTTTAACTAGATCTTTATTTATTATGTCTGCAATTCTACTACATTCAGGGTCAATATCAAAACTTCGAATTTTATTATAATTTATTCCAGCAGCATCGATCATATTTGCTAGTATGCCATACCAACCTGCACACAGAAATACTTTTCCTAATTCTAAATCTAACTTTAATAATTCGTCAACAAGCCAACGTTTGCTTTTTAATTGCCCCCAACTAAGTGCATCAGTAAAATCAACTTCTAAGGATAAATCTCTAAGTCTTTTAAATATATCCATGTTTGTAAGTACAAACATTTTTCCATAAAATTCTTCTAAGTCAGTTACGTTCATCAAACTGCTCCTTTAACCATTCAAAGTTGTTAATCAACTTAATATCATTGCTAGTAGAAATGCCAAACTCACGACCAGCCCTAGCACCGGCAAGAGCATAGGAACCGTAAGGCCTATCTTCTCCGACTGTACACCACGTTTCAAGTCTTTGTTCTGTTTCGTCATTTTTTTGCCTATCAATTATTTTGCTGCTAAGTTTAGCACATTCTCTAAATGCGCTTTTCCAAGTATTAAAAGGATCTGTATTAAATGCAGTAATGTTTGATAATTCTTTTACTGCTTTAAATTTTGAACTAATACTAGTAGTCATGTCAGGTTTACTAGTATCCATATTAATTGTAAGTTTACGTGGTAATAGTTTTACACCACCATACCCATATACTAAATCATTAATAGGATTTTGGCTGCGCCACACATGCACAGTTTCTAAATTATATTCGTCAACTTCGTAATTAAAATTAAAGTCATCTACTATTAATGCATCAGCATCAACTACCCAAAACATTTTAGTAAAGCATTTTTTAGCCGCAGCAATGTGTGCTTGATGTATTCCTTTTACACCATGCACACGTTTTGCTCTTGAAAATCTATTTTTTAACTTATTATAATTTTCATCAGCATTTGGTTCTTGATAACTTATAAAAACTATATCATACATTATATTTGACAGTGTAATTTTACTTCATCTGTTCTGGTATTTCCATAATGTAATACTTGATGTTCTGTAGAATCAAACTTCCTCCAAGGATCGACAACAATAGAGCGAAGTGGCAATTCACAATACAACTTATCTGTAGCATCACCTTCTTCTGTCATATACTTGTATGTTGTACTTGCACTATGAGCAAGTAATACAATACAACGTTCTGTAGGAACATTATCGTCTCCTGTTAAAGGATCGATATAATTTACAGGTACACCTGCTGCTTCAATATAACTGCCAACAAGCAAACTGTAACTACCATCACAATATTCAACTCCTGGTTTATATGCTTTACCGTGTATGTAAACCGGTAGTCCTTCGCCTTGTGCATAATAAAGCATATAATTTGCTATGTTTTGTGCTTGCACTTCTCTAGCACTCATAATACTAGCAAATAGATCATAACCTAATCCTAATTCTCGAGAAAGCCAACGGAGTGCAATATTGTCTCTAGGATGACATGCTCCGCCATCTCCCATGCCTGCTTTCATATATTGTGGGCCCATAATACGTTTATCGCTATGTGCAAGTGCTTCAGTTACTACATCAACATCTATATTGCCTTGACGTTCTGCAACGTCTTGTATCATATTTACTAGTCCAATTTTAGCACTAATGAATGTATTATAGAAAACTTTAATACATTCACATTCGTCATATGTACCTATAACATAGCGTGGATCATTCTCCATTATAGTTTTATAAAACTCAACAAGTTGTTTTGCATCACCAGTTTCGCTGCCATCTTCAGTACCAATCATTACCATTTCAGGATTTACCATGTCCCATGCTACACTGCCCATAGCAATTAGATAAGGATTATAAACAAATCTTGTATTATCTACTAATGGTGTAAATTCTCTGCGTGTTGTTCCTGGAAGTACTGTGCTAATTAATACAAGTAATTGATCTTTATTCATATGCTTGTTTGCTTCTGTTAGCACTTGCTTTACAATTTCATAACTAAAATCTTTTGGTGGTAAATGTGCTGTTGGTGCACGACCATCATAATCTGGATCATGGGGAGTAGGCACTGCTACAAATACAATATCTCTATCCTCAACACACTCCTCAATTGATGCTTTAACTTGTACTAGCTCACTAGTTCTCTTTGCAACATCGAATCCATAAACTTCGTGACCTTTAGATGCCATTGCTTCTGCACAAGGCATGCCAAGTTTTCCGACTCCGATAAATCCTACTTTCATTCTATTCTCCATAAAGTACGTATATAATTATCCTTTATTTTTAAACACAGGCATTAGTCTGAGATCAGGATAATCTTTCCAAGACCATTTTTTAGGTTCAGTACTAATTGCTGTTTCTAATTTAGATAAGCCTAGTTCTGCTGTTTCAGGTGTCATATAATAATGGTAACCCATTTGAAACACTTCTTGTTCTGCCCACGGAGCATTACGATGTCTACCATCATAACTCATTTTTATTAATTCTGCACGATCTAATGCACTGTTGCACAATATTATTCCGCCTCTACCTAGTCCTAAATGTTTCTTGTATTGAAAACTAACACACATCAAAGTATTTTTTATGTAACTATCCTTACGCCATAATACTGCTGCATCAATTATACGAGTATTAGGAAAATAATAATAATCATACCAGTCTTCATCAACAAAGTGCCAACCAATATTTAATTTTTCTAGTGTCATTGGAACACTTAGGTATGTGTTCTTTGGACAAGCTGTATGTTTTATATTTTTATAACGCAAGCACAATTCAATAGCATGTGTACAACTGTCTGTTGCTACAGCATACGGTGCTCCAAAAAACTTTGCAACTTCTTGTTCAAATTGTTCTACAACATCAAAACTCATTACATTGCCTTTAACAATCTAGCAGGAGATCCTACATATATCCCTGCGGTGGCGACACTTTTAGTTAGGTTAGAAAATGCTCCAACTGTAACATTGTCGCATATGTCTATTTTGTTTATTGCACCACTTTTAAAATTAAACATACAATTCTTGCCTATGTTTGTTTTACCAGCAATCATAGACCCACTATGGAACATACAATTATCGCCTACAGTAACATCATGACTAATCAGGCAATATGTTTCAATAAAACAATGTTTGCCTACTACAGCACCTTGCATAACTGTACTAAAGTTAGCAACACACGAACCTTTACCAATTACAGCACCTTCGTGTATAACAGCAGTATCATGAATATACGTTACACAATCACAATCATACTCGTCCAACAAATCTACTGTTTGCGCACGTTCTTGCAAGTCTAATGCAAATCCTATAAAGTATTGAAAGTCATCTTTACTTTGCAGTTGTTTAAACTCCTGTGGGCTCATAATGCTACAATCGTCGTTAACAAAGTTCTTTCCATAAAACATACTGTCTTGTGTTAGTATGCTTTGTTCGTATCCGATAATTTTAAGCGGTTTGTTATTTTTAATGAGCATATCTAATTTTCTTAAATGTTTTATTTTTTGCTATTGGAGTTTCAAGCAAGTCTTCTTGTAAATTTAAAATATGAAAGTAATTGTAACTTAGTGTATTATACATTTCAGTATGTAATTGTTTTATTTCTTTAACTGACATACTAGCTATATCATCAATTAATTTAAAAATTTTACACATGCGTTTATAATGACAAGTTTCGTCATCATAACTTTCATCCCAAAATTCATTGTATGTTTCAAATCCCCAACGTTTCATGTATTTTAAATTACCTGGTGGTCCTACCATTATAAAAGGTCTATAATTTAGTATAGCATTCATTATCTTTTCTGTCAATAAACAAGTTGAGTCTGCAAATCTAGTTTCTGAAACTATTGCACAAAATGAATCTTGGTAGTGTTCTTTAGGATTAGTGTTTATGTGTATAAAAGGAGGTATTTCTTTTATTCTTAATTTATTTTTTACATCTATGCCCATACTTATAGGGGAAAGTTCTGATAAAGTATTAGCACCTTTCAAGACTATATCTTTATATTCTGCTAGATTATCTATTTGAAACCAAGTGTGTTTAATTAAATCAACATCAGAAGATTCATATAGCCAAGACAGATTAGTAGTATCTAAATGTTTACCAGCAAGATAACTTGCTAAAATATGTCTATGACTAGTATATCTCCAATTTCCGTTCCAGAAATGTTTTTTAATTTTATCTGTATAATGTTCAACTTCTGCTTCAATTTCAATTGTTGCAGGATATATCCAACCTACAGGAGAACACATTATTTGAAAATTATCATAAACTTTTCCAAATATATGTTCTGCTCCGTAGTTTGGAACAAATACTGATACGTTTTTTAATTTGTTACGTTTTACATACAAACTTATACTATCTAATTCTTTACATCGAATTAAATGTTCTTGTTCTTTTTCATAATCTACATACATACTATTTGTTTTATCATCGATAAAATATGTAGATAAAGCATCACTTAAATAAATTCTTAAACCTTTTTTATCAACCAATGCTTTAGATTTTTTTGGAATAATAGTTTTGCTATTTTCTAAATAAGTTATCGATCCTACGTGCATAAAAATAACATAAGGACTGTTATCATTTTTAAAAAAAGTTTTTAACAAAGATTTATACTGTACTTCCCAACCTTGTTGTAATTCATTTTTATTTCTTGCAGGGAACCAAGTAGGTCCTAAGGATATATTAGAATACAATCCTGTATCATTAGGATGTCTTATTATTTCTGCCATTGTTTTTTTAATCCTTTGTATTCAGGAAATGTATTTTCAAAACTTATGCCACGACGTTTGTCATACTCTGTAAAAAATCTAACAAAATTTTGTTGTGCATCTATGCGTTCTTTTTCTGTAGCAAAATCTTCTTTCATAAACTCTATACTACGCTCAAATCTAGCAATTTGGTGTGGCTTGAATCCTGTCCATCGTGTTTCTCGTTGTCCGTCAGGATGAGCTTTCATAAACTCAAGTGCAGATTCTGCATAATGCCAATGTTCTTGTGGTGCAAGTTTTAGACTTTGCCAAGCAGGATGATGCAGTGCAGGTGTATCAACAAACACACGATGATTACCATAGTATGTTAGTTTGCCTGTAGCATCGTCTCTGCGTACTTTACGCACGTTATGGGCCTTTTGCAGCGCATATATGCCCTCTAGCAAGCGTTTAATACTTGGCAAGCTCAACATATTAAAAGTAACAATAAACGTTACTAGCCCGTTGTGTGTCTTTGCTAGATAGTTGTTTACGTTGTTCCATAAACGATCAAAGTCTAGACCATCACGCATATATTCTGCTTGCTTTCCCCACCCGTCTACACTTACAAATAGTCTAAACGAATTTAATTTATTATATTCTGTAATAAAACTTACAGTGTCTACAAAACGATTCCAGTTTTTTTCAGGCACACTAGCGTTACTAGTAATACTCATATCTAGATCAGGACGTCCGTTGTCTACAACATAATCTAACACACGAAATGTATTCTTGTCAAGTAGCGGTTCACCGCCTGTCATACGGAAATGTTTTAGTTTAGGATATAAGTCAGGCCACCATTTCCAAAATGCTTCTACATACGGATTGTGTTCTCTAACAGGTATTGGGTATTGTCCTGTTTGTTTAAAGTAATCTATACTGTTGTGTGGTACTAGCGTAGGATAAGGACCGTTTGCTTCAATATCTTCTGCCCACTTAGAACTTAGATGTGGAGAACAGTATGAACACGCTAGATTACAAGCATGATTAAAGTTTACTTCTAGATAACGTGGTTCAATATCACCTTCTGCACCTTTAGCAATTACATCATCCCAGCCTTCTTGTGCCCAGGGTTCTGATGAACGATAAAATCTATCACTAAGATGATCTCCTTGCATTGCTTCTACACGCCAACAGGTTGAACAACCTTCTGGTTTTTCTCCGCATAGCATTGCAGCACGTTCTTTTTTCTTTTGTGCTGTATTATGTAATGCTTTAGGATTTACTTCTACTTCTGCTGCATCTATTTTATGCAAAGGTGGTAGAAAACAACTGTTGGTTAGTCCAGTTGTTAAATGAATACTTGACCACAGCCACTTGGCCATACACATGCTAGGTGATATTTCCTCTAACAAAGGAATCACTTCTAGTGCCGCTGCTTGTGGATCTGTTTCTGTTAGTCTTTTAGCCAAGGATATTCCCCTAGTATGTACTCAGCAAACCTTTGATGCGTTTTAGGTCCAGGGTGACTATTATCTAGTGCAGTATCTGCATCAGGAAACAGATTCTTTTTGTGGTAATGCACTAAATTTATATCATCTGTTTTAAAATCGTATTGCAAATTAAGATTTGTTATAATTTGCTCCATATTAGGTTCTAGTATAGGTGAAAAATTAATAATTTTTTTTATTCCTATATTTTTTAACTTGTAATTTGCATAGTTTAAAAAAATTCGTGTTTTATCATACATATTTAATTCGTTTTCTAATGCATAATACTTTTTAGCAAGTACAAGCCCTTTTGATTTACTATAATGCGGCATTATCTTGACTATATCATTTTTTATTGTCCTATACATTGCTCTGTTACAAAAACTCCAATGTATTATTACAGTATCATTCACTTCAAAATTAAAGCGTTCTATTTGCCATAATATTTGTTGATTGCTAGATCCGGGATCACTTTGGTTAATACATTCTAAATTTGCAACATTTGCTACAAGTTGTGGCCAAGCAAACTTGCTAGGATACAATCCTGGACCAGAACCGTTGCTGGCTATACAATCTTGCAAACCATGACCATATGTGTAGCTACAACCAAAAACAATTAATCTATTCATTTAAAGCCTCTAACAAATTTTCACGTAAATTAATATGTATCGTCTGTTGTCTATATAACCAATGAAAAAAGTTATGAATTATAATATCATTACATTCTTTATACATTTCAATCCATTGTTCATCGGATAAGTTTATTAATCTATCTATTTCTTTAGATACAGCTACTAATCGTTCTTCATGACTACTTATGTCATCATACCGTTCATCAATGATAGGATGAAATGTTTTATAACCTAAACTTTTCAAGCCTTTAAGATCATGTTGTGCTCCGACTAATATAAACATTTGCTGGAAATAAATTGGCTTAAATATTTTTTCACTAAAAAAAGTTTGGCCATTCTCTTGAAAAGTTTCTGTAACAATATGCAAATAGCTGTTATGAAATTTATCCCAGTTTTTATCTACAGTAGGATTATCATCTGCTGCATTTATATTTTCTTCGTATACAAATGGCAGACTTTTTATAAATTTATCTGAAATCAAAGGTTTTAAATTAGTATATTTTTCTTCAATACGTGTCATTGAATTATCAAAAACAAATAAACTGCCGTTATCAACCTCTTTACCGCAAGTTAATATACCCTTGTCTCTATAATTTTCTAATAATGCTGTTAACAATAATCTATGTGGGTGCGGACGTCTGTTTAAACATATAAACTTATTAGGTCTTTTTTGTAATTGACTGTTTCTTCCTTGTATAATTAACTCTTGCGCATTTTCAAAGTACATGTGAAACTCCCACCAATTATGATAAACGTTAATTGTGCCAAAGCCTGTATCATCTCTATTACCAGTCAACAAAACAAAGTTTTTTGCTGTGAGATTATACATATCACATATGATACGTATTAGAGTTGTTGCAAAATTATCATGATTCCACCCTTCCATTGTATTATAAATTAATATTTTGCATCTACCTGCTCTAATGTTTTTTAGATGTCCAGGTTCTATCTCAGTCATTTGTTTTATTAGTTCCGGATCTTGGCCGAACATCGGGATAGGATAGAAGTACCTTTGTTTTTTTGTTTTTGTGATAATCTGGAAGGTATAAACTGCTTTATCTTTAACTAATCCTAAATGTATCCACGGATCGCCGTGTATTTGAATTTGAAATTTAGGATCCCGTAAACACTTTTTCTTTACGCCACAAACAAATCCTGCTCTAGGTACTCCATCTAACGAAATACCTAAATCATTTACATCTTGTCTACACCAAATAGGAACTTTAATCATTAACTAATCCTTTACATTTGTAGTAAAATTCTACTAATTCAGGAAAAGTTTCTAAGAAATTTTTGTCTCTTCTCAAATCATACTGTTCAAAATATTTGTAAAACTGTTTCATTTCTCTTGATTTATCTTTAGTTAAATTTGATTGAACAAAGTCTACGGCACGTTTCATTTTATCTACTTCTGTATCTTGAAAACCGTGATGCCCTACTAGTTGTTCTTTATTTGCTTGCATAAACGCTAAATCTTCTTGCATTATACGCAGTTCTTTTTCTCCTGCTAGTGCCACAGTTTGCCAATCAGGGTATGTTAAATAACTTATATCTAGCCACAACTTTTTCCAAGTGTTAGATCCGTTTTGTGTTCTCCATTCTAATAACCACTCAAGTAATTTTCTAAAATTAGGAATGCTTAATAAATTATAAGTTGCCATAATAATTGTTTTGGCTTTCCAATCTAACATAGGTATTTGTGTTGTTACCCTATTGAGATTTCTTATAAATGTATCAAATTCCATACCGTCACGTATATATTCAGCTTGTTCACCAAAACTCTCTACACTTGTATACAGATCAAAATCTTTTATTTTATTGTTTTGTATGAGATCATTTGCAATTTCAATAAGTCTATCTATGAATACATCTTGAACACCAAGATTAGTGTTTATTCCTAGCACAAGATTAGGGTTAGGGTTTTGTTGTATGTATTCTAATATGCGCCAAGTATGTTTGCTTAGTAAAGGTTCTCCGCCTGTGATACGAAATACTTTTAGGTTAGTATATAGTTCAGGCCATATTTTCCAAAATGCATCAATATACGGATTTTCTTCTCTTGCAAGTATTGGTATTAGATTTTTTTGTTTCATGTAATCTAAGTTGTGTACTTCATAGTCTCCAATATCGTAGCCTCCGCTTTGTTTTATATCTTCCATCCATTTGCTAGATATTTGGGGACTACAATACATGCATGCAAAGTTACAGGTATTATTGAAACTGACTTCCACATAAGTAGGCAAAAACTTTTCATCTAAAGGATTTAATTTTATTTTTTCTAATTGTCCTTCATTCCAATCTTCACCACTTTTATAGTGTCTATCACTTAGGTGTCCTTGATTTAAATTTTCAATATTCCAACAGTAATTACATTCTTCAGGTTGTTCGCCTGCCAACATTTTTTTACGTTGTTGTATTTTATGCATAGAATTATGCAATGCATGCGGATTTTTCTCTAGCTCATTTAGGGGAACAAAATGCGGAGCAGGGTGGTGACAACTGTGCGTATGGCCGTTATGTAAGTGCATAGTAACCTGTGTCCACTTAGCAAGACACATTGAACAACTTACAGAATTTAATTTTTCTCTTGCAATTTCTGCATTAGAGTTATATGAACTTTTTGACAAAGTTACTCCTCTACTCTATATCAATTATTTGATCTATCCTATTTGGATTAGTATATACCGTTTTAAAAAATTTACTTTGTTGACTATTTAGAGGTTCCTCTGCGATAGGTACCTCAAGTTTACTAATCAACACTTTTCCTAAATCAGTTATTTTTTCGTGTAATTCTTCTTCAGTGATTTGTGCTACTTCGTTATTGTAAAAATCGTTGAGATATTCAAAATCACGTACATTGATGTAGTCCCAATCTGTGCACATAGTTTTATACAATCCATCTCTTGCACCGTACACTGCCCATAAACCATTGTCTACATCAGCACCTACCATTAACCAAACATAAAGCCTATGTAAATTTTTCCAATGATTTTTATGAAATTCATCTATAGTGACCTTTACTCCGCGATCAAGTGCCATTTTCACACCTTCACGGAATCCTGCTCTCCATGCTTGTTGAGGAGTAGCATTATTATACACATCCGAAAAACAGCTATTCTGTTGTATGTATTGCACATCCCAACAAAAGTCAACCTGTGCATGAGCATTGTTTGGATCTGCATTTTCATGGGTGCGCATACGTAATACAAAATCTTTAGGCCAACATTTTATGCCGCCATTTCCATACATAAGTCCGTTTACAATATTTCTTCCTGCCCAACTTATTACACAGTTTGACAAATCGGTATGTTCTTCAAAATCAATTTCTTGGTTAAGAAAGTTTTCATCTATTATATTGTCGCCATCAATTGTTATAAAACGATCAGTTTCGCTAAGTCTAGCACACGCTTTATGTGCTTCATCTGATCCTTTTACGCCATGCACACGTTTTGCCCAAGGCACTTTGCTACATAAGTCTGCGTAATTTTTTTCCGCATTAGGCTCGTCATAGCTAAGATAAATGATATCGTAATCAATGGGCTTAAATTTACTCATCTAATTTATTACCTCATGTCCATAATTTTCAAAATACTTTGTAGTATATAAACTTGTTTCTATTTTAGTAAAATCAGTACCGTCCTCAAATTTAACATTTACATATTCATTGCTTATTAAATCTTGTACAGGAATTGATAAAGATTTATATAATATGTTTGGATCATACTTTTCAGTAACGCTAAAATAAACTACGTCATCTGTTGAAAACCCTGCTGTTTTCAAAAACTTTTTAGTAATTGGATTCAAACTAAACTCCCATTGCTTTAGTTTATTATTTTGTTTAATTACTAAATCAAACTCTCTATCTACATGAAACAGATACAGTTCTTTACCGATTAAAATTTTAGATCCATTACGCAAATCTTCAAGTGCATCAATATGCAAGAAATTTTTATCTACAGAATATATATCACTTGTTGCAAGGTTGATAACACTAATTTCGCCATCTTTAACTTCTATTAAATTGTTTCCAGAATAAAAAAATGTTTCTCCAAATTCTCTTTCATGATAAATTTCATGCAGATCTCTCATGTAAAGTTTATTATGATCTAAAAACTTGTCGCCTATACCATTAACTTCATCAAATTTTAAAAGTTTATTTTCATCGTTGTATAATAACACATTTTCTACAACTACTTCACAGTTAGATTTTTTAAATTTTGTATTCTTTTTTTGGTCTGCTTTAAGTTTATATACTACATCCTTATAAAAAATATGTTGTCCTGCAACATGATCTAATTCTTCGTACCAAACATCTACATGAATGCCATCATATATAGGTGTGGTTACTTCTAATGCAACTGTGTGATCTATAGTAGAAGCATTAGTAAGTTTAACATCTTCTACAAACAAAAGAGAATTTTTTATATCAAATTCTTCATCTGCTTTATTATCGCACGACAATTTATAAACATTATTATTATAAAAAACAAGTTGTCCTGCTTTATAACTGTCTTGTTTTATCCAGATGTCGACACTTATACCTTCATAGATTTTATCAAAATTACTGTGTCCGTCTCTTGAAGTGCTTACCCGTGTAAATTCGTGCATAAACAAATTAGCTGAATTATAATGATCTTCATAATTGACTTGTTTTACTACAACCTGTTTTGCTGCAAAATCGTATATAACTGTATAGTCAGCTGCACTTTTTGTTCCTTCAAGTATAGGAGCAACAACATCCGACGGAACAGCGATAACTTCGTAAGATGTTTCTAGTGGACGCTTGCTAGTAATTTTGTAGATTTTTCCATCAGCTTTATCATAAGATACATAGCTTTCATTTTGTTCGGCTTGTTGTATCTTGATACTATTAATTAAATCTTTTAAGTTAGACATTTAATAACACCTTATATCTTTCTAACACAGGTGTTTTATTTACAAAATCATTTTCTGTATAATGTAAAATACCTGATTGCGAATAATTGCCAATTTTTATCTCGCACTTTGTATTAATATAACATCCTACTTTATCTAACCAACTTTTTGTAACATCTTCCCATCCTTGACAGTAAGATTTCATATGTGTAAATGTAGGATTTTTTACAAATGGATTAGTTATATTGTCTACACAATCTAAATTTATAGCAGCTATTGCTGCGCATACGTCCATACTAGGAAAACTAGGAGTAGATTTTGGCACAACAGTTTCGTAAAATTTACCATAGTCTTTGACAACAGTTTCTAGTTCTTTATAAAAATTCATAGCAATGTCATTTTTCTTAAAATAATGAAATCCTGAAAATAGATTAGGTAAATTATTTTCTATGAATGCTTTTCTGTAGTATGTTGTGTCAGCAACATTTCCTCTATAGTCATAGACTTTACTTGTATAATATACATCGTAATTGCTAAGAAAATCCCACCAACTGTCTATATTTTCTAGTACTAACATATCGGTATCTAGTACAACAGTTTCCTCATAAGGCGAGGCGTGAAAAAGTTTCCATCTATTTTCTATTTTCCATTCTTTGTCAACTGCATCATCGCCAAAAGGAATAGGAATTATTTTATCAAACAAAGATACATAATTATTAGGAACATCGTCGTTAGTTACTAAACTAATAGGCAAATTATTAGTAGCTTTTAAACTCATAGCTAACAAGCATGCTTGGCCTATATAATCGCCCGAGTCAGAATCTTGTGCTAAAACTAAAAATCCTCTATTGCTCAACTGCCATCTCCTGATCTATAATTCTTGAAAGACTAAACTTATTCATTACATGCACATTCATGTCTTTTACTGCGATGGCGTGATATTCACCTAGATAATCTTTTTTTGCAACTAAGAATGTCATAGTTTCGTCCTTAGTATTCCAAAGTATATCTTGGTCTGTTATATACGTTAATTTACCTGGCATTTGCCCAGCAAAGTTTCCTTTATTAAATCCGTTTAGAATATGTATTGCAATACTAAAAGCAAAATCGTTTCTAAAAAGTTGTGATTGTATTTGATACAATCTTCTGTAATGATTCCATTCTTCTTGTATGTGCTTTATTAAATCGAAAAACATTTTATTTGTTTCTGTTTTTCTAAAAAACACACACGTTGCCCAATAAAAGTCACACCCACTGTCGCTTATAAATTCAAATTCTTTAGTGTTCCTATTATTACTCAAATCATATGAATCTTTATACAATAACAAGTCTTGATCGCTGTCGAAGCAATTCAAAAATAAGTTATTGTTAACTACAAAGTCACTGTCTAGCAATAATGTTTCGTCATATGGTGTTAGATCGTATACTGACGACCTTGAAGAATTTTTAAAATTATCTGTTTTAGATGCCAATCCGCCATCATAAAAACTTCTTGTATTTGTTTTGGATTCATATCCAACAGAAATAATATGATCAAATACTTCAGGATCAAATGACTTATTTAGATATTCTATATTATCTGTAATTATTGATGTAGGAAGATCTAAATGTTTTTTAACTTTTTTTGCTAGATAAACAGCTTGTTTTACATAATCTATATTATTGTTGTTTCTAGCAATTACTAATACACCTTTATTCATCAATTTCTACTAATTTTGATACACTTCTTTTTTTCTTTAAATTTACAAATTCATTATAATATTCGTTAGATGCAGTAAAGTATACATCAAGAATATTAGCATGGAAATTTTCTAAATCTGTAATTTGTACTGGAGATCCGTTATCGTCAACTAATACAACTTCTGTGTTATCAGTAGAAACAAGAGTATAACAAAAATTAATTAACTCCTTTGTCACTGTAAATTGTGCACCAAGATGATAATAAAGTAAGTCTTGATTGTATTTTTCTGCTAATGCACGTTTTTGATTATTAAAAGTAACCATATAGTTACTAAAGTCAAGTGCTTTTTGAAGACGTTCGTCCATAGAGATTCTCCTAGTATACTTTAACTTATAGTATATAACAGATTTTTACGATTGTCAATGAAAGTTTGGCTTAAAAATTAGAGACGTTAGAACCTACAGGTGTGTCAGTATAGGAAACTGTTGTGTATGTTTGTCCGTTAAATGATACTTCGCCGTTTGGCACTCTAAGAAATACTGAATTAGTAACTACACCCTGTACATATTCATCTATTGTTTCGCTATGATTGTCTAATAATTGTAATTTAAATTGAACCTGTGTTGTCGACGGGATTAGTGCGTCTAATGCAATCACACTATTTGTATAAGCAACACCGCTATTACTTGTGTAAACTCTTTTATATGTACCTGTCAAGTTGTTATAGCCTTGAGTAACAACTTTTCCTGTGCTATCTACTGTATTTGTAGCACCCATTTGAACACTTCCTACATCATTACACAACTGTTGCCACGTTAGTGTCTTTGCTTGTCCGCCAGTGTAAGAAATTCTAGGAGAGCATCTAACTTGTCCGCCTGCATTAAAAAATGCATCGCGACTTGCCTGGCTTGGAAACGTTACTGTAAAAATATGATTGATGCTAGTATTCCATATTAAACTTCTACTAGTTGTTAACGGACTTGAACTAGAATCTTCTAGTTCTAAAATGTCTGCTTGTCCAACAGCATCAATACTGAATCTATTTGTATCCAGTGCGGACATTTTAGATTCTAAACCAGCAATGTAAGCTTCTTCAACTAGATCAGTATTTCCTGCATTAGTATCGTAATCGCCTACAACAAAGGGTTGGGTAGTGATAGCTCCTGCTCCATTCTGATGAGCATCAATTCTTACTATGTCAGCATATAGTGCAATGTACTGAGAGTCATCAATTTTTGAAGTATTAGGATTTACAGGACCAGAAAGGAGCGTTTGGCCGTAACCATATCCACTTAATCCTCTATCAGATACCACAGTTCCTACTCCAGAATATAGAAAACTTTTACTAGAAGTTAATGATCGTTGAGCATCTGTTTGACCGTCTGACTGAACAGTTGTACTAAGACTTGCAGCATAAAAGAAGTTATCTATGGTTTTTGATTGGGTGATACCGTTAGTTAAGTCATTTACCCAATATGCTACACCCAATGCCTTTGCTTTTCTAAACAATCCGTATCTAGTGCCTAGGCTTGTACTAAAAGTATCATTACTCTCGTATAAATTTACAACAAAGTCTTTGTAGGCAAGTACAGTTGATTTTGCTGCGCCGCCCCAATATGTATTTTTGTATTCATCGTACCAATCGTCCCAGTCATAAGTTGGAGCAATGGCGGGTCCGAGAAGTTGTTGTACTTGGGAATATAAATCGTTATATCTCGATGCAGCTATAGTAACAGGCAATTTCGTTTCTCCTTACAGTATTTATTTGTTTTAGGATCTGTAGGAAAGAAACTTACGGTAATTCTGCGCCTTCATCTGTGCGTATTATAACAGTAACAAATGCTGTTTCTACTATTTCGCCTGCTTGTCCGCCTGTCTTTAGATAGGCCGTATATAGCGCATCTATTTCAGGACTACTAGGTGTATAAGCAAACTGTGCAGTACCGTTAGCACCTACAGTAACCACACCAGATGCATCTGCGACATTTGCATTTGAATTTGGACCTACATGCCAGTATAGCTGTGTTCCTTGCGGTACATTCGTAGTTGTCGCTGTAAAGAATACAGCACCGCTTCCGTAGTTACTGAAAACAGTCGAACTTTGTGGACTTAGTTCGTAAGTTGGAGCAGGTGTAATAGTCAATGAACTTGAAGCAACAATTGGTCCAGAATAGCTACCTGTTCTTACATTTACACTATAGTCACTTGCAGGAACTAGTGTTCCTTGTACTAATGTAATATTGAAGCTGTTAGAATTATTATTTATAGTAGGATTGCTGACAGATCTTGATGCTCCGTTGCTGGCTTTGTCTATAGTAACATAAACTTCTGTACCGTCTGAAACATCTGTAGTTGATAAGGTAAACACTCCTATACTTTCTCCATCAACCTTAGTCATTGAGCTAGGAAGCAAACTATATGTTGGCACTACAGGATCTACTCTGAGCAAGCCTGTTGCAACAACTACGCCATCATAAACAGTGTTAAATACGTCTAAACTATAAATGCCTGTGCTGATTCCTGTAGTATCAAACGATATACTTGCCTCGTTGTTGAAAACTGTGTCTTCTAGAGTATAAATTTCAGACGCATTAAGTGAATTAACAAATTTAAAGTATATTGTAGTACCATTTGACACATTTGTGGTTGTAAGGGTAAATGTTACTGACTGTCCACTCGTTGTACTAGGTGTCAAAGGTGAAAGTGTATAACTTGCTTCGGCTTCTGTAATTACTAGTGTTGCTGTTGCAAGAATTGTATCGTCTTCCGCCTGTGGTTCAATGGCAACAGTATATGTGCCTGGGTCTAAAGTTCCTGCCTCGATACGGAAAGAAGCAGTTCCATTACTTATACCACCAGTAGCTAGTGTTGCTATAGGGCTTCCTTGACCTACTAGTGTTGTAAGATAAAATTGGCTTCCATCTTCCACATTTTGTGTGGTTAAAACAAATTCTGCAACTTCGCCGTCAACTATTGAAAGAGAGGACGGTGTTAATTCGTATTCTGGTTCTAGCACTGCATTAACAGTAATAGTGTCTGTGCCAATAATTGTGCCGCCTTGTCCACTGGCTGTCATAGTTATTACATGCGAGCCTGCTGTAGTGAATGTTAAATTAGGTGTGTAGTATCCTACACCACTACTTAAACCTGTGGTTCCAGACTGGTTTGAGAATGACGGACCTGATGCACTCCAAACAATTGTGTCAACATCGCCTCCTGCTTGCGCAAAACCTCTGCCTGTAGTGCCTACTGTTGTAGACTGTAGTAATCCACTCCATTCAGGCTCAACCATCCAGTAAGCAGCTTGGGGCTGATATGTACTTTGGGCTGTAACCGTGATAGTTCTCGTTATTTCTCCATCGTCATTTCCAGCAAAAAGTGTCCATGTTTTACTACCTTCCGAGGTAAATGCGTATGCACCTATTGAATCTTCTTCTGTTATGTCTGTTATGTCTGGATATCTATTCCAAACGCTATCGTTCGAATCTCTAGTTAATTCAATATATGTTGCATTTGATACCCTGAATGCAAAGAAAACAGGGTTGTTGAGTCCAACAGGGCTTGTCGGATCACTGTAAAAGTAATCAATTATCGGTGCAGGAGCTGTAACTTCTAATGTTGTACTTGCTGTTCTAGATTCTCCTGCACTATTAGTTGCAGTAATTGTAGCAATTAAGTTTCCAGAGTCTGACGGAAGATTAAATGTGTCAGTGCTTCCGCTTGCACTTGTAGAAGTAACTGTAGTAGTAGTGCCCAATCCTGAAATACTTATTGTAACACTTGTACTATTTTCTACTGTCCAGTTGACGTTTACAGGATCGCCGTAATTAGCACTCTGTCGATTCCATGCAAATGATCGTATTACTGGATCGGGTATAGGTGCAGGTGGTTCTTCTCCAGGTGTCGGGGTTCTACTTGTGTCATTTACAGAGATACTAGCTGTTGCTTGTCCATTATCTAGTGTAATAGTTAAAGTTTCTGGACCTTCTGTAGTATAATCAGGCACTAGATTATAATTTACCACTGCTGTATTACTGTAAACAGTAAACGAATCTGTAAGATTTGTTGACACGCCGCCGCCCGGTGTGCCTCTGTCTCCTACCACGCCTGCGGCGGTTCCACGTAAAAATGGTTTGTCAAATATTTGCGATCTTTGTGAATCGGATCTTCCATCTGAATCTATCCAAGGTATAACTGCTGTACTTTGGAGCACTGAACTAAAGAACACATTAGTAAATGATTCTCCTGTTCCATACTGCTGAAGCGAAACATCTACCCAATATGCTAAACCGGCAGCATCAGGTCTTCTAAACAATCCAAATAACTGTCCAAAATCTGTGTTATACGCATCATTACCTTCATAGTAAGGTTTTATAATATCTTTTCGTGCAAGCACAGATGCCTTGTTAAATCCAGACCAATATACAGTAGAAAATTCATTATACCAGTCATCCCATGTATAAAGTCCACTAGATAAATCTTCTCTTTGTACACCACTAAGTGTAAATGGCACTTGTGTACCTGGGCTTACATTGGTTGTATTAAGAGTAAAGGAAATTGTACCGCCTTCGTTCACAGAAGCATTGCTTGGTACAATCTGATAGCTAGGTAATTGCGGTGTTTGACTTGTATCGTTTATTGCAACCCTAACTGTAGATCTTCCATTGTCTAGTGCTAGATCAAAATATTCTACCCCTTCTGTAACACTATCTGAAACTAGTGCAAAAGATGCAACTCCTATTCCATTTCCGTCTGTAGTAAACTGTCCAGTTAAACTACCTGATGCTAGGTCTGCTTGGCTTACACCTGTGATTGTATATGGAACATTAGATCCTGTAGGCACATTAGATGTACTTAGTGTAACTGTAAACTGTCCTCCTTCGTTGACAGCAGATGTGCTTGCAGTCAATATGTAAGTAGGTAATGATCCTGACTGAACTCCGCCCAAGGATACATTTGTAAATACACCAGGTACAGGCACAGCAACATCACCTGATGCTCTGTAAATACTAACTGTATTTGTTAGTGTGCCATCAACATTGTTGTCAATTGCATTATCGCCAACAACGTCATTAAATTCTACTCTAAATGATATTTGTGTTGAACTGATGTTTCTTGCTTTTATAACAAGTGTGTTACCTGCATAAACTCCGCTATAAGACCCTGAGCCGATTTTAGTGAAAATAGTATTATAAGAACTTGTTAAATCGTAGTTACCTGTTGCGCTACCGCCTGATATAGTGCTAGAAGTTGAATCTCTATCAAATATTATTACTCCAACTTCGTTTGTTAATTGGGCCCAATCAAGTCCTTTAGGCTGTGAAGCATTTACATTTGATGGATCAATGCGAATTTGGCCGCCTGTGTTAAAAAAGTGTCTTCTTGCATCTGGAGAGTTAAATGTAATAATAAACTCGTGTACAATTAATCCATTCCATACTGTTGTTCTTGAAGAAGAATCGGCTATTGCAGTGCTTGCTTGACTAGGATGGATATTTCCTTTATCAGTTTCAACTTGAGACATCAATTCTTCAAAGTCTGCAAGTCCCTTTTTAAAACCATCTGGATCATCTGCAACAATGCCAGCATCACTTACTGTAAATGATGTTTCATCTGCAACAACATTTAAATTCTCTAAAACTTGTGCAATTGTTTGCACACTAGGATCACTTGGGCCTACTTGGTGTATTCTTGCTTTGATTATATCTGCATATAAATTGTTTATGTCATCAGCATCAATTATCGAGTTAGGTACTATAGGTACACTTTGTAAAGTTTGGCCGTAGCCATTAATACCCGATCCGTTACCTAATATTAATTCAATTCTAGATTGCAGATTGTTAATTCGTGCTGCTGTAATTTCTGCCATGACAGGTCCTTATACTTTTAGTACGCATTCTACAAGTTTTTCTTCTTCATTATTATCTGTCGCCAAAGCAATGCCTACTAAACTGCCACCGTTAATAGCTGTACTTGCACAACCGTTGTCATCAACGTATACTGCTTCACCTTTATTAACAGGGCCTATAATTCTTACTGGCAATCTACCTTTTAGACCAATATATTGACCTTCTGCTTCACTGTTCATCATTACAGCTGGGTCTGTAGATACTACACCAATTGCAATACAACCTCTGCTTGCTGCTTCAACTTCATGATCGCCATGTTTGCATACACAAACTACTGTGCCTGCAGGAAGTTCTTCTGCTGTAGAATACTTTTCTGCTAAGTCAGCGTAGCGAGCTTGAGTTGCAGTACCTTGGAATAAGTTTGCGTTTACATTTCCGGTTGCATCTCTAATCACAACAGTATTATTAGAAGTGTTTACTCTACCTTGTCTGAAGTTGCCGCTGCCGTCTGCTAGTGTAGTTGCTTTTGATGCTGTACCTATGAAGTTAGTTGCATAGACATCGTTCCATACTAATGATGCGCTGCCTAGATCATAAAAATCATTTTGGCCTGGAATCATTCCAGTTGAAGTGACAGTTGCAACATGGATAGCAGTGCCGTTTGTGTTTGTTGCTTTAAATTTAATTTTGCTATTTAATCCAGTTGTATTGGATATTACACCTTCAACACCATTTTCTACAAATAATCTAAGATCTTGCGAATCTCCTATTTGTATTCCTGCATCAGGGAATGAAACTGCTGAAGTAAAATTTGGGTTAGACTTCAAAACAAAATCTTCTTTAGGAGTGCCTTCTAGCTTGTCGGCATCAGAAGCTGTTCCCCAAAAACGGTGTGTTGTTGAAGTTTCACCTGTGCTAGAATTAATTAGGGTTACACCTCTGTTTATAAAGTCAAAACCTGTAATTGGATTTGTAATGCTGTCAAGTGTAAAAGGGCTTGGACTTACAATCATTACTACTTCGTCATTTACAGTCGCAGCAATAATACTTCTTGAAGTGCCACCATTATCCAACACTTCTCTACTCTGCATTTGTGTAACACCTTCTCCAGCATTTTGTGGACCTATTAGTATGAAAGCTGTGCCATTGAAAACATAAAGTTGGTCATTTGTAGTATCCCACCAAAAATCACCGTCAGTTAATCCGGTAGGTTCTGTTACAGCAACTTCTGCACCTCCTGTAGTGCGCCACTGATTACCGTCGTAGAATTTTAACTTAGCATTGCCACTATCAAACCAAACTTGGCCACTTAATGGCCTTCCTGGTTCGTTTGCCCCGCTGAAATTTTCTAACAAATACAAAAAGTTTTCATTTTGTATTTCACCGTATCCGGCATAGTTTTTACCAATAAACTTAAGATCGGTAGTTTGGTCTACTGTACCATCTTCAACTATGGTTAAAACAGTATTATTATATCTATCAATTTGATATGCCATTTGTTCAAGCCCCTAAAGTATCTATTATACTTATTTATTCAATTTTAAGGATACGCTGTATCACTTACAAAGTTCCAACTTACTCCGTCAGATGAGAAAGTTAATAGTTGTCTAGATGGTGTTAAAACAGCACTACCAGACGCTGTTGCGTTTGCAACAATATCTCTAACGACAGGTCCTTGGCTACCATCAGCATAGTCTACCTGTTCATAAGATTTTTGCAAAACACCTGTGTTATTTTCTGCAACAGTAATAGAAATTCCGCTAACTGTTGCGCCTGCATACGAAGTAGCATGTATTCTTGCTACTTTGCCGTTATTTTCTAGTACAGCAGGATAAAGATCATTCAAAAATACAATTACATTATCATATAAAGTTGCACCAGTGCCTAAACCTGTGATATCCATAGAAAAGACAATAGGTTCAGTAGCAACAACGTTGTCAACATAATATTTTGTAGCAGCATCTTGGTTTTCAGTTGGATCTGCTAATCCTGTTATTTTTTGACTATCAGTAACATGGATATCTCCTGTGCCTGTGATTAATATTCCCCTGCCATCGACATCAACGTTTCCTGAAGTAATATTCAATGTTGTTGTACTTTGTAAAGTATTGCCATCCATTGCAATATTATCAACATTGAGATATTCTAATGTGCCAACTCTAACAAGACCAGTAGCATAAATTACACTAGATCCTAGTCTATCATTTAAAACTTTAGCCACACCTCCAATTTTGTAACTGTCGGCTGTGCTTGTAATATCAAAATTTGTGTTTGCAGTCCATGAATTTGTAGAAGTTTTCCATGTTAAAGTTTTATTACCATCACTAGATAATAGTGTTAGGCCGCCGTCGTCGACAGCAGCGTTATTTCCATAAGTTCCGCCATTGACATGTGCTATTTCTATGTTTTTATCTTCTACTACTAGTGTAGAAGTTTCTATAGTTGTAGTATCACCTTCTACGACCAAATCACCTGTTACTCTAAGATCACCGTTAACATCTAAAGTGTACTGAGGAGTATTGTTAAATATACCAATTTTTTCTTCTGATGCATCTATATAAAGTGCATCAACAATAATTGCTCCTGACGGTGTTGTTCTAACTCTTAAACTTATATCATGATCAAGTAATTGATTTTCGAAATAATATCTTGGTCCGACAACCTTTTGTACATGGTTTTGTGATAAGCCAACTGTTAAACCACCTGAATTTTGTATTGTTAATGTTCCAACTGTTACACCGTTAGCATCTGATGGTAAAAATTGATCAGCTGTACGAACTTGGCCTGTGCCTGTGATAAGTGCATTAGCGCCGCTGGATGTTCCGAAAAACTTGAACGTATCTGGAGAAATTACATTTATACCTTCGTATATTATACCATTAGGATTATCATTTGTAACTAGTTCTAAAACTCGTTGACTATATACCGGAGTAAATGCTATCGAGCTTAAAATTGCAACTCTAGTGTTGCCAATATATAAACTAGCAACGGTCCTAGATCTAGATTGGCTATCTAAAATACTTTCGATTTTGAAACCGCTTACACCTTGTGCTTCAGTATATTGTGGACCTACTAGAATTAAATCTGAACCATCGTACGCATACAATTGGTTACGTAAATTATCTATCCACAAATCGCCTGCAACCATAGACGGTTGACTATCTTGTACATACGGTCCGCCTGATGCTTTCCATGCTGTTCCGTCATATACGTTTAGACGCTGTGCACTCTTATCGTACCACAACTGACCTACTAGTGGATTACTAGGAGCAGCAGTATTTGCAAAATTTTCTAAAAGTTTTATAAAATTTTCATTAAAAAATTCGCCATACCCGGAATAATTTCTTCCTACTAGAACTAAATTTGTAGACGAATTATCAATTTGCCCGTCTATTAATTCTGTAAGTAATGCTCCGTCAGTTTTGTTAAGTTGATAACTCATTTTATGTTCCAGTATAAATTATATAATTGACAGCTAAGTAAGGATTCATTATATTCAAATCTTGTCCAACTTCAGATTCTGTTTTCACTCCACCACTTGCAGGATAAGCTTGTGTGCCGCCTGTGCCGGGGTCTATTTGGAAAGTAATTGCTTCTTCATCAACAGGTTCTCCTGAACCAACTCTAAGTCCATAATATTGGGTACCTGAAGGGGCTTCCATGTCGTGTTCGTGGTCTGGTAGATTTTCAGCAGCAATTCCTCTAGCTTCAGCACCTGCATTACCGCCAATTGCATCTGCTGCAATATCTGTAACTCTATTTGCTGAGATGCCTCCCATGTTGTCTGTACCCATTGCAAACCTACCACGCAGATCCGGTAAGGCAAAAGAGTTGACACCTTGATCAGCAAGTAACGATGCGTCTTTAAAATTGAAACCTATAGCATTAAACAGTGTTGTATAATCTGATTTTAAAACTTCCGAACCATCACAAAGTAACCAACCTTCTGGTGCTTCTTGGCCGCCGAAGGGCATAATTGCACCTGCCGGTACTAGAGGTATAGTTTTTAGAAAATTTCTTTTACTAACTTTATATACACCTGTGTTACCAGATCTTTTGTTAAGTAAAATTTCATCTTGGTTGTCAACATCATAAATTGTTTCTTTATTAGAAATAAAACTGTTTGCTATTCTAATATCAAATTGTTTAAGAGTTCCGCCTGTTTGTCCATCGAACTCTATCGTATTCGTTTCTACATCTCCACCTACTGCAAATGTTGTTGCACTAACTAGTCTATCAGCAGAGCCTGCTCTGCCAGTAACTGTGCCATTTACGTTACCTTGGATGTTTCCTACAAATGTATTTGCAAAAATTTGGTCATATTTGTTGTTAGCTGTACCTATGTTGCGTGTTCCGGAGCTGTCTGGAGATATATTTCCTGACAGTAAAACTCCGCCAATGTCAACATCACCACCTACATTTAATGAACCTGCAATTCCTACGCCGCCTGCTGTTACTATTGAGCCGGAGTTAATACTTGTACTAGGAATATTGTTTTCTAGCGTTAAGCTACCAGAATCGGGGAATCCATCTCTTGGTGATAATTTGATATCACCTTTTACATCAAGTTCTACTTCAGGGCCTATATTATTAATACCAACAAAACCTTCACTGTCTATACGTACTACTGTAGGAAATGCAGTGGATGTTTTTAATCTAAAGTCAATATTTGATCCTACAATGTTTTGTGATACAATAGCTGCTTCGTTTTCTATAGAAAGTTTTAATTGATTACCTGTACCAATTGTAATACCTTCGTTATTTTTAATTGTTAAGTCAAAATTAGATTGGCTAGAAGCATTACCCCTTAAAAAGTTTCCTGCAGGAATAACTTGGTTTCCTATAACTAGTGCTTCTGCTTTTTCCGAAGTTCCGTAATATTTTAAATCTTCGTTCACTAGCTGATTAGATGTAATATTTAAGCCAGCTTTTAATCCTGTTCTAAAACCAGGTATAGTTGTTTTTGGGATAAACGATTGATCAGTAAGTATCAAAGCTGGCTTATCTTTAATCTTAATACTTAATACAGTGTAAGTAACATCATCGTCGCCTACTATTTCTTCGCTTTGCGTGCCTGTAAGTAAACCGTCGCTAAACTCTGGACCAACTAATACCCAACCAGAACCTGTAAACAAGTATAATTGTTGCGATTCTGTATTAACCCATACATCTCCTGCTGTGCTATTAGAAACTTCTGGCTGCGTAGATGATTTTTTTAGGCCGCCGCTGGCTACCCATGTTGTCCCATCATAAATTTTTAACTGGTTTACACCTTCCGAAGTATCATACCAAAGCTGCCCTTCTACCGGACGCTCAGGTGCAGATGAATTTGCAAAATTTTCTAATAAATGTAAAAAGTTTTCAGAAACTGCTTGTCCATATGACGTTACATTCCGTCCTGGTAAAACCAAACTAGTTTCATTATTCAACGTGGCATCTTCAACAATTATTGCGCCTTTATTTACTACGTCAGTATAATTAATCGTATATGCCATTATATTATCCTGTCAAACTCTGTACTCTTACAGTATAATCTATCTGTATTAGTCTATTCAGACTCTTTTGCACTGGATGAAAAATTACATGAGTAATAAGTCTACCTGTGCCGTCTGCGCTGTAACTTCTCAATCCTAATTCATCAAAAACGTAAGCATTGTTTTGTGACGATGCTGTATCAAATGCTTCTTGGCCGTTGGGCTCTCCGTAGTCTAACAAACAAGTAACTAAAATGTCTGTGTAATTTGTGCCGCTTACATGCCTAGTTTCTATTTTGTTTCTAGTAGGGTCAAGATTGTTTACACTTCTATCATCAACCACTTTGCTGTAAGTCTGATTATATAAACTAGCATTTGTTCCTGTGCTATTAGGAGTCAAATAGGTAATGATACCTGTAGGATCAATACTTGTTCCACCATTGCCAAAACTCATTTCATAAATGAATCCTTCTCCTGCATTAGCAAGACTTTCAGCCAATGCAATACTCATATTTTCGTAATGAATTGCATTTCTTTTGTTTATATAAATTTCGTTGGTTTTTGGGTCAAATATTTTTATATGACCTTGCACCATTATTCCATGAGTTTCTTGCATCATACTATCCGTTTTCCTATACTGTATTTATTCAGGATGCTCATATGTTCCTGCACGTAAGAATCGTGCTATAGAATTTTGTGCTGTTCCTAGTGTTTCGTTATCTTTTTTCCAAATTTGGCCTTGCTTTTTAATAACTGTAACTCTAGTTTGTTCCTGTGGTATTTCATTTAAAACTAAGCTGTTATTTGCGACATCAAACTCAGCTGTGACTATTACATCTCCGTCCGGGCTTGTTTGAGCTTTGGTAGGATCGTATACAGCAATAGTATTTTTATTCAGTCTTCTTCCGCCAACAAACACTTCGACTTGATTTTTATCTGTTACATCAAAGTTTACTGCAAATGTGTTTGTATATCCATCTGCAATGGCATTATAAACCAAATTTGTATCTCTATATGGTATTGTTTTATCTCTATTTTGGTTATAAACTTTAGTTCCTGTTGCATGCACATTAGGAACGCCTGTTCCTAGAGTTCCTCTGCGTAATTGTCTAAGTGTATTACCTTCTTTGACAAAATATTCTATACGTTCTCCATTTACAAACAATATACCAGGAAGATTTTTGCCTTTATCTGGCTCCGGCAAATCTGTTCCATCAACTACTTCTATACGTAAATCATCATATGCTAAATCTTGCAATAAAGTCGTTGCTGCTGCATCTAGTCTTTTAAAGTGTGTTCTATTAAGAATGTCTTTAAACTGTCTATAACTAAAGCCATCAACACTAACATCGGCAGCAAAATGTATTACTTCAATAACATCATTTTGGTCTGGTAATTCTGTTAATCTAACTTTCCTACGATTGTCTGTGATATAATAATCAACGCTAGGAGTAAGAAGTGTGCCGTTCTTTGTTACCCAAACATACTGTGCATCTAGTGCAGGCTTGCGTAATTCAAGTTCTCCTGTTGTCAATCTTAAATAAGATCTTACTTCTTGGTCACTTATCAAATTCATACGTCTTACAACATCGTATTGAGATTTTTCTATATCCTTTAAGTCATGATTACTATACTGATAAACAAATATCTTTTCGTCCGCTGCTGGCACATCATTAAGTACAAGTTGTGTTCCTGCTATAGTGTATTCGCTTTCTGAAATATTGTAAATTTCTACACTATCACCTGGTACACCGTATTCATCACTAAGTAAAATTGCGCTATTTGCAATATCTAAGCGCCATTGTTCAGGAGTAAATATTTCTTGGCCATTCAAAAATACCTTAAGTCCATCTGCAGACAATGATCCTGGAGGTTGCTGGAAAGACTCTAATCTGTATTCACGTTGATTATTTTGCGGTATAATATGGTTTATACTATATCCACTATTAAGTATAGTTTGTCCTACTTGGACAATTACGTTGTGCTCAGTAGGTTGTGCATAAAATGGTGTGCCTTGTAGAGTAAACGTATTGTTTATACCATTACCTGTAAATTGATCAGTAACTACTTGGCTGTAACTAATTGCTTCGTTACTAGAAAATACAGAGTAATTAATAACATCACCGCCTTGTGCTTCTTGTTCAAGTATGACTGCAAATCTATTGTCTCCTTCAACATCATCCGCATAGTTGTAAGCAGTATATTCTACCGGCTGTCCATTTTTTGTTATAAAAATAGATTTTTCTTCGCTATATTCTTCATCAATCACAAACTGTGAAAGCACTCCTGTCAAAACAATTTCACCTAAATATTTTATACTTGCAGAAGTGCTTTGTTCTTGCACAATTATAGATAATTGCTTGTCAGCTTCTACAGGAATTGTGACAGATTTTGCACTCCAATCTATAGTATATTGAGTATCATTTAATATTTGTCCATCATATTTTACTAATACGCTATCTGCCGAACCAGGTAATTGTCTAAATATATGTGTGTAATCACCACTAGTTGTTGTTTCATAATTAAAACAATAAACAATACCTTGCCCGCCGCTTTCTTTTGTATGAACCTTAATATCTAAAGTATCATATACTGTACCAGGCACTAGTTCTTCTGTTTTTGCTTGTGTTGGTGACACAAATAGATCACCATCAGTAATTATTTCTTCTGCATTAATACCTTGTGCAGTAGTATAACCTAAATCGCCTCCTTCTAATGCAGTATCATAACTTGCTAAATCAGGGATAATACTACCATCACTAGTAATTTTTCTAACAATGAATATGTCACCATCATTTAATTCAATTCCTAAATCTTGTGTATTGATTATTGTCTGTTGTCCATCGCCAGTAACACTGTTAACTACTGCAAATGGATTAGCAGGATCACCTTCATCAAAATTAGGATCATCTATTCTCACACCATTTTTGTATAAATTATAAACTACACCATCTTCTAATGCTTGGGTTAGTTCAACTGCAATAGTTGATCCGTCACTATAGAAAACTTCATCTTCAAATGTATTTTCGTATGAATCCCAAGAATCAGTAAACCATGGTTGACTATCCCATCCGCTTGGGCCACCGAAATCAAAACTTCTTACTTCAACTCCGCCGTAGTCTATTCCTGTCATTAATTGGTTTAGTTTTTTACCAAACATATTTCCTGTAGGATTGTAGGCAAAATTTATTCTGTCTGCTGCGTCTAACAGTTCAATAGACTTATAATATTCTACTCTAATAGTTGATACAGCGTTAAATGGATTAGTGAATGTAATTCTACCATGTTTGTATGTATAACTGCCTTCACTAACTTCAACATTTGTTACAGTATATTTGCTTCTCAACTGCTCTTCATCGTTTACAAAAATCTTAATTTTATCTACTTCTACGTTTACTGGCCATTCTAAATCGTAAACTGTGTCTATATTTGTTGCAGTGAATGTTTCTGTAACATCAAGATTTTCTAAAGTGAATTCTCCGACAGTTCTATCAAACTTAATTTTTACTGTAGGTGTTCTTACAACCCCTTTTGTAAGTCTTGCATATGCTTTTGCCTGAGTTCCAGTTTCATTTTGTGATCCTTCAATTGTTATAGTAGGAGGACTAATAAATCCTTGTCCAGGATTCAAGACTTGTATTTTTGTAACTCTGCCATAACCTAAAAACGCTTGTGCAGTTGCAGTTGTATTACCATCGCCTATGACTACTTTTGGCGGCAATGTATAACCAGAACCTCCATCTTTGACTATTATTTCATCAATACTAAATCCTAAATTATCAAAGAAGTGCTTTCTAGGATAAATGTTCACAGCATCAGCTACATTAGATTTTACAATCCCGTCGAGCACTTGGGTGCTAATTGGTTGTATATTACCAAACTGATCGTTGTATTGCGGTGGCAAATCAAAATCTGTCACAACTGAATTTGTAGGTTGAGTATAATCGACACTAGATACAAACTCTCTAATATTAGTTTTATACGGTTTAACTTCTTTTACATATTCTTCAAAATATTCTTTATTATCTTGTTCGAATGTTCTATCCTGTGTAAGTGCACCTAGTTTGTGATTAATTTTTATAAAACTACTCTTGAACATCCAATCAACATTTTTTTGCTCTGCAAAAATGTATCTCAATGAACTAAAAAATAATTGATTGTATTCTACAGATAAATCATTAATAAAAATATTATCTCTTATACATTCTAAAATTATCCTTAATTCTATTGCAGGATTATTATCATAAATTCCATTATCAAAACTTCTATTATCATAACCTGACGCATTAGAATTGATATTATATAAAGAATCATTTAATTCAATTGTACCGTTTTGTCTGCCTATAGTCTTATAATCTGATGTATAATCTTCTGCACCACTTGTACCAATTCTTTCTAATAATAACCATCCAGAAGATCCTATGTCTTTTATTTTTACTATAGATCCAAAACGTGGATTTAGAGCTTTTAATTGGTAGCTTTGATCAATTTCATAATCAACCTGTGTAAATTGATTGTAACCGTTTGCATACCAATCAATGTAATTCCAATAGCGTCTTACATCAAAAGATTGAGATTGTCTTCTAAACCAAGTTTTACTAATTTCATTATAGCCATAAATTGTCCAATAATTTATACTTGTGCTGTCAGACGCAACTAAAACACTGAAGCGTCTAACAAAGATTGAAGTTGTATTGTCATATCCTGATCCTTGTTGAATTATATTTGCAGAAGTAACTCTACCTAAGTTATCAATAGATAACTCAATTTCTGCACCTGAGCCTTTACCTCTTAATTCAAAAGTGGGCGGTGTTTTATATCCACGTCCTGTTTGTTCTATATCAACTCTTACCACTCGTCCATTTAACACAATAGGTTTGAGTATAGCTTGAGATAATTTGTTTGTACTTACATATTGTAACTCTTCAAACGTATCTATTTGTAAATCATATTCATTTGTTTTTTCTGTAGGTAAATTATCAAATCTATTTAATTCACTTATGTCAAAATCGTCTGTGATTAAATTATCTTTGAAAATTAAATTAATTCGTTCTATAGACTGCTTTAGTGCTTCTATGCGATTAACAAACATACTTTGTCTTGGTCTATTCAAAATACCATATTTTTGTGGTATAGGTAATGATGAATCAGGAACATTCCTACCATTAGTGTCAAAACCAATTAAGCTATCATGCCACTTGCGGTCTAAGTCTTCCGGTATTTCAGATGTAGGATCACCGTCTGCAATAAGTTTGTATTGCTTGTGTAGATTAGAATCCAATGACGGTTTTTGCTTATATTTTATGTTGAGAACAATATCATTACTAGATACTAGATTATCAAAATTATTTAGAATTATCCTGTCTGTACCTACAAATGAAATATACCTATAATTATTTTCTCTAGGACGGCTAATTAATTGTGCAATATCATAAACACTAAGATTTCTATTTTTTATAGACGGTATTGTTTTCTTATTTTTCACCCAGAAATAATAACGTGTAGTGAATGATTGAGACAAGTCATCATAAATTAATTTGGCACTATATTTTCCATCTCCGTATAACGGCTCTCCTGAAATACCTTGCGGTGTCCCTTTATCTGTGTCAGCTAATGCAGACCATCTGCTAGGAAGTATATTACTTTCTACCCATTCGTATACATCAATTGTTGCACCTTCTGTAAGTAAGTTCCAATTATTTTTTTGATAGTTTATACTACCTTGGTAAGGATAAACAAATCTTGCCGTGCTTAGATCCCACCAAACTTGTCCTACATGATTATCTAACCAAGCCTGTTTTGTATCTACGTTTGATGACCCAATTACACCTACGTTATAGTATGCAGGATCAAAAAATGTTTTAAATGTAACATCTTGTTCAGCAGGACCTGCTATCTTGCCCTGCAAAGGATCAATATAATCTACATAACTAACTATTTTATTTTCTTTTTTATTATAAAGGAAAGCACCTTCTATCAAATCTAAATTGACAGGTGGACTAATGTTTTTATATATATTCCAGGCAAAAGTATTTTTCGGCTTTCGATAATCTAAAAATACACCCTTTATATCCTGTTCTGCATAGAAAGGAATACCGACATAAACATGATTGTTGTTTGCTAATAAATTTTTGCCAAATTCATATGTTGAATCTTCAAATCTAAAATTCTCGCTATATGTATATTCACCTTCAATATTTTCATATACATATACCATTCCTGCATCTATACTTGTATTAGAAAATTCAGTAAATCCTAAATCAAATGTAGTTTTTTGACTATCAAACGTAGTTGGATTTTTTTGATCTCCATTAAGACTTGTTATTACTAAATTATCATTTGTAATATCTACTTTATATCCAAATAATTCAGAAAGTTCTTTAGTAGGGCTTGTTATAATTTGAACGTTATCAGAAAAACTACCAGCACTTTGAGTATAAATGTAAACAGCACCTTGATTTAATCTGTTGACTGTAGTCTTTGGAGCTGATACAGCAATTTGTAAGCCATCAGGTTTAACACTTATCTCATTGCCCCAGTCTTCAATTTCGTTTGGTGCTTCTATAATTTCGTAGAGTTTGTACTTACTGTCTTCTTTTCTATAAATTACAAGATTTTTAGACTTTGTGCTATCAGATTTAGTAAGTTCTGCAATGACTGCTAAAACTTGACCGTTCTGATTTGCATCAAATTTTTTGCTGAACTCTAGGATATTTGTTTCTGGATCATATACATCTTCACCATAAAAGTTGTTACCTGTAAGATTTGGCAAGTAACCTACATAATCAAATTCGTTAGTAACTAATCTCCAGAAAACCGTATTAAACTCTACGCCTGCTGCTACATTAGTAGATGCTTCGTAAAACGCATTGTCTTTTAATACAATAGAACCTTGTTGATAACCATAAGTATTGTCCCAATTTCCTCTATATGCAGGATCGACTCCATAGCGCCAACTAATATTATCCCAGTTTACTGGGTTGGTAATTGACTGTGTAGCAGATTCGTCTGAGTCTTTATTTGCACGGTAATAATTATCCTGATAGACAACTATATCGCCTGCATTATACTGGGTAAGTTGATAATTGCCTCTGAATCTATCTACTTCTTCAGTACCATGGTAGAATATTTCTATTGAACCAGGATCGAATCTTGTTTCTTTATCTAAGTCTCCTCTAGATCCTACTAACAGCGTATATAGTTTATCTTGTTTTTTTATTTTTACTTCGTCACCAAAATATCTTTCAGCACTATTGTACTGGCTAACAAGAAGTTTATCATAATCATATGCACCGTTCTCTTGTCTTCTAAATATTGCAACTACACCTTCATTAGCATAACCGCTAGAAGTTCCTCTTGCATCTCCTTGGATATTGTAAACTTGTGTATAATCTTTGTTTAGTTTTGTAGGATGATTAGGTAGTCTTGCAATACCACTTTCAAAATTCTCTCTATAGAAATAATATTCTGCATCTAGCACTGCTGGATTATCTACAACATCAAAGTTTCCTGACTGATTTTCAAAAACTAATAAATCTCCAATTACAGCACTTCCTAAAATAATATTATTGTTTACATCTTCGATAGTTCCTACTACACGGTCTACATCTAATTCGTCTCTTGCTGTTCTACGTATTTGGAATCTACCTATATTAGACAATTGTGTCCATGATCCGCTTATAACTTTTACATATACTCTTACATTATTAAACTGTTGTTGAGCAAAAACTATCTCAGCTGAAGAAGTAGTTGTGCTTGTAAGGGCTAAGCCGCCCTGACCGTCTCGTGGAAATTGTACATCTTCAATAATATCGCCAACTTGTATTCTAAAAGGATTTCCCTCGAAATCAAATTCTGTGTACTCAAAGTCAATATACCCATCCCAAATATCATAAATTTGATGTGATTGATTTAATTGCTGTATATCAAATCCCGAGCCATTAAGTGTAACTGGTGAATTATCTAAATCATAAAAATTAAACAATAATGATTCGTTTGCAGGATCACCCTTTCCTACAAAGAAGTTATTTGATGCGATATCTTCTTGGAATGATTTTCCTATTCTCACAACCCATAAATTACTAGGCTGCGGTGCTTCAATTCCATCCGGATCTCCTGTATAAGACAAATGGGTCATAAAGCTAGAACGATTATTCTCATTTACAAAGTTTCCTACAATAGAAACAGTGTCTTGAATATTAGAGTAAATGTTTAAAGGACGTTCACTATCTGCAGGTTTAACATCTGCATAAACTAATCCTCGTCCTATATCAGAATATCTACCATTATTGCTATAAGTAAATCCAGTATCTATATACCAAAATCCACCTACAGCGTCTGATGTTGCAAATGTAGATTCTTGTGTATAAAAACCTACAAAGTTTTTTGTAGCACTTACATACAGTTCGTCTGTTACAGCCATTACACCGTTTATATCTTTGAGATAAATTACAGCACTGTCTCTGTATATTGCAATATAATACACAATACCGCTACCTGTATCTGTTTCTATTTGATCACCTACACTAGGCAAACTAACAAAAGTCTCAACAAAAAGAACTGCATCTATTTTTGCTACTATTTCGTGCTCTTGCGATAAAAACTCTGGCGTTATACTTGGAATTTGGCCGTCAAATGGAATATAAATATCTTGGGTAGGATATGCATAACTTTTTCTGTTCCAGTATAAATTAATTCTATCGCCTGTACCTACTTCATCATTAATCCTGCCAGTAGTGCCTAAATACATATCAATAGGTGCTCTAATTAACAAATGGTCTATATTTGAAGTAGGCAATCCAAAGTTTCCTGACAGTAATAATTTTAAAGTTGTACTGTCAGTATCTTCTTGGTTTACAAGGTTAACATAGCTATCAAAAGTAGAGTAAGGTTGTGTAGAAATTTGCGGTTCTATTTTTTTGTTAGCTTTCCAAAATGACTCTCTGTATTTTACAATCTGATTTTTTGAATACGTAGTGTCTGGATCAAAAGTACCTTTGAATTGTGTTTTGACCCCTGATGCATGCGGGACACCTACAACTAAATATTCTCCATCTTCGCTTACATCTATAGAATAACCAAATTGATCATGAGAATCAATAATATCATTTGCTTCTCTAAGGTCTAGTTCTTGTGTAAGTTGTAGCCTTGCAGTTTCTTTACTTCTTTTGTAGACAAATACCTTGCCGCTTTCGTCGCCACTAGCAGCTACAAAGAAATTATTGTTGTCTGCTGTTGCAGCCATTGACCCTGTAAAATCTTGTCTAGTGCTATCCCATTCGGATGGATTATCATACTGGTCTAATAAATTATATACTTTTTTGTTTTGCAGTACTGACCAATTATTATTAGAATAATTATCTACCCAAATTTTCTGATTATCATATATTTTTTCATTTACAATAGCATTGACATTTGATAGATTATTTGTCCTTACTTCCCTTAGTGTTGTTACAGTAAGTTTTTCATCTGCAAAACCAATTATGTCATTTACAGTTGGTACAACAATAAATGCTAATTGATTTTGTATTTCATATATTTCGTAAAATCCATTGAGATTGTAAGATTGGGCGCCTCTTACAGCGATAAAATCTCCTACTTTCACATAAGAATCTAACCACTTATCTACTTCTAGTGTATAAATTAATTTGCCTTCAGGATTTAGAGCTGTAGCTTCTGTCAAGCTTAGAGCTGTCAAATTTAGATTTTCGTGTTGATACACCGTCCAATTTTCATTTATTTGATTAGTCAGGTGTATGTATCCGCCAAGTTTGAATACATTTACATTTCCTAAAGCAAGATCTTCTTTAGCAGAAACATTAAAATCTATATCAGCTTCGTCTACATATCCTACACTTTTGACATATTCAATAGTATTATCTAAAACAGGAAAAACCTGACTTGTATAATCGCTAGGCTTATCTTTTAAATCCGAAGGTAAAATTCTATAAATTTTATCAAAGTTTTTTGTTGGTAATGAATCTGTAAACAATACCGCTTGCGGGCTTTCAGTAAGTTTAGTGTCGGATAATTCTACTTCAATTTGTTTAATATCTTCTGTAGATCCGTACATAGCGGAGCGCACTGCCCATTCTTCATAAAAGTCAATGCTATCTTCTCCACTAGAACTTAGAGCACCAAAAAGTTTTGTAATTGCATTTTGAGAACCTTTTTCTTGGATCATACCTTGGTAGAATTTCAGTTGGCTTACATCATCTACAATCAAATTACTTAGATATTCTCTTTTTTGAAATCCAATAAATCTTTCGGCGAGTTCTTGTAAAGAATTGTCAAAACTTGCACTATTATTATCATAATAATCATTAAATTGATTAATTCTATAATCAAAATTTGTAAGTAAGTCAGGTTCTGGCTTTTCTGATAATCTATACCACTGATTGTAGTTTATATCAGCAGAACCTGACACGTTTTCAGTCGCAACATAATAATACTGCTTATATTTTATAAGACTTCCTATTTTGTAATCTTGGAATGGTGTGAAATCTTTTGTTACTGCATCGTCATATAAGAAACCAGGAATATTTAAACTGCCATCCCATTCGTCTGAACGATATCCAGATACTCTCATTCTTTTTTGCCTGTATCCAGAAGCAGGATGATAAATCACATCATTAAATATTGTGGTATTGTCAATTACAACAACGTGTTCTTTTTGCACTAAGGGCAAGTTTGCGCCATACAAACCTAAATCTGTGTCAATTAGTTGTATTCCAAAACTATTACCATCTCTCAGTAAACTAGCAAAGTTTCTTTCTAAAATATCCCCGTTACTTGATATAACATGACTGTCATAAAATTTGTCGAATATATCGTCTACAACAAGATAATTTGTACGGAATCTTAATTCATTTGCTGAAGGACTTAAACTAATTACTGTTCCATTAGACCAGCCTTGTGTTGTCCAAAACATAAATTCTTTTGCAACAGATGTCCAATCATTTACAATTTCATCTGTTACATCATCGAAAATAAAACCTAGTGTTTCGAGGTATTTTCCGTATCCTAATAAAAAGTCTACAACCTCTTGAACAGTAGGTAGAATTGATCCGTATGGTAACTGATTAATTTTGTATGTATCGTAATTTTTATAAAACTCAGCAACTCTGCCGCCTACACTAGGTAAGTTAGGAAGTTTTGCTAAAAATTCTTGATCAAAAGTATTACCACTTGTAAAATCTGTAATGACTCGATAGTATGCATTTAAATGAAATACAATTGAATCTTTCTTAAAAACTTTTTGCTCAGTCCATAATGAAAATTCTTCGCTTATTCCGCCTACAGATACAGAATATTTTGTAGATCCAACCAAAGGATTTAGGAAATTAAATAATGGATAATTTTGATTATATCCAGATATTTTGAATCCTCCTGGTGTTTTTTCTACAATTACTCCACTATATAAAAAGTTTTCTACAGGTGAACTTGTGTTAAAAACTAAGTTATAATTTTCTTGTGGAACAAACACACCTGAAGTGCCTATATCATGCTTAGGAGATTTACTTTCTAAAATTAGATTCAGTTTTGCTTTGTCTGAAAAACCTGCAAGTCTAAAACTTAAATTAATTTCTAATTTTTTGACTTCTTCGACATAAGTTCTGTGTACAGACAAAATATCACTAGCAACTAGATTATAGATATAATTTACTAAGCCACTTGTCAAATTTCTTTGCGTTTCTTCATACGTATTTGGAAAAACTATATTTTTGTTTTCTATAAATTTGCCTGTATGTTTATACGTCCTTTGATTTCCTATGTTTATTGTCATATTTGCAACGTCAAATGCTTTTGCAAATGTATCTGCAGGATTTGACAACAGCATAGCACGAATGCAAGCAAAAGGAAAATCAGAACTCTTCCTCCATGCAGACTCTACAGGACTATAGTCGCCAAATTCAAAAGATTTGCTTGCAGCCCGCTGATTAAAATTTTGTACTACATTTGCTTCTAGAGGCGCTAGTAAATGCCCCTTTTCATCAACTGGAATAAAATTACGCAATCCGGGTCTAGCATATTTTTTATCTATTCTCGAATTATTAGGATCAGCAATTAATCCTTTTTCTATATTATCCCAAAGTATTAAATTATCACTTGTATAAGGAGCAGGTCCATAAACTTCTTCCCACCAGTCTGGTTTATTATTATAACCTTGTATATGCCACGGATGACTATGAGGTTTATCTGTATTAAAGACATTAAAATAAATTTTGCGCCAGAAGCCAGGAAGTTTATCTCCTCTTTCTGTGTTTCCTGCACTATAATTGAATGTGAAAGAATTATTCAAATCGTATGCATTATTTGTAGCATAATCTAATTGCACAAATGTTTGCCATTCTGTAAAGTCTCTCAACATTATGTTATTTTGAATTTGTTGAGGAACTTTATAACCTATGAAATCATTTCCTAAGAAACTATATACATCAATAGTGTTTTGATCATAGTCTACTTTAATGTTGTTATAAATTCTTTTTTCTAATTCTAATTGCAGGCCATCTTTATAATCTTGGTAGCATAGAATTTGGCTACCATCATGTCCTACTATAAACGGTACACCTATAGGATAAGTTTCGTAGTCAAAACTATCATTACCTGCATAAGTGCTTATACCTTGTGGCATGTAAAACTTTGTATTAGATCCTCTAAAAAATATTTCTTCAATTACACCATTAGAATCATTTGCTACGGAATATTCTTCTGCTGACTTTTTAGTTGTAAACACTGGATAAAACCATCCATGTTTATTTGCATATTTTCCTTTTTCTGGTTGTGCATAAATTTTATACGGACCTGCTGATAATAAAACTTCTCTATTCATAGAAGTATCATCTAATGTAATGTGCGGATACCAGGTTGGATATAAACCTAATTTAGATGGAGTAGGCGGAATAAAACTTCCGTCAGTAGAATTGTATTCGTAAATGTCTATTACATCGCCATCATTTTTTTCTGCTGTAACAATTACAAATCCTTCATTATTAAAAGTATAGTCACGTTTATAAACTAATTGTGTTCCGTTTAGATAGATATAAACTGATTTTTCAGATAGATTATCTAAAGAAAATGGATTAGTTAAAGGATAGTAGTCTATATTTTTATCAACTACAGCATATGTATTTCTAATGCTCGGTCCATATGCAATCATATCGCTAAAATAAAAAGGTCGTGTTTTATTTTTGTCTTTGTTTAATTCTTGTAATATTTTATCAAAGTGTATATTTACTTCGCCGTCAAAACCTAACTTATCTGACATATCTGCAAAATTTCTTTTGAAATCCATATATTTAGATTTAGAATATTGCAGAGCCTTAATAATATTAAAATCTTTACTTGTGAAATGGTAAATTGCGTTTGCTAAGCCTGCATCATGCTTGACAAATCTTTTGCCAAATCTTGATATATTTTTTATATCTCTCAGATTATTGTTACCAGGGTATATACCTTCAAAATCGTTTATGTCTTCTATCATGCTTCTAACATGATCAAAAACTTCTCCTAATGTAAACTCTTTGATATCTTCATTTAATGGATTTCTCTCAAGTGAAATAGGAAGTTCATAATATCCATTTTCGTTTTTAGTTGCAGAACTATGAGTTTTAACAGTAATAAATTCGCCTTCTTGCAAATCATTTGTTAAATTAATATAAACGTTTTTATCTCTAGATTCTAAATTATAATCTTTACCTTTTGCTAGTAATAAATCTCGTTTGTAGACGTGGACAGTAAGATCATCTAAATCTGCTGGATTTTTGTAAACATCAATTTTAAAATTATTTTTATTTCCAAGCGAATATTGTATATCTCTAACAACATATTGTTTAAATCTAGTAGGTGTTGTTGACCAACTATTTACATACGCAAAAGTTTCTCTACTTCTATATTTTCTCAAAAACGCTGTATCAGTTTTTATTGTTATTAAAGTATCTTCATCTTGGATTGAAAACCTATCTGTCAATAAGTTAAATTCAAAAAGTATATCACCTGAATTTTGTATGTTACGATAGGATAAAGGAAATCCTAATTCAGGATCATTAGTTCCTGTTCCTTCCTTGTAAGAAAATATTTTTGTACCTTTGAAAGTTGTACTATTGAAAACTGTAGGATCGTTATATGCATTTCCTTGTGGACAACATAAATCAAATAAAGGAGGTTGATTAATTTTATTTTTTGTTTGAGCTTGTATCCATTTATTTTCATGAAAATGGAATGTTGTACCAGCAAACTTTTTTCCTTTAGTAACAAATACAGTTTCTAGGTCAAGAGGATCAGTGTCTTCTGTCTCCAAAAGTTGTATAAGTCTATCATTATTGACTGTAACAAAATTTACTGTGAATATTTTACCATAAACTAAAGGATCTTTATCCTCAGTGAACAAAACTCGCATGCCCTGTTCTAAATTTTGTCCGTCGACGCTATATCCTTGTTGTCCTTGTATTTTAGAAAAAATATCTGTTGTAAATCTATCTATTAAATCAATATCTTGTTTTGCAGAAACTCCAAAATTAAATAACTTTATGCCTGCGTCAAATTCAATAATAGGTCTAGCTGCACGATAGTTGTCATCTAGATTTTCAGAAATATTATTATATTCAAAACTTTTTAGAACTACATCTTTATGAAACCATCTATTATTTCTACTCCAAGGATTTTTATCAGCTGACGATCTGTTTATAGTAATATAATCTTTTTGTAAGGGATAATTATTAGCACTTGCAAAAGGAAAAACATCAAAGTTTTCTGCGTCGAAAGGAACGTCTATATCTTCTGTGTATGCAGATGGAATAGTTAAACTTTGCTTCGATACTAGTGTAATTTTATCGCCTACACCTTCAATGTACCAGTCACCAGTAGTGTATTTTTCAGGATATATATCTCCTTGGAATCTTATACACAATCCATTTGTAAATTCAATACCGTTAGAAGAAGTATATTGTTTTTTTCCTAAAACGTCATCTTCAATATTCAAAAATGTATTATCTTCGATATCAAATATTCTAATTTGTCCACTAGTATTAACATCATTTTGGCTGATATAAAACAGTCTTTCGGGTGCATTGAATGGAATAGTAAATTCTATTGTACCTGATTCTACAAAAGCTACTGCTACTTCGTTTCCAACCTCGTCAAATTTTCTAATACCATCAGGATACAATGTTGAGACGTTTTCGTCAGGTTCTATAGTAAAACTTGCATCTTCAGGTAAAACAACAAATTCGCCGATGTCATATTCGTTACCGTATAGTTCTGCATCGAAAAGACCATCGCCTCTAATTCCTTGTTGTCCTGCAACTAACAAAGCTACTCCAGGAGTAAATGATCTACTTATTGCAAATGCAATTGGATGACCCGGAGTATCTATTTCAAATCTATACGTTTGTCCTCTATATAATTTTAATTTTGGATTACGGGTAAATCCATCATTAAAAACATACGCAAAATTATCTCCTTGGTCTTCTAGTGTAACTGTGTATGTGCTTGTAACTTCTCTAGTCTGTCCCCTTACAGGCACTGTCATAGGGCCATTTGGCAACCAGTAATATTCTCTGAAATTAGTAAAAGTATCCCAATTTATATGAGGTGTCCAACTATAGCTGTTTACTGTGTTAAGTAAATCATGATTATCAATATTACCGCCAAAGTATTTTATTATGTTTACAAAATCTTTGTAATCTTTAACTAAATCTACATTTTGTAGGTTGTCTCTCAAAACTATGCTAGGTTCAAGTTGATAATTATTTCTTTGCGTAGAAATATCCTCGACATAATTATCGCCTATTTCAAACGACTCACTATATTTTCTTCCAACGTAGCCATCAATTTTCTCTGCTACACCATTTGAAATTAATTGGTCTAGTGTTCCTTGTAAAAATTTTCTATTAGCTTCTGTTCTAAAAAATTTAGGTAAAAAATTTATAGATTTCTTTTTATTATCATCTGGCGTAGGTAGTGCACTTTCATTTTGATTGTCGTTAAGAGCCATTAGTAACTATATCCTCCGCCGTTTGAACTGTTTGATCCGCTCGAACTTGTATAAGTTGTAGTTGGGTTAGAATTAACAATTATATTTCCAGTATTTACTGCTTGTGCTGAACTAGTAGACTGGCTACTAGTTACTTGAGACGCAGTAGTTGAATTAGAGCTAGTAATTATATTACCTGTGGTTTGAAGTTGTGTAGCTGTTAATTCTTCAATAATTTCTATATCTGAAACTCCTGCGCCGCTAATGAATATTTCGTCTAATTCGCAACGTATTTCAAATAAGCTACCGAAACTTTGATTGCCTTGTCTAGGAACAATTACAATGCTTACTAATTTAGGACTTAATTGATTCATAATATAAGCAGCTAATTCTTGGAAGTAAAAAGTTTCTCCAAAATCCCAGTTTTCAATTGTAAAAAATCTATTAATTGCTTCTACTACATCAGCTTTTAATTCATTGTCATTTACAACTAACGCTTTATTTCTAACAATTTTAAATATCACTTGTAAATCTTCTTTTGCTTTTTCGCCAAATAGTATTTTATATTTTACAGGATGGTAAATTACTTCATCACTAATTGATTTGATCTTGGATATTTGGGATCCATAATTCCTAAATAATTCGTCATTACTTTGAGGTAAAGGTAATGACTCAATAGCTCCATTTAAATATTGTCTAATGTTAGTGTCATAACTTTTAGTCAACAAATACGTATCAATTATATTGCTTGCTGCGGGATCGATTCTATAATTTGAATCAGCTACATGTGTGTATTCAAATCTTAGATTATCTCTACCTACAAAGACTTTATAATCTGTAATTGTAGTTTGATTATTTAAAGAAGCATTAATTTGTACAAAAATATCTTCTTCAATCAAGTAAAAAATTTGTCTAGGATTATCATATTGACTGTATGCACCTATTTGGCTTAAATTTGTCTTTGTAATTATTGTGTTATCTGTATTATCAAAGTATCTAAATTCTTCTACATTATCGCTTGTTGTATATTTTTCTAAAAATATTATTTTACTAGAAGGATTTATTAAAGGCTGTACAATCTGATTAAACATATCAGGATCATCAATATATCCATCGTCATCTAAATCATAAAAATCAACTTGAATTTTTTTATTATCAATATATCCTTCAGTATCTCTAAAAGCATCTGTGATATTCCAATCAAAATTTCTAGACATTGGATTGTTATCATCAGGTTGTGTATTGATATCTAAAATTCTAATTTTATCTCTTACTATTTTTCCTGACTTGTAATCATAGATTTTATCAGAGCTATCAAAAAAGAACTTCATTTCAGAATCACTTTCAAATACATAACGTAAATTTCTATTAGTAATTGTATATTTTTCGCCGTCTGTTTTAAAATATAATAGCCAACTTGCATCAAGATTTTCACCGGAAGTGTCTCCTGCTTTTCCTAAACTAAATTTGCTTATGGTATTAATATTTTCCGCAAGGACAACTTTCCACTGCGATTGTACCCTGTCATATCGCAAAGCAAAATCTTTATAAGCGAAAGTTTGATCAATAATTTGATATTTGAGATCGTTAGGAAAATCTAAATTAAACACAGGAACAACTTTTTCTAATAAACTACCAGATGGTATTAAATCATTCAATACAATGCCACCTTGATTTGTAGCAGAATCGATAGTAGTTCCGTCATCTGTCACACTAACTACTCTTGTCCATTTATAATTTGAACTGCCAGAATGACCTGCTTCTCCTTCCATTAATGATCCATCTTCCATATAATGGTAACCTTCTGGTGGAATAAATTTTAAAAGTGATCCTGGTACAATTGTTTGTAAATTATTTGCTGTAAAACTTCCTACTGCAACTGCTGTATTATCTTGATCTACAAGAGTTCCTATGTCACGATTTGTTGCAGTAGTAAAACTACTCCACGAAGCATTAAGATCGTTAACTAGTAAATCAGGATATTCACTTAGATAAAAATTTCGTAATTTGTTAGATCTAACAATTCCTTGTATAGTGTTAACTATTATGCCTTCTATATCACTTTGACTGCTAAAACGAAAATCTTGTTTTGTATTATAAAGTTCTTTATATATTATTCCGTCATCAGCATAAAGTTTAGTTGTACTATATTTTCCACTAGGATCATTTAAATCAAAATATCTACTTATGCCACTTGAAATTCTGTTTACACTCCTAGTTTTAATAATATCCTGACTGACCGATAAAGGCCCAATATTATAATCTTCTCCTGTAACAAGTCTGTTTTGTGTGTAATATGTAGAAGGCGCATTAAGTTTTATTTCAGCATTAGATTCAGATCTAGAACCATTAGCAATATTGTACTGTAATCTTAGTCCAATTGTTAAAGTTTCTTGTGCACCGCTTTTGCTTTGATATGGAACACTTAAATTTACATTACCTATAGATCCTGGTGTAATATTAATAGAATTATTTAAACTTGTTCTGTAGTAAATTCTAAAATTGCCAGAGGGCAAATCGCCAAATACACCGTCACTGAATACAAGATTGATTCTATCACCTACTCTAGTTTGCACTGAATAAATATTTCTAACCTGATTAAACAAACTATTGTAAATGACGTTGTTTCCTTCAACTGCATCTAATTTTGTCCATGCATTTGTTTCAGTGCCCTTTGTGTCAATGTTGTATAACCAAACATCTGTGTCATTAATATTTGCTGCATCGATTGCAACTAATTGATTAGGAACAGGACTTGTTATATTAAATGTACCTTGTTGTAAATTTCCTTGCCTCATATACATGAAGAAACCTGTATTTGTAGAGCCTGCTCCTTGGCCGTCATCTCTAAACAACATTGCTGGGCTTGTTCCAGGCAATGGTGGTTCTTCAACAATACTTGTGTTGTTTATATCTGAACTTACAACTTCGAATTTTACATTATTTCCTTCAATTACTTTTGTAAAAGGAAATATAGCAGAGTCGGTGTTAATAGAATTAAATCTATATTTTTGGGTTGAAACACCTTCTATATTTAATGCTTTAAGGGGATTTCCTATTTGATTAGATACAGGCAATGCTGCATTTATAATTTTTGTGAATTGTTCAAAATAGTTTGCATTTGTATTATCATTCCATTTTACAACAGTATTTGATAAATTTAAACCGTTACTGTCAAAAACAGACTCACTGGTTTTTACAGATGTAATTTTAAGCAATCCGTTTGCTGCTTGATTTCTGCGTGGATTATACGATAGCATACGTGCAAGACGTAGCACACTTTCTCTGCGTTCTGCTGTTTCAAGAAAATTTTCTCTAGCATTTAAATCAACACGGAATGATAAATTTTGCCCAAGGAAAGCAATCATATCAATTAGTGCAAGATATTCACTAGATTCAATATAATCGTTAAAATCTTCAGGATAGTTCTGACGCAAATAGTTAATCATCGCTCTGCGAAGATTATCAAAATCATAGCTTTGAAATTCTGCATTTCTAAAGCTTTGGTATACTCTTTTCCAGTCCTCTGCTACTAGCAATTTTGACTGTCTATCACTTGAAGACATACGTTAATTCCTTATTATAGAGTATTTATGTGAGATAATTATCTGAGTATTTAATTTACTAAGCCAATATTTTGATCAAAACTAAAACGCATTTGTTCTGTTACTGCATAATCTTTATAGGTAACTGTTGCAATAACCTGTATGCCATTTTCATATGTATCGACGTACACTTCTTCAGCTTTAATCCTTGGATCGTAATTGATAATAAATGTTACATTTTCTACAATGGCACGTTTTAATGCCGGAGTAAAAGGTTCAAACAAAATGTCCCATATAATACATCCAAAAGTTGGATCTCCTAATTTCTCTCCTTGGCGAATATGGAAATGATTGATTAGGTCTTGCTTTATAATTTCAAAATCGTAACGCTTGAACCCTTTACTTGGATCGCCTGAATAGAAGCCTCTATAAGCCCTTGATGGTTTTGGCTCGATGTTTGTACTAGGAACTTGTACCCTTTTGTAAATATTTTGTTCTAATTCACTCATAACGTATTTACCTACTGTACATTAGACGTTCCGTCTGCATTTTGTGGGCCAGGATCGTTTGTATTTTCTGGTTCAGTTGGTGCTTCTTGTGCTTCTTCTTCTGAAATTTCTTTAGAAGGAGCTGTATAATAGTCAGATCCTCTCGGGTCACCTTCATCGTGAATTTGTTGGTCAGTGCTAGGACCTTGTGGAATAATACCTGGGACAATCCTATAATTGCCGCCTTCGTTTGCTGCTACACTAAAATGCATTGCATCATCAATGCTAGTCCAAGCGCCGCCCCAGCCCAATCCAAACGATTTAGCAAGATCTCCTGTACCTTCTGGCATATCAGTAATTGGTGCATCTGCAGGCCTTGGGCTAAACAATCCATTTGGAATTCCTCTTTGAACAGGATTAGGAGGATTAATATCTATTGCTGCACCACTTGCATGAGTACTCCAATTACTAGATCTACCAATATTTCTTTTACAGTATCCTAGTAATGTTTTGATAGTATAACCACTATCTTCTAATGCATCAATAAATCCTTGGAAGTTTGGCACCCAAATTTCAGCAACTTGTGCTGTAAGTCCACGTTTTTTAGTAGTAATTGTACCAAGGGGACCGTCTCCCTTAAAGAATCTATTACAATAATTATCTGTAGACCTTTCTCTATCAAGCTCAAAATTTGGAATAGATCTAAGTTCTGCTGCACCTGGTATATTTTCTGGTGGAACAACTTCGCCGTTTATGATTACATCATCTCCTGTAGTTCCGTAACTGCTGCTTCCTGCTGAGCCGTAAATAGGAGTAGATAGTTCTCTATTTGACTTTGTTTTAGTAAATGTATCTGGGGTCAAAATTCTATCTGATGGCATTAATTGTCCTGGCGATTCCCTGTCAGTTTGAACAGGCTTGAATGATAGTGGATTTAAATTTTCGTGGTGTAAATACGGTTCATGTTGCGGAGCTCTTGTAAGTATACTTTCATACGGAACAGTATCTTGTGCGCCAGGAAAAGTATATGGTAAAACAATTTGCGGTAATGGTGTAATACCTTCTGCAGGTTTAGCTAGTGTTGCTGATGTAGCACTTAACGCTGTAGTAGCTGCTGTACCTGCAACTGCTTTTTGTGTATTCCAAGATATTTTGTCTGCATCGCCTGCGATTGCTGCTCCACCTATCATATTAATGCCGTTTTGTGCATCAAAATGTTGTGTATCTGCCTGCACATCGAAAACACCTGTAACAGTAGCATGCTGATCGCCTTGAGTGATAGTGTCAAAATTTGACACACTTAGTATTTTTGTATTAGACAATGAATGTAAATTTATGCCATCTGCTTTGTTTAGATAACTTCCTGCACTCAAATCATTAATATTACTTGCGCTTTCTCTATAAAATGAATGTGCAGATTTTTGATTAAATGTTCCTTTAGAGGTATCAAATATATTACCAGCAGTTGTTTCTTGATTATTTTCAACTGTGATATAACTACTATCATCTATTTTTACCTGACTAGTACCTAAAACATTTCTTTTATAATTGTTTCCTACAAGGATATTTGTATCAAAGGCGCTTTCTATTTGTATTCTGCCTGATTCAATACCGTCATATGTTTTTTGCCCATCACTGTATCTAGCTTGTGCTCTCATATTAATGTTTCTACCAGCATCAATATTAAAATCTCTTTCAGCCGTAAAATTAATATCTTGATTACTCATAACACTAATACTATCTTGTGCATGAATATCTATTTTTCCATCACTTGTTAATTCTACCCATGCAGTTCCTCTACTGTTTGTAATATAGATTAAGTCTTCTGAATTGTGTAAGAGTATTTGATGTCCGGTCCTAGTTCTCAGTCTAAGTAATTCATTTTGAGGAATAGTTTCGTCGCCGCCTGCATCTCCGTTTGCTTTGTTTACATATACAGGAGGGCCATCTTCTGCGTGAGTAGCTCTGACAAATCTTTCGTCGCCATCATCCATTACAAAACTAGATCCGCCTAGTCTGTTGTATGGAATATTTGCTTTTCTGTCTACAGATCCTACATCAAATTTAGGATTATTTTTTCTTTTATCTTTAGGCCCAGGAGTACTCCATCCAAAAACCATGCTAGGAAAATCACGTCTAGCACTACTTGTTGTAATACCACGAGCTTCATCTAGAAGCAATCCTTGTACTTCTAAAATTTGGGTAAAGTCTTTGTTGTAAGGTTTACTAAAAAGTGTTGTATCTACTTTATCCCCAGTTTCAATTTTCTTATTATATTCTCCAACTGGTAATTTTACTCCTCTAAGATTGTCAGGAGTATTTTCAGTAGTTAGTGTAGTAGATGCACGGCCATCAGGAACCATAAAGTTCATATAGTCATCTTGTACGCATCCTATCCAATATCCAAAGTTTTTATTACCTTCTGCAAATATAACAAGAACCTTAGTTCCTATATCAGGCGGAACTGCCCAAAATCCATAACTCTTCTGGGTAAATTCATAACCATCATTATTTTGCACACCTGCAGATGGAGTTACTCCATAAAATGGACTTAGATATCTTACAGTTTCCAATTGGCCTGTTTTTTGAGGTAAGTTAGCGCCTTGGGTGTACTTCAAAAGTTCTACTTCTAAAGTTCCCATGTTGTTTACATCAACATTATTAACAATTATTGCTTCATAAGGAACACCTGCTTTAATAGCAAAAGAACTATCTCTGCTTGTGCGGGTATATGTAGTACCTCTTCTAGGATTTCTTGCCATTTATTATATTCCGCCTGTGTTTACCCAACTTTTTGATGCTTGCTTTGCTGCATCAATAGCTTTTTGTGCTTCATTTTCCACTAACTGCGTAGCTTCTCCTACTGCATCATCTATAGCATTAGTTAATTGATCTGTAATGCCTTCTTTGCTAAGACTGGCACCATCTAATATAGAATCCACACAAGGAGTAAAATCTGGTATTTTCTTACTAATAATTTCTATACCTTTGTTTACTGCGTCTTTGATATCGTCTACGCTGAACGGTAATCCTGGTGCTGACTCATCTTTATTAGTTTCTGCTTCGGTAGGAAGGGGATCTGGAACATCTTTAGGAACTAGATCAGGCAGTGTTTCTTGTCCCGATGGATTTGCTGCATCAGGATCAGACGGTGCTTCTACAGGAGCAACGCCTGCATTTGTAGCTGTGTCAGATGCTCCTACAGAACTTGTAGTAATTGGTGTAGCGGCTGCTGAACTAATTCCATGAATTAATATATCTTTAACCTTTTCGCCAGTTCTAAAATCATACCTGTCATCTAGTGGATCCATTCTTCCGTACACATAAGGATTATTAGGCTCAGGCAGTGCTAAACTATTAATTGGATATTCTCCTGCTCTCGTTTGCCTGTATGCACCAACACCTGCTCCTGCGGCTACACGTTCTACTTGTGCTCTATCACTTACTCCACTAACAGGTAGTGCTCTATTAGCTCCAGAAGTAGTTACATCTATTTCTTTTATTTCTCCAGTTCCGCCATTTTTAATATCTTCAAGTGCTTGATATAAATGATCAGGATCATGATTAGCTTTGTTTAAGCCGTCGCCTGCATAAAAACTTTGACCTTTTCTTAGATTACGTCTGGGCTGTCCACTATAAACACTACCTGCAGGAACATCAAAAGGTACAGGCATACTAGCAAATTCAGCGGCTAAAAATACCATAAACTGTCCTGTACTAACACTACCTGTTTTCCATTGATTGTATCTACGAAATTTCTCTAGTCTCTTTATAATCATTGCATCTTGGACATCTGGAGAAAATACTGTCCGTAAAGGATCGCATCCTAAATATCCAGTACACTCTTCTACTACTCCTTTAAGCATTTGATACTTGCCACATGCACTTGATCTTCTACCAGCATCTAAACGATTTTGCTGATAAGCTTGGACTTGAGATATAGTCATAGATGTAAGTTCTGGTTCTACGTGTCCTGGCCAAACACTACAATAAGGATTGCTTCTTACAGCTTCGCCGTCTGCTATAAGTCTTAGTAATGCTCTATCTTGGTCTGAAACTGTAACTGCCATTTACACTAATCCCCTAAGCTTAATTGGAGAATTTTCTAATGCTTGATCTAGTGCCTCTTGCGCTACTTCTAATTCGGCCTTTATCTGAGGTGGTGCAGTAAACAAGCTCTTAGAAGGTGACCATGTTATTCCAGCAACAGTCACTGATGGTATTTGTGACATCACTGCATCTCCTGCAACTGTGCTCAAATCAGGAAATAAGTTACTTGCTACATTATCTATTGCATCACCTATTTTAGTTTCTAATTGCTCAAAAGAATTACAAGGTTGATCTGTGTTAGGATCTTGTCCGTTTTCACCGGAATTGCCTTCTTCACTATTTAAAGGATTATCGTTTACAGCAGAGTCTGAATTTGAAGTTATAAACGTTCCTGATTCGCCTTCAACTTCTTGTGCTCGTGATCTTACCATTCCTAATTCTTGATAAAATTTGCCACCTTCAAAAATATTTTCTACATCTAATACTTGGAATACACCACTAAATTCAGGAATCAACTCAGAGTATACAACGTTATCGCCTGTTATACTATAATCGATAGGTGTTTTAAAATTTACATTTACATAAACTTGATTTTCTAAATAAGTCATGTATCCGTCTTGAGTGATAGACGGAGAATTAGGATCTCTTTCTCCAACGTAATTTCCGGTTTGGGTTGGAATGTAATATGGATCTCCCATTATTGTCATATTTGCTGTAATTAAGTCTACATCTGAATTTAATAATCTATGGTGAAAGGTTTCTGCCAATCGTTTTCTTATATCAGTAGTTCGACTATCACCAGTAATAGTCATTCTATTAGATTCTACTACTTGTCCGCCTCCTAATGCTTTTCTTTCACTTTGTGCATTACTTGTAGACGCACCGTCTTGCTCTCCTGTATTTTGGTATGATTTTCTGTCGCTACCTGCAGATGATCTTGCACCTTGGTTCATGCCAAAATTTGCATATGCTTCTTGTAAAAAAGCGTTATTAAAGTTTATATCAAACTGCAATACATCATCATTTTTACCTGTATAGATATAGTTGTATTCTTTAACTGCTGCTTTTTTGATTCCGCCGCGATTAGGTGCAACAGCATTAGGTGCAGTGTAGCTTGCTTCGTCAGCATAAAACGGAACAACAACATAAACAAAAATTTTAGGCGATCTTCCTAATTTTTTTACAGTTTCTTCATTGGTGTCAAAATACACATGGGTATTAATTCTGTACATTTTACGTACACCGTTTTCAGATTGTTCTTCTGCATTTTCAGCTGCATATTCGCTATCTACTAAAACTTTTTCAATTATTTCATCAATACGCTGACCTGTTGGAAATGATTTTGTCCTAGTCTTTTGTGCTGGAGCTGCCTCTGCATTGTTTACATCAATTTGATCTCCATTTTCGTCATACAAAATATCACTATCAGGTACAGGTTGATTGCCGCCTTCAGCATCGTCATTTAGTAAAAGTGATAATCCAATAGGATTCATAAAATCTTTATTTCTAGAAAAAGAATCTAAATTTTGGAATATACTGTTTTCAGAAGTTACGACAACTTCTTCTAAGGTTTCTTTCTTAACAGCAGATTCTTCTGGTCTTTCTGCAAGCCCTTTTTCTATTCTAGTTTGTTCAGCAGCATCTATATCTTCTGTAGTAGCATCTCCTGACTCAAATTCACCTTCAACAATTGCCTGAATTGCACCAGGATCTTTAGGGAAACAAATTACATATCTATCACCTTGAGGTATTGCATCTACATCTTTTAAAGTATCTATTCTTTGATTGAGAACAGCCGCTACCGACTTATCTGGGCCGTTAAGTATTTCTGCAACTGTTGAACCTGTTGCAGTTATGTCAGACAATGTAGTTGCCGCAGTATCTCCTAGTGCTACTTCACTTAGCGGAACACATGATACATTGTAAACACTTCCTTGCCCACTAACTTCAAATCCCACATCAAGTATTTGTATAGGAATAAATGCAGGAGTTTGTACTAAAGATCCTCCTTGCTCATTATTGCTTTCGTATCCTATAAAGTCAATCTTTATACAAAACGGTGCATCATTAAAATTTTCATATCCTAGATCAGCAGCGCCTTCAACAAGAGCTTGTAAAAAATTGCCCATACTATATGGTTCTTGTATTTCAAAACTTAGATCAGTACCCAAAGAAATACCTGTTCTTGTATTTGGTTGAATTACTGCTTTAGTCCTTAAATTATCAATAAAGTATTCTGCGTGTATTCCTAAGTCTTGTTCTAAAGGTATTTGATGCCTTTTGTCTATTTGTCCGCCAGCAGATTTGCATATAATTTTTTTGAAACTATCATCACGAATGATTTGAGGATTGTTTACATCATTTATAGTTAGAACACCTAATGTGATTATATAATTGAATGTGTTATATTCTTTTAATGGATTTGCTATGTAGTTTCCTGTGCCAGATCCAGAAAAATCTATATCTAGAGAAATACCTGATCTATCTTCAAACTCTTCAATAAGTTCGCGTAAAACATCAAATTCGCCACCTACTGCTCCAAGAATAGATTCAAAATCTTTAGGTATGACATTAATTGTATTTGTAACAAAATTTTCAATATTACTAAAGCCGCCTATTATATTGTTTAATTTGTCAAATCCAAAATCTAAAACAAAATCGCCAGGAGAAGTAAATGTTCCTAATTTTCTTTCAATGGCATTAGTTATTGCTCCAATTTCATCAGAACCTAAACCAGCAAACAAAGCATTAGTATCTAAGCTTGCACTTAATGCTTGGGCAGGAGAAAGTGTTGGATTAGAAGCAAAAGTGCTTAATAAACTATCTAGTTTGAGCACTCCTTGCTCTTGCAAATAATTAAAGCCCCCAGACTGAAACTTATCTAACTGCTGTGCACTAAAAGAAGAATTAGCAAAAAAATTACTTACTGCTCCTATTGCAGCACTTGTCTTGTCGTTACGCAGCCCTGAAAATACATCATTGACTCCTTGGGTTAACGCACTGCCTGGATCTGAAAATTCTTTAGCATTTTGTCCTGCTTGCTGCACTCCAGAAGATGCATTTTTTATAGGAGCCGTTAGAGAATCAACAGTTGAATCAACAGCTTGTGTGAGAGAGTCAGATGTGTCTTTCCAGGTATCGGCCATTTATGTTCCTAAAATTGATCTGAGATGCTTTCTTTGAGGAACATAAATTTTTGTTCCTGCAATAAAATCAAACAACGGATCTTTGATTATGTCTGGATTCCTCTGCGCAAATATCCACCACAATTCACGAGCTCCATATAAATCGTGTGCAAGTAAATCAGGTCTGTATGTATAAGCAGGAGTTATTTCATATAATAAATCGTCGCCTGCAACGGGAACAGGTCTAGGCTTTAATATATCAAGATAGCCAGCACCATTAATTTTAGTTTTTCCGTACGGACCTTTATTCCGTATTTTTTTGATATTTAGATCTAAAGCCATTAGATAAATCCTTGATCTCTGTTAACAAAATCACCACGTGCAAATTTTTCTAAGCTAAACTGACTTGTAGCAGATCTTGCATAATTTGGTATAACTGTCACAGTAAATATACTCTGTGTAGGAACATATGTGGTTTGTCCACCTACTGTACATTCTATGTAGTCTACATCAGCAGGCATATCTGTTGTGAAATTAGTAATTAGTACAGGTATATTGTTGAAAACATGTTTGCCATAACCATTCAATCTACAAACTGGAGGAGGGTTACCAACAGAATCACTTTCTCCATAATACATTTTTGTCATTGTTCTTAAAAAATGCAAACATGCTATCCAATATTTTGCATCTGCTTGATTCTCACTAAAAAATTCGCCCGTTATAGTAATGTTGTCTGTTTGGCTGTTTTCATATGCATAAAAAGGGTGATTAGTGTGTACAGGATGAACTGCATTATAGTTTGCACTTGATCCTAAAATTACAGTAGGAGTAAACGGAAATAGCATACTGTTGTCAGTGCTAACAATAGGTGCCATAATTTCTCCGTCTAACAAATCTCCAGGAGCTGTTATCTTTACACGCCAATCAAGAGCATCTACTGTTGTGTAATCATCTCTAATTATAGCACGTATAAAATTATCAAACTGTGGTGCTGCTCCATAACCTAAACCTTGTAAAGCATTAGATGCCATTCTAATAGCAGAGCCAACTCCACTAGAACTACCTCCTCTATTAATTAAGGAATCAACAGCACCTAGTGCATTTGCAACATTTTGTAGATTGTTGCCTCTTCCTGAACCAAGATTAGAAAAGGAGGTAGCAACGGTGTTCAGGTCACGTGTGACTCTGTTCACAGTAGATACTGTGTTTACCACATTAATCGTGCCTTTGACAATGTCGCCTGCAAGATTGTTAAAAGATGAAAAAATTGACATATAAGGTATCTCCTATAGTATTTAGTTGACAAAATTATCCTAGTATATTATAATAAGTACTGTACATAGGAGTCGTTATGAGAAAAAGAAATTACCTCAACAACAAAGATATTCTAAAGGAAATACATAAATCAAAAAATACATATAATAGCTTTATAGACAAAGATTATCATCAGTTTGATATTATACTTCCAGATATCGAGAAAATTAATATCAGAACCATTGCTGAAGCAAAGCGTAACAAGGCAAAAAGACTAAGCACAGAAGATTACGAACTTCGTAAAGGTGCAGGTGAAAAAGTCAAACAGGCAGATTGCGAAATAGATTATAAAACAATTACTAAGGAAGAATTAATCTTTCGCATTATGACATTTGATCACATACCAGACGAGCCAGGACGTAAGAAAAATCCTAAGACAGTAGCAGATACCAAAACAAAATTAAATTTTCCTCCATTTCAACATTATAAATTTAATGAAAACGACGAACTTGTTTGTGTAGGCAAAAGCCATTGGGTAGGCGGAATGGAAAATGGTCATTTTTCAAAAGACCACGGTAAAGCAACAGACAATTTAGCACTAATGTGGATGAAGCTATGTGATCGCTATGCAACACGAGGAAATGTACGTGGCTACACCTACAATGACGAAATGCGTGGACAAGCAATACTGCAACTTGCACAGATTGGCTTACAGTTTGACGAAAGCAAGTCACAAAACCCATTTGCATATTACACAGCAGCAGTTACAAACTCGTTTGTGCGTGTTATCAACATTGAAAAACGCAATCAAAACATTAGAGACGACATCCTTGAAATGAATGATCTTAATCCTAGCTACACAAGACTGCATGAAGGAGAATGGGAAGCTGCCGTAAAGAGAAACGAAGAAGCTTCTGCAACATCTTTTTCAAAAAAGTAGTTGACAACCGTTAAGAAATAATATATACTTTAACAAAGCTATGGAGAATATTAGATTTGTTTAATAAAGCTGCGGTGTTTACGGACATCCATTTTGGTCTTAAAGGCAATAGTCGTGTTCATAACGAAGATTGCGAAAATTTTGTTGATTGGTTTATTCAAACTGCAAAAGAAAACAACTGTGATACTGCTATTTTCTGCGGAGACTGGCATCATAACAGAAATAGTCTAAATCTAACTACAATGGACGCAACTATTCGTAGTTTAGAAAAACTTGGCAAGGCATTTGATAAGTTTTACATGTTTGTAGGCAATCACGACTTGTATTACAAAGATAAACGTGAAGTAAGTTCTACAATATTTGGTAAACACATTCCAGGTGTAACTTTTGTTGATGAAATTGTTGAAACAGAAGATGTAGCACTTGTTCCTTGGCTTGTAGGCGACGAATGGAAAAAAATTCCCAAAATTAAAGCCAAATACATGTTTGGACACTTTGAATTGCCCAGCTTCTACATGAATGCTATGGTACAAATGCCAGATCACGGTGAATTAAAGTCAGAACACTTTAAGAATCAAGAGTATGTGTTCTCAGGACACTTCCACAAGCGGCAGAAGCAGGGTAAGATCCACTACATTGGTAATGCTTTCCCGCACAACTATGCAGATGCTTGGGATGATGAACGTGGCATGATGATATTGGACCGTGAAAACGATGCAGAACCAGAGTATATCAACTGGCCAGACTGTCCAAAGTACCGTACAGTCAAGTTATCACAATTGATTGACGAGAAAGACACTCTGATCAAACCAAATATGTACTTGAGGGTGACTCTTGACTTACCAGTTAGCTATGAAGAAGCAAATTTTCTTAAAGAGACATTTATACAACAGTATAAATGCAGAGAAATCACACTTATACCACAAAAACAACTAGAAGAAATTACAACAGACTTAGATATTGCACAGTTTGAAAGTGTAGATCAAATTGTTGCAAGTGAAATTGTTGCACTAGACACTGAAAGTTTTGACAAAAACTTATTATTAGACATTTATCATGGATTAGAACAATAATATGATTCGTATTAAAGATTTAACAGTTAAGAACTTTATGAGCGTAGGAAATCAAACACAAGCTGTTGATTTTAATAACGAACGTTTAACACTTGTGCTAGGAGAAAACTTAGATCAAGGCGGAGACGACAGTGGAAGTCGTAACGGAACAGGTAAAACGACTATTATTAACGCTCTTTCTTACGCACTGTACGGACAAGCACTTACAAACATCAAAAGAAACAATCTAATTAACAAAACAAACTCAAAAGGAATGTTAGTTACACTACATTTTGAGAAAAATGGATTAGATTATAGAATTGAAAGAGGAAGATCTCCAAATGTTCTTAAATTTTATGTAAATGATCAAGAACAGGAACTAGTTGACGAATCTCAAGGTGACAGTAGAAAGACTCAAGATTCTATTAATGATCTATTAGGTATGAGTCATGATATGTTTAAACATGTTGTTGCACTTAATACGTACTCGGAACCTTTTTTAAGTATGAGAGCAAACGATCAACGTGCCATTATTGAACAATTACTAGGAATAACCCTATTAACTGAAAAAGCAGAAGCACTAAAAGAACAAACTCGTATTACAAAAGATGCAATTACACAAGAAACTCTTAAAATAGAAGCTATCCAAGCAGCTAACAGTAAAATAGAAACAACAATTGAAAGCCTTAAGAAAAATCAAAAGGCATGGTTAGCAAAAAAGAAAACAGATACCGAAAAATTATCTAAAAATATCGAAGAACTTGAACGTGTTGACATTGAACAAGAACTCGATAATCACGAAAAATTGCAAAACTGGCAAGAACTGAACAATGCAATTACGGCTCTTAATAAAGAAAAAAGCACATTAGAGAGTGCACTGTTACGTGCAACTAAGTCTGTAGAAAAAGCTGAAAAAGAAATCGGAGATTTAGAAGATGCAACTTGTTATACTTGCGGACAAGAACTTCATGCAGACAAAAAACAAGAAATTGAGTTAAGAAAAACAAAAGAATTAAACGATGCAATGGCATATCAGACAGAAGTTGCTGGCAAATTACAAGATGTGCTTAACGGTTTAGATGAAATTGGAAACATTAATGGACGTCCAAACACATTTTATGAAACAATTAAAGAAGCTTACGATCATAGACAAAACGTTGATAGTCTAAAACAGTCTCTTCTGTCAAAAGAACAAGAAGAAGATCCATACGAAACACAAATTGTAGATTTACAAGAAACCGCACTACAAGACATAAACTGGGATTCTGTAAACAAACTTACATCGTTCAAAGAACACCAAGAATTTTTGCTAAAATTACTTACAAACAAAGATTCATTTATTCGTAAGAAAATTATTGATCAAAATCTTGCATATCTCAATAATCGTCTTACATATTATCTTGATAAACTAGGTTTACCACACCAAGTAGTTTTCCAAAACGACCTTACTGTTGAAATCACACAGCTAGGACAAGATTTAGACTTTGATAACTTATCGCGAGGCGAACGAAATAGACTAATACTTGGTTTAAGTTTTGCATTCCGCGATGTTTGGGAAAGTTTGTATCAGCACATAAACTTATTGTTTATTGATGAGCTTATTGACTCAGGTATGGATACTGCTGGTGTTGAAAATTCACTAGCTATACTAAAGAAAATGACAAGAGAACGTGATAAAAACATTTTCTTAATTTCGCACAAAGACGAATTAGTAGGTAGAGTAAATCACGTTCTCAAAGTAATAAAGGAAAATGGATTTACAAGTTATGCTAATGACATTGACATAGTAGAATGATAGACGACGATACACAAGATAAACTTGCAAAAGCATATTTAGAATATTTTAAAGCAAACGAAATATTTGAACAGCGCAATTCTGTGCGAACACACAGATATGTTAGAAAGTGTCTTAGAGAAATTAGAGAACTTGCCAAACTTAGAATGGACGAGATACACGTAAAGCACCAAACTACAAGGAAAACAAAAAATTGATTACAAATTTTAGAAGTATGCGTCCCGAAACACCCTTTACTCCAGAATGGAATATACACCTCTGGACAACACAATATACCAATTTAGAAAATCTAAAGATTATAAGAGATTGGATCACAACTAATGGTCCTATTATCATAGAAAAATACAAAAACGAAAATAAAAATGACGGTGGTACAGGATTAGGTGACAAAAGTTTAACAGCTACTTTTAGATACTTTGATCTTTTTTATGAAACTAGTAATATAGACGCATTTTTAGATCTAAAAAAATTCTTAGAAAGCGAATATAGAAAATTTTGCAAAGAACTTAAAATAAAAACAGAAAAATGTTTTGTAAATTCATGGGCTAACATTGCTCACACTGGACAAAAAATAGAAAAACACAATCACGGTGCTACACATTATGCGTATCTTAGCGGAAACATGCATTTAGATAATTATGATACACAAACAATATATCATAATCCGTTTGATCATAATGTTCAATATGCAGTGCCTAATATAGAAGGCGGCATAACCTTATTTCCTAGCTATCTTTATCACAGTTCTACGACCCACAAAGAAGATAACGACCGTGTAAGTCTAGCATTTGATATTTTAGTAGAAACTATCTCACCTAAACCAGAAGGCAGACTTTGCACAGACTTTAACAATATATAAGTTCATGCATTGGACTTATGAAGGCAAACAAATTGATACTATACCAGATGAATACGAAGGCTTTGTTTATCTCATAACCAATCTAAAGACTGGGCAAAAGTATATAGGCAAGAAACTAGCAAAGTTTAAAACTACAAAGCCACCTTTAAAAGGCAAAAAGAACAAACGCAGAGGCTACAAAGAATCAGACTGGCGTGACTATTGGGGATCATCTGATAGACTCAACGCTGATGTTGAAGCACTAGGCCCAGAAAACTTCACAAGAGAAATTCTATACCTATGCAAAGGCAGGGGCGAAATGTCCTACATAGAGGCAAGAGAGCAATTTGACCGCCGTGTATTAGAGAGCGACGAGTATTACAATGGAATTATTAATGTTAGAGTTGGCGGTTCCGATAAATTGCGACAGGCATTGCTAGAACATAGCATCAAGGCAAAACAATCCAACACATAAGGTTAGCGGGCCAGTTTAGTATTACCGCTGTGGAAAAAGCATCCGTATAGGAGCACACGTAACACGTTGAGCGGCGTTCGGTAGTAGAGCGTTTGATTGACGTAGACTGATTGTTGGCTGTCGAAACACTGCACATTGTACATAAAAACCGTATGCACTAGGAACGAAGCAACGGGTAGTGTTTGCTATTTGCAAATAGCAAATGCGATGTCGACGTAGGTTGGGAAAGGTCAGAGCCCATTGTACAGCAGAAAACACCTACTTCCAAGTCTCGGCTGTGGCGAACTCACATGAAGCGCAAACTTTGAGATTAGATGGAACCGTAACAGGTTCCGTCTGACTGAAACAATCTACATGAAACTTAAACATTATTACTTCGTAATAATGTGTTTCTTCATAATAACTTATATCAACAAACGAAGTGTATTAGTTTGAGCGCAAGCGAAAACTTGTTTCGTGCAACGAAACATATAAATATATTGTAGGAGATAATATGTTATGAGAATTAGTGACTTAGATGAATCAACATTAAATGAATTTATTCCTTTAACTAAAAAAGGAAGAGAAATTCGTCGTGCTGAAAAAGCTGGTGCTGCTGATTTAAATGATAATGTTACACGTCTTACAAAAGAACTTGCTGCGTTTCTTGGAACTCAAGGAAAAAGATTAAAAACAGCAACAACTGACGATGTTGTTCAATTCTTAAAAGGAAAAAATGTAGATACTAGTGACATAGGAACAAGTGATCCTATGAATCCAAAACGTATTGAAAAGATATTTACAGCAAAAGTTCAAAAGAAAATGGCAGGTCAAAGTGTTGCTACTCCACAACCTAGTGCAGAGCCTCAAAAAGATACTCCTAAAGCTGCTCCTGTTAAAGTGTCAAGTGCATATGCTCAAACAAAAAAAGCAGCTCTTAGTTTAAATGCAAAAGAAAAACGTAGACTAGCTGATCAAATACTAAAAAGTATAAAGGCACGTTAAAAGAAAGGCATTCCGCTTTTCTTTGTTGTTTCTAAATTTTCTTTGATAATATCACCAATTAAACTTTTATCTTCATTGCAAAGATTGTAAGCTTCATCGAGTGTGATGCTGCCACGCATGTACCAGCATATTTTAAAAAGTTCAGCTTTTAATTCTTTTTGGTAACTTTCTAGCTTTTTTGATTCTTCTAGGATCTTGTCTACACTAAGAGGCAAGATCCTTATGCGAAAAAATTTGACTGATCAAACACAACAGGCAATGTCCATTTACTTGGTGCGCCAGCTTCTACCTCCTCGTCAGTGCTAGAAATTTCTAAAGGCTGTGTTGAAAACATTTCTTTTTGTTTGTCAAGATGTTTTGAAAGACTTGTGTAAAAACTTTTGTCAACGTTTGCAATAAATTCTTCAATGTGCAAAGGATTTGTTACTTCTTCGTCTTCTATTTTAATTTTTACAATACTTTTTGTTATAGTAAAAACTGTAAGCTCAGTAAGTTTTCTAAAACTATCTCCAAATTTAGATAGTTTTTCTGCTTCCCCCATGTCGTCGTCATTTACTAGAGCAAAAATTCTTTGTTCTTCAAATGTTTTTAAAGCAGCTTCTGTGTATTCTTTGTAGTTCAATGGTCTTAGGGTAACTTCAAAGTTTTCAATTTGAATAACATCTTCAAACTGACATGTTACTAATCTGTTGAGCATTTTACGTAGATCAACACTGTATGTTTTTTCTATATTAGTGTTAGGTACTGTAGCATGTAAATCAAGTGTTTCGCCATATGTTGCAATTCTGATTGCAATCAATAGTGCATCAAGATCTACGCTTGGTAATCCCCAAGCATTTTTTATTGCAGGAACACAGCTTTGTATTACATCAACCGTAGACTGACCGTTAAGCAAAGCATCAGGTGTTTTGATAGCTAATTCATCTTTTGCTGTCATTGCATAAACAGGCAATTCGCCATTCTCAGGCATTTCTAGTGCGCCTGGAGGATAATACTTTCCTTGACTAGGAAGTGTTACAAATACTTTCGGGGTTCTAAAGTATTTCTTTAGTGGGTTTTGCTGTTCATATTGCGATGGATTAAAATCGGCCATGGTTTTCTCCGTATAAATACATTATAAAAATATGTATCTAATCTATTTATATACGTAGTTAACTTGGAATATTAAAATTGGCCGATCAAGTCGAAATAAGCAATGTAGGCGGCAATGATGGTGTTGCTAGTGAAGCAACACTTGCAAGTCTCGCAGCGGCACTGCAAAAAATAGCTGCAAAGTCCGGTATGGATCCTGCTTCTCAAGAAGCAAAACTTAAAAAAATTGCCAACAAAGCTACAGAAGATGGTATTACGATTACAAACAAAAATACCAAAGCAGAACTTGAAAATACCAAAGTAACCAAAGAAGCAACCGGTGCAACTGCACAGTTTGCTAAAACTATTGCAGACGCATCTCTAGGTGCGATAGGCGATATTGTAGGATCTATTGTTAACTTTGGCATGGAGTTAGCATTTGGCGGCAATAGGTTAAGTGATTTTGCAGGATCTATTCCATTATTTGGCCAGTTCCTAGGACCGCTTGCTGGTATGATTGACAATAATGTTGATCAATTCCGTGACCTAAGCAAAGTAGGTGCAACATTTGGAACAGGTCTAGTAGGTTTACAGCAGGCTGCTGCAGAAGCAGGTATGCCATTAAATGAATTCAGTCAGCTAATACAAGATAATGCAATGATAATGAAAACCTTCGGCGGTGACGTTGCATCAGGGTCATTAGTATTCAGTAAAATGGCTAAAGAACTTAGAGACGGTCCTGGTAGAGAACTTATGAATATAGGTTTTACATCAGGTGAACTAAATGATTTATTAATAAGCTATCAAGAATTACAGACACGACAGTTTACAGGTGATAGAATTCGCAACAGAGTAACTGCACAGAGCGCAGCAGAGTTTGGTGAGCAATTGCAAAAGCTTTCTACAGCAACAGGTCAACAGAGAGAACAAATACTAGAAGCAATGGAAGCACAGCGTGACGATGTAAGAATTGGTGCTGCTCGTTCTAGAATGTCAGCAGAAGAGTTTGAACGTTTTAGCGCAAACATAGGTACAGTAAGTGGTGTATCCAAAGGACTAGCTGATGCTTTAGTAGACTTTGATGACGGCATCCCTACAAATGACTCTACTCGTAGGCTGATGCAAATGAGTGACACCTTTAGAAACTTTGGAGACGAAGTTGAAAATATGAGTCCCGGCGAACTCAACAATTTTATGGTCGATGTTAGAAAAGATCTAGAAGCCCGTGCTGCTGAAATGGGTGTAAGTGTTGAAGAAATGATGAATCGTATACCTGGTCTTTCAGGAATGTTGGATATTATAGGTGATACATCTAATTTAAAACGCATGACAGATGAAGAAATAGCAGCAGCTGATGCAAGAGCTGCTGCTGAGAAAACACGCCAGGAAAATCTAAAACAGTTTGACGAAACAATAGCATCCGCTAGAGCAAAACTAGTAGATGCATTTATTAATTCAGGTGCAATGGATGCATTGATGGACGGTGCAGATGGATTTGCTAAAGCTGTTACAATCTTTACCGAAGGCGATACCTTTAAAAATACACTTGATGCCTTGTCAGCGTCATTTAAAACAATGTTAGATCGTGTAAAAACATTTGTTGAAGATATAGGAAAATATAATTTAAAAACAGCATTGTTTGGCGGCAAAGCAGGCGATGTTATAGGACAAGACGAACAAGGTAACGATATAACACTGCAAGAAGATGTTAAAGGTCTATTCGGAGATATATTTGCAGGAGCAGCAGAATCTGCAGGAACAATAGGTACATTTGTTGCAGATGGTGTAAAGAG
>Ga0255751_10000101_pt1 | contig 73822 bp, 105 predicted proteins | sample 071ome_20_FD_179951 | JGI IMG/M metagenome (GOLD analysis project Ga0255751, IMG submission 179951) | Coastal salt marsh microbial communities from the Groves Creek Marsh, Skidaway Island, Georgia - 071412BT metaG (version 2) | ecosystem: Environmental > Aquatic > Marine > Intertidal zone >... | reverse complement strand
GTGCAGGTACAACCACAACGCTGCATGATCTCGTCTACGATCATCATAATCGAGATTCTAGGATCTTCATTTGTTTGGAGCTTGAAGTCTTCAGCTCCCAAGTCGTATGCTTCACGCACAAGTTTTGCTACATGATCTCTTGTTGTCACTTGATTGCTCTCAGGATGATTTGATTTTTGTTGATTCGACCGGTCACTTCTTTATCCTTTGCGTTGATGTTCGGCATGATACGTCGCAGCTTAACCTTTCCGCCAGACAGAACGTCAGCGATAACACCATCAGTATACTGCTCGCGCACCTTCTTGCTGGTAGATACATCAGGATCAAAATCCTGAAGTGTTGATCCCTTAACAGAGAGTCCGATATGAGCCTGATAGTGGAACAGGAAACGAGTCTTGGTATCGTACAACCACAACTGCGTCGCACCAACGATGTTCGCAGGATCAATCGAAGTCAGCTTGCCATCTTCACTCTTGTCGAGATACTTCAAGTTAGCCACAAGCTGCTGCGGAGTCTTTGCCTTTCGCTTGCGCGGCTTGCGCGTTTGCTTGACTGAATCAATCCTCTGTAGTGTAGCATACTTCAGAGAAGAAAGGAAGTCATAAAACTTTTTCTGCTGCGATTTGGTAAGATGTGAATATGCTTCGGTAAGCTGATCGTCTTTGCGTTCCAGCAACTCCTTGATCTCAGCCATATTAGTATCAAGGAACTCAATAATCAGTTTAGCCTGAGGCACTTTGACATCATGGTGAACGAGAAACTTCTTGGCATCGAGCTTGCTCTTTTTACATTTGTCGGCTAGAAAGGTGTCAATCTCTGCTTCAAGGTGCCCGATGATGTATCGCGTCTGGTCAGCGATGCGTTCCTGAATGCTCAGAGTCTTGACCGTGATGTTCGACGGAATACGCCCAAGGATCTCATCAAGCTCAGCTTTTTCCTTCTGCTTTTCTTGAACGAGAGAAATGATCTGGGGAATGCGCTTGGTCAGCAGTCGCCGAACGTAAGGCCCGTGATCATAGCCATCTTCGATACAACGCGCGAGCGCACCATCCAAGTCTGTGATGAACGGAGTGCCTGCTCGCACGAGAGTAAAGTCATCTTCACTCAGATGGGCTTTGGCAAAGTCAAAGAATGATTGCCGAAGTTTAGGAGTGGCAATGTTTTCTTGATACCAACGGGGATGGTTCTTGATCGCTTCTACGCGATCGACTTCGGTAAGATTGCTCCAATCGTCGATGACCGGAGCGGTAATCTTTTTGCGTGCCAAGGGACACTCCTTCTCGTGATTTGACTATAAGATAATCCCCGAATGAGGACTGTCAAGTCACTCGTCGAAGAAAAGTAACTGGTCGCGAACGAAATCACACTTTTCGCCGGGGAACAATACTGGCGGCAATGTTAGAAATGGCAAATGCGCTCTGGTTACCCCTACAATGTCGCTGAAGTTATCTCGAACATAATCTACCGCTTCTGCTGGCCATTGTTTTGGGTCAAACTTAAACTCCGGTTGATTTGTTGTACCTACGGAATTCGTCTTGTCATAAACGTATATATCAGTCGTGTCTGTGCTGACATACTGAAGATTACCCAAAAGATGATGCTTGATGCCCCAGAGCATGTGGGTAAAGTCATCAGGTATCATGGGATATTCGAGATGATGAAGATCGCGCTCAACAGCGTTTGCGGATACGAACAGAGTTACTTCTCCACCGGGGCACCCGTTTTCGATCCCCGCATAAATGGGATACGTCGGAACAGGGTATTTCCAGTTGAAGTTACTATGTAGATGTATTCCGGGGATCAGTTCCATACTTCCATTCGGATTTCCGCTCGGCCCCCGACGCACGCTGTCTGCGTTTGATCCGACTCCACAATAATCTGTTTCGGGAGCAAGCATCAGAATATCGCTGATTACCTCGAACGCGCAAGGATACAACAAATCGTCTGCGTCGATCATAATCAGATGTGTGTATCCTTCATCACGGTAACGATCGCGAAACAACTGAAGGACGCTATTGTGCCCCATTCCATTTCCGCCATTGCTTTCCGTGCGAACGACTTCATGCTCTGGTATTATATCATCAATCGTTTTATGATAAGCGTCATCATTTGTATTACAAACGACCTTCACATCCCACTCAAATGGATGCTCTTCTTGGTCGCGAATACTATTCACACATCGTGTAACCTCTAACGGTCTGGTCAAATCAGAACATAGAGGAGCAATCAAAAACTTCACTCCTCTTCCCCCTTCGCGACCTGCTCGGCAATCCACTTGTATGTATGTTCTATTCCCTCACGCAACGGGCGAATAGGCTTCCACCCAATCGAAGATAGAAGCTGCGAGTTCTCGGAGTTGCGTCCACGCACACCCAGAGCAGTATTATCGAGGTTGTTCCAAATAGACAAGTTCTTACCGGAGATGTCGATTGCCATCTGTGCGAGCTGATTGATGCTGACCATCTCTTCCGATCCGATGTTCGTGGGACCGAAGTAATACTCCTCTTCAGTTGCCATCAGATCCAAAGATGCTTGAATACAATCGTCGATGTAGAGGAACGAGCGAGTCTGATCTCCCGGTCCCCATACTTCAATCTGATCACCGTCCTTCGCTTCAGCAACCTTACGACACATCGCAGCGGGAGCCTTCTCGCGACCACCATCCCATGTTCCCATAGGACCGAAGATGTTGTGGTATCGACAGATGCGTGTGGTCAGCCCATAGTTACGACTGAACGATTCATAAAGACGCTCGCTGAACAGCTTCTCCCATCCATACTCACTATCGGGATTCGCAGGGTACGCAGAGTCCTCGACGCAGTTTGGGTTATTGGGATCGAGCTGATTATGCTCTGGATAGATACATGCAGACGACGAGTAGAACACACGCTCGACCTCATTCTTGACACACTCACGAACAATGTTGAGGTTCACGAGTGCGCTGTTGTGCATCACGTCTGCGTCGTGCTCGCCTGTGAAGATATACCCAGCACCACCCATGTCGGCAGCGAACTGATACACCTCATCGAAATCATACTCAGTAAAGATGTTTCGCACGTTCTCGGGATCGCGAAGATCCCACTGGAAGAAGTCTTCTGCGCGAGTATCCTCATATGCGGGAAGATTGATGTCTACACCAATCACACCATGACCATCATCAACCAGACGATTTACCATATGGTTTCCGATGAAACCACCCGCTCCACAAACCAGAATCGTCTTTTCTTCACTCATTGTCAATCGCCTTTCACTGTTCATTCCAATAATCAATCATATCATCTAGCATAGTATGAAAGTTATACGTTGGGGACCATCCCAACTCTTCGCGAATCCTAGTCGAGTCTCCTCGCAATCGATGAAGTTCCTCTGCGCGAAGGTACTTAGGATCAACCGTATAGTGCTTGTTGAAATCTAGTCCCATCTTGTCGAACACATACTCACCGACCTCTCGGACACTATGAGTCTCACCAGAAGACACAACATAGTCTTTTGGTTCATCAGCATTGATGATCAATGACATAGCACGAATGTAATCTTCAGCGTGCCCCCAATCCCGCTGGGCATCCAGATTACCGAGGGAAACGCTATCAATTTTTCCTTGGCTCACATCCACAGCAGCCTTGACTAGCTTGTTTGTCACAAAATTCAATCCACGACGAGGGGATTCGTGGTTGAACAGAATTCCACTGACAGCGAACATATCAAACGCTTCTCTGTAGTGCCGAACGTAATTGTGCCCAAAGAGTTTCGCGCATCCATATGGACTCACGGGAACCATCTTGGTACTCTCCCTCTGAAATCCATCCGAATCTACTACGTTACCAAACATTTCAGAAGACGAAGCCTGATAGAATCGCGCGTTCGGCGCGGCGCGCTTCGTCGATTCAAGCATATTCACCAATCCCAGAACATTAACCTCAATGGTATACTGTGGAAGATTGGTGCTAACTTGCACATGACTTTGTGCGGCTAGATTGTAGATATGAGTAGGCTGAATGTCACCAATCATCTCTTCCATACTAGTATAGTCAAGCAAGTCCCCATACTCAAGCGTGACCAAATCATTTTCTAAAAGATGATTGATTCGTGAACATTGCACAGTGGTGTCCGAGTGTCTTCGGATCATACCAAAAACTTCATACCCTGTATCCAAAAGATGTTCAGCTAGGTAACTACCATCTTGTCCAGTTATTCCAGTGATAAACGCCCGTCTACTCATATTACAACACCGCCTGAACAGATGGATGAATCCACCAATCTTCAAAAATTTCTCCCTGATCAGCAGGGACATCTTCCCTATACATTATATAACCATACTCCAAAGCCTTTTCCGTCATTCGGATTTTGAGATCAGAACCTAGACGATATGAATCGTGCTCAAACGTCATAAACCCAAACTGATACAGACTAAGATCAATCTGATCAAGTACCGTAGGAGTAGCGGCATCCACATCAAATGAAATGTAATCAATCCAATTCGGACAAGAAAGCTGATCGAGCACATCATTGATATTTGTGTGAATCAGATCCACCGTTAGGTATTTATTATCTGGTGATCTCTGCTCCATACACTTCTTGATCAACGGACCATTGATGTCCAACAGAATACCAGTCCAGTCCAATTCCAACTCTAACGCATAGGTGTTATTGTGGAATACTGGATCATTGCACCCCAAGTCCAAAAAGAATCCATTTCGCTTGTTGCAAACTTCGGCGGCAGCAAAATCCTGCCCAGCCTGGCTGTATGATTCAGTTAGTCGCATATCGATTCCTTTCAATGATTCTCAATGCGTCGGAGAAAGCAGATCGCATCGCATCTGGAGAATATCTATCAACTAGCTCATCAACGTATTTAGACCCATACTCAATGATGTTAGGAAGGGTGGTACGGTCTAAACAAATTTCATCGCGATATATGTGGTCGAACATATTACTAGTACCAATGGCAAATGGGCGTCTAGCCGCAATCGCATAGTCAATCACGCTGGAGATTCCACCAAATCCATCGTGGTAATACATAAACACGTTAAGATCATTTCCGCGCAAAAACTCAACCATTTGAGACTCAGGTAGAAATCGATTAGTAATCTCTAGCTCAATTCCCGAATGAATGGTAGTGGACACACACTCATCATGGATTCTCTTTGCCGTTTCACCACTCGCATCACCATAATATCCATTTGTGAAATTAATTCTTACCTTTGCTTTCGCAAACTGGTCAGACACAAGACGGATGATCTTTGGAAAATTCTTATCATCATTAGCTAAACCAAAACTTCCGACAACAGGAACATCCGGCATCTCTGGATCGCTCGTTGCGGGCTCGGGAAGGGGTCGCGGAAGAGAGAATACCTTATCCGTGTTGTTCCAAATCGGACTCTGGTGAAAGTAGTAGTCGAATTGAAGAGTAGGAAAAGCGTGATAAAGTTGACACGGAATCTTTCCCTGCATTCGGAGACGAGCTAAATGCCAATCATCAAGCCACGCCAAAGGACCGTCCGGGGCTCCTGTTCGAATATAGTTGAACAAAACGAGTTCGGCATCACTCAAGTCTAAAGCGGTGTAGTCACCCATCGTCTCAATTTCGTGGTACGACGTGATCAAATCGCCTAGATTCTGCTTCACCCTCAGACCATACTGATACACCCCACAATTAGGCTGCACAGTATTGATCATAGCAATATTCATTTTATCCTCCGATGATCTTGAAATTTGGGCAAGGGACGATGAACTTTCCACCATTAGCAAGATATTCTTCTTCTCGTTTCACGAATCCAGAAACAAAGTGCCAAGGCAGCATCAGCATATAGTCAGGATTCGCCTTACGCATTTCAGCTTCACTGACGATCGGAATGTTCGTACCAACGGTCTTGAGTCCAAACTTAGGCTGAGATACCTCTGCAATTGCTCCAATATCTTCATTGGTCAGACCGAAGTATTGAAGTAGGGTGTTCCCCTTTGTGCTCGCTCCATATGCCCACACAGTTTTACCATCACTCTTGGCATTCCGAACGAAATCTACAGTTTGCTGTTTAAGACTTTCAATCTCATCAAAGAACTTGAAATGCGTGGTGGGCGACTTCAAAAGCAACGACTCTTCGTGATCAAGAAGTGCATTGATCTGATACTGTGCTACATCACGGTGAGGCGCACTAGCATAAGATTCTTCATTTGCTCCCTTCTTCCGCGCATACACTCGAATGCTTCCACCATTAGTATCGTTCAGTGATGCTTCAGTGACGTAGAATCCATTTCGCTGAAGCAGATCCGAGATACATTCAAGTGAATAGTATTCAAGATGCTCGTGGCAGATGTTATCAAATGCCATCTGTCGAATCATCAACGGAAGATAACTCAACTGAATCACCCAAACACCATCATCAGCTAAAGTGTCGTACACATCAGCACAGAAGGAATTGGGATCTTCAAGGTCATAGAACATCGCAATTGATGTAATAACCTTGACATTCGAGTAATTCTTGAGCGGACCAGATCGAGAAAAGTAGTCATTGACCACCACGTCACACACATCCTTTGCTGCCTCGCAATTGTTGGTGGCTGGATCTACCCCAATACAGAAGACATCGCGGCAGCCTTCCTTGACGTGCCTCATAAGTGTTCCGTCATTGCACCCCACATCGACCCATAGGTCACCGGGACCAACATCAACACGATCGAACACACAATCCACAATGTCTCCGAGTTGTCGGATCATCGAAGCATTCAGCCCAGAATGATACCAATATCGCCTATACATAGCATCAAAGTCAGCAGTATGCGTCAACTGAACAAGCCCAGATGTCGGAGCCAAAGCAAGAGAGAGAGGAACTTTAGAGTTTGGGTCGGGCTCTTCATCGGGCTTCAAGAAATCAGAAACATAGATGTCCCCCAAAGAGAAAAGCGGAATCAGGTCTTCTCCGCTAATTCGGCACGTCGTTCGTTCACTACTCACTGGTCAATCTCCTCCAATGCGACGATACCGTATTGCATCCTCGCATATCCCTATCAATAATGTATCGGTTCTCTGTAATATCGTCCAAAATACCATCACAAAATGCCCAGATCGAACTTTCCGTGACGTAAATCTCTTCCGCGTTCGCGATCACCTTCCACCAATCATAGATGTTGTAGTCTGGGTTAAAGTCCTCACAGATCACGACGGGAAGATCAATGTTGGGTAGATCAACAATTTTTAGGTCAGACGATGTATTGTGTACGAAGGCATACTTCTCGTGCCCTGGTAAATTCACATACAGATCGTACACATAATTTTCTTTTACATGATCGCGATTCCACATGAACGTATATTTTTCCTCAAATGGAACATTAGCAATACGGTACTTTGCTTTTTCAAATCCCTCACCAGGCAATTCCGCAGTAGGATGCGGACCACGATCCGCAAGGTTCAAAACGTAATCATACTGGCCAGCGATCTCCAGACACTTAATCACATCAGATCGCAGCCAGTCCTCGTGAAGCACTCGCTCGTCAAGCAGAATAGGATGAACGTATCCCAACGGTTCAATCATCTTATGAAGAAACTTCTCTCGCGCTGGCCAATATACATCATATCCAGCGTCAGCATACCATTTAGCAATCGGAGCGCAAATGATAATATCCCCGAAAGCACCGGGCTGAATCATTAGTACCTTCTCCATTAGTAACCCTCGTATGACTTCACTTCGCGAAAGCCTGATGGATCAAGCTGATTGATTCGATCCTTCAAGCGAAAGCGGTGGTCATTCATGTAATACACTTGCCTAGCTTTTCGCACAAACTCAGCATCAAATCGCTTATCCTTCTCCAACTCCCTAAGACGATCTTCAATGTCCCACAGCTCGTTGTTCACCTTGTATAGATTCTCGACGAACACTTCATGGACCCTTACGGGATACTCTTCCAACGTGAGCTTTAGTGAATCGAGTTCTCTGTTCACCGCAGCCAGATTAACAGAGTCGGTGATTCGTTCAGACTTGATTGTGAGGATTGTGATCTTATCTACTAACTCACCGAGAGACACTTCAACCTTCACAGGCATCTCAAATACTCCTCACCAAATGTAATCAACTCGGGTACGCTGTTCTTTACTATGTAGTCAACATATCCACGCTCTTCTGCGATCTTATCGAACACAGACGCATCAAACGAGTCCCAATGAACAATACCAGCAGGGAGAGCAACAGGGCACAGATCAAGACCATTGACAACGGGATCATAAGCAGCATTGATCTCAGCGACAGTCTTTCCATATTCGACATACTCAAAGGTCTTATACCAGAGTTGCTTGAGCGCATAGAACCTCACGTTTACAGATTGAAGATGAACGAATCCATACCTCTCCGTCATCGTATGAGAAACCAGATCAATCGGAGGCGTGCGTGGTGTGTGATATTGACCAAGCGACAAGTCGAACTTGCCCGTGTGCTTCATCGGAAAGATGAAGTCACGATAGTTGGATCTATAGGCAGGATCGGTTCTGAAGTGATTCATATCACCAGCCAGATTCCATTGATAGGTGAGGAGCTTGTACCGCTTCGTCATCTTCATAACTTCATCGAAGTCGTCAAGCAGACTCTCCGTCAGAAGCTCGTCAGCATCAATCGAGATGACCACATCAGCAGCAAGATCACGCGAATACTCCAGCATAGCAGAGCGATTGCGTGCTTCGTGGAAATCTCGATCATCCGATAGGATGGTGTACCGTTCCGCATCCAACCCCTCGCGAATGACATCGCGCGTGTGGTCGGTAGATTGATCATCATAAAAGACGAAGTGATCAATGGGATAATCGTCCCACTCAAGTAGAACCTGCTCTAAAAGCAGAGCCTCATTCTTTACTTGGATGTTAGCTAATACCTTCAAGATCAAAGTTCCTTGCTTTTCGTTCATGGAACAACTTCTCATCCCAGTCGCGATCTTCGGGTTTGTCGTTCTCAACGTAGAGCTGATCGTATCCTTCATTCACACCAGAATATCCGCGAGAATGTGTCCAGTCAGGATGCTCATGGATGAACAAGACTTCCTCGCAGAATACAAGACGATCCAAACGATCAGCGACTTCGGTGAACTCGTTGTCTGCCCAGAACGTGCGATACTCTGGATAGTAAATGTATCCGAATCGCTCGTAATACTTTCGACCCATAATTGATAGCGTGTCGATGTTCGGCTGGTATCCGTCAAAGAACCACACGACACCATCATAGTCATCGAAGGCATCAAGCTCCTCGACGACGCGCTGATCCCATCCAGTGTATTGGCAGGTGAAGTCATCAGCCGGTTGCATCACGATGTCGTAGTCTTCGGGAGCATACTCCATGTCGCGATTGACCGATCCGATCTTACCTGCTCGATCCGCCCAAACAACCTTCGCACCAATCTCGGTAAGCCAAGATTTGTTCGCGTCAACATATTCCTTCATCGTGTCGTCGTCATTGTCACACGAGATCATATATGTGACCTTGGCGGCATCAATCTGATGCTGAACGAACGAACGAAGCGTTGCGTCGAACTGCTGCGGACGAGTGCGCGTCGGGATCTTACAGAGAATATGAGCCATTATACTATTCCTTTATAAAATAACCAACACCGGGGATTGCTTGAATTACAGATTCAGGCTTATCAGAAAGAAACTCCGAACACGCAGCCTTAACACCCGGAAGCCCCGCTCCGTAATCGTGAAGAACTACAACACAGCCGGATTGTAGTTTGTGATACGTCTTTTCGAAGCTATCAATGATAGAGGTATAAAAGTCACCGTCAAAGAATGCAAAGCATATCTTATCTGGATAACGATCATCTGGAATATTAGCAAACCACCCCTCGTTAACAACAGGAAGATGTAAATTGAAATGAGAAAACACACCTTCAAATGTTTCACGAGTTGTTCTACATTCTCCAGCATTTCCACCACCAGTATCTTGCTTACTTTTCTCCGGCAATCCTTCAAATGAATCATAGACGTGATACACCTTATCAGACTCCCACAAATCTAGCATTTTTCTGATGAAGATAGAAGTGGTTCCGGTATTACAACCCAACTCGACCACATCACCATCAATACCAGATTCCAAAACCTCTTCCAGAAGATCCAAAATCAATTCAACTTGTTCTGCATTTACCATTCCAGAGATGATGGGGGTAGTTGATAACAACTCAAGTGAAGTTTTCTTATGAGCCACTACTTATTCTCCAACATCTTTGTGAGCATTGCGGTCCATTGTGCAGCACGAAGATCCCAACCATAGAAATACTGATAGTAGCTTCTCTGCATTTTCAAGACATTCTGATAAAATGGCAGACGAAAACAATCCATCGCGTGGTTCAACGTGTTCGTAAACGTCTCAACATGCTTCTGCGGATCGGAACTCCACTCATACATGAATGCGAAATCGCAAGCTGTCTCAGTAAGTGCAGCGTAGTTAGGAATGACCGGAAGCAAACCAGCACACATCGACTCGATCAGAACGCGACAGCTCGTCTCTTGATAGATGGAGGGATATGCGAGAATGTCGGTATGGATAAGCTCATTACGGAGCTTTGCGTTCATCACGGTCCCGTGGAGCTTCACACCGTCAATGCCACTCAGCTTATCAAACAACTCCTGAAACGCAGCATCATTATCCTTCCATCCGTAAAGCTCGAATGAAGAATAGATGTCAACGGTAAAGTCCTGACGATGCTGCCGCAGCACATGGAGCGCAGGATATAGCAAGGAAAGACCACGATGAGGAGTGGAGAAGTATGTTAGACGAATAGGCTCATCGGGATTAGGAGCATCGCGCTCATCCATGATAGGCTCAATCGCGTTCTTGATGACAACACCTTCATCAAGCGGAACGCCAAGCACTCGGTTGTATGCGTCGCGCTGCCAGTTAGAAACGAAGACGATCTTGTCGAACTTCTTTCGGTATTCTGCATTAGCCAGCATGGCTGACTCTGGATCTTCAGGGAGATCGTGAAGCCAGAGAATAGTAGGGCGATCATCAAACATATCTTCGCGAACGCGCGAAGGAATGATGTTAAACTTATCAAAGAGGTCAGGGTCGATGCGCGCTTTCAGCTCACGATAAAGCTGCTCGGTTCCGCCATTCGAGTTGGGGTGAACAAGTGTCTTGTCTTCTTGGTCATTCTTGATACTAAGCTCAAAGCTCATCGTGCCCTCCATATGAGTCAGGGGACCACGGCTGATCAGACCGCAGCCCCCTGACTCGAAACTATATTAGACCCGACTCGGATGGACGCTCCGAAGTTTCTAATATAGCATTATCAACTAGGATTAGTTGAACGATCGCATTCCATAGGCAGTCTTGCCCGTAGCGGTCGTCTCCGAGAAAATCTCGTGATTGCCGTAAGCCTCGACAACCGATCGAATGTCGGAGATCGTTGCGCGGAGGTTGGCGACGCCGAAGCGCGCCTTTGCCTGTGCAGCGGTCAGGGTCTTCCCCGAAGCGAGATAGTCAACGACCTTGCGGTTGGTAGAAGTAGAACGAAATGCCATAGTATATTACCTTTCAAATACGACAGATTTACATAAAGAACAAAGGGGCGCCGTCGCACCGTCCGCTCTGTTCTTATTACTATGTAGTCAAACTACACAGAAAAACTAACTACCATTTTTACTTTTATTCAAAATGGCGCAAATGGCGTGCGTTTCACATTTATGCTCCGCCATTAACTCTTTTGCTCGCTGAAGGCGAACTTGTGCTGAGTTCACACGATTGATACCAGCGATGACATTCACGTCATCAGCCTTTTCTACCTTTCTCTTTTCAGCATTTTCTTCTGCCCAAAAAAGACTTTGATTTGCCTGTTCAAGCTCACCTTCGGCTGAGTTGAGCTGCCATTCAATAACGCATTTGAAATTTCTGTTCTTCATCATGTTCCATATTATAGCTCCCAATCGGAGCATGTCAACAATCATTTTGAAATAAGTCAAAAATGGTATGCTTGCCATTTTGATTGCCTATGAAATTGGCAAGTGTTTTTTGTGTCTTTGTCTTATATATAGAGATGTAGTCGGCCGAAACCAAAGTAGATATAGTAATAAGGTAGTAGCTACGCTACGCATCCCGAAGGGATGCTACTCCATACTTACAGATATAGTAAGCATCCACAATGTCAGATACCGGAGAGTTTACTTTATCTGCTTTTGGGGATAGCTTCATCATCAAGTCCTCTCCTGTCTCTTCAACAAATGCTTCATACATTGCCTCTTTATTGGCATTGCCTTTACCTGTTGCAAATTTCTTCACCGCAGTTGGAGCAACAGTTTCATAACTGACTCCAGCATTATATAGCTTATGTTTCAGTATGGCAGTGTTCTCAGCAATGTGGAATACTTTACCAGAAGCACCGAAAGCATAACCTTCAATGAAGATAGAAATTTCATTGTTTGAAGATAGACCCAACGCATTGAATATCACCTGTTCTGCCCAATATGCGATCGAACTATATCTCCCCTCATCCGTTGTCCAGAGTTTCGGGTAGTTTTCAGATATGATTACGCCATCGTCGTAGGCTTCGTGCATTTTCTTACTTGCGAGAAAATGACACTTTGTATTACTAAACTTGAACTCATGGTCTGTATTATATAGACAGATCGCAGGAGATGTCAGAGAATAGTCAATGCCTACAACTAACATTGGCTAATCCATCATTGGCTCTGAGCAGAACGGGCAAAACGCATGATCCGCTTCCAAAAGATCATCGGCTAAAATAACGATGAATTCCGCTTCGCACGCTCGACATATTCTTGGGTCAATGTCATCCCAGTCAATATCCAATTCATCCATTATATTTCGCATCCTCCCGCTGCACACGCAAGCTCTTGGCTGCCTGTGGTTTGATCAGATACTTCATACTCGGCGAGATCGGCCCAGTCTACATTCTGTGGCATCTGCTTCAAAACTTTTTCATATTGTTCCTTATCGCAATCTTGATACGGAGCCTGTTGATAAATGTGCCCAACGAATGGCAGGAATGATACACCACTCATCTCATCAAAGTGCTTGTATACCCACGCTCCAACTTCAAACCATTCGTGTTCTTTGACGGAGATCGTAACAGAAGGCTTGTGTTCGCACCAATGTCGTTGATATGTCAGCCACAACTCAAGCTGCTCGATAGCAGTCAGATCCTCTCGAAAGATTGCGTTCTTCGGGCACTTGATGGGAAACGAGAAAACATAGTTATGGTCCGGCTGCATCACATCATCCTCAACCGGAAATCCTTTCTCTACCATCATACGCGCAAGCGGATCTTTCTTATCTGCTCGAATGGTACGAATATAGTATTCGCTGTGACGTGCATGAATACCACTCGCTGCATCCACGAGCTGCGATACGGTTCCCGAAGGCTTGACGCAAGTAATCGCAGCAGACTGGTTGACACCGAAGTTCTTTGCCCACTCTTCATTTGTTTTGATTGCTTCATTGCGAAGCTCTTCAAGGCGATTCGCCAATCCAACCTTCTTACCGTTAGTAAGATTGCAATCCATGATGCCTGTCATCGAGACACCAAGCAATCGTTCCTCTTCGCAGTTCTTCTTCCATGCTGCACTAATGAAGCGGAAGTTGGTCAGCGTTGATTGCATTGTTCCGAGAATGGTAGCAAGACGAACCTTTCGCTTCAGCGACTCTTCAGTATCATCTGCGCGAACCACAACTTCACTCAGATTACAGAACTCGCGAGGGCGAAGAATAATTTCGGAGCAAGGATTTGTTCCAAACTCCCACTCAGCATCTCGTCTACCATTCTTCAATGATTGCTTGATAGAAGCAGCACGCGAGAATATACCACGTTCTCCCGACTTTGATTCGTAGAGAGACAACCACTCCTGCATGAAGATACCCATCTCAGGCTTCTCATTATATACAGCAGAGTTGTTAGCCAACGCTCGCTGCCCTTCTGTATCCCACCACTGCCCAGTCTTTGCATGTCGCATTCTTTCATCAGAAAGATTAGACAGAGAGATCAAGGCAGACCGACGAACACCACCGACAACGATCGACTCTGCGATCTTACAAACAATGTCGTGACATTCGAGCGAAGTTAACCTGCGACCAGCCGCACCTTTTAGCGTGTTCACGCAAAACCTAAAAAGCGTGTCCAGTGGCTCGGGTCCAGATGCGCGGCCGCCAAATGTCTTCAATGGCGCGCCAGCGGGTCGCAGGCGAGACAGATCCCATCGAGGAACTTGCCCAGCATAGAGCATGGCAAGAAGCTCGCGAAGAGCCTTTGCCCATCCTAACTTGGAATCGGGAACAACAATAACGGTATCGGTTTGATTGAACTCATCATTCACAATACCTAACTGTTGAACATAATGCTCCTCAACCGAGAAGCCAACACCTGTGCCGTTCATCAGAATATACAACACTTCGTCGAACGCACGAAGATTGTCGATAGCCACATACGAGCAGTTATAACCTGCGATATTTTCACGAGCCAATGCGTCACCTGCTGTCATCAGACAACGCATAGAAGGCATCACCTCAAGATTCAATACAGCTTGTTCTAGCTCATTGCGTGTCTGCGCTGATAGTTTTCCTGTGGTATTCTCAGCTAGATGCCATTCAAAGAAGTCGAAATAACGCTTTACCGTTTCCTCCCAAGTTTCACGACGGTTCTTTTCGGGGAGCCATCGAGAGTATCGTGAAAGGTGAATGTAAGACTGGTAGAGCGTAGGTAGATCGACTGACATTTACTTTCCTTCCGTAAGGGCAGCCCAGCTTGCTGGGAATAGGGGGACAAGAATGCTCGCCCATATATGAGCAAGCTCTTGGATTTCTTTCTGTGCTGTTTTTTCAGCGCGGAGTATATATGCGCGAGCCCACGCAGATAATGATCCTGTCACATAATATGAGGTATACATGGACTGTGGAAGAACCATACGAGCTTGCTCATTACAGACTCCCGATTCCATGAGTTTCTTATATAGGGATAATGACATTTCGTGATGTGCTTCAACAGCTTCAGTCAACCACGGCTCCTCTACGGCATCACTTGATGATCCCTGCTTGACATTTTCAGCAGAAGCTCGCCACTCCTCGGGAATGAAGAACTCAGGATCATCGGAAACGTATCTCCGAGACACCTCGTTGTAGGTGAATCCAACCGTGTGCTTGAAACGCTGACGCGCAACGAAGATCGGCACAGTCTCACGCACGGTGATTTGCGGGTGCGTGAAGGGAGTGAAGTGATTATGCGAAGCTAAGTATTTGATGAGCTTTTCGTCTCTGGCAGAGAACTCCGTAGCGTGTTTATCGAACGAAACCCGGGCAGCATTTACAACGGTTAGATCAGATCCCATGTGATCCACATACTCAGCTCTCATTATCTACTCCAATCATTTATTGCCAGCTCCGCACTCAGACCACGTTCCGTATTTAGATCAATGATCTTCTTCACGTCGATGCCAGCCATCACCATATCATTTACATCTTTCTGCTCAATCTGGCTCGGCCAGACACAAACAGAATACCCCTCAGCTACGAGCTTTCTTAGTTTCTTTATATTCTCGCGATTGCGAGGCTCGTTGTCAAACACAAATACCGTATTGTGCTTATCAACAATCTCGGTCATCTTGGCGAGATCAGATCCACCAACAGCCAGGGCGTTGGGAAGAAACATCGAATCGAACTGCCCTTCTACAACATATGTATACTCCGTAGGCTCCCACTTGTCGAGCCCATAGATCAGGGGATCTTCGGTAATCTTGATATGTAGATAGCGCAATGCGTCGGGGGACAAGGCTCTCCCAGTCAATCCGACAAGGTTTCCAGTCCGATCTGTGAAGGGAATCAAAATTCTTGACACCCCTCCTCTAATCCTTCCAATATAAGCAGTAGACAGCTTCTCCAGCACGTTATCATCGTCACAATAGAAAAGCCCACTTAAATCGTCAATCTTGCGCGAACGCATATACTGACACGCTTCGTGATCGTTTGGAAGATCAGAAAGTCTTTTTACACCATCGAGCGCAAGCAGCACCTTTGATGGCGAGTTTGATTGAAAGAGAGGGGCTGGAGTGATCAGCTTCTCCACAGACTTCTTCTGTGGCTTGTTGCCGAACTTCGCCTCGAACATCTCCATTCGGTATTCGTCAGCAAGACGAGGATCAACCGAACGTAGAAGATTGCCAATACCGCGACTGTCACCGCAGTTATGGCATTTGAAGATCAGGCGATTGTCCGCAGGAAAAACATACCCCCGCGCACGAGTTCGATCCCGTTCAGAGTCACCACAGATAGGGCAACGAAAGTTGAACAGATCATTGCCTTTATCGGTAAATAGATTGAGCTGCGGGGACAGTAGCCGAAGATATTTTACGTCGATATACTTCATGCTGAAAGTATAATCACGCGAAGCACATATGTCAAGTGTTTCTACTCAGCTCCGTTGATATAATCATTCACAGCGTTACAATACCGCCGATATTCGGCAATCTTCTCGAATACCTTATCTGATGGTAGCTCGCTGTCCATAAAGGCAATTAATTCTGCGCGATCATCCGACTCCCAGATAATATCACACCTTGGAGGCTCGTAGGATACCACAACGTCAGTTTTCCACCAAGAAGCGCATCCGGTAGTAAGTGTTATAATCAATAATAGAAATAGAGAATACTTCATTCTTGCCCTCATTTAGTCAATAAGATACGTCTCCGATGTCCACAACGAACTGATTACACTTTGATCTGGACTTCCTGGCGCCTGGGTGCCAAATGACAATCGAATATTTGTGACATCATTCGTAATTACCGTGGTACCAGTTGTGTTTATAAATCCAGTCACCCTTGCAAGCTGTTGATTTCCGCCGATTAGCATGGTAAGCAACCCATCAACCTTAATTCCTGTCGGACTCCCCCCTGAGTACGCTTGGTCAATCTCAAATGTAAGTTCTTTGACGCCTGTGATTGACTGCCCAGAGCCTTCGGTTTGAATGTATACTTGGGTCGCATTTGAACCGAACCCAGCACTTCCGGTGAAGAGCCCGTTTGCCTTTTGTGTAATGAAGTTGTAGTAAAGACCGGAGTTGATCCAATTAGCTCCGCCATCACTACTGAGTTCGATTCCGATCTTCTGAAAATTGCCATTTGTATTGTGATACAAGTTATTGAATGTCACTTTATGTTTTCGTCCAAATCCCGTTTCAGCCGGTGCTAACGATACGTCATACACAACAGCGGTTGCGTATGTAGAGGGTTGCGTCACGCCCGAGGACCCGGCGAATGTTTGCCTTGGGACCAAAGACTTTTCGTTTTTCCAGGTGTTGGTATCATCATTGTATAACAACACCTCTCCCGCCGATGGAGATGCGATAGTAGTATCCGACATTCCCGCGACCGTCGTTGATCCCAATCCACCAGCATCCGGGGCTGCTGTCCAATTTGCGCCATTCCACTTGATAACGTAATCACTTTGAATGCCTGTTTCCAGAGCTGTAAGATCAAGAATCGGAGCGTATTCGTGATACTGATTTGTATCATCCCAGACCACAGCCTGACCATCCTTGGCTGCGCCAGGCGCCACGGCCGATACAGATTTTCCAATGACGGGGAAGTATCCTCGTCCCGTTCCCCATCCAACACGAGTCAGTCGAAGATCCAGCTCGGTATGTCCTTCTACGTCAACCACGTTCATGTAGTTTGAGGTTCCGTATCCATTGCCCCAACATGCTTCAAGCAGACCATCACCCGTTCCCCAAGATCCGCCGCCGGCCGGCGCGCCGCCGGGCACATCAAGCCCTCCGTTTCCGCAGTTTTGTGCGCCTCCGAAGGCCTTCGCAGGATTGTCCGGCGGAGTAATTGAGATCACCGTAGAACCCGACGTTTGATGATAATCGTAGTAGTCGTAGTCGATCCCAATCCTACAGGCTCCTAAATCACACTCAACTCCTCTATCCCACGGGTGATACTTTCCGTCCTTGAGTGAGTTGTTTATGACCTGAATTTCTCCATTATAGGCCCCACCTGATGTGGTCATCCTGAGGCCTGTTCCCATCGCATATCGACCAGATCGGGTCGGTTGCACCGTGCCAGGGCCTGAATTTCCGAGAAGCTGAATAAGCTCCAGTCCTGTTCCGTTATTGCCCGAGCCCAGCTTGGAGTTGAATGTGAGTGTAATACCTTGGAATGGCATGTCACCATATGAAGGTACATAGAACTCAACAACACCACTACTACTACTCCAGCTTGTCTCTTTGAACACTTCTATCGACGTAACTTGACTCGGGTTCGTGTCACTATAGATTGGATTCACAACATGCGCGCACGGAGCGAATGTATAGTTACCTCCCCAAAGTGTTCCTGATGGATAGTGGTAGTCTCGACTCTGCGAGAACCATTCTGTTCTGAACCTTGGTCGTGTTGTTCCGTTGTCGTCCCAGGTTCCCACATCCCTGATGTAAAGCCATTGAGCTGAGTCTTCATAGCCCAAGCTGCCGTCGAGCGGAACATATGCAACCGCCGGTGTGTAATCGGAAAGATCATCCTTTACACACCAACCCACTTCAACTGATGCCCATCCGGTTGGATCTGCTCCAGTGATGTACCACCATCCATCATGCCCTCCATATCCTCCTGATTGGCCTCGGAGGGGAGGGAACGAACCTTGAGCATAGGGTAACCTGTCCTGTGGAATAGGTTCCGTTTGATCTATAGCATACGGCGCGCCACCAGAGGTTGTACCTGGAGGCTGAATGGTATTTCCTGTCGAGGTGATGTATCCCCCGCTTGGCTTGAAGACAATAAGTCTCCCTTCACCGACACCCTTCGTTGCTGTTTCTCCCATCACCGCGTCGCCGCCGCCGCTATTTACTACATTAAGCGTTACGAGCGTAGCAGGGTCCAACCCTGAAACAGTGGCAGGAACAACAGTATATCCTGATGGCGTATGAGTGGAGTCGTCCACTGTCAGACGCATAATGTTTGGTCCCTCGTCCCCACCAGTTTGAGATCCACCTCCAAGCCAGAGGTTGAGGTGAACACCATTGGGATCAGTATCACCAGCAGACCAAAGCTGGATTGCCAGAGCATGAGCCTCACTCGCTGTTGCATTCGTATGATCCAGGTTGAGTGCAGTCGTCTTTGTTTTGAGCGTTGCTGGGAAACTAATTGTACCGCTTTCGTTTGTAGCTGGGCACTCCTTCCAAGGCTTCGCTGTGTTTAAGTTCCAGCCTGTCTCTGTTCTCGTAGTTGGCCAGCCGGCTGCGGTACAATAAACCTTCTCACCATCTATTGCCCATCGTGAAGTAATCGCGGTCGTTCTCGCGTGATATGGAGATTCAAGTCTAAAATTGTCGATATATCCATCATCCCTAGAAGCAATAGTTGTCATAGTGTGCATCGACTTGATTGAGTTGGGGTCGGGGTCAATATTTCCGAAGATGAAATCTCTCGGCGCTTGGGGAATTTCATATAGAATTGTTCCGTCCGATATAAATTCAACAATGTCGCCTGCGAGATATTCAGTATCCGCTGAACCAAGAAGAGAAAGCCGGCCGGCGGCCTGAACACTCGAATCATCGTGAGCCAAAACAATATTGTTTTGAAATTTAACTGTAAATTTTGAACCCGCCTCAGGCGCGGCGTTAGCTGCCACAACAAAATTTTTGATTTCTGTATTACCAGTAATTGTGTGGAATGAGTTTATTGTTATGGGGACTATATTTGATGATGCAACAGTTATAACCTGAGGTTCAAGAACAACAACTCGGTTAGTCAGATTATTAATATCAGTGGCGTTGTCATTCACTCCATCATTAATGATATTGTTAAAGTTAGTATTAACTTCAGATGAACTAATATTGGTACCTGAAGTAAATGTTGTAGTGTCGGTACCGGGAGTTAACTGTCCAGCATATGCTAATCCAGATATACTAATCGCGACCAGAGCGGCGAGCGTCTTCTTCCAGCGCATCTATTAACTCCTTCCCTTCGGGTAAATCCTGTCCGAGTCTTTTGTCGGCAGCTTTCTTGGCTGCTGCATTTTTCTGATGGTGCAGATTAGAAATTCTCTGTTCGCCGAGTTCTTCTTGCTTTGTCTTGTCGCTTCTATTTTTCCACCAGATACCGAATAATCCGACAACTAAAGTAACTACTCCACCAATAATTGTTTCCCACATGCTATTTAGCCTTCCTTACGCGAGGTAGTCTCAACCATGTCATACACCCAGTATTTTCACATTGAACTAGAATGCCTTTACCTGGGTTGTCTTTGGCATACTGACGAATCGCTTCTCCAATCTCATCTGCTCCCACAATAGAGTTGAATCTCTCTGAATTGAACTTGGGGCGTAGAATACGATTATACACATCAGCAGGAACTTCAAATACCTCATTCTTCATAAATCTGTTGCGACGAATCAGCTTTGCTTGATCCTTCTTTCGGACTGGTGGATCATCACCAGCTTCAGCAGACCCAGCAATGCCTCCTCCACCCATACCCATCATTTCTCGTAGTTCTTCAAATGATTTCATATTTCTCGCAATCTCCTTGCGATCTCTAAATCAACCGCAATGTCCGAGTCTAAAATGTCCCTACCTTTGATGCCTCTTACTACATCAGGCATAGTTTGAAGAAACACCATAATCGTTTTAAGTGCTGACCAGTGTTCCTCCTGTATATTATAGAACAATATTCTAGTGGCTGGAATCACACCAAACACATTGTATATGATAATCACATGATTCAATAGTAGTTGTTCTTTTAACTCTCCATTTGTGGCATACCTGTTTAGTAACCTTTTGATATACTTAATACGACTCACATCATCATTATATTCCTCAATGCCAATACATTGAGGGTTCATGTATGATCTAAGCATATACATATCAATCGTGTTATCATTCAAGTCATCTGCCATAATGTAGATATGTATGCTATACTAAAATCCCCTACAAACAACATATCTTGCATTTGAATCTACTGTGCCTGTCTCTTCAATACGAAGATATGGGAATCCACTGATTCCTGTCACACCAGTATCCGTCAACGCAGCAGTCGCACCCATGACATTGGTATCTGGGACACCATCAGCATCGGAGTCCCACTGAAGAGCAATACAACTATTGGCATCTTCAGCAGTTAAACAGGCGTAAAGAGTCAATCTCTGAGCTGAAATCGAAGTATCGCCGATGTCGTGATCAAGAAAAACAGAAACAGGAGCAGCTTCAGCGTTTGATGAATAACCAATATCCCAATACCAGTTGTCTCCGTCTGTGATACTAACAGGAGCCGAACACTTGTTGGTTGGAACCTTTTTGGTATAATCTGCTGCAAACACTGGAGCTGTCATCAACAGCACGATCAACATTGTAATAAACGCGCGCATAGCTATGCTCCTTATCCAACAACGACGTTAGCTGTTGCTCCATCAACAAATGTTACGGTAGATGCAACAACACCAGTAGCATACGATGTAATATCAGATCCAGCAGGAATATTTTTTACAGTTGCGGATGATATGGCTGCTTCCGCAGAAGTATCATAGGCATCAACACCAAGCGTGCATACACCAGTCAGACCAACGGGGCTAGTAGCAGCAAATGTGCTTGTATCATATTCGACTGTAATTTGATTTGTCAAATTTCCTGATACATAAGTAGCCTCAAATGCAGTCACGGTTCCTGGCCCATCGTCTGCTGATCCACCCCATGTAAATGTGGTACTCCCTCCAGTAGCAACTGGCTGATTGAATGTAATCACCCACTTAGTACCGGAGCCACTAGCAGCCGCGGCAGCGGTAGGAGGTGTGGTTGTAAAGTCAGCAGCATTCGCAACACGAATGTCTGTAACAAACACGGTTCCGCTCTCTGACTGTGCTTGTCGGTCTGCAATGACAACTTCTTCTTTTGTTCGGCTGCGACCGTGTTGATCGGTGTATGATACTTCTCGTACCCACCCACGAGCATCCAAATAAAGATCACCAATCGGTCCATTTGGATGATTAGGCCGATCTGCGGATTGACTATCAGACAAATCCTTAAACCAATTTGGTGCTGAATTTCCTGTCCAGTTAGGCATTTTAGTTCTCCTTTACTTTCGTCGATTACGAATAGCGGACTTGAGCCGTTCTGCGCTTGCTCGCGTAATCTTACCCTTGCGCTCTCCACTCTTGGCGATGCTTGTGCTTGGTCGATTCGCAAGACTGTCAGACTTCTGAGAGTTTCTCACACGCGAATGTGACATCTTCTTACCAGATCGGATATTGGCGAGGTTATCGACACCCTTAGCTGCTCGCTCTCCGTGCTTCTTTGCAATCTGACTTCGCATCTTATCAGCCGAGCGTTGGTTCTTTACGGCTGACTTTTCCGCATCTCTCGCGCCCGAATCGGTGGTAGCCCACCGAGCATCAATACGATCGCCGGAGGCATCAGCCGCGCGTTGTGCTGCTGCTCGAATCTTTGTGGAAACCTTTAGCTCGTCAACCTGCTCGATTTCTTCGTTACAGTCACAATCAGAGCAATCAGCAGAACACTGGCACTCACCGTCACAGCAACCGCAGTTTCCTTCCTTCATGGCCTTCTTGATTGCCTTTCGGCGCTTCATTAGATACTCATCCGACTCATCAGAATCACCGTCGTTGTCAACGTCATCGTCTTCCTGACCAACTGGATCGAGCTTCTTTGCCTCAAATAATTCAATCGTATGTTCACAAACAAAGCTATCATTGGTAATTGGAACTGCGCGACCATGATCGAGCTGAACGAGTGCTTTACCAGCCGTAGGAAACTCTAAAATCTTTCCAGAATTTCCTTCATAGGCACCCTCAATAACATATACAGCTTCTCCAGCCTCGATCTGAACACCAGCAGCGTCTTCTTGCGTTGCCGATACGACACTCTTCACTGCGTCAATCAGCGAATTTGAAACAGGTTTCTTCCCAAACATAGTTATCTCCTAGTCTTTTTTATTATTGAAGAACTGATCTCGCTGAACGAGTAACAGTAATCTGTTGTAGAGTAGATCATCCTCTAAAATGTAATCGGCCATAGTTTGTGTTACCTGAAACACCATGTCCCTCAGTGTCCAGTCAACATTTGCTCGTTTCAAGTCAGAGAAAGCTCTTTTTGTAATCGGAATATCTCGATCTGCAACAAGACCAAATCTCAAAAGTGAGTTGAATCGTCTGTTATTTATAATATCTTCGGTAAGATCGTCCCAATCTTCTCGCTCCTCAAGAGCTTCAATTAGATCAAATACACCATCCTTTTCAAATCTCTCATTAACTCTCATTCCCTGTCGAGTTGCATCAAACAGCGCACGAGCCATAGTTGCCTTCGGAACACCCTTCTTGAACTCGGCAAAGTTGTCATCAGCAGCGAGCTTTCGCATTTTTGACGCACTCATTCCGGTTACATCATCTGCGTCTGGATCTCGCTCTCCTGCGGAAATGACTTTTACACTGTCGAAGTCAAAGTCCTTTCCGTTGTATCTCTGAAGCATATTATCAAATTCTTTGACACGATCTGCGCCCACAACCATCACGAGATTATCATAGCTGTCATCGAGTTCCTGAGCAATCTGAACGATGTTCTTCGCATTCGTCTTTTGTATTACGTTACCGAAAAAAGACTTTCCAAACTTGATTTTCTGATCATATGTCAGAGGATCTTTCTTCTGATTCTGAGTGTGGGAAAGAAACACCAAAGGCGTTCCTTTCTCTTTCTTTGCGATCTTCTTGACCGTATCCACCACGAGCTTGTGCCCAATGTGAGGAGGATTAAATCGACCGAATGTGACTACTGCGGTACTCATTTTGGTCCACCTCTCCGATATGCTTGAAGTCTCTCAAGTTCAGCTTTTCGGACGCCAGGAAACATTCGTTTTGCTAGGCGCTTAATAGCAGCAGATCGCTGATCCACTTTCTTTTCAATCGCGGTTCGTGCTGCAAACGGAAGATCGTCTTTTTTCTTACCTCCAAGAATTTTCATCTCGATCTTCTTTCTAGCCTGCTTCATTGCTCGCTTTTCTAGCTTTTCTTTTGGTGCGAGTTTCTTCTGGGCGCGTTCTCGTGCTATCTTGATTCTGGCTTTTGACCGACGGAACACCATTCGCCGCTTCATTCGTTGAGCAGTCGTTAGGGCTTCTTGTAGCTCCTCGCGCATTTCAGACAGGTCTTTTGCCATAGTGTCTCTATTTATGTGTTACGGTAACTCTACTTGTCCCAATTCTTGGCTACTGTGAAGTTGAGATGAGAGAACTCCAGTCTATCCACAAGTTTAACTGCGTTTCCGCTCATTCTGTCAATCGCAACAAATCCTTCTGGTGTAGTCGCACGATAGCCGTCATTCACCTTCACAAAGGTTCTCGCCATTCCTCCAGCAGTGTTGAGTTTTCTTACCAACATATTCTTTGCTGCCATGATGTTAATTTGAAACTCAATGACACTTCGTAGGGTAACTTCGATCTCCGCAATAGCCCGCAAATGCTCCTTCAGGAGCCGACGCTTCTCTTCGATCTTCGCGGGGCTCTTCACCTTCGCAATCACCTTCGTCTCCCAGTAGTTCTTGAAATACTCTCTATATTCTCTGGTATGCTTACGCGGATCTGTAATCGTCTTGCCCTGACGAATCAGACTATTGGTATATGTGGCAAAAGAAGCTCCAGAAACCGATCCAGACAACGATTGCTGAAACGTCAGAAACTTTCGTAGAGCTGGCCCGGGAATCTTTTGAAATACTGTTCCCGCACGAGACAGATAACGAGTGACTTCAGTTGTTTCCTTCGCTGTCAGTGTAGCTGTTCCTGATACGTCACGATAGTCTGCGTTATCAAAAAACACACTACCCGTTCTTCGTAGCTTAGACACATCAGCACCAAATGAGGCTGTCATGTCCTGTAGCGTGTCACCCGTATATGTGGTATGAAAGATGACTCCTATTTTACTTTTCTTCACTCGCTTGGCCAGAGCAGAATTGCTTGGAATAGCATATGTGATCGTATTCGGAGTAAATGTCACATGACTCACACCATCAAAGTCTTTCTCTTCTAAATCACCAGGCCCATACAGCATGTCACCTTGAAGAACAATTCCCTTTGGTATATTCATCTTTTTGAGTTCATCAAATGCGATACTCAATTTGTCCTGTAATCCAGAACCATATTGTGACAGATCAGCTTTCGATTTGACATACTTGGGTGTCTTGTTGAACACTCCTTTGGTTCCAACAAAAAACTTTCCGTCTTCTGGATCAATGCCAGCAAAAATCGCAGGTGCGCCATCCCATTTGACTGTTATGTTGACTGATTTCTTGCTCTGCCCGGCTAGCATGTCTCGAACCGAACGCAGAAAGTTGATCGAATCACGACCGCCAGTCACCCCATTCAGAAGAATAAGCTCTTCCAAATGAGTCATATGAAGGTTCTTTTGCCCCTTCTCTTCAACAATATATTGGCGGAATGATTCCACTTAACAATCCCACTTTCTCAAAGCAAGTGCCTTGCGTGTTGGGCGACCTTTCTCATCCTTCATTGGTCCGGGCATTCCACCCATTCGAGCGCAGAATGACTTGCGACGCTTCGCAGCCTTTCCACCCTTGCTCTTCTTTGCTTGCGCTGCGGAAACGGGAGCTTTCAGATCGCTGCCGGGATTCTCGCGTTCGTATGAAGCACGACCCTTTGCGTTCAGACCACCTTCCTGATTCTTGCCTTCCTTGCGTTGCCACGCAGCAGACTTCTCGTCAACCTGCTCGACCTCTTCGTTACGTCGCTTTGCTCGCTCTCGCTCAACCTGCTTCCGAAGCTGGATTTCTCGCTTGGTATGAGCAATACGCTCATCCTTCTCTTTATCACTCATTGGTCGGAAAATTGGACCCTTTCTGCGATCTCCATCTTTCCTTCGATACTTCTCGCCAGCCTTCATGTGCGCCTTGAGCTTATCTGCCGCAGACTTCTCGTCAAGAGCGACCATAATCGCCTCGTCCACCTTACCCTTGGACTTGCGCCAGCCTCCACCCTTCTTCTTATATTCCTTTGCTGCCCATGCGTTAGCATATGCTGAAGGATACACATCAAACTTTGAACGGGTCGTTGCGAGAACAGAAGACCACAACTTAGGGTTTGTAGGAACATTCTTCTCTTGTAGTTCCGTGCGAAAATCGTCGAATGACTTACTCATTTCTTGTATTCCTCTCTTGTTAGGATCTTTGTCCGTCACGCCTGTCTTTACATTGATAGGCTTGTTTCCTTTACCACTAATATCTTTCTTTCCTTTGCCTAGCTCGCGCTGCTTTGCTCGCTTGCGTAAAACAAAGGACTTGACACCCTTCTTTCCTAGCTTGGCTGCTTTCTGCTTGGATAGACACGCAGCATAAGGCTCACCTGGCTTGCTGTCACCGCACTTTCCAGCTTTCTCGCCTTTGCTGTTGTATCGATCCCATCCAGGCTCTCCACCAGCAGATTGCTTGTGGAACCATTTACCAAGCCCTGAGTTCTTATATACTTCGTCTAATTTGACCATAACGTGTTATCCCATGTAGCGCAATCCCAAGTCGATCCCGCAGAAAGAGGGCCGACATGAGCTACACCGTCTCTGTGTGTGATTCTTGTATACGGATACATATCCCCACCCTGAAGAGGAACATCTCCGTCTGTTAGAGCAATATATGAACAATAGTTGTCATAATAAGTTGATGCAACATGAATGTATCCTTGAAGTTCATCGTGTGTCCAGAAATCTTGATATGGCCCAAAAGTTCGGTACCGGACATCTCCGGCTGCCAAAAGTTCTGTCGTTGAAAACAAAATAGCAGAATTTAGTGCTGTTGTTCCGCCTCCTGGGTTATGCACGTCTAAATCGAAACAGCGGCCGCCGCCTTTGTCTAACCGTCGAAATATCTCACAGGTGCGAGCAAAAGAATTTGTTGCCAACTGTTGAAATTGGACATGACTTAGGCATCCAGATGTAATTTGCCCGGAAAGTGTGCTACAGGTTCCATTTGGATCTTCGAGCGGATCGCCCGCGACCGCACCAAGACTCCCATAATCACATGAAGCGACGTTGTTGGATGGGAAAGGAGTTCTCCCACTATCGTCAATAAATCCACCATAAGGAGGCATACCAAAAGTATTCTGTTCCACCTGTCTAGTTTCATCGGGGAACCTACCATTTGACTGAAGCCCAAAAGTACGATTTTGTTGAAAACACGCACTATTTCGAATCCCTTTCGCCTGGCCTGTAGAATTGTCCAACCACTCTAGTAAATGATCAGTTGATGGTTGCAACAGCCAGTTATTCGGCGTAGTCCTATAGCCATCCCATGTTTCAACTATACCTGTATTTTGTATACCAACAGAATATGCTGCGATAGCCATTGTCGCACCCAATCCAGTAATTCCCTGATATTCTTTACGTTGTCTAGCATCAAAACTTGCAAGTGGAAACACAACATTTACTGCCCAAAAAGCAAGAGTCTGTCGATCGGAAGATTCCCATTCATTAGTTTCAGTATATCCAGCCTCCTCAATCAGCCATGCTGCTTCAAGTATCTGCGGAATAGCAGACGAAATTGCAAAAATACACCCATTTTGAAGCATTACTTCAGGGACTTCGAAAATTCCCCCAAATCCCGTTATGTTAGTAAATTCTAATATGCGTGTCTTAACAGCAGAAAAATAGGCATCTCCTGTTCCGGGTGAATTAATATCCAGTAAAGCACCGTATAGTGCCATGGCTAGAATGTCTGAAGCAGCACCATCAAGATCGTATTCCGGGCCCAACCCGAGCGCGCCAACGGGAATGCATGTTGGCTCTGGAATGTAATCCCATTCCCAATCTCCAGCATCAATAGAATATGCCCAGCTATCTTTCGCGGCACCCGCATCTGTGGCCAGTAACCCACGATCAGTAGTAACAGGTCCAGTTCCGCCTTCATTAACCCAGAGATCATGGAATCGAGTAAGTTCTTCTATATTAGTTTGCAAACCCTGTTCTCTAGGCACAGCACTAGTCCCGCCACCAAGGTTGAGGCTAATAAATGATCCGAGTTGAAGAACAGCAACAATACAGACCAGTATGTAAAATAGCTTACGCATTGAACTACTCCAATGTTTCTGACGACCCCACAGGTCTTAAAGCACGAACATCTATTCCAGTCTCAATAGACTTGCGTTCAATACTATCACCCCAAAGACCGTAATGCGCTGCCCAGCGATTACTGTGAATAGTGAGTCTATAATCCATCCTCTCGACTTGCTCTTCAAGTTGTTCCTCAACCTCTTCAAGCCGAGCGATCTGATCGTGAAGCTCATCAATGCGATTCAAAAAAGCACGATAACCTTCGACACTAGCAAAAAGAGCGCCTATAATTGCAATCACACCAGTAATGATTGTCATATGTTTTCCTAATTCAATACTCATTTACTCACTCCTCACAATAGACCAAGGATCAATAGAAACTTCAATCGGGGTCGCAAGCGGAACTGTACCATACTTGATTCTTACCCTTGCTATATTTATGTCCCCTGCTTTGAATGTAATTGAGTCATTACCGCTTTTGTCCATGACGACCTTCTGTGTCTTCAGGGCTGTTCGCTTTTCGTTCTTCTTCGGATTTGTGATCGTGACTTTACCAGATCCATGCCCCGTCACTTGAACATAACCCAAAGAATGGGTGTTATCACCTAACAGTTGGGTGGAAATGAACTGCTTCAGTTTGGGTTGTGGTAGCATGTCTAGTTTACGATATAGCGTATTTCTAATGTTCCGAAGTATTACGCTGCGCTCTTCGTTCGCCTTCTTTGTCATAATAGGATTTCCTCGAATCTCTTCCTTCCGGCGAATAGGCTGATCCGATAGGTTGTATTTGTCAATAAATCGCTGCTCTGCTCTGTTTCGGGTGTCCACGAGATTGGTCTTGAGCGCAGAGTCAATCGTACCAAGCCCTGCTGACTGATAGACAATCTCTCTTCCCTGCCCGGTACTCTTCGCAGAGACACCAAATGTCTTTCCGTCAGTAAATGTCACGATCAAATCCACAGCGTTGGGCGAATCAGATGTCGTTCTGCCCACCCACTCGACTGTCTTGATCTTACCGAAACCTTGTTCATCGAACCAAGTTCTCAGCTCGGGTGCCATGGTCTTCGCTCTGCGTTCCTCCTCTGCGTATTCTTCTGGATCGAGTGCATCGCGACGAACCTTGAGAGCTTTCTTGACTTCTGATGAGTTGATAATACTATCCCATGATCCTGCGAGCTGAACTCCCAGAACGATCTCATTCGCATCTCCGCGAAAGGTATTATTCTCTGTCAAGAAGTCGTTGAATGTCATGTGATAACCAAAGACCCGGCGGTCGGTTTGGTAACCACGACCAATCGTGATCTTGCAGTATTGCCTTTTTTGAAAATGTACGGAAGACCCTTGCCATTCAGCATGAATCTTTCATCAAGCTCACTTGTGTAGTAGAAGCCTACATCTCTTCTTCTGATTCTAAAGTAAATGTTAGGGTGTTCGCGAACGTATGTGGCAACGGAAATGAAGTTTCCGTTCGTGAATTTTAGAGTTCCCTTTTTGCTGTCTACCTCAAATGCAACATCCATGTCACCGATATACATATAGTCAACGGGACCACCCATCTCCGTCGTTCCGACGAACATCTTCTTGATGAAATCGGTAGAATCAACCTTAACGAAAATGTCAGACAATTTTGTGTGCGATCCGATCTCAAATCCTTCTGATTTCATTGATTCGCTGAGTGCTTTGTTGAATATCTTGTGCATATAGGCTGCGTCCATCCTATACATTCCCTCCAATCCACCACCAGCCACAGACGGAGCAGATTCACCCTTATTTGAAACCCCTAACTTTGTCCCTCTCCTGTGTACCCAAACATCAGCATATGGTTCTTTTCCATACTGATTCGTTCCATCATTTTTACTAGCACCAGTTACCCCTGTGATCTTGGGATACTTATTGTTCGCGTTCAGAATTGTGATTGGCTTTCCATATGAATTGTAGAAATTGGTGATCGCCTCGATCACACCAAATTCTTGTCTCTCTTGAGGTCGGATTCCAGCTTTACCCGATACTTTAGTTGTTCCTGATGTTAGTTTTTGGATACATGAAATCTTGATGTATCCAATCGTCCCGGCTAGATTGACTCTAGCGTAAGGAACCCTTCCTGGCCCTGGATAGGTTCCGGTGTCGAGAAGTTTCAGACTCACCCCTTTGGCAAATTTGGCGATCTTCCTGTCGCGGTCATCTAGGATGTCCCCAGCCTTGTCGGTTTTGAATGTCTTTTTGAGCATATCTTTGTTACCAAGAATATAGTAATCCCAACTGGTCATTTCTGTTCCAGTCTTTATTGCTCCATAATTTGCCATGACAAATCCTCCCGATAACCTCCCCTATTTATGCCACAGCAGGACCTGAAAAAGCCCGCCATCCGAAGATAGCGGGCTGTGAATCAATCAGATTCGTGCTATGCGTTGCGTGCGTTACCGACGTTTGCGCCAAGCAGATTAACGAAATCCAGAATCTTCTGAATAAGCTCATTATCGCTGTCGTTCGGTGTCATGGTCGCAACGATAGCAGCAATACCAACAACACCTGTAATAATCTGAAAGATGTTGCCAATGTTAGCTGTTAGCCATTCCATGATGTTCTCCTTTTGCAAAAGGTGAAGGATCAATCCTCCACCCGTATTTAGAGTACCTTGATCCCAGAAAAATCTCTCCCAGACTCTCGACTGCCGAACTCGGTCTTATCGAATGCAGGGCCATCGTCCACATCCTTTTGAGCCGATTGCTCACAATCATACAGTCTCATTTTGCTCCGATCCACGCCTACCACGAACTTCGCGTTCTCGGTAGGGTCGTTGTAGCGATTTTTCAACTGTTTGATCATCAACTGGTTCAACTGCTGAAGCTCGTCGTTAGTGATGATTCCAAGAAACAAGTCCGCAGTAGCCGGGAGCCCAAAGCTCTCGGATACATTTTCCATCGCAATGTCACTCGATCCATATCCTTCTCGATTGACTTGGGTTGCGGAGATGAGAATAACCTCTCGCTCCACGGCAAGACCGCGAAGCTCCTCTGCGATGCTTTTAATATAAGTGTATGAGTTCACGTTTGCTCCGAACTTGAAACGAGATGACATACAGATGTTGAGATAATCGACAAAGATAATCTCGGGCTGCCAATCCTTCTTCAGCTTCAGCTCGTTGAGCAGATGACGGAAGTGAGCAGATCCAGCTTGTGAAGTGGGATACTCTTTTACAATTAGTTTGCCGTCCGTTTTCTTTCTCAGCTTCCCGATCTTCTCGTCATACTTTTCTTTGCTCAAGTGCTGAATATCCTTGATAGGCACGTTCAGCAGGTTTGCATCAATACGCTCAGAGATGCGCTCCTCCGCCATTTCCATCGTGATATAAAGAACGTCTTTGCCTTGAGCAAGATACGCTGCTGCCATATGACACATAACAAGTGTCTTACCAGTTCCGGGTCCACCCATCAGAACATTGAATGTTTTCGGAACCAATCCACCGTTTGTGATCTTGTTGAAATAATCAAGGTCAAACGGAATGTGCGTTTCGGTGTTGTGATAGAAGTTAAATCGTTCGTCTGCGTCTTCAAGATAATCATGCCCGACGTTGGTATCAAAAGAAACACCCAGAGCTTTCGATAGAATGTCGGGAATAGCCTCCTTCGTCACCTGCCCTTGCCCGTCCAGAATAGCAATACTCTCACGCACAGCATTGAACACCGCGCGATCCTTACAGAACTTCTCTGTAGTATCGACGAGCCAGTCAGCGTCGGGGGCCGGAGCATTGGAAGAGATTTGATTCAATGTCTCTTGAATATCTTTGAACTCAGTCTCGGTGATTCCACGTTTTTCATTCAAGTCAATCGCAAGCGTCTCTGGAGTTGGGGACGCATTATATTCCGAAAAGAACTCAACGATTTGTTCAATGATGGTTCGCTCCGCCTTGATGCTGAAATACTCAGGATCAATAAACGGAACGACCTTTCGCGCAAAGTCCTCGTTACGGACCAGGTTGCGAATGATTGTGTATTCCACTCTATCCACTAAAAAGTTACCTTTCTCTTGATGGTAAGGTTTCCATCTTCATCTTCTGTTTCGGTTACTTCCGAGTTGTCGATCGCGGTCTGAACAATGTCCATCAGAATATCTCCGATCAATCTCTCAAAGTCCCACTTGACTTCATCCTCAAAAGTCTGCTCCTGTAACTGTTCAGGAACAACAAGAATATCATAGACGAAGTTGGCTGTCAAATGATCATCACTCTCTTCATTTACCTGTAGCTTCACTTTACCGTACCGATAAATGACACCCTCAAATGGCTCTTCTTTCAGACGAATACACCAAGCATCTTCTGTGCCATCGAGATCAGGGACCATCTCGTATCGTTCACTCACCTTGCTCATCGGTTTCCTCCTCTACAATCGCAGACCCATAACAGAACTTCGCTTTACAAACGCCGTCGATCGCATCCAACACTTCCTTTGTGAAATACTTCTCCGGGTTCTTTAGGATCGTCTTGCCGAACTGGGTTGTTCCATCAGGCAGCTCGAACTTGGTTGACATCTTCTTGAACACACCAGCTTCAACAGCCAACTCAAGAAGCCCATAGTGTCGCGACAAACCACTATCGTAGCGAAGCAACACATCAATCATCATATTTTCTTTGGTCAATCGGCTCTTCTTGTTCAGACAATGAATGATGTTTCCAACAACCTCAGTTCCATCCTTCTCCTTCTTCTTTGAAAGAAACACGATGTAGTCAGAGGCATACTTCAGACCAGCGCCACCACTCATCTCCTTCGTCGAGAACATACCCATTGTCTCGTAGGTGTGATTGGTGACGATCATCGGAACACCAGCCTTACCGAGCTTCAACGTCAACACACGAAAGGTTGCACGAACGAGCTGCGCTCGCGTCATGTCTCGTGTCTCTTTACCTTCAGCGGTATCCTCAATCTCCTTGGTCGTCGAGAGCATTCCGAGACTATCCAAACAGAACATCATCGGAGGGCGATCCTTCTCGGCTACCTCCAGATACTTGTCGAGAATCGTAACAGCTTGATGCCGAAACTCCTGAACGGTCGCGACCGGAACAGAGATAACACGATCAGGATCAATGTCACGCTCGATCAACATCTGCTTCGTAATGGCATCCTCACTCTCAAAGTAGAAGCACGCACCTTCAGGATTGTCTTTAAGAAATTGTTTGACAATACCCAGAGTGAAAAACGTCTTACCAGTAGAACTCTCACCAGCCAGCGCGACGATCTTGTTATTTGGAATGCCACCATAAATGCTTCCGCTCAAAAGAGCATTCAGCACATACGAACCAGTATCCACCCACGCTTCAACATCACCGAACTCATTTACATCAGGATTGATCTTACTGATCGACCGTGTAATGTCTTTGAAAAAACTCATCTTTCACCAAGCTCCCTAAAATATTCAACCAATTCTCGGTATCCGCCGATCACTTCATTTCCAGCATATACCTTCGGAACAGTCAGAGGTTGTTCCATACCTTCAAATATATGGATGAACTCATCCCGACTAAGATCATCAGGAACATTCAGCACATCAACGGGAACATCATACGTCTTGAACAACGCCTTTGCTTTTACGCAATATGGGCAGTTGTCTTTGCTGATCATCATATAGTAACTCACGAGAAGAATGCCTCCAAAGTGGATTTGCGTTCTGTTTGCCATCCAATCGTATCGAGAATGATTTTCAACGGTTCGACGAACGCCTTATCGAACTGAGTGTCATGGTCGATCACATTGCTTAGATTAAACTCAGCCGGAATGCGCTCATCAGGGAACGAGATGACCGGAGCCATGGCTTCGTTCGGTTCACGAAGATGAACAAACTTGAGCTTGTCGCCGTCACGAATCTCTTCATACTTCTTCGCAACACCACGCTCCTCGCGCATGTGATTATATATCAATGCTCCCTTGACATGAATCGGAGTGCTTTTCTTCCAAATGGTATCTGCTGACCGATACTTTCGCAGACCATTAACGCCACGAGGAAACGCAATATCATCCAAAGGCAACGTCTTGAACTCCTTACGAAACGCTTCAATGAAATCAATCACATCGCTTTCGGTATGGGTCAGAATCAGTCGCATCACTTTCTTGAGATTGTCCCGGCAAGCTGCCGGAGTCGAAGACTTGACTGCTTCCAGACCCATGATCTTCAGCTTCGGCTCATCGTAGCGCACACCTTCGCTATCATGGACGTTGAGCATGTAACGCTTCTTGGCGACCCACACTCCACGATCCGCGATGACCTCTCGTTCCATATCCATCTTCTGTTCATAGGCATTCATCGTATCGGACAACTCCTGATACGACTTGTCAATGAAAGGTTGGATCTTTTTCTGGCACAGACTGTCAAGGAAATCAATGACCTTGCTTGTTTCAGGGAGATTGTCGCCGTAGAACTTATCCACTACAGGCTTGAGATTCAGATAAACCGAATCTGTGTCACCCGCGATGACGAACTGGTTGTCCTCTGTTCCACATGCTTTGTTCAGAAACTCATTCAATCGAGTCGCGATCCAACGAATAGAAAGCTGCCCGGACATTGTGATCGCTTCTGCTTGTCGCAGATCATAGTGGCGAAAGTATTGATTCCCCAAAGCGCCATAAGCTGAGTTGAGCTGAACTTTTCTAGCAAGCTGAAAGTTTTTGAACTTCGCGATCTTGTTCTTGATCGCATCACGTTCAGCCAGCCCACCGGTACAATCAACAAGCTCCTGCTCTGCTTCAATCATCGACCGCTTGTATTCCTTGCGCTGATTATACAACATCTGCATCATCTCAGGGAGAAATCCACGAACATCGCGCCGGAATGTGTGACCATTCGCAGCAACACAAACATCCGAGTTTTTGAACGATACCTTGCGATCAATCACATCCTGAATGCTAATTTTCTCGGTATGTGAAGTCAATGTCTCCGGCGAAATGTTATACATCATAATCAAATGCGGATACAGAGACGCAAGGTCGAAACTCACAACCCAGTCGTGCATACCAGTAATGGGTTCAGCGACATAAGCACCCGCATACTTTTCATCCTTCTTGGACTCCTTCTTTTGCGGAATGACAATGTGGCGCTCCATCAAATAGTTGTGGATCATCACATCCCACATACGCACTTGCGAGAACACATCGTTGAGATTGACTTTCGCAGAGTAAGCCAGAGCATAGGCTTGCTCAATGAACTTCATCTTTGCTTCAAGCCGCTCGATAAGCTCAACGTCTTGAATGTTGTAGTCGATGAACTTCTGATAGTCGTTGTCATACAAATCATGTAGAGTGCCATACTCGGAGTAGTCAACCTTCTCCTGCCCCAACTCGATATATGCGATATGGTTCAGCTTGTAGCTCGATTGCTGCGTGAAGGTGAACTTCTTATAAAGCTCAAGATAATCAAGAATGGCAATTCCAACAAGTGTCATAGCCATTTGTTCACGTCCATGAATGATCGCGTTGCGCGTTGTGAAGTGCCCCCATGGAGACAGCTTTCGCGCGGTATCCAGATCAAACACATTCGTAATACGATTGACCAGATATGGAATATCAAAGAACTGAACATTCCATCCAGTCACAACATCCACATCCAAAGCACGCCATGTCGCAATGAACTGCTGAAGAAGATCCTCTTCGTCTTCCGCAAGGTAATACTCAACATTACCCTGTCGAACGTCATAGTCCTTCAGACCGAAGACGTAATACTTTCCAGCACTCTTTAGAGAGATAGCAGTAATCGGCTGATCCGCATCAGCGGGTTCAGCAAATCCGTTTCGGGTTTCAACCTCGATGTCCAGATACGCTACACGAATCAAATCAGCATTGTAATCAATCGTCTTGGGAAATGCTTTGTTGATGAACTCGTATTGCGGGGGAATGTTGCCATACACATTGAAGTTAGACATTCCCTTATAGCGGTCGATGAAATCACGAGACGCTTTGATGCTCTCTTGAGGACGCGGAAGCACGAAAGTCCCATCCAACGCCTGCCATCCGGTAGGTTCGTTAGACGGGACATATAGAGTGGGCTTGAAGTTAGCACGCTGCTGAACCCGTCGCCCATCCTCGTAACCGCGATAGAGTAGCTTCCCTTTGAAGTTTTCTACGCTAGTGTAAAGTCTGTCAACCGACATCAATCACTTTCTTGTTGTAAAATTCGAGAGTTTCATCCGAAGGTTCATAGATGAACAGAATATGATCGGCTCTTATATCTACCTTTTTATCTTTGGCATATACAAGGATATTGATAACACTAACTCTTTCTTTGTTCTCTTCGTCTTTATAATACACCAACGAAAGAGGATTTTCAAGTGTATAATACTCATCTCGATGAAGTTTTGATACTTTGGCAATGATCGGAGCGGACCCGCTGATAGGATGAATCACTTTCACTTCACTCATTTTCTTGTCCTCCATGATATACAAGTATCGGAAGCTGTAGCTTCGTTAAACTATCGACCCTGCCTGTTGGTGGCAAGTCGTTTGCAATTTGAAAATCAATAACTGCTTGAGCAGTTTCATTACCAAACACGCCATCAACATGAACCATTCGTTTTCCATTGGAACCTAACCAATGATTTAGTTGCCGCTGAAGTTGAACAATCGCAACTCCGGTATCGAACAGTTCAAGTGCAGCCGTAATGTCTGTTCTATTTCCTCCAAGCACACCATCAGCATCGAGCTTTAGATAATGTTTGTAATCAAAGACTGGGCACGATTTGTTTGATACTTCACAATGCCCATGAAAGGTAACATTGCCGTTGTGTGCGTGATTGATCTCGTAACACAAGTGAATCAATGAATCGAGCTGAACTAAACGAAAGTCTGTCTGTCGTAATCCTGCCAAACAAATCGCAACTGATCCTGTGTTGTGCCCCTTCTGTGCTGCTGGCTTCTTTTCAATGTCTCGACCATGCCATATCTTTCCTTCAAAATCAATGAAGTAGTGATAGCCGATCTCATCAAACCCTCGCTTACGATGCCACATATCAATCACATCAACACGAGCATGTTCAGGAAGACCCGAAGCAGAGCAATGAAGAAATACCTTGTTGATGATTCGCGTCTCTGGTTTTCGATAAAGCGGTGTTGTCGTCGGCGGCCGCCCATCCATAATCATATCAGTTTACTCCTGTAGAACCAAATCCTCCCGCCCGAGTTGTCTTCCGCGCAGGAGGTTCCATGATCTCTTGAGGATACGCAATGTAATTTTCGACAAGCTCAGCCTGACATACACGCTCTCCATGATTAACGGTAAACTGATGATGCCCAAGATTGATGATAGGAATCTTCACTTCTTCCACATAATCAGAGTCAATCACACCCTCTGCGTTGATAAGTGTGATGCCGTTCTTAATAGACAATCCCGACCGAGGATGAAGCCGAATGCTATACCCGTCGGGAATGTCAAAAATGAGCCCGGTGCGAATTAAAAGTCTCTGCCCTGGATCAATGATGTAAGAACCATTCGGACAATATGCTCTAATATCAACACAGGCTGAACCAGCGGTTGCGAGCGAGGGATGCTCGACTTCATCAAACATTCTATAATAACGCACTATCACTCCTCAAGGTTATTCATTGCATTTCTCACTTCAACGGCCATTAGACTCATTGCCCATTTACCGTTACGAGTATTCGGAACTTCCAACTCCTCTGCTGCCTCGACTGCAAACTTCCGGCCGCGAACACGAGAGAAGAACTGTCCTTTCGCATCTCCAAACACAGGCTTTCCGACAACGTGCTTCTGATTGTAGTCAGGAAAGGCGTTGCTGCGCTTCGACGTTCCGTATAGGTATCCCTTCTTACCGAAGGGAACGCTCAGGATACTATCCTGATCGTATAGACGACCGAGCTTGATAAGATCGCGCTCAAGCTCTCCGCCATCATCACCATCAACCTTGTGATTGGCTACAAAGAATGACTCTTCTCCGACTTCGCGCTCGTCTTCACTTCCGAAATTCTCCATGTAGCTACCCTTCACCTTGATGACCGAGTAACCTTTGTCGAGAAGATAGGCTAAAACTTTCTTGTTATTGGCCTTGTTCTCGGCCCTGGATCTACCACCACGCTCAGCCGTTACTGCGCCAACAGCATACTTTTGCGTTTTCTGATAAATTCGGGTAAGACTTGCTTCAAGTAGAGTTTTCATTTCTATCATTTCCTATCGTATACTTAGACACGAGATTCCATTGTGCTTTTTCTCGATGTGGCACAATCTTGATGCTTCTCATTGAGAGCTTTTCATCAACATCATCGACTAAATCGACCAATCCCCACTCTGCGAGCAACGCAGCGATTGTATTTCGCCTTTGTGCATCCTCATCCGTGAAGTTCGTTCGACCACTTTTGCCATCGAGAATAAACAATTCCTTGAAATGTAGTATAGCATATCTTCCACGCTTATGTAATATATGACAGGATTGACTCAGTGTCATATTTTGCTTGGATGCTATACCAATTCTTGTAAGGGTTTCTTTGACCTTCAGGAAGTTTTCATCATTCGGTAACGTAACTTCAACACCCAGTCCATTGAAAATATCATCATCTGCCATTTTGTCACTCCTTCCTCGGAGTGACTATTTAGCGAATCTTACCCTTACCGCCAGTGTTGAGTTTCTGACGCAACTCTGACATTTGCTCTGGTGTGAGCAAATCGGCAACTTCCATTGCACGCTGCGAGGAATACCCATACACCTGCTGAATGACCTTCACATCGTCCTCAATGTTCGCTTTGTGCCATCGACTAAATCGGCTCTTCTGACGAACGGCTGTTCGTAGATAATCGAACTGGAGCTTATGGTCGATCCAATGTCTTCGGTTCATCTCATTTGCGAACAATACGGTATCCGAGAAGTAACTCAGAGTCCGATTGATCGGAAACGGAGGATACTCTTTTTCCGCAAACTCGTCTTCGTCCATCAACGGCTGCTTGCTCTTATTGATGGAGGTGAGAAAATCACCCAACTTCATCTATTCGTCTCCATGTGCCATGTAGAAACTCGTGGGCAGACATATGATCGTGAATGATCGGAATGTTGTGGTCTTGGGCAAACTCAAACTCAATTTGAGTGCCTGTTCCCTTCTCCCAGCCCGGTGCTAAGAATAGCATATCTGAACGAGAAATCAACACCAGATCCTTGCCAATACAGTCCTCATACTTCATTAACCCACGATCATACGCCCACATATCCATCTCCAGCGGGCATATAACTGCCCACCCGAGATTGGTAAACACAGCAGAGTGATACCGGAGGAGGTCGCGATTCTTTTTTTGATCCTCCTCCGGTAACTTACCACCATCACTAAATCTTCCACCAACATAGATTAGCGGCATTTGCTTGATGCGTTCATCGTAGAACGATTTGTTGTAAATGTCACTCATTACAGCCCCAAGTGTTTGACCATGTGGCATGTTTGATGAAGCATTTCACAATTAGATTCCACAGTATCTCCACCCACAACAACCGGAATGATGTGATGTGCGTGCGATTCGTCCAAGGTTAGCGGCTTCTCGCACCCAGAGCATACATTTCCCTGATTACGCAATACTCGCATTTTCACTGCTCGGGTAAAGAATCGCTTCTGCCCCTTATTTACCAGATTAATTCCGCATACCTTATGATCGAAATTGTTGTAGTTTTCCGAAAAATACTCCCTTAGAATGTCATTCTTGAGCTTCCACTCTTCTTCATTCTTTCTTCCGCAGGCCTTTGTATATGCAAAATATTTCGTATCCTCTTCAGGATTTTCGCGCATATATTCGTGCGCTTCAATGAAGCTCGAAGCGAACAATCCATAATCTTTAATCAGCTTTCCGATCTTCTTTTCCTGCCAATTCTCAATCCCCAACATGAACATCGCAATGCCTTCGATCATAATAGGAGTGGTGAAATCCTTACGACCCTTTGGTGCGGCTCGCAATACCTTATTCAATTCATCCAAAAAATCATAATACTCTGTCAAAATTTTCTTAGACAACCCATCTTCACGATTCTGAATCATCTGCCAATATCCAGGCCCATCATTCTTACTGCGAAGAAGTCGAAGCACTCCTTGATCATTCATGGACATGCTATACGCTGAATAGATACTAGAATCATTATTCGGATCATTCTTCTTACAAAAAACCATAAACATCTTTGATGCAAAGTCAATCCGATTTTTGAGACTGGCTGTGTGGTACCATTCTCCTCTTTCAAAATCAGCCCACAACGGGTGTCTCTGTTTTCGCTTCAATGGAAGCTCATCAAAGATTTCAGGAATCTTATACTCATCCTCACCCTCCCACCGTTCTCCGAGCCCAGTGGTTATACGAATGATGTTCATAGCATCGTTCATATAAGCATTCATCACTTCATATACACTAAGGGGGATTCCCGAATTTAATTGACGGAATAGTCTGGCGCGCTCTTCTGCTGTAGCATTGAAATAGACATATATGTGCAATTCATATTCCAACAAATTCTTTCTATCGGATAGAGACAGATCACGAAAATATACAGTCTTACCCTCCCATTCAATAGAAACTCTATTTTGAACAAACTCGATGAGATGAGTTCTGCGATGGTTCGCATCCTCAATCCAATACTTTCCCCTTTGTCCTCGATATTTCCCGGTCTTTCCCGTTTGTTCGCGATACTTATCTACAAGATGGAACGGTCCAATGGGTTCTCCTATTAGAACTGATCTAAGAATAGGCTCACGCAGTTTTAACTTTGCAGCCGTATCACAATATGCACGCTGATTTAGAGAAGGCTCAACATTCCATGCAGTAAGTGGATCGCCCATGAATTCACCAACCGTAATTGTAATCAGCTTCCAATCTCCTCGTCCCAAACCCATATTAAAGAATCCTTTCAAACAAATGGTCATACACAAAAAGTGTGTAGTCATGCTGTAAGCCTAGCTTACGTTGATTTTTTACGTTACCTGTTTTTGTTTTTTGTGAGTGCAGTTCCGCCATCAACTCACCAAGTGCAAAGACTGCCTGTTGGGTATCACATCCAGCCACTCTTTCTGTGATATAGTCTCGCATCTTATTATCGAGCCATTCCCATTCAGTTTTCGTCATTGGATCGTCGAACTGAGATTTGACTGGCCACTTTACATATTTCAATGCACCCATCATCCCCTCACTTGAACTTAGCGTCCACCATTAGTTCGGTTAAACAGGCTACAAGATTCAACTCACCATCTGCACAGAAGGCGTGCTTGTAACTGTAGTCCGCTAACGTAACCACAGTCTGCGGAATGCTTTCCGGTTCGATATATTCATACAATGAATCATAAATCTTACGGAAGATTCGCGTCGGGTCATTGTCGATGTTTTCAACAACCCACTTTCGCATGGACTTGAAGTCCTTCTCACGCAGGGCTCCCATCAGCGTCTTGATAGAAACATCAGCAACTTGTACCAGAATACCAGTATCAATTTTCCCACTGACTGAATATCGTTGAAGCTCATTGATTACTCGCCTGAAATCAGGGAAGTGCTTCTTGATAAGCTCCGCGATAACTCTGCGGTCGAAGTCGATCCCCTCGCTGGTCAGAACATGCTCCATGCGAGCCATAAACTGGCTTGCAATCTGAGGCTTGTCTGCATTGTTGATACGAAAGTCGATCACGCTACAGCGAGAGTGAATGGGATCAATAATTCGATTCTTGTAGTTACAAGTGAAAACGAATCCGCAGTTTCCAGAGAACTCCTCGATGAACCCACGAAGTGCAGGCTGCGTCGAGGAAGGATTAAGATAGTCGGCCTCATCGAGGATGACCATCTTTCTCGCGCCACTGAAACTTACCGTAGAGGCAAACTGCTTGATCTTCGTTCGTAGAACATCAATCCCGCTTTCCTCTGACCCATTGATGATGATGTAGTCCGCACCAATCTGCTCGCACAAAGCACGAGCTACTGTCGTCTTGCCAGTTCCAGCAGAACCAGCCAGCAGAAGATTAGGAATATCCCCAGCCTTGAGGAATTCATCGAAAGTGGCTTTGATACTTGACGGTAGGATACATTCATCAATCGTTTTGGGTCTATACTTTTCGACCCAAAGGAACTCTTCATTGTTCAAACTCATTTAGTAGTTGATCCTGTTTATTTAGTTGAACTTTGAGTCAGCCTGCTCTACTGCAACAAAATAACGCGCAGTATTTCCAACAAACTCAGAGATTCCGTTGGTTGCAATGCTCACAACGTAATCATCCTGAATGATCTTCAGATTGTCGAGCTTGAAGACCATCGAAAACGAGTTGCCGGGAGAAGTAACAACCTCGTCGTCCTGAAGTGCAACAGCGATCTGGTTTGATGTGCTGTTCTTTACATCGGTTGCGCGAAGCTCCACGTCTCCTTGTTCATCTCCCGCAATGACGATGTTGGGAAGCCCAAGCACATTCGCTGCCTTGAGAGCCTTCTGGAGATTTTCCTTCTTGATGACAACCTTGATGGCAGGATCAATCGTCAACTCACGATCAGGAACGGTTACGATTGTATTCGGATCAGCATAGACATACCTGACCTTGCTGTTACCATCGGTAATGACAGCATATCCATCCTCAAACACAACGTCAGGATCATTGAACAGAGAAAGAGTGCCAAGGAACTGGCTCAGATCATAAACGCAAAAGTCATCGAATGTCTCAGAGACAACTGCGCTCGCGAGCAAAGCCTTACCGGGAGAAATGGTTCGCAGAATATTTCCAGCCTTGACCTGAAGCCCGTTGTTGATCGAGGCAAAATTCTGGAGAATGGAAATGGTTTCACTTGAAATCTTCATTATGTATTTTCCTTATCAGAGACTCTACGAGTCGTTCTTGTATAGTATAGTTACTAAAGCACAAATGTCAACTGATCGTCCGAAGATGGCACATTATCATCATCGAAATACATCAGCAGAATGGTATAGTGGAGAGCCTTGAGCAGATCCTTGCGATTCTTGCCTCCCTTCTTACCCCAGCGCGAAAGATACTTGATCGCGTTAGCCTGACAGAACGGAACAGCGATGCCGATCGAATGAAACAACTCCTGAATCTGAAGTGCTTCCTTGCCACCTGCACCGCCAACGTAATGTTGCCCATAGGTAGATTCGATATACTCGCGAAGCTCCTGCATCAACTCGTCTTCACGAAACTTGAAATCACTCATCTGGAAAATATTCCTCCATTGTCACAAAACGCATAGGAACTTTCAATTCCTCACACGCCTTTTCATTATGAACCCACACCTTCTGTTGGTGCGTAACAAACAAGTGCGGCCGCAACTGCTCAATCTCATAACCAACACTCAGGTCATCCGGCTCAATGTCCGTAAATGGAGCGTATCGAAAATCTGCTCCGTGATTAGTAACAAGAACCGAATCCACACAATCGAGTGCTTCAAGCTGTTTGATTCGAGCATTGACACGATTGCCTCGATTGGTAACTCCCATATCAACTCGACGATCGTTGTATAGAATAACAACGAGGTCATCCCCAAGCTCACTGACATAGTTTAGAAACTTGACATCAAGATCCGTGAGCCAGTCAAACTTTCCTGCTGTCGCTATCGTCTTATGCAGAATCATTCGACTTCTTTGCCTTACGCTCTTCACGACGCTTCCGAGCAGCTTCTCGTCTCCGTGCTGCTCGTGACGCAAGCCCTTCAGCCCGTTCAGGCGATACAGCAGGAGGCGGAGTCAAAGGGTTCACCTTGTTCGGCAAAGGTTGCCCAACCATTCCTCCGTGCGTCGCATTTGGAACCGCACTAATCGCAGGAAGGTTTCCATTGAACCCGTAAGCACCCTGATGCGACATCACCATCCACGGGCACATCCAAATCTTCAACCCGATCTTTCGCGACCACTGACAGAACATATAGTCTTCGGAGAGGTAGCGGTTGTGTTCATCCTCGATAACGGTATCGAAGTAGCACATGATCTTTCGCGTGCCATCGAAGTGCGCGGATCGGTTGTGGTCAGGAGTATACTGAAGCTCAGGATATGCTTCATTCCACTTCTCAAACACATGCCTCTGAATCATCATAAAGCCAGTTCCACCTTCAAGCACTTCAACTGGAGTGCCAAGGTCGATCTTGTCTCCACCCTCGACGGGATTGAACACGAAGTCGCCGACGATATTCTCAAGCCATTGTGCGCCATGTTGGTCGGTCAGCCCAGACTTGACAGCAGCAACTACGCGCTCCCATGCAATGCACTTCTTCGGGTACGGACCACACACAATGTCATAGTCAGATCCGGGTTCCGCAATAGCAGCCAGAGCCAGAACATCCTGAGCAGCAAATCCAATGTCTGAATCAAGAAACATCAAGTGCGTACAGTCTGATCGAAGAAACTCATCGACCAAATAGTTACGCGCACGAGTAATCAAGCTCTCATTGAACAGGTAAAAGAACCGAACATCCATGCCATACTTGGCAGCTTGAGTGGCTAGGTCAGTCGAAGACTTTGCATACATGCCATGACATTGACCACCATACATCGGAGTCGCAACAAAAATCTTTCTCGTTCGCAACTCTTCAATCGAAATTTCCTTCTTCATTCAATCCTCCATAATAAAAAGGGCTCCTAGTATATAGCACACTAGAAGCCGCAAGTCACATGCCATTTCAAGTTGGCATCATAATTTTTAGATAGACGTTCTCCATCAGAATCTCTCGCACATGAAAACGAATGAGGTCGATGCCGTCGGGGGCTGTGCCGTAGTCGCTTGATAGTTCAGGTATCCTGTCCGCAATGTCTTTCGCAGCTTCAATAAGAAGCTGTTCCAGATTGTCACTCAAATCCTCTATATGGTCGGGATCACCATCAGTCACCGTACAGGCGATTGAATTATTGGCAGCCATATATTCCTCCTATGAATGAAGAGTTATTTAGACATAGAGGTTGGGGCCCAAGATCGAGAAGGTGCTTTTCGCCCTTCCTTATCCTTTTTGGGCGTGATGAATGTGTTCGTTTCGTAGTTCCAGATCCACTCTTCGACTGGTTCGGATTCAAACGGAACACCCAAAGCGTTCGACGCCCTCGAAAAATCAGGATGATCATGGGACAGATCCCTGCTCCAACGGAACCATAGCAAGGTAAAGACATTAGGCAGCGATTCCTTGCGCTGGCGAACCGATACTAACCAGAACTTGTCCGGGTCAACGCGGTAGAACTCTTCCCACCCCGCCCTGTCCCTAATCTTCGACCAGTCAACGTCACGGTTCACGAACATTACCGCATATGGCGATTGATCATAGTCGTTTGATATTAGACGAACGCCAAGTTCAGTGAACTCATCATAATATTCCAATCGCTGCGACTCCGCGTCGATCGGCGGCGAACTAAAGCCCTTTGCGAACGCCCGGTCACGAAAGTCTATCTCAAAGGTTTGTACCTTTTTCCAATCGCCGCCGAACAGATCCGACATTACTATGCCTCCTCGAACATCTCGACGATGCTCTCGACCTCAAGCCAATGTGCCACGAACTCATTGACACGCTCCGCGCTCGCATCAGCAAGCCGCTCCAGATGAAACTCCAGATCATCCATACCATTTACCTCGTTCATCAAAAGAAACCCGACTAAACGTCGAAGGCCTTCGACTAAACGTCGCATTCGACTAAACGTCGAAGGCCTTCGACTAAACGTCGAAGGGCTCATGAAAGAAACCCCGCCTCGTAAGGGAACCCAAAACCTTACGGGGCGGGGGAGCCTGCGCGCGTCGAGCGCGCGGCTCGATGATTAGAAGGGAACCTCCGAGGACTCGCTGCCGTCGGGGGCCGCGTGTCGCTCCGCAGCCTCGATCGGCTCGTCACCGACGACCTTGTCGTAGAGGTCAATGAAGGCCTCCTTGGTCTCGGCATCGAAGCGATTGAGCGAAAGCTCGACAGCCTTGCGCTTGTCACCGAAGATGGCGAAAGCCTGGGCGATCTTCTCAAGCCGTCGAGTGGCGATCAACTCGTCAACCGCACCTTCAGCGAAGGACGCGCGAGTGATGCCAGCCCAAGTCACGAGCTGCTTCGCCCACTCCTTATCGTCCACACCGAGCTTGGCGAGAGTCCCAGAGATGATCTTGGTCTCGACCGGAGCGGACGGATAGTCCCACTCGAACGTGATCGCGAATCGCTCAAGGAACGCATCGTTCAGCACGTTGGTCCCAACGTAGCGACCATCGTCGGACCCCTTGCCCTTCGTGTTCGCCGTCGCGACGATCGTGAAGCCATCAGCAGGAGTGATGATCTCATTGATCTTCTTCAGCAGCACAGGCTTGCCTTCGAGGACAGGCTGGAGGCACATGATCCGATTAGACGCAAGGTCAATCTCGTCGAGGAGCAGGATCGCTCCGCGTCGCATGGCCTCGACGACGGGACCATCGAACCATCGCGTCTCGCCATCGACGAGGCGGAAGCCACCGAGGAGGTCATCCTCGTCCGTCTCGACGGTCACGTTGACGCGAAACAACTCGCGACCCGAGCGAGCCGCAGCCTGCTCGACAGCGAACGTCTTGCCGTTGCCGGACATTCCGGTGATGAAGGCGGGATAGAAGAAGCCAGAGTCGAAGACCTGCTTCAGATCGGAGAAGTGTCCGAACGGAACGAAGTTGTCCGACTTGGAAGGAACAGCCGAGTAGGAAACCGAGCTGACCTTCATAATCGGAGCAACAACAGGCTCGACCGCAGCAGGAGCCGCGACCGGAGCAGGAGCCGCAGCGCGCTTCGGAGCAGGAGCGCGCTTGGGCGCGGGCTTCGGAGCAGCCGCAACCGCACCGCCGATCGCGGGCAGAAGAAACTTGCCGCGACCAGCGCGATGCTCGATCGCGTTGATCAGCCACCACGGGCGAGTAGCGTCGCCGATGATGGAGTCAATCTCGGCGTAGCCGACGATGGAGCCAGCGGGAAAGCCAGCCGCGTCAGCCGCGCGCAGGAACGCATCCTGCTTGGGCTTGCCGGAGTAGGGTGCCTGTGCCATGATGAAAATACCTCACTTTGGGTTTTGGGTTCGCTCGCAACTCTCGCGAGCTTTGGAAAATATAAGCGCAGAGGAGTGAGTGTCAACTATCCCTGCGGGGGAAGAAGATGACTCGCGGTCACTTTCTGACGGCGCGCTCGACCTTGACCGCAGCCCGGATCGCCATCTCCCGACCGCGACACTTGGTCGAGCCGACGCGGACGCCGGTGGTCAGGGAAGCAAAGCCGTTCGCCTTGCGGGTTTTCCCTCGGGTGATCTTTCCCCCACGGGAAAGGAACTCGGCAACGGTCTCTCTGGAATCGGTCATGCGACACACCTCTTTTTTGTTACTGCGTAAAGGTAGCAACCTGAGGTCGGAAGTCAATGGGTTTCCCCTCGGGGAATGTCGATTTTTCGTGACCGGGAGTCATTTTTCATAAACCGAAAACATAAACAAAATCAAGCACTTACGGCAGATGCCGAAAAGCGTAATAAAATCAAGGGGTTGCGGCGGCCCCCGACGCGAGCCGACCGCGAGCCGTCTTGCGCGGCTCGTCGATCGGTAGGGCTCTCCGGGGTACGCCGGGGATCAACCTTCTTCGGCGTAGAGCGCCAGCACCTCAGCCACGATTGGCGCGCGCTCGACATCACCGGAATCAAATGCCACAACGGCAATATGATCCGAGCCGTATGCTCGCAACCGATCGGCAAAGTCTCCAAGCCCATTCCTCGCATAACCTCGATCGTATTGATCGCCATCGCCCGTAATAAACAAGCGACAGTTATCGCCGAGGCGAGTGGTAATCATTTTCATTTGGGATGGGGTTGTGTTCTGGGCTTCGTCGAGAATGACGATGGCATCCTTGAAGGTTCGTCCACGCATGTACGCGAGCGGAGCAACCTCGATGACCTTATCCTTGATCATCTGTTTGACCTGTTCTGGATGATAATACTCCTCGAACACGTCGATGATTGGCATGAGCCATGGCATCATTTTGTCATTGATGTCGCCGGGGAGGAAGCCATGTTGTTCCTCAACCGATACGGCGGGGCGCGTGATCACGATCTTTCGGATCGTCTTCTCTTGAAGCGCCTTAATGGCGTGCAATGTCGCCAGGAGGGTTTTGCCGGTTCCAGCAGGACCGGTCGCGAGGACGATTGAATTGTCCTCGTTGTTCAGCGCAGCGAGCAGTCGCCGCTGCCTGAAGTTCCGTGGTTTGATTTCCACTTTCTTTGATCTTCTTTGTGGCTTTTCCTTTTCTAATGGTTCTACTGATCCTACGAGTTGCAGTTGACGTTCAGCTTTTCGCATTCGCCGGCGCTCACGTTTGGTCACTATCCAACCTCCCATAGTGGTGTATATTGGTATTTAGATTTTCTCCTCACTCACGCATTCCGAAAAACAACAGCAGCGTAAACAACAATGAAGATCCAAATGGCATGGATCAAAAGTGCTTCTTCGCTCATTTACCTATCCTCTGTTTCCAAATCGTCATCGTCGTCATCGTCTTCGTATTCAGCCGGAGGTATTCCGAACATAGAATACACACCCCACGCTGATGCTTCGGACTCGACCATGGCAGCACGATTTGCCAGTATTGCTCTGTATCTCTCAAGGAACTCGTTATGGGATGCGATTGCCTCAGCATCCACACTGCTGACGTAAGGTCTGCTACGACGCTCTCTCTCTGTTTTTGCTTCTGTCACACGCCGTTCGACACGCTTGAGTATTTTCCGCCACTTCTCTTCAGTCAACCCTTCCATGTCAATCCTGATGTCCTTCATTACTGCCATAAACCGCCTCCGCTAAAACTGCATCTGAACCATCGCATTGTTGCCGTCCGTACAAACGCGGACATCTTCGTATATCTCATAATTGATGCAGTCATCGCGAACCCATTTTGCGGTTCTTCCATTCAACTCAGCACAACCAAAGAGAAAAAGACAACCAAGCATCATTGTAGCTTGAGCTGCCTTTCGACACGTCTTCGTATTATATATCGAATGGTCGTATTCTGGCACGCGAACCAAAGCGTCACGCCCACGTTTTGTGCTGATGATATTGGAACATCGAATAGAGGATAGACGATGAATTGAGCGGTAAAGAAAGTTAGACATAATAGAAATACGGTTGCTCCCGCTTGCTCAAAAAACGATTCGAGTTTTGTCTGCCCTCTTCTAACTGCAACATCTTCATTTACTACAACCGACAAACCCACCTCTCATCTTCAATATGCAAAACCACCGAGGTCAATCCTCGGTGGGCTCCTACTGCGTTTTTCAATCCGAACGCAATCAAGTCATTGTATGGAGTATTGGTAGCATCAATGGGGTCAGAGCCGGAGCGTGTTTTGGGACCATCGTTGATGATCCAGCGCACGCATTCAGGGCAAATGGTCAAAAAGACCTCTCTCACATTGAAGCTCCTTTTGCTCTCGTGCCTATTTAGCATAATCACCTCCCCACATCGAGAGCCATTCGTCGGCTCGTAACATACATATACGCACCCTTGTTGAACGCAGGAGCAGACGATCGAGCCTTGCGAGCGCGCTCTTGCTCAGCAACCCTGCCGCCACATTCGAGGCAGGTCTTGTATCCGAGAGCAACCCGGCGCGGGTCAACATCTTCTTCGCAGATCACGCAATCGAAAAAATCATTATCGCTCATCATTTACCTTCTTGTGTTTGGGCTTGCGAGTATAGCCACGCTTGCCCTTTTTCGTTCCGTGCCGACCACCAGCCGGCATATCCTTGTGAAGCTCACGAGCAGCACGCTTGATCGCCTTGATTGTGTCATTGGTCGTGTTGCTCGTGAGCTTCATCTGATCACCAACTCTGAACGTGCGCGATCATTCGCGCAACCTCGTCAGCCGTGAGATTCGCGGCTACATCGTCACCGGGATCATATCCCAGAACCTCGTAGACCGCTTCGCGCGTACCCCATCCTCCGCTTTCCAGAATGACCGCAAGCTCCACGCCTTCACGCTCAGGGTTCAATCCCTGCTGCGTGCGCGGAGAGCAGTAGTGAAAAGCAGACACGCCGAGTGAAACAGAGTGCCCGTTGTCGAACGTGAACCGAACATTACTCACCTCGCCTCGATTCGGAAATTCATTTGAACGTACTGAAATCATTTCTCAATCCTCTTCTGTTGGAACGGTATAGTCTTCACCATACCAGTAACGATTCTCTGCTTGCCGAAGCTCACGCAGAACCGTCGAGTTGTAGCCACCCATATGCGGAGCAGCGTGGAGACGCATCGGAGTCTCCTCGTCGTAATCGTGATACTGACTCAACCACAGACCGATTGCCACCGATCGAGATTGACCAGCATCGCAGTGAACCACGAACCGGCGACCTCCCTTCTCAACGAAATCGACAACCCGATCTGCCATCTTCGCATCGAAGACCACCATCTCCGGGGAAGACTGTTGAAGCACGTCGTGAAACTCCAGAACCAGAGTATCACCCCAGCCATTCGGGATCTCGGAAAGAGTCCCCTCTCCCCACGTCGTCGGAGGAGTCTGGCAGGAAATCACGCACATATCGGGATCGGGCACGAGCATCCGAAACTGCTCTCGATTGTAAACGTCGATCGTCCTCATCCCTTACCTTCCATAATTCTGCCCATTCGAGCAGCCCACTGTTCCTTCGTTTCCAGATTCCGTATCACCCACTCAGCGAACGGAGCAGCGCGCCACTTCTGATAACCCAGCTTGTAGAACGCGAACCCGATCGCTCGACCCAGAGTCAGGTCGTCGTAGACGTTCGCGCGCAGTTCTCGCTCGATCTTCGCGTGAACCGTCTCGTTCTCGGGACACGTCGCAGTCCAGTTGGGAATGTCCATCTCTCAATCCTCCACAAACTCAAGGTTGAAGTTGGGATCGTTGTTTTCTGCAACCCACCGCATATCATCGGAACCGTTTGCTGGTCGCAGAAACAGAAATGGACCATTTGCTCCCGGTCGAGCAATCAATGTCGCGCACTCTGCTTCGACATTCCACAACTCGCCATGTTCACGAACACGGTTTTTGCCGTGTCTCGATTTGCCGATCAATCGAACTTTCATTTCTCCCTCAGTCATTTCCGCGAGGATCAGCCGCAAACAGCGGCTCGTCATTCCACTCGCGCGCGAGCTTTTTGGCAAACGCAACCTCACCTTCAGTGAGATACGCAGCGTCAGCGATCAGGCTCCAGTCAGTCTCGTCGAGCGCATTGACCCACTCAGCCTCGCAGTTCTCCAAAGGAGTGCCGAGACAAGGATCGAAGATCACATGCCCATTGGGTTCGACGGGGTAAACGTGAAGCGTCGAACGAACCAAAGCAGATCCGACACTATTCAGAAAAATCACATCATCACTCATTTCAGTTTTCCTCTTTCCCCTGCCCGCAGGCATCGCAAAACGATCAAGCACACCCAGAATCCGCTCGCGTTCTTCGCGAAGATCCTTGACGATTCCTTTCAGTTCTTCAATCATTCTCAGCCGTTCTCCTCACTGTAGCCGGGAGCGATTGCCAGCAGACCTCGTTTACTCTTCGGAACCCTAAGCCGCTCGATGGCAATCTGCTCCGCGCCCCAGAGACTATCGGTTTCGTCCAAGCGAATCTCGATCCGCTTTCCCTTATAAATTGCGATCCATCCTTCCATTTTCCATCCATCACTCATTCTCAGTTTTCCTCACTGTTGCAGGCACCATGATTCTTGGCACACCAGTTTACGAAACGAGCAAGCTCATTCAGAAGCCACTCGCGCTCTTCACGAAGAGCCTCGACGGTTCGTTTCAACTCTTCCAGCTCTTCACTCATTCTCAGTGTTCTCCTCGTTGTAGGCCGGAGCAATGGCCAGCAGCCCTCGCCCAGACTTGGGCACGTTCAGCAACTCGATCGCGCGGAGCTTGACTGCCCAAAGATCGGGCAAGCTATCGTCGCGCGGAATCTCGACGCTCTTTCCTTTGTAGAACGCAATCCAACCGTCAACCATTCTCGGGAACTCCTTTTTTCTCACTACACTTATATTATCGGACAGTTCAGCCAAAAAGTAAAGCCTTGTCCCCTCGGGAACCCCTTGATTTTAAAGGGGTTTTAGACTATTTTTTGTGGACCCCGTAGAACCGGCGAGGGCGAAAAATAGTTTGAACCGGCTAACTCCCTGTTTTCGCTACGTTTTTTCGGTTTCACTTCCCTCGGGGAAGGAACGGCTCCGCTTCGATGTTGGCCTTCGGCCCAGCCTCCCAGCTCTCGGCTAGCCGAACGAGATCCTTGGCAAACTCAGCCCTCGGCTTATCGAAGCTCAGCAGAACCTCGCTCGACCTCGGCAGCTCGCTCTTCTCGTCCAGCCCGCCATAGACGCTCAGAGTAGAAAGCACCGACTCAGCCACCTTCAATGCGCGAACATGCGTCTTGACCAAAGGCGATCGAATAACATAGACGCCATGCGGAATGCCATGCTGGTTCACATCACCCAAGCTCTCATCACGAACAATGGCTGTGGCTGAATAGGTTCGATCCGCAGGAGCAAAATCAAACTCAACACGAACCTCGTTGAACATCTCTGGATTGCCAGAGAAACTTCCTTCCTCCGATTCGACGAACCCCTCCTCTCGACAACTCGGGCAATAGAACTCCCCCGGATTGTTCAGAAGAAACACTCCGCGATGCTTCTGCACACAGTCACTATTTTCGCAGTATCCAACCGCCCTATGGTATCGACGCCCTGCCGCCATTTTTCTCAGTCCTCCTCAAACATCTTTGCAAACAACCTCAAAAGGTCCGAACGCACCTGATCGAGAGCCTCCTCCAACGGAGCCAAGATTTCTTTGACCACTTCATTTTCCATCGCTATCGACCCTCCTGAACCATCCTTGCAGCCTCACTCGCAAACTCAAACAATCGACTTTCCGAGCGAAGCCTCTCATCCTCGTTGATGCTCATCTCCAGGTCCGAGACCAGCTCGCACATGCGAACCAGAACCTCCTCCAGAGATTCTGCATGATCAGCCAGTTCTTCAAAGATTTCGAGCCTGCTGTCACTCATCGTCATCCTCCTCCACAATCTCATCGAGAAACTCTGAACCAGACTCAACGAACAGATCGCTGCGCCACAGCTCCTCCACCACAGATTCCATCTCGGCTGCGGACACCAAGTCGCCATCATCATCGACAATCATTGCCTCCGCTTCCTCGATCGAGTCTGCTTCGATCACCGCTTCGCAATCTCGATATTCTCTCCACACCACAGAAAACCTTCGTTTCTCGCCCATAGCCATCACTCCTCCTCTCCTACTACATCATAGTAATCAGAATTTCTTTTCAAAAGCCCACCGATGAAAACACCGAAGACAAGTGAAAGAACAAACCACGAAACAACACCAAGAAAAATGTAAAGGTCCATTCTCAATCAACTCCTTTGATGATCAAACAACATGCAACCAACCTCTGTCACCAGATCGTCAACCAAAGCCTCGTCTTCCTCTGACAGACAATTCCACGGCCATGCAGAGCCAGGCTCTCCGGGGGTGTAGCCAAACTCGACAGGCTCCGCTGAAAATCCGCCATCGAGCCGAAGTGGCCACCATGCTCCACTATCATATTGCGGAGGGTTCGTAGCCGTATTTACGATAACCATCAGAGCAGAGTTGATGCTCTTCAGCTTTACCGTAATCGCGAGCGATCCCGACTCGTGAAGGGAGTATTCCTTCGAGCCCTCTTTCCACATCTTTCGTTTTGCCATTTTTCAGAAGTCTTCCGACGAAAGACTACCGCAGAAATTTTCCGAGGTAAAATTATATTTGTATTCGAGAAACGCGACAGCCTGTTCAAGGTCGAGCAGAGCCTCGGTGGGAGCCAGTTCAGTCTCAGCGAGCGTCTTGAGCGCGAGGTGGAGAGCTTGCTTGTATGCTTTCAGTTCGTTCATAACGATGTGTTTCCTTTGTGGGAAGGTGGGAAGGTGAAGGGTAAGGTAAGGAACTTCGTTAATGTAGCGCGCGCAGCGCGCGTAAAGGTCTGGGGGTGTGCTGGGGTGCCGGAAAAAATTTTGATTCCGGCATTCACGCTAACCCTCTCCCCCATTGTATTGGGGGGGTCTAGCGGCTAGGAGTCCCAGGCGGTATTATAACAATATACTGCCGAAAGCCGTTCTACGCGCGCAGAGCGCGCTACGACTAACAAGTATACCGAAAGCCGTCAGAACCCCTCTGCCGTCTCGCCAGCAGCCCTCAGCCGATGTGCTTCGATCAGCTCGCCCAGAACCTCCGAGAAGGCTTCCATCGTCTCAGCCGCGAAACCCGTCTCGAACTCCAGAATGCCTTGAACGAGCCGAATCTCAGCCAGCAGCTCTTCAGCCGTCATTTCATCATACTCACCCATCACCATGCTCCATCGTAGTTGACACCAGCGTAGCCCGCACCGTGCGGGCCCACAGCAGAGATGCCCAGATCGTCGTCGAACAGCGAGGCCCGAGCGCCCTTCGCAGGGGCCTTGTAGGACGCAGCCTTCAGCAGGTCGCCGTTGTCGAGGTCTACGAAGAAGTAGACCGATTCGCCACGCCCAGCACCGGTCCGCACGATCTTGGCGTAGCGGCGCCCCAGACGGACCCGCAGCTCGGGCGGCTCAACGAAGTCATAGGTTTTCGCGTAATAGGCGACGAGCTTCTCGTCAATACGACCGATCAGGACCGCGAGGCGACCGAGGATTTCTTCTTTCATCATGTTAGTTGAGTTCCTTTCGGACGGCGTTGATCGCCTTGTTGAGTTCCTTGCGAAGCGCGATGGCTTCTTCGAGCGACAGTTTCGCCATCATCGAGGTTTCGACCGAATCGACATTGATGAGGACGCTGGTTCCGAACGAGTTCGTAGCCGCCGAGACCATGTTCTCGGGTTCCCACGGGCGAAAGAGATCGCTGGGTCTGACGACCGACGAACACTCCCATTTCAGCTCGCCAGCTTCGCGATTGAAGGTAGATACGGTGATTGCTTTGGGCATTTGGGTTTCCTTTAGAGAAGGGTGAAAACGGGAGCGAGGAAGATCGCGACAGCGACGGCGATCATCTCAAATTGGAAGGTTTCGACGTGACCCTCAAGGAAGGGGACTCGGGCTTGGGTTTCGATCATCTCTCTTTTCTCCTCACTCACTACACCCATATTATAGCCCAGATGGGTCAGAAATCAAATATTTGCGCCGCCGCAACCCCTTGATTTTAAAGGGGTTTTAGACTATTTTTTGTAGGTGCGATAGGACCGGCTAGGGCTGAAAATAATTCAGAGCCATACGCCGCTGTAGTCGAGCTGGGCGTCGTCCCCACGGGGGAATCTCATCGGCGCAATCGACACAGAGGGGGCTCAGGTCATCCCAGACAACCGTGTCGCCAGCCGCGGCCTCTAGAACAGTGGTGCATACTTCACAGGCGATCAATGACATTTCAAACCTCCGTCAGCTCGTAGGCAGCCCCTCGCGCCCAGTTCGACACGCACTCGAACACAGCCTCAGCCGAAACCCACTTCGAGAAGAAGGCCATGTTGTAGGCTTTGGCTGCGGCCTTCAGGTTCCGCAGGTGCATGGCATTCGTAGCGGCTGAGACAGCCTCGTTCTCGGTAAAGATCAGACGAGTGATGGCTGAGGCTCCTACGTCTTTACGCGCAGCCAAGGCTGGCGCGATAGCAGCCTCCCGCGCAAAGACTTCCTCAGCCTCGCCCGAAACGGGAAAGTAGAGTTCGAGACGAGTAATAGAGATGGGGAAAGCATGGACGTTCATTAGAAAGGAAGCTCCTCTTCAGGGACACCGATCAAAGCGGCTCGGAGTCGTTCATTCTCTCGCCGCAGCTCGGCGCAGAGTTCAATCAAAAAGGCTCGTTCAGCTCGAACGGTTTCGAGAGCCTCTTCAGTGGTGGGTGTATAGTGTGCTGTTTCTAAGTGCATTAGTGTGCAGGCTCCAATGTGATGACGAGAAGGCCTCCAGTGGCGAAAGCCAGGATCGAGATGCCGATGCAGTCGATCCAGTGGACTCGTTTATAGGACGCGACGCATCCCGCGAGGGCAGCCATTCCAGCCGCGAAACAGAAACCAGTCAGAGTCATGGGATCACCTTTCCGCCGGGAACTCCCCCCAGCATCCAAAAGGTAGCTCCCTGCGAGCCCGTGTCAAGGGGTAAAAGATGACTCGGGGTCACGTTCGGCTGAAAAGCGGAGCAAAATCAAGGGGTTGCGGCTGATTCTGCGGATTTTCCCCGCAGGGGAAGGGCGTGCAGCCGCCCTTGACACGCGGGCTGAGATGACTGATTAGCACACCTTTACGCGCGCTTCGCGCGCTACATCGGCTGTTCTTCTGTCCTTCCGCGCGCTACATCGGCTGTTCCTGGCTGCTGTTCCTGACCTCTTCCTACACGATTTGGCTTCTTTTCTATCTCTTTTGAATAGCTTTTTTGACCTTTTGACGCAACGTGTCATGGTTTCGGCTAAACTAACATGCATAAATAGGGGGAACCTAACAAGGAGAAGGTAATGTCAGAAGAGATCGTTCACACCATCCATGATGTGTTAGTTGAATATGACATCGCTATTGTATTGGCTACAGCAACAGCATTGTTGGTTGGGCTGATTTCCACAATACGGAAGATGAATCAGAGGTAGACTGGAATGGATGCAATAGCAAAGTTTACCAAAGACCTTTTGAAGACTGTAGAGAGAGTAATCGACACAGGCCTTGACTTTCTTATTAGTCACGAGTATGCGGTGGTTGTGGTTGTCTTTGCGGTGATTGGGTATCGTATTGTGGTTCGGAGGTTGCGAAGATAGTGATGTTGTTAGTCGAGGGGCGACGCAGCTATGATCACCTTTCCTTCTGGGATATTGACGACACGATTTTTAGGACTCGTGCGCGGGTGAATGTTATGCGGGGCTCGCGTGTGGTTCGGGCTTTGAGTAATGCAGAATACAATAGTTACCGATTGGGTCCGGGTGAGACTTTTGACTATGGCCAGTTTCGTAATGCTGCTTTCTTTCGTGCGACATCGGAGGCTATTTCGGGATCGTTGGAGCGAGTGAAAAAACAGCTAAGGGCTTCGAATACGATGGTTGTGTTGTTGACAGCGCGGGCCTCGTTTGACAGCAATCGGTTGTTCAAGGATGCTCTGTTGGATCATAGCCTTCGTGTCAATGCACCGAACTTGAGGCTTGAGCTTTCGGGCAATTTGAAGCGTGGAACAGTCGAGGAGCGAAAGGCTTATATCATACGCAAGTTCATTGGGCGATTTTCTCCCTCGGTGGTGAGCATCTATGATGATCATGCTCCCAACGTGAATATACTGGATGAGCTGGCCAAGGAGTTCACGAGCATTGAGTTTCGCAAGCATTTGGTGGTGAATGGAGCCATTCGGAGGGTGGGGCGATGAAACGGTTTGGATGTTATGTGTTGACTGAAAAACGGCGCGACCTGATGTATATTCGTATGCCGGGTGCACCTGCTCGAACTGTGGATGGGCTAATCAATCCGACACGACGAGAGCTTGAAGCGGCTATCAAAAAATATGACGAGCTGCGGTTCATTATTAGCCCGGCTGGTGATTTCTATGCTTGGAATGCGAGTTCTGCTCTACACGCACAAGTCGCTGCTGGCGAACTTGGATTGAAGTTGGATCGTGGTGGAATGGCAATCGCAGATGGTGATGACTTTGGGCAAGGGACGGTTTCTTATGGTGCGAATACGCCCGTAAGTGTATTCTTCACCAATGACGTGATGACAAAGGGCAACAACAAGAAATGGTTGAACAAGTCTCGCACGCTGAAGGCTTTAGCCAAAGACGATCAGGTCAAGATTTTCTACTAGGAGAACTACCCATGAAGGGATTTAATGAGTATCTGGAAGAAGCGCCAGCGTGGACAAAGAAAGTCACCGAGTTTATCTTTACTTCCTCTTTGTTTGTGCCTGTTAGTTCGACGATTATGAAACGTGTCATGGGCAATGTTCCTCGTGATCGCGTGCGACACTTGATGGATGCTTCAAAAATGAAGGAGTTTTTCAAGCTCCAAGGCAAGAGAAAGAGCATCAGCGCGTTCACTCATATGGGTGCGACATCTCTGGTGAGTGGTGTTCAGACGAGAGGTGGTGTCGTTGCGGACATTGATGCGGACATTTTGATCGACTACCCAGAGGACATTATGTCGCAGCCGGATGGTAATGGCAGACGATGGGTAGCTGCACAGAACGTGTTTAGTTGGGATGGTCCGGGGCGTGACGTGATTGACAAGATTTTGAGTCTGCGACTCGAACTACTTGCGAAGTATGCAGGCATGGACGCAAGTGCGTGGAATGTGGCTGACACTCGGGATCGTCGAGAAATCAACAATCGGTGGAAGGACATTGAAGGCGCTGTTTATGGCTGGAACATGAAGGTTGGAAACCAATCAACAAACGTCAAGACTATCAAGGGGCGGATCGTTAGAGAATACATTGATGGGCTCGAAGCACTCATGAAGAAGCACAAAAAGATCGTCGCGAGAGAGCTTATGCAAGCTGCGTATGATAGAAATCCAGACGAATACGATGAGAGTTGGGATGAGCTTGTGGTCAACAACTTCGACATCAAGCACCTCTACATCTATCGAAACCATAGTTTCTACAGTGACTTTATCACTGCGTTCTTTCCCCGTGAGAAGACATGGGTGAGTGAGATTGAAACGAACCCTGACGTGCTACTTAGCATCAATCGCATGATGTTCGCATTGGCCAAGAAATATAAGTTTACATTCAGTTATCACGACACAGCATCCGAGTTCACACGAGCAGTAGGTGATGCTCGACGCCGTGGTGAGATTCGAGGATCGGTGCGTTAGTCGTTTTTTGGTGATGTGCCGCTATCCATTCTCGCACAATTTCCGCGTGCGATGGTATCCAGCACATTGCGTGACATATCTTCGATGCCGTCTTGGCGCCCGCGTACAAAGCCAAGCTCTTCGCGAATGTCAGACATCTCTTGCTTTGTCAGACTATGCTCATCAAGACACTTCTGAAGTTCGACCTTTGTGACTTTGTGGTCATGGTCAACACGCTGCCATAGACGATAGATTGCTCCTGCGAACACCGTTCCAACTGCGGCCACTCCCTCCAAGTAGTATGGAGCCATTGCTATTTGTGCAGTTACATAGTTGACGGGTTCGGCATCCATTTTTTGATCCTTGCGTGAGAGTTTCGAGCAGCAGCATTAGGAGTTTTCCCTAAATGCTGCTTCTATTTAGTCGATTCTCACGTTGGGGTATCATTAGAAATTACAAACGGAAATCTCGTCAGTCACCCATGTTTTTCCTTGATTTCCATCATTGTTACTGAATGCTGATAGCAAGAAGCCGTCAATATCGGGTGATAAATTCACTCCTTGTGTAGAGTTCGTTCCTACAGCTCCGGTACACCATTCACCATCAACAGCATCAACATAAACTGTGAACAGGTCGGTTGGATTGTTAAAATCTATACACACTTTGTAAGTTGTGTTAAGGCTTATGTTTGCGACTACCACAATTTGTGAATCTCCACCAAGATCAAAAATTCGCATCGTGCCTGTGCCTGCGCCAACGCCTGGATACTGATAGATATAAGGCCATTGACCTATCGTTCCCTTTGTGAAGTTGAAAAATTGTCTGGCTGAGAGAGGCCAGTTCTCTACATGATAATAGAACGCTGCTCTTATATTGCCATTCTGTGCAGAAAACGATTGAGTTGCGTTTATAGAGGACCATAAGTTAGTTCCATCACTGTTAATTTGTGCTGATTCAGATCCTTGCAACACGACCCCAGTGTAATCACAGTTTGTTCCAGTACCGGTGACAGTGGATATTGCAGCTTCTTGGGAAACACAAGTTCCGGTTCCTTCAAACGTCATAGGGAAGTTGGTGAATGGTGATGCACATGCTGGGGTTTCTGTGACAAAACTAACACCATAGAAAGTGCCAGCAGATGATTGAACAGGAGCATTTGGCCCTAATGGTGATCGTTTGCCTCCCATTTGGACTACATGCTCAGTCAGAACCTTACCGCCTTGCTCTACCTTAACAGCTTGCGAAGGGCCCACGAAAAGCAATACAGCCACGATTGTAAAAATGATACGATACATTAGTATCTCCTTAAAATGTGTTATGGAGCATCACAAGCTGTGATCTCATCAACAATAGCTTCATATAGATTGGCACCAAAATCTGCTGTGATACCAAATGCGTTAAAGTCGGTGACAGCGACATTTGCGCCATTCCCTGCCCAGTTCAAAGAAGCATAGGCTCCAGCGCACCATTCTCCGTCTACCTCATCAACGAAGAACCAAGATGTATCAACCGATGGATCATATTCATAGCACATTAGATACGTTGTTCCAGTTACGAGTGAACTACCTGTGCTAGTCGAGCTGAAGTAAGGAGGGGCGCCTTCAGTATCATAAAATCTATATTGTATGTTCGGGCTACTAACAAGACTGTATAGTTTCATACAATGACTTGAGGTACATGAAACTGGAGTCACGGTAGCTCCATTCATGGGCTGAACGAAAAGACGATTATTATTGGGTTCAGTGACATATCTATATCTCCATGCCATTCGAGTCTTAGCCGATTTATAGTCAGTTGCCACTCCTCCAAGTAGCATTCTAAGTTCTTGTCCATTTAGATAAGCAGACTCCGATCCCTCCAGCACAGTTGTTGTGTAGTCACAATCGGTGCCGCTCGTGGCGAATGTGATTTGGGCCTCTTGAGCAGCACAAGTTCCAGATCCCTCAAAATCAATCGGAAATCCGCTATATGGTGATGCACATGCAGGTGTGTAAGCTGGAGCAAAACTAACACCATAGAAAGTGCCAGCAGATGATTGAACAGGAGCATTTGACCCTAATGGTGATCGCTTGCCACCGATCTGAACTGCATGTTCGTTCAGAACCTTACCACCCTGATCTACCTTAACAGCCTGTGATGGTGACACGAAAAGCAATACAGCCACGATTGTAATGATGATACGATACATTGTTGTCTCCTCAGAGCAGATACTTTCCGATGGCCATGCCACCACCTAACACGAAGAACCAAGAGATGGTTTCCCCTACACGATACTCCCACGAGTCGTTGAGTGTGTCCATCACTCTTTCTTTTGACCAGTATTCCTTGCCACCATATGCGGAGCCACGAAACGCTTTACACCAGTCCCAGTTCTTCTCTCCGATGTATGGTATCCATAACACAGGGTTCTTGTCGTTCTCGGGTGGCAGTTGTTTTAGTTCACGCATGTTAAGTAGCAGCCGAAGGTTCACCAGCCCAGCACCAAATCCCATCATCACATGAGCAAAGCTCTCAAGTCTCTTCATTATCATCCTCTCACCAGTCGAGTTATTAGTTTGTCTATTGTGCGTGGTACATCATAGAATATGAAATACGGAATATATATGATCAGAAGCGCAAGCCCGATAGCAAATCCAAACATACCGAGAATGAAACTCTCGCTCAAATCGCTTTTGAACTTGCTCCAAGTCATGTCATCTCTCCATTAGAATACTACGATGTTGGCGTTCTTGGGTGGTGCTTTAGAAATGACGATGCGGCGATTCACTTCTCGCTTCGGCTTCGCATTCCACTCTTTCTTGCCCTCTGTTCCATACTTCTTCTCGTTGAACTTCATTTTACCCGTCTTTGGATCTTTGACTTCGATGTCCTGTGGTGTTGCGAGTAGCGAGTAATAACCACGTCGATCCTTGGATTCAAGGTCGAGTCGCATATGCTTGCGTCGGCGGCGAATGCGGTAATGGATCTCGTACTTCGCAGCGTATGTCTTGGATGGGGTCATTCTACCATTGACGGTCAGCTCGCCTGCTTCACCATCCCAGTCAGACTTTACGTCCATTGGTCCAACGTACATATAGTGAATGGGCCCGCCCATCTTCTTGGTGCCGATGATGATCTTCTCCTTGTCGTCCTCATTGACTTTCGCGAACAGATCAACGCCATAGTCTCCCGTCTTATATCCGTTGGCTTTATACCACTTCCGCGCTGCTGCACAGAGATTCTTGGTGATCCCAGGTACAATCTCTTCAAGGCCTTCGATTCCACCACCAGCCACAGATGGTGCGCTGTCTCCCTTGTTCGACAGGTTGATCTTGCGACCCGTGCTTGTGATGAGCTGGACATCAGTATATGGCTCATGTCCTGTGGTAACCTTATCATCGAACTTCTTTGCGTCAACGATGTTCTTTAGGCGCTTACCTTCCTTGTCCACCAGCGTAAATGGTCGTCTACCATTCTTCTTGTAAGCTGCCTTGATGGATCGGATTAGTTCATTCTCTTGACGCTCATAGTTTGCGCCGGCCTCGGTAATGAAAGTTTTGAAAGACTTCATACCTACTCCTCTACTATATACTTCCGTGTAATGGCTAGAATGCGTTGCATTTGATTCTTGACCTGATCTTGTCGATTGGGCCACTTAATGTATTCTTGATCCCCTTTGGATAGCTTGACTAACAAAGGCATAATGAGCTGTTCGAGAGACTTCATGTCTCTCTGATATTCTGGTGTTGCACCCTCAAGGTGAGATTGCATGGAATCCAGTCGATCGTTCAGTTGACCGATCATGTCCTCAAGGTGTTCGGTAGACATGGGGGGAGCAGCAATAAATGGCTCACGATCTTCGATTTCTGGAGGATCAGGCAGGTCGATAGCCTCAAACGAAAAGTCGCCGTCGTCATAGCCAGCCAGAATGTCATCAATCTTGTTCTTCATCGGTGATCTCCAGTATATTATCTTCTGCTATGTCAAGTTGATCCATGATCTTATCTCGAACAGGAACGATCTCAATCTCTTTCTCGGTAAGAATGGACTCTCGTATACGATTTGTCTTAGGCATACTCGGCTCTCTGTTCGCATAAATAGGGACAGCACTTTTACGCAAGGAGATTTCAAACATGAGACGAACGATGCCTCTGGCACTTGCGCTTCTGACAGTATTTAGTCTACTCCCCGGACTGGCTTTTGCAACTGTTATTTGGGATGGGTTTGATGGGAGACCGAACGGATTTAATCGAGGTGACCGCATCACATCCACACACATGAATCAGATTGATACTGTTCTTAATTCCATAAAAACTGATGTTAATTCGCTAACTTCTGGTGGTGGTGATGCTGTTCAAATTAATGGTACTGTCACACCCGATTCCACCGTGAACTTCTTGGATGGTAATGGTATTGAGCTTGATCTTGATACGGTTCCAAACCCGGACACCGTTACGCTCAACATCACACTCCATAGCACAGGCCCTGGTCTGGAGTTCGATGCTACTAATCTGTCTCTACTGCGAACCTGCTTCGATAATGATGTCCTCCAATGGGACACAACGAATGGGTGGGAGTGTCAACCTGTAGCGGCTGGTGGATCGACGGTTAGCGTTGACCCGGGTGCCGCCGGCTCGGACGGCGGGGCCGCGGCGGAAGTCGCAGATCCGATTTTCCAGACTGGTGTGCTTACATCACCTAATATCAACATCGGCTTCGATTCCAGTGGTAGTGCTGTCACAGCATTTTTCGACTCAAATAGCATTGTTGAAGTGGGAACACTAACATCCATAACATCGAGCGGATTGCTTACACTGAGCGGGGCTGGTATTGCGATTTCGGCAGGGGTCCCAGGCTTCACCTGCGGCACTAACACAGGGGCGGGCGAAATAGTGGCTGGCATTTGGTATGACGGCACGAACATGAAGAAGTGCGAAGCCGGGGTCGCGACGAATATGGAAGCAGGCAATGTCAACGCTGATGAAATTTATGTTGAAGGTGTTGCAACAGGAGATGGAAACAACCGACTGGATCTGAGAGGCGGAGATGGTGTTACTATCAGCCTCAATACGACGGCCGACCCAGACACAGCAACCTTTGCTGTTGATCTTAATGGAGCAGTAGACGGGGTCGGATCAAACTCCAATCTATCTGGGCTTGAGTTCACACAGTCAGGCGAATTAGCAATACTTCAAGGTTGTTCTAACGGAGACACTATCGCGTGGAATGAGACCAGTTCGTTGTGGCAGTGTGGAGCGCGAACTGTAGGATCATCCTCTATTCAAGTGGACTCAAGCGGAACAATCATCCAATCCGCTGATCTTCAAGATACATCCACAGTCAATGTCACGGACACTTCTGGTGTTGTAACATTTGATGTGATCGGCACAGGTATTACAAGTCTCGGTTCACTGACAACAGAGCTTGTCGTTTCTAACTTGGGAGCAGAGTTTGTCGCAGGAGAACTAACGAACTGTAACACATTCGACAACGCGAATGGCGGCATTTTCTATAATGACAGCGAAGGGAAGTTCAAGAAGTGTGAAGACAATGTTCTCAGCGATCTCGCACCTGATGTGAATAACATCTCAGCAGCAGTGAACATAACAGGAACAACAACAAGTGCTACTTCTCTGTTGGACCTGATCCCATCGCTTGACAGTGGCGGCAGCGGTGCTGCTGGACAGCCTGCCTTCAGAATATATGGATTTAATCCCGTAAGTGGTGGTGGTGGCGCGACGGTTGATACCACCAACACAGTGTTTGATGTATTTCATAATGGTAGCGTGCGAGTCACAAACAATCTTACTGGGTTTCCAGACCCAACCAAAGGTGTAGGTACATCAAACTGGGTCATTCCTCCCAGCGGCGCAGCTCAGTTTCAATCTCTTTCAGATACGGACGGACCAGGTGATAACTGGAGCATCGCTCCGGGCGGAACAGCAATCTTTCAAGGAACCACGGTATCATCGTTAACTGTTTTAGGAGTATCCGATATTGACTCTGCTGTCGTCGGAGGAGCAGATTTTACAGATAGATTCTTTACACCAACGGTAGAGATATATTCAGGAGTGGCCAATGAAGTTGGCTTGGTTGTGGCATCACGCGAAGGTACTGATGCCAATCCAGTATTTGTAATATCAGAAGATCGCACAGACCCGGCCTCCACCGGCAATCCAATTCAAATGTTCGATACTGGTCTTATTTACGCAGAAGCTCTGAGAGATCGCAGTAACGCTTATGCAAGTGGTGGTAATTGGGAAATAACAGCCGGCGGAGAAGGTAAGTTCAAAGACATTACAAATACTGGTGCGCTGACAAATACTGGTGCGCTGACGCAGAACGGTGGAAACGCAACGCTGACATCTGGAGCAACGGAGCTGTTCACTATTGGTGATGGCACGGCGCTTGCTGGTAAGGCAGAGATTGGTGGCACACAAGATCAACCACAGCTCGTCGTTCAGGGACATAGCACACAGACAGATTCCGTCTTTGTTGTTGAGGACAACGCAGGAACAGAGCTGTTCAATGTGGATGCTGATGGTGCGGTATACGCTCAGTCCATCGGTGACATCGATGTTCCTAGCACTAACTGGAGTATCAGTAGTGGTGGTGTCGGCTCATTAAAATCCCTCACAGATATTGATTCACCAGTGGAGTGGTCGATCAGCGATAATGGTTCTGCTGCTTTTGATGGGACACTTTCCGTAGGGGATGACATCGCAGGTCGTACCGGAAAGGTTGAGATTGGAGGACAATCCACAGTCACACAACTTATCGTCCGTGGTGCCGATGGACAACCTGGAGTTGCTGGTAATCCTCTGCTCGATTTGATTACATTTGCAGGTGCTTCTGTGTTCAAAGCCTGGGCTGATGGTGAAGTTCGAACTCAAGCTATTCAAGACCTTGACGGACCAGGCACCAACTGGGGTATCACAAGTGCTGGGGCCATCACAGGAACGTCGGTAAATACACCATCACTAACAAGCACACAAACCATCACACATAGCGGAGGAAATGCGTCTCTTGCTACAGCCGCCACAAATAGACTTATCGTTGGTGCAGGAACATCAACGGATGGTAAAGTAAAGATAAAGGGAGATGATAGAACCATAGCATCATTGCTCGTTGAAGCGCCTCCGGTCGGTGTAGATATGGCTCCCGTTGTTCATGTTCAACGCGATGGAGGATCGTTAGACCTCTTACGATTGGATCAAAGTGGTCAACTTTTCGTTGAAGCGATTAAAGATGAAGACACTGCTAGTTCAAACTGGAGCGTTGATGTCAATGGAAATGCTCTATTCAACAATATCGACGTAACAAGTAAGTTAACTGCTGCTGGATCACTTAACTATGACATTGATACGTTCGATGGTGCCACTGATTATGCTGGTGACCCTGGATCTGGATCTACAACACTAGATGCTAGTTTCTCTACACTCTGCACGGGAGTGAGTGATCCAGATTACTGTCAGTTGACTATTGGTGTTGGGCGAGATGTTTCCACATTTCCAGAGATTAAAATCTATGATGGTGTTAGTACGGACGGAAGCACATCAACACATTATATTGAGTTCAACGGTGGAACTGCTGGCCCTGTCACATTGCGAGCAGGAAGCAACGGAGCAAATCTGGATCTTGGTTCGGGAACAATCAGGGGTAATGTTGATGTTCGTTATTTGGACTACGGCGACGGGAGTGAAGACATTCCCATTCCATTTGCGAACGGGCAGTGGTATTTTATTGATACTCGCGGCTCCGGCCCGTTTGTGCTTCCTGATTCTTCAACTTTAAGTGACGGTGCTAATCTTTGTATTCATGGTTTATATGCTACGGACTTTACTATTCAGACCGGAGCCAGCCATGCTCCGATATTCTTTAACGGAACACTATTTGAAACGCCGGGTGGAGGGACGGTTTCACCTACAATTTCAGGTCAGGCTGGACTCTCCAGTTTCATTTGTATGATGTTGATAAATCCAACATCATTGCAACCTACATGGTATGTGCTTGGGCGCGACGGCACATATATCGGAGCGAACGGATCATAGCATGAATGAAGCAAGATCGGAAAAGGCAGAACGATTCATTATGAAGAACAAGGCAGCTTTCAAGAAGCGATATGGTGCTGATTGGGAGCGTGTGCTATACGCAACAGCAAATAAGCAGTTCAAAGAAGAACATGGTGCTGGTGAGTGGGGCACAAACAAACTAACAGATAAATACAAAAACGATACCCCCGGACAGGAGGACGCTAAGGTGAGAACAAAGAAGGTCGTATTGAAAAAGAGAATCAACGAGGCAACTCCTCCGTCTGGTCCGAAGAATCCCGACAAGCCTTATGTTGGAAAGACAGCACACGAGAAGAAGGTTGAACGATACCAACAGTATCTCGCGAAGAAGAAGCGCGATCGTGAGCAGCATCTTCGTAACAATCCCGGGCTGACACAAAATCGAAGACGACCTGTTAGTCAAAATGCTTTCTATTCAAAGCGTGCGTTCAGAAATCAGGAGATCAATGCTTCTTATGATCCTGATGTCGAACAGGTTGATGAGTCAAGTTACAAAGTAAGCGTCGAAGGAATCGGAACCATCATTGTTGATGGATCAGGAGAAGCTGAAGTAAAAATGAAACTCCGCAAGTTAGTTAAGAAGCCCGACATGATCGGTGACATAGAGCGTGTCACCCCATCAAAGAAGCGCAAGCACTTTATGATGAAGGCAAAGGGAGAGGAAGAAGAAATCGAAGAGGCTCGTGGCTCAGACTATAAACTATATCACAAGTCATACACTGATGCCGTAAAGCACGCATTTGCTCACCACGCAAAGAGTGGACTACGTTCATCTGATGATGACAAAATGCACCACATTGGTCTAAACTCCAAAAAGCCTGGCGAAGGTAAGACTACTTCAGTAAGTGTTCCTGCTACTCATAAATCCGGTAAGAAGCACCAGATACACATTCAAGTATACAACAAAGGTGGTTCACATCCATATGAGTTGAATACTTACTCAAGCACTCACCGTAGTATGCAGGAAGCCAAGGGAGATTCCACATCTGCGACTATTAAAGTTAGTGGTGGAGATGCCGTTGAGATTGGAATGGTGAAGCGCGGAGGAAGGATTCAATACTACTGGAAAGCCAAGAGTGGTTTGAAGAATGTGTTTGATTCACCCGAGAAGCTACGTTATTCATTACGCAACACCGCTAACTTCTCTGGAGCAGAGAAGGCAGTGGCACAGCTTCAGAAGCTCTATCCGGTCAATGAATCCAAGTCTGAATACAACAAGCTGATGGACAAGTATGGTGACATGCCGATGTCCAAGGTTCCCATGAAGGCACGACTGCGTATCCGAGAGCTTGGTCGCAGTGTCCGTGGAGACAAGGGTGGACCAACAGCAGGTGATCTCGTCAAGAGCATGAAGCGTCGTCGAATGGGTGAAGAGGTCGAGCAGGTTGATGAGAACCGAGCGCAATCAATGACTAATCGCGCTCTTGATAAGGTGTCGCGGGAAAAGAGTTCTCGGTCTGACGATGAGTTTGAAGTCAAGTACGCCAAGTCAAAGCGCGGACCCATTCAGGTGTCAAAGTTTGGCACACTAAACGCAGCGAAGGGATTCCTAGCCGCAGTTGAAAAGAAGGGAATGAAGGGTATCATCTCCAAGGATGGCAAGCCTGTTCGCGAAGAGGTCGAGCAGGTTGATGAAGCCAAGTATGGTGGTCTTCTTCATAAGATCCGAAAGGGTGGAAAGCCCGGTGGTCTTCGCGACAAGTTGGATCAACGTGGAGTAGGATTGGACACAATGCTTCTTCATCCCGATAAGATGCGTAAGTCAAAGGTGGGGCGCGCTCAGAGAATGGCAGATCGTAGACCATCTCTGAAGGGAACGGGTCCGATTGATGATCCTGATAACTATGCTCTCAAGTCTGCTGGTGCTGACAAGGCTGGTCTTTATTTCAGCAAGAGTGACAAAAGCGGTGCTGCTAAACTGTTTCGTCAGATTAGCAAAGAGCGATCAGCGAAGATCAAGAACAGTCGCAACTACAAGAGATTGTTCCCAAACGAAGAGGTCGAGGTAGCGGAAGCTGGAATGATCGGTCGCACGAAGCCATCGCGTGAGCTGAATGTTCAGAAGTTCGAGAAGAAGTATCTTGGCACGAAATCCCTCAAGGACGCGAAGCGTGCTGCTCACAAGGCTGAACGTAAGAAGGGGAAGGCTGATGTGAAGATCAACCCTGCCGTGGATGAGAATGTTGATGCAGCCAAGGAGCGTGTCGCTCAAGCAAAGCAGCGTGTCATGGTTGCCAAGCAGCGACTAGCACGAACTAAGGCTCGTGATTATGGTAACAAAGTTCGTGGAATGCGAAGTGAAGGGATGACCGGAAATCAATTAGTAAGAAACGTCTCAAGTAAAAATTATCAAGCCTCTGTATCTTCCACAAAACATAGATACGATGCAAACAGACAAAAACGCAAAGCCGCAGCCTCCCAGCAACATGCTGATGTTTTAAGACGCAGAGCTATTGCTCGGGCCCGAAGTAAAAGAAGGGTAATACGAAGACCGATGTAAACAACTGAACCGATGACAAAGAAACGCCCCGGACCAGCCCGGGGCGTTTTCGTTATAGATATTGCCCGGTGGCAGCATCTTCAACCTTTTTCGGTTTCTTTTCCTCTGCTTCCTTCTTTTGAATAAGCGATCGGATCTTAACAATCTCTTCACCGTTGTTACGCCCAGTGATTGCTTGCCAATCAGACACATCACTCGTATTTGGCAAATCTCGTGTTGCATGGAACTCTTGATCCACAGCAGTAATCATGTCTTCTGTAGTGATACCTGTTGTTTCACCTTCTATTCGACGAAGAACTGCGAGTTTCTTAGCCCGAGCAACAATGTTTTCCAACATCGCTCCTGATAAGAAATCCTTGAAGTATAAAGTTTCTCTCGTCCCCTTATTATACACCAGCTCAAGGAACTCTTTATTAGGTGCTTCTTCAAATAGATAGTCGATAGTTTTATCCAGAATAGAATCCAGATCACCCTCAATAGGCAGCCCAGAATGTAAATACACACTAAGGATTTTCTTTGAAGCATCTCGATCAGGTCGTGACAATCTGATCTTGACATCAATGCGCCCAGGTCGAAGAACAGCAGGATCAATCAAATCTTGTCTGTTGGATGCGAAGATGACTAACACGTTCTCAAGCCCTTCAACACCATCCAACTGAGCCAATAGTGTAGGAACGATCGTGCTTTCCATGTCAGATGACTTGCCTGATCCGCGCATACGAAACAAGCTCTCTGCCTCATCAAAGAAGATCACAACAGGGCTTTCAGGTGTCGCAGCCTCTCGCGCTTTGTTGAACACCTCTCTGATACGTCGCTCCGACTCACCCACCCACTTGGTGAGAAGTTGAGGCCCGCTGATGTTGATGAACTGTGATACACCACCCTTCTTCGCCAGACTGTTTGCGATAGCCTTTGCGATCAACGTCTTTCCGCATCCAGGCGGACCATACAAAAGGATGCCTTTGGGTGCATTAAGCTCAAACTCCTTGAACACATCAGGATGCTTGTATGGTAGTTCGACGCTATGATGAACGATTTCAATCGCATCGTCAATTCCACCAATCTTATCATATGTCACATCAGGAACGCTTTCGAGTAGAGTGTCTTTCTCGTCAACCTTATACACATATTCCATAGCAACTGCGCTTGTGGGATCAACGAGAACTTCATCACCCGGCTTGAGTGGACGCTCCTCTACCTTGAGCCCATCCCTCAAGTAAATGATCTTCCTCTCGTCGAGACGCCCTTCAATAACAAGTCGTCGATCGTCAAGTACCTCAAGCACCTTACAGATTTCACCCGCATCAGCGTAGGGGCCAATGGCAATAGCAACCATTTGCTCGTTCATAATCAAATAACGCCCACGATGCAACTCGTCGATCGGTATGTGATTTGAAATGGTACACCTCATTCGTCTACCATTTGCGATTACTTCAGCCGACCCATCATCGTTCATGTGAAGGAATGAAGCATACACATTCGGAGGATTACTCAATCGCTCAAGTTCATCCTTCATCTCCGCCAGCTTGACTTTTGCTTGCTGAAGCAGATACTCAAGTCTCTGATTCATGGCAACACTTTGCGCGTGTTCTTGATGCAACTCTCTGAGTTCTTCAGCGTTCACCGTGATAGTGTCTTGGATTTCCTCAGTCAACTTATTGCTCCTTATGGCTTGCGATACACAAATATGGGTTCATACTTGCGATACATCTCTCCTCCACCAACCTTCCGTATACGAACGAAACTCTCGGTGCGAGGCTTACCTTCTTCATCCACTCTATTACCACCTGGCATGGTGGATAGAGTCATCTTCAATGTCTCTACATACTCCATTCCCAGTTCTTCAAGTATTGCTCGACTGTCATCCTCAAGTGGTAGGTTGATATTATCAAAAACACAGTTGGCTATGTTCCATAACAAATAGCGATCCGATTTCAGATACTCAACAGCAGTTGTTAGTGTTGGGCGAAGAAATCCATCTCGCCAGGTCTTGTATGTAGTAAATTTGTGAGCGGACTGTTCAGGATCTTCAGAGTAAATCTCTTTGGCAAAGTATGGAGGGCTGGTGAATACCATATCCAACTTTCCACGATACTTCTGAAAACGCTCATCGTCTCCTATCACTTCCGACCCACGTTGAAATATATCATATGTGTGCGTATGTGGAAATAGGGAGTTTGCTCTATTTGTGCGTGTATTATAGAAGTCAGCGAGATTGGCATACTTTGTTGTACCATCAGGCAGATTATGATCTGTGTTAGGATCGGTGCCAATGTAGTGAATGTTACGATCGTCCTTGACTGCCATCGCTCCAAGAATACGACCACCCCAACCCATCGACGGATCGTAGATATTGATTACATCCTGATCCTTGATGTGTTCGGTGTATCGTTCGTAAAGATACCGAGCTGTCAGCGGAGGATAGTTGACCGCATACTGGCAGAAGGAAACACGAAACGTCTTCAGCCCCAGCGGGAAGATACGCTGCCCCAGCTTGTAGTATCGGATTTGGTATCCATCGCAATCATCAGGGTTCCCCATGTTATATTTGGATGTTTCGGGGATCGGGAGGTCTGCGATATGCTCCTTGGGAATAAAAAGCTGATGATGGATTTCCTCGTCCTCAGCAGCGCCCGTATATGCTTTATTCAAGCACTTGGGCGCAAGCCAATAGTCATCTTCCAAATAATGTCTTCTATTCGCTTCAAACCATTTCACCCACTCCTCACCGCTCTCTGTATGAAAAAGGAAATCTTTTGCATTATTCCGACGCACAGGCATAGAGTAGTGATAGAAACCATCTCGCTGATAGTGTCGGCGAACATACTTCATAAATCGCTCATGGAGACTATCATCAGCGAACCAGTCATATACCGACTTGGCATCGTTCAGCTTGGATGTGTATGCGATGCGCGTAGCCAGCATGGACGGGAACCATTGATTGGCAGCATTACCAAGATTAGTTTCGTTGCGAATGACGTTCTTTTCACCAGTCAGTAGATCCTCAAGCAGAAACTCGTGGACAGGGTGGATTGTCATGCGATCAAACTGATCAATGATACCCTGCTCGTCGAGCCCGTTGCGAGGAGGAATACCCTGATCCCATAACTTGACTATCAATTTACGGAGATTCCATGCCCAGTCGGAAAACTCCTTGTCTGACATTGCCATAGCATCTTCAAATAGAAGATTGACCGATGGGTCGTCGATCAAGGCAGCGTTACGAGAATAGAATGCGGGTGTCATCATGTGTATATTATAATCCCATCCAATCATCTGTCAAGTCTTTTTCCGCATGTTTTACATTCAGTAAACATCTGGGTGATGCCGTTTACCCGTTTCACTTGGGTAACGTAGAAACAAACGTGAAATCCTAAAATGCGCTTCCACAGATTATGTAGGCGCTGTAGCATATGTGTGTCCTCATGCGACATTCCATAACAAGATCGTATTAGGTTTCTCGTTCTCTTTGTAGTATTCTCGGACCACACTCCACAGTTTTGCGTCGTATTCTGGTACCGATGGATATGGAGGGGCATCCATATCCTTCACCTTCTGATTGAACTTGTATGGCGATCTAAAGTGTGTCGCTCTACCTATCTCTCGATCATCCATACCATGACCAACACCAACCACAAAACAGTCAGCATCAGGCCATGCGAGCTGAAGGCTTCGATTCAATGTACCGCTGCTTCCAACTGACCAGACATGATCTGGTTGAATATTTAGGTTTCTCGCAACCTTTATCAGAGATCCAATGACAGTAGGATGTTCCAATCCCAAAGGGAACTCCATGCGATGTTCAGGATCTTCTGCGACATATTCACGACATCTTGCTTTAGTCACATTCAGCATACCATTAGGTATCCAATGATAGTTAGCACCAAGCTCAATTCCCATCTTTTGATTTGGGTGTAGCTTGTCCATGTTGCGCTTCGCCATAAAGAGGTGCGCTTCCTTACCATAGCGATTACAAAGATACGGTAGACTAATTTGTGCGTATCCAACAGCAGGACAAGCACCGAAGCACCACTTGTCAACATTAGCATACTCTGGCGCATGTCCGATCATGTAGTCGAGCCCACGGATCTTTGATCCATACCCAAGCATATCATCACGCACCACGAGCAGCCCATCGTGTTCCACGACCTCGGGCGCAGGATTAGGATCTACCCACCCCTCAACTTCTTTCAGATAGTCCTCTGCTGTCATATCAAACAGACCCATCATCATTATCCTTCACGTCATAGAACATTCTATCAGAGTTCTCTGTTGTCACATACTTAGATTTAGTAGATTCACAAATCCATTCGTGTGTGTTGATTAGATAATCTGGTTTATCCGTTCCTTCATACGGGTTTGCCACGAACGCAGGATCGTACCAGAGTATTCTATTATTAGGCTGAATGCTAAAATTGCCGTCATCGAGCTTGAGTAGATGACCACACTTCCAGCCCAAATCACCGACGCCATCAGCATGACAACCATTTGTCCAATCGAATGTAAATAAGTAAGTGGCACTA